>ERZ773087.2136-NODE-2136-length-10886-cov-6.466993_pt1 | contig 10886 bp, 3 predicted proteins | sample MGYA00511375_ERZ773087 | MGnify/ENA primary metagenome ERZ773087 (study PRJEB29015, sample SAMEA2737995) | human oral metagenome | biome: human oral; feature: human-associated habitat; material: dental | place: China | collected 2063 ...
GGTGATCAGCCCGAAGCGCCGCCGTGCCGCCAGTGCACAGGCAATCCGCTGCCAGTCCGCCCTGCGCCCGGGCTCTGCCGCCGCATCCCCGACCGCTCCCGCAGCCGGCATCCCGGCCATGTGCACCGAACGTGTGACTGCATGGGCCGCATGCTCTGCCCCGGCACTGCCCGGCCCGTCAAACAGCACCACCAGTGCCTCCTGCAGGCGGTGCTCTTCTTCCTCGGACAGACCCGGCAGCATCAGCCGCTGCCGGATGCCCTGCTGCACATCCTGCTCGTACTGCCAGAAACGCCGCAGGTACAGGCGCTGCTGCACCAGCACCAGCGGCGTCGTCCGGGCGTCATCCGCGGATGCCTCATCCGTCGACCCCGTGGCCAACGGCTGCGCCACCAGTGATGGACACGCCACACAGGCGGCCTGCCAGTCGGCCAGCGTCAGCGTCTGCAGCCAGGGGCCCACCGGAATCGACAGCACCTGCATCGGCTGCTCCAGCACCGCCTGCAGATCCAGACAGACATGCCCCAGCCCCAGCTGCCAGCTGCACAGCGCCGCCGCCAGCAGCACCGGCGGCAACGCCGGAGACGGTTCCGCTCCCTCCACCAGAAAATGCGCCAGCTCCAGATCGATGCGCCGCAGCCAGCCATCCTCATGCCAGCGTGCTAGAAGCGCCAGCATGCCGGGCACGTCCGTGGGCAGCGCCACGTCCTCTTTCTCCGGCATCGAAGCAAACAGGTCCCCCGTCAGTTCGTCCTGAACCGGTTTTCGGACTCGCCGTGTCATTGCACCTCTCGTCATGGCTTGCCTGCCCCCAGCGGCCGTTGCCCCGCAAAGGCCGCATCCAGTGCCTCGATCACCGCCCGAGGCGGCCGGGCCGTGAACACGCCCCGTGACGGCGCACCACTGCCACGCAGGAACAGATAGAGCGCTCCGCCCACATGACGGTCGTAATCGTAGTCCGGCAGCCGTACCTTCAGCAGTCGATGCAGCGCCAGCAGGTAGAACAGATACTGAAGCTCGTAGCGGTGAGCCAGCACCGCCGCCTGCATGGTCTCGACGCGATAGGCCTCATCCGAAGCCCCCAGCCAGTTCGACTTGTAGTCCAGCACGTAGAAACGCCCCTCATGCTCGAACACCAGGTCGATGAAGCCCTTCAGCATGCCGTTGAGCTGCCCCGGCAGCAACGGCGGCCGCGCCGCGCCCCTGAACACATGCTGCCGCACCCAGGCATCCAGCGCCGGCAGATCGATGTCCTGTACCGCCAGCATGAAACTCATCTCCACCTGATACTGCCGCAGACCAGCCAGCGTGAACGAGGAGTTGCCATCAGACGGCACGGGCACGGCATCGACCAACGTCTCTGTCACATTGCCCTGGATCCGATCCCTGCCCCCCGCATCCAGCGGCAGGGGCTGCGTCAGCAGACGTACCAGCCAGTCCGTCAACAACGACTGCCAGGGTTGCCAGTCCGGCATGCGCTGCAAGCGCCAGCGCACCTGCTCGGCCAGGCGTGCCGGATCCTTCGCCAGCGTGGCAAAGCCCTGGCGTCCGGCCCATTCCAGCAGGCCGTGCAGGAAGGTACCGGCCTGCGGGCCTCGCACGAAGTCATGCACGCTGCCGCCGGGAACCCCCGCGCCCTGCTCAGAATCCACCACCAGCGCAGAAGCTTCAGCCGCCTGCACCAGGTGCCGCTGCCACACGGCATCGGCTGCGCGCTGCTCGGCCCAGGTGTCGGTCAGCGCGGAATCGCCATAAGGCGCATCACTTTCAGCCACATTCCGCCCGGGCTCCCATCCGTCACCGGTCACCGGTGTCACACGTGCCGCGTTCCCATGCGCGGCAACCGCCTCCTGCGCGCCTCGCTCGGACGGAGAGTCGGACAGGGAAAGCGTCGTTGCAACATCCTCCACCTCCAGCGCCGAATAGCTGGCGATCCACCAGCGCGGCCATGGCTGGCCAGGCAGCATCGGAGGTGTCTTCCACACAGCCGCACCCCGCCCGGATGCGTGCTCTGGGGAGCGCCACAAAGCCACCTGTGTCATGCCCCCATCGTCTTGCCCGTCGGCCGGCAACGACGCTTCCTCCACCGCCACCACACCCGGTGCGATGCCCTCACGCCACTGGCCGACCTGTTCCTGCAGGGCAGCAAACAGCCGATGACCATCGCCACCTTCGTCGCCCAGCCCCAGCAGATGACCTGCCGCACTGCGGTGCAGATCCTCCAGGGCCCCCAGACCCACCCAGGTGGCATGACGTGCCCTTGTGAGCGCCACATACAGCTTTCGCAGATCCTCACCCAGCCGTTCCGCATCGGCTGCGGCCACAATCTCGTCATCGGCGGCCCTGCCCGGTACCAGTCGAAGCTGGCCATCGGCATCATGCCAGCGCAGCAGTGCATCCTTCGCCTCCACCGGACGCGCAGCACAGAAGAATGGCAGGAACACCAGCGGATACTCCAGCCCCTTGGACTTGTGCACCGTCACCACGCGGACCCGGGCATCGTCGCTTTCCAGCCGCTGGCGGCGCGCATCGCGCTCGCCCTCGGGGGCATCCCGTTGCTCCTGCAGGTAGCGCACCAGGGCGTGCTCGCCTTCCAGCCGGGTGGAAGCCTGCTGCAGAAGCTCGCTCAGATGCAGCAGATCGGTCAGCTGCCGCTCGCCCCCTTGCGCCAGCAAGCGGGGCACCACGCCAAAATCCTGAAGCATGTGACGGACCATCGGCAGCACGCCCTGGCTGCGCCAGATCTCCCGGTAGCGCTGGAACTGTGCCACCCGCTCCTCCCAGTGCAGCTCGTCATGTACCAGCCGCGCCAGCTGCAGGGCGTCGAGACCGCACAGGGTGGTACCCAATGCTGCGCGCAGCAGCCGTCCGCTGGCAGGCTCGGCCGCCGCCTGCAGCCAGCGCAGCAGCGCCGGCACCACCGGACTGGCGTAGACCGATTCATCCTCGGACAGATAGACGCTGCGGATGCCCTGGGCACGCAGGGCCTTTCTGACGGCATCGGCCTCCCGACCGTTGTTGACCAGCACGGCGACGTCGGCCGGCAGCACGCCGGAAACGCTGCGTGAATCCCCCTCACCCACATGACCGGGCCGTTCATGCGGACCTGCCGGTATGGCAAAACCGGCCAGACCCTCGGCCCCCGCCCGCAGCAGGCGCGCGATCTCCCGTGCCGTGACCTCGGCATAATGCGCGGTATAGGCCCCCTTGGATACGTGGCCCGTCTTGGCATTCAACCTGTTTCCGGCATCTTCCGGCATTGTCCAGGCGACCAGTGCCGGCGCTGCTCCGCCCGGATGCTTCGTGTCCTGCCAGATTTCCTTGCGCCCCTGTGCCTTCACTGCCAGGAAAGGCAGCGACGCCGCTGCTCCTGAACCACGCCCGTCCTCCGATACGGCACCGAACCGGAATGCCCCGCCGGGGCGCTGCTCGGCCACCTCGAAGACATGGTTGACGGCCGCCACCATCGCCTTCGACGAGCGGAAGTTGGTGTCCAGCGTGTAGTGCCGTCCCCGGGTGGCCTGGCGTGCCCGCAGATAGGTATGAATGTCGGCCCCCCGGAAGGCATAGATGGCCTGCTTCGGGTCGCCGATCAGGATCAGCGCCTGCTCCGGGCAGTTCTTCTCCACCCGATAGACCCGGTTGAAGATGCTGTACTGCACCGGATCGGTATCCTGGAATTCATCGATCATCGCCACCGGAAACTGCGTCCGGATCCGTTCGGCCAGCCGCTCTCCGCCCTCTGAAGCCAGTGCCTGCGCCAGCTGCCGCAGCAGGTCATCGAAGCTCATCTCGCTTCTCTGGTCACGCGACCTGCGGTAGCGCGCCTCGATCCAGCGTGCAGCATGAAGCAGCGTCGCCTGTCGCCCATCCGGCAGCGCCGCCAGCTTCCCCGGCAGGACCGCCATCGCCGCCAGCGCCGGATGATCCAGCATGGTCGCGAGCACCGGATCCTGGGCATCGACACCCTTGCCGAAGGCGTCGCGCAGGCCATCCGGCGTCAGCCGATTCATGGCCGTCTCGGACAGTCCGGGCTTTGCCATGTCGGCATCGTCCACCCAGTCACGCAGCAGCTGCAACCACTGGGCCTGGTTGCTGGTTTTCACTTTGCTGCCATTGAGCCAGCCAATCGGAAATGCCCGCTCATGCCGTGCTTCCGACACCGGCTCGGCCCCTCCCTTGCCTTTGCGTGAAGCGGCAGGCTTCTCCCGCCCGGCATCCAGCATGCACCCCAGCTCCTCGATCCAGCCCTCCCGCCAAGGGGCCTTCAGCGCCTGCAGCTGCTCTCTGCGCTGCTGCTGTGCCTCGCCGATGGCCTCGGCCGGCGAGCGTCCCTCACCGGACAACGCGTCCAGATCGGACAGCAGGCTCTGCACTTCCCTCTGCAGCGCATCCGGATCGGCCCACCAGCCCTGCAGCACTCGGGCAGCCTCCAGCGACAGGCCCTGACAGAAGTTGCGCCAGTAATCACGACAGGCCTCGGCCAGCAGCTCCGACGTGTCGGTGCTCAGTGTCTGGTTGAACAGCCCGCGGCTGTCGAAGGCATGCTCGCGCAGCATGCGGTTGCACCAGCCATGGATGGTGGAAATGGCCGATTCATCCATCCACTCTGCGGCCAGCTGCAGGGTATGTGCCCGCTCGGACCACTGGGAGGCCGGATAGGCGTCACGCAGACCCTGCAGGAAAGGATCGGCCTTCGGCAGTACCGCAAGGTCATCCCCGGCCGAGGCGGCGTCCGGCGTGGAGTGCCCGCCAACGACATCCTGATCTGGAACTCTCCCAGCTCCCATGGCATCTAGGCATGTTCCCGCCTCGACGACTTCGGCGCTGGCCCGAAAGAACGCGGCGGCCTCGGCCAGCCGCGCCCGGATGCGATCCCGCAGTTCCAGCGTGGCCGCTTCGGTGAAGGTCACCACCAGAATCTTTGGCGGGGTCAGCGCTTCGCGGAACGCCGTGGCCTTCTCGGAGGGTTTGGCCCCTTCAAGAAACCCCATGTCCGCTTCGGGCGGATACGCCGCATCAAGACCTGCCGTGCCGCGCTCGCCATGGCCCAGCACCAGCCGCAGGTACAGGGCTGCGATCGTGTAGGTCTTGCCGGTGCCGGCGCTGGCCTCGATCAGCCGGCTGCCCCACAACGGAAAATGCAGCGGATCGACTCGCCGGGGTTGCTCCAGCCGCACAGCAGCAGCCCCCTCAGCGTATCCGTTCCCGGGCATTCCGGCTGTTCCGGCATCCGTCATCCCCTGCCCCTCGTCATTCACCATGGGTATCTCCTTCAGCGGATCCCTCATGGCCCGACGCTGCGCCCTTCCTGGCGACGGCGTCTGCCAGTGGCTGCAACAGCCGCTCGGCCCACTGGGCAAACTCGCCGTCCTCTTCCAGGGCCTGAAAATCCGGATAGGCACGCATCAGATACTCATCCCGCTGGCACTCACCCGCGCCTCCAAATCCGCTCTCGCTGCCCTCATAAGCGGCCTGCGCCGCCTGCTGACGCTTGGCGGGATCCTCGGACGATCCACCCAGCACCCACGCAAATCCCGTCCTGGCTGCCAGCGGCAGCGGCCGACGGCAGGCCAGGTTCCAGGCCTGCAGCAGATCCTGCCAGTACGCCAGCGCCACCTCCCGATCCAGCGGCATCAGTTCGACCGTGCTGCCTTCCTTGCCAATGATTCGTGTTCGAAGCGCTTTTCCAGACAGATTGCCCGCCACATGATGCACCCAGTAGTCCAGCAACTTGTCGTAGCGATAGCTGCTGTCCTTGCCCCCTCCGGATGAGGACTTCGAGCTCTTGCCGGAAGACGCTTTCTTCCCGCCTGCCTTGTTGACCAGATTGCTGGCACTGATCAGCAGCCGCACGCGCTCGCTCTCCGAGCCGGCCCTCAGCTGGTCCAGCGTACCGACCACCGGTGGCGACACCGACGGTTGTTCAGGCCACAGGAACGCCTCATCCGGCAACACAGTCGGACAGCGACCGATCTCTTCCAGATAGGTCTCGAACATCTCCGCCATCGGCGCATCCAGCTTCTCGCGCATCAATTCACCGAAGGCGCCCACGGGCAGCTGGCCGGCGCGGGCAAACCGCGTCAGTGCCTCCGCACGCTCCTCGGCCAGCATGTCGGCCAGATCCTCCGGTACGCCGGATAGGGTGCCGGGTTCACGGGTGTCAGCCCCCGGGGATGACAGCGCCAACGTGACCCGATGCTGCTGCGTCGCGATGAGATCGGCCTGCAGCTGCCATTGCTGCAAGCCATCCAGGCTGAACGGCTCATGATCGGGCACCACCGCATCCTCGTCCTGCCAGTGGATGTCCAGCCGCTTGCGAAAGAAGTACGGGACCGGTCTTTTCAGGAAGCGCGTCAGCTCCTCCAGCGTCAGTTCCTCGGGCCACTCGGCAGGCGGCAGCATCGGCCATCGGGGAGAACCGGACGCAGACACGTTCACTACATTGTCCGCGACATCGCTTTCAACCTCGGCCCCTTCCGAAGCGTGGTCGGCATGCCCCATCTCGGCCTGCTGCAGCGCCTTTCGCCATTCGTTCGAATAGCTGAACAGATCGTCATCTCCCGCCCGCGTGGAATCCGCAGCGCCATCGCGCACGAAATACGCCGGACTGAAGGGCTGCAGGCGGTGCTGGGTTGTCAGCGTCTCCAGCAGTGCTTCGCCCGCCTCCTCGTCACGACCGTCCAGCCGCCACCCGGCGGCGATATGGTCACGCAACTGCGCCACCAGCACGGAGGGCGGACGCGGTGAGTCGTCATGGACACTGCGCCCCACCCAGCTGATGGAGAGCTGCTCGCGGGCCGACAGCAGAGCTTCCAGGAACAGATAGCGATCATCCTCGCGGCGTGAACGGTCACCCGGTCGATAATTGTTGCCCATCAGGTCAAAGTCCGCTGGCTGGCGCGAACGCGGAAAGTCGCCGTCGTTCATGCCCAGCAGGCACACGTGCCGGAACGGAATCGCCCGCATCGGCATCAGCGTGGCAAAGGTGACGGCACCGGCAAAGAAGCGTCGCCCCAGCCCCTCGTCGTCGAAGCTGGCCAGCCAGTGCTCCCGCACCACCGACAGGGGCAGCGGCAGATCCATCTGCGCCTCGGCACAATCGTCCAGCCATTGCTGCAAGGCCTCGGAAAGCCGCATCAGCAGGATGCCCTCGCGCCCCTCATCGGCCACGAAGAAGCGGTCCAGCATGGCCTGCAGCCGCACGCCCCACTCCTGGGGCGTGGCGGGATTGCGCACATCCTGCCAGGTGTCCTGCAGCGCCCGCACCAGGGCCAGCAGCCTGCCCAGCAGCTCGCCGTCCAGGCCGCTGATCTCGTCCAGCGGCTCGATGTCCGACCACGTGCCGGTATGGCCCGCCACATAGCCCAGCAACATGCGCTGCAGTCCGAACCACCAGCTGTTCTGCGCCACGGCATCGTCCAGTTCCAGCGACTGCCGCTGCGCAGGGTCCAACCCCCAGCGGATGCCGCTCTTCTCGATCCAGCCGCGCAGCTGCGGCAACTGTTCGGGTTCGATGCCGAAACGCTGCTGCAACGACGACACCTCCAGCAGATCGAGCACCTCGGACACCGACAGGCGCACCTGCGGCAGATCCAGCAGGAACTCCACGGCCGCCAGCAGCGGCTCGTGGCTGCGGCTTTGCTGGTCGGCCATCGAGAACGGAATGAAGCGCGGGTCCTGCGACGGATACAGCCCGAACACCGCCTGGATGTGCGGCGCATAGGTGGCAATGTCGGGCACCATCACGATCACGTCCCGCGGCTGCAGCGTGGGATCCGCTGCAAAGGCCGCCAGCAGCTGGTCATGCAGCACCTCCACCTCGCGCTGCGCACTGTGGCAGATCTGGAAACGGATGGATCGGTCGCGCCGGGGATCGACCGCCGGCCAGCGGCTGCGCGTCTCAGCCAGCGGCGCCAGATCGAGGATGTCCTGCTGCAGCTGCAGAAGCAGCGTATCGGCCGGTTCATGATCGATGAAGATGTCCGCTCGCCGGTCAATGGCCAGCAGACGCGTCTCGGCTGCGCCCTGCTCCTCGTCGTACTGGGTCAGCAGGCCAATGAAATCCCGACCCTGCCGCCCCCAGGCAGCGAGCAGCGGCTGGCCATGCGCGGCCAGATGGGCCAATGCCGGATCGACGCCCGGTCGGTGGGGGTGTCGGCGGCGCAGCCGCGCCAGCCACTCCCGCTCGGGCACGATATCGCCCCAGTAATGACGACACGGGTTCTGCACGCACATCAGCACCTGACACCAGCGCCCCAGGGCCGACAGCACCTCCAGCGCCTGGCGGGGCATGGCCGAGATCCCGAAGACCACCACGCGGCGCGGCAGCCCGGCGGGCCGTTCGGCATCGGGAGATGCGCAGGCATCGATGAAACGCTGGTGGATCGTGGCGCGATTGTCCCCGGATGCTCCCGGACCGACATCAGCCAGCAGCTCCCGCCAGAGCAGCGGCTGCCATCGCGCATCTTCCGGCAGGGGCCTGTCGGCCTGATCCGGCAAAGACGGCCCCGGCGAATCCGCAGCGTTCAACGCCGTCTTGCCGCGTGGACCGACCCCATGCGAATCCCGCAGCCGATCGTGCCCGTTGGCCCAATCCTCCAGCCAGTCGGCCCGGTAGACCTGATACTGGTCGAACAGGTCAGCCAGCTGGGCTGCCAGCTGATGCAGACGGCGCAGCTGCGGATCCTCTTCCAGAAAACGCCGCAGCGGCTCGAAGACTGCCTGTGTCTGCGGCCTTGCCACCAGCGCAGGCAGCAGCCGCATCAGTCGCCAGGTCAGCAGATCCTTGCCAAAGGACGACCGTTCCGGCACCTGATCCTCGCCCAGCACGGCCCGGTAGGCCTGCCAGATGAAACGGGACGGCAGCTGCAGGTCGATGGCGGCCGCAATGCCCAGTCCGCGCCCGTCGAACGCGGGACGCCCCGCATCGACTGGCATCGGATCGGCCGCCAGCGACAGCGTGAGCCACTGCGCGATACCGTTGCTCTGCACCAGGATGACTTCATTTTCCAGCGGGGCCAGCGGATGGGCCCGCATCCAGTCGCAGATGAGGTCGCGCAGCGTCTCGGACTGGTTGCCGTGAATGACGATGAAACCGGGAGCGATGTCGGGCTGGGGCATGCTGACAGGAACGGGGCAAGGGTATTCCCGTTTACCTTGGATGCCCCCACCCTGGCAAGCAACCGCAGCAGCCGTGGCCCGGATGAGACATCCGGAGCAACCTGCCGTTCAGGGCCGGAAACTCAGGCCTGGGACAGCCAGCGCTGCAGCACGGCGTTGACGGCCTCGGGCCGCTCCATGGGCGCCAGGTGGCCAGCCCCCGGAATGATGGCCAGCTTTGCGCCGGGCACGCTGGAGGAGATTTCCTGCGCCAGGGCCGGTGGGGTGAGCTGATCGCCCTCACCCACCACGACCAGCGTGCGGCAGTCGATCTTGGCCAGCAGCGGCCGGGAATCGGGGCGGCCCAGGATGGCCATCTGCTGGCGCACGAACCCCTCGGCACCCACCGCCTGGCGCATGCCCTCCACCAGGGCAGCCAGCTGCAGATCATCCACCCGTCCGGGCGCCACCAGCCTCGGGAACATCGACGGAATCCGACCGAAGCCACCGTTCTGGGCCATCCGGATCATCTGCAGGCGATTCTCGCGAACCTCGTCGGTATCGGCCCGGGCCGAGGTGTCGAACAGCACCAGCTCACCGACCCGCTCCGGGGCCTGCCGCAGGATCTCGAAGGCCAGATAGCCGCCCATGGACAGACCCACCAGCCGGAAGACCGGCGGCGCATCGGCCAGAATGGCCCGCGCCATGGCCCCGATCTCGCCGTGCCGTGTGGTGTCGGCCACGGTCACCGAGCCCTGCGTCCAGAACAGCGGCAGCTGCGCCATGAAGAGCTGGGGCGTGCACAGAAGCCCCGGTACGAGCACGGTGGGCAACCTGCCGAACATGACAGGCGTACTGGCAACGGGGGCTGGCATGGGCGCTCCGTGGGACAGGTCTCGATATTGACGATTATATCGACCGTGACCCCCTGACCATTCCCCGACGCGAAACAGCACCGCCCCTTGCGGCCCTCCGTGTTTCAGCCCAGGGTTCCGTCATTGGCCGTTTCTCCCGCAGGAGCACGAAAGCACGGTATCCATTTCGCTCCATATGTAGCAATTCAAAAATAATTCGTAGCCGTTCTGCTGAAGTCGTAAAAGAAAAACGCCCCTGCCGGACACTCCGGAACAGGGGCATTTCAGCGATTGGGGAGCCGCCTGGACCGTGCAGACGCATGCGCCTGCACGGCCTCACGGCCTGCGGACATCAGGCAGGATCAGTCATCCTTGCCTTCGTCGCGGGCCTGCCGGAAGGCACGGTCCGGATCCAGCGTGGCCGGGCCACGCTTGCGCGCACCGCCGCGGGCATCACGATCACCGAAGCGGCCACCGCGATCCGGGCCACCCCGGCGGTCATCGCGACCGCGCCAGCCAGCATCGTCACGTCGGCCGAAGCCCCGGTTGCCGCGTCCCTCGCCATCCCGACGATCACCGCCCTCCCAGGGCTTGCGCTCCTTCCAGCCCGGACGGTCGCCAAAGCTGCGGCGTTCCTGGCCCTCACCGTCGCGACGCGCTTTCCAGTCACCGCGATCACCACGGAATCCGCGGGACTCGTTGTTCCGATCCCGGTTCCGGCCGCCACGATCACCCCGGTCCTCCCAGGCACGGCCGCCTTCACGGCGATCACGGTCGAAGGGACGACGCTCACGCTGTCCGCCCTCGCCGCGTTCACCGCGCGATGCATCCCAGCCGCGGCCTTCGCGCCGATCGTTGTTCCACGGACGCTCGCGCCGGCCTTCGCCATCACGGCCTTCCGGGCGGAAGCCACGCGCACCGCCCTGCGGG
>ERZ773087.2139-NODE-2139-length-10877-cov-3.245796_pt1 | contig 10877 bp, 11 predicted proteins | sample MGYA00511375_ERZ773087 | MGnify/ENA primary metagenome ERZ773087 (study PRJEB29015, sample SAMEA2737995) | human oral metagenome | biome: human oral; feature: human-associated habitat; material: dental | place: China | collected 2063 ...
ACTTGGAATTCATTAGCATAACACGCCACATTTTGTGGTGCAAGAAGTTTAATAGAGTGTGTTTTCAGATAGCGATTCTCCTCCCCCTTTGCCCCAGCTGACATAAAAGGACTAAAATTACTTTTTACATCACTCTTTGAACATATCAGAGTTAGGAAAATTGACTGACGAGGGTCCGCATCAGGATATAGCTTTAAAAGATCAGCTATGACTTCAGGTTTTAATGCTGTCGTACAAAAATTTGAGATAATAGTCTGTTTCATTGGTCAATCTGCGAGCGTTATATCTTTAGGGAAATAATTGACCATTTTTAAGATCGTATTCGAAAATGATCACAATGTTGAATTATTTGACGCGGATACAAAAACAGTAAAACCAGTGAAAAGGGCAATTCCTCAACACAAACAAATAACGAAATCTTTTCGTTTCAGATTCATTCAACTCTCAAAAAACTAAAATTTATTGAGCATAACAAACAACTGCTGGACTATTACTACACTGATAGTTACAAAGAGAACTCACCTCTTTTCTTAGTCCTTCATTTTGGTTTCAAATTTCCTGTATAATTGTTTGCACCTTATAGGTTAATGGTCAAAACTGCTGAGACAGTAGTAATGTATCGTTGATACTTGCATCTTTTCTAATCTCAACTTCATAGTCCTTCAAGATAGAGATGCCCTGTATTAGAGCCTCTTGTATTGGCAGGCGCATTGAATCTTCAATAGAATCTAGATGCTGAGCGATCTTATCTCTATCCTTATATTTCTGCTTTAGTTGGTCTAATACCTCCTTTTCCATTTCTGCTTTTTCTTTTGGAGAAAATGTATTATAGGTTTTCTTAGTAGTATTCCACACATCTGAATCTGCAGTAATTACCTGATTTTTAACTGTCTTCCAGGATTGCTTGGTAGACTGCGGGAGTCAAAGTAGAGGAAGCGTATTTTCTATATAGAGATCTGAAGTATTGGCTCCATAAACATTTCTCAGGAGTACAAGTTCTTCACCAGTAAGATGAGAAGCTATTGGTCCTTTCTTAAATTGAGGAAAGAGTGGAGATCATATAGCATTACGAAATCTCTTGACCGCATCTTTGATTAGATATGTCGCAGATTCTGCAGATTTTTTAGTATTTTTAGTGAGTGTCTGGATATTAAACCAGAAAGTTTTAGCATTTTTATTGCATCTATACCCAAATTTCCATCTTGCACATTGATAGTCAGACTTTAATTGTTCTATCCACTCTTCATTAAAAGTGAGTTGAAAGTCTCACTCCTGAACACCTGCCTTGAGTTGGCTTGTATCTCAGGCAAAAAGAAAATACCTTTGAGCCACATTGATACTATACAAAACCGTAAACACATCCATGTAGGCAACAGAGTCTGGTACTTGACTTCCAGCTTTCAAAAGCCCTTTCGCTTCATAACGATCAATAAGCTCATTGAGAAGCTTTGAATTTTTAATGGTCTTTGCAATGTCTCAAGCTTGACCAATTGTATATGCTGTCTGGATGATCTGTCGCTCTATATCTAGGAGTTTCATCCAATCTCTCACAATAGGCCTATCAGAAGCCAGAATCAAAAATCAGACAGAATTATCAATTACAGTAGATATTGCAGATAATTGGAAAAGATAGATTGAAGTTAGGGTGCTTGAAGCAACATTACCAAGTGCCTGATCTGCAATCTTGAGTGTTCTCCCTAAAAAACTGTCATCAAAAGACTCAAGACTATTAAGCTTAAGAAGTTTATTCGTAAAAAGTCAACCTTCTGGGTTTGCAACGAGTTCCGTCTGAATTTCAAAGGGATTTTTTGCGAGCAAAAAAAGCATTTCTCTCTGGAAATCTAGATAGAGATTAAAATTTCATGGTGTCGTTTGACAAACTGGTGGATGAGCATCACATTTTGGCTGCTGAGGAGATGATGATACATTTTGGGCTGAGGCATAGGAAAATAGTCCCCCAAAAAGGAAGAGACCAAGGAGAAAAAATCTGATTTTTTTTCTGTTTTTGTTCATCTCAAGGAGAAATCAGCACCAAATAAAGGATTTTTTTTATCTTGCAAAATACTGACTTTTCTTTATATACTAATATGATTGTTTTTATCAAGTAATTAGATATAAAAAATGGAACTTTCTCATTATGAGCAGCAGATGAAAAAAGCGATTGCCTATTTGGAAGGGGAGTTTGCTGGACTTCAGGTAGGAAGAGCAACTACTGGATTGCTAGAAAATATTAATGTAGAAACTGACTATGGAACTGTAAAACTCAATACTCTTGGTCATATCAGTGTGATGGATACGACAACACTTAAGGTTGAACCTTGGGATAAGAGCACTTCAAAAGCTATTGGAAACGCTATCTACGAGGCAAATCTTGGAGTAGGAGTAGATAATCAGGGTTCTCACATTTTGATTAAGATCCCAGCCCTAACGCAGGAAAGAAGAGATCATATTGCAAAACAGGTAAAGGCAATGGGAGAAGATACTAAAACTCAGCTTAGACAAATCAGGCAAGATGCGATGTCTGACACTAAAAAATCATTTACTGCTAAGGAGATCTCAGAAGATACTCATAAAGCAAATGAGAAAAACATTGATGAGCTCACAAAAAAGCGATCAACTCAAATTGATACTGTGGTAAAGGTAAAAATTGATGAAGTAATGAAGATCTAATTTTATTTGATAGAGAAATAAAAAGTGATGAATGTATTTGGTATGCTTTGGGCAGAGCTCCTTTCTCGTCCAATTTTTAACCTCTTGATCGTATTTCTAGCGATCTTCTGAGGGAATATGGGTATTGCGATTGTGCTTTTGACAATCTTAGTAAGACTCCTACTCCTGAGAAATAGTATCGCTGGAGCAAATATGTCAAAAGGAATGAGTAATATTCAACCAAAGATGGAGGCTCTTCAGGAGAAATACAAAGATGATCCTAAAAAACTTTCTGAAGAAACCATGAAACTCCTCAAGAAAGAAGGAGCTGGTCCGCTCAAAGGATGTCTATCACTTTTGGTGCAATTGCCAGTGTTTATTGGACTGTATGGAGTGATTGTTAAGTTCGCAGCTGGGGAGGTTCCACATGAATGGCTTTATAGTTTCTTCCGAAGTTTTGGGAATAGTTATCTGAATGTAAAAGACAATATTGATCCGATTTTTCTTGGAATGAATCTCTTTGAAAATCATAATATTATCCTAGCAATTATTGTTGCGGGGTTAAACTTCCTTCAATTTCAGCTTACCTCACTTACTCAGGCACAAAATAGACAGCAAACTATGCCAAATGGTGTAAAAATGCCAAATATGAGCAATATGATGGGAATCATGAATGTAATGATGACCTTGATGATGGGAACAATCGTTTGGAATTTTGCGTCAGGAGTTGGATTATATCTGCTTGTTACTTCGCTCTTTAGCGTAGTACAGTATGCAATTCAATATAGAGTACTGCTCAAGGCTAAGCGAGATATGTGGTTTCACAAGGATAAACCGGTAGTACTTAGTTCAAAATAAGAAAAATCTGAATTTTCATCTCTTTTTTAAACTTATTTAACGAGAAAACACTATGGCGAGTAGGACAAATAAACAGGGAATCGCGAAGAAAAAAGCTCAACAGGCAAAACAGGCAAGTAGAATCAGAGGGGCAAAGAGATTTGACTATCCTAAGAGAAAGCTTGAACTTGAAGAAGCAAAAGAGCTTGGAATTGTTGGAATTTACACTAATGGGAAGGGTTCCACATATCACTGGTTTTTGAGAGGAAGGAAAGTCTGCTGGGAAACAAGACTCAGAACCGATCCTGATGGATATAGATATATTAGAACACCATCTGGTGGATCAGAAATGGTTATTGCTCCGTCTTCAGGATGGACCAGGACGAAAATGAAAAAGATGGTTAGAAAAAGATAAAAAAGAAAGACTGATTTTCATTATTGAAAGTCAGTTTTTTGATTTATTGCTCTTTATTGTTTTTGATGCCTAATTTTTTCCTATCGAAAAAAGTCCTCTGATACAGAGGACTTTTCGTTTAGAAATAGTAAGAGCACTAAGATTCAGTAAAATACCGACTTCTCTCATCTGCTCCTATAAAGCAATCAAAAAATTCATCTTGAAGCGTTTCACTGATTGAAAGTTCTTTTAAACCTTCTCTAAGTTCTGTAAGAACATCAATTGTAGGATCCTCAGTGTCTCCATTTGAAACTTCTTCACTTTTGATTTGCTTCGTATATGCAGCTAGAACACTAGGCATCTTCTCTTTAATAAGAGCTCTCTCATGTTCATTTTCACTACTTCTAAACTGATCAATCTTGTCAAGCAAGCAGTTTACCATTGCTAATAAACCATATTCTCTAGTCATAATTCATTGGGACATCCATTAGAAGATGTCGATAAATATATTATATATTTCCTACCAAATGTCAATAGAAAATAAAAAATCTGATTTTTTATTTATTAGTAATAAAAAAAGAGTTGATCTTGAAAGAAAGATGAGTTTTCGTATGCTGTATGTATTCATATTTTTCAAATATCCCTCCTATGCTAGATCTGATTGCTGTGAGTTATTGGAATATTGGTCCATTTAGAGATAAGAAAATATCGCTTTTTTTTGAGAAAGGAAAATATTTGATCAAAGCTCCGATCGGGAGCGGGAAAAGTTTTCTTTTTTTTGATGGTATTACCTATGGTCTCTATAAATCAAATAGTAGGAATCTTCTCAATATTCCATCAAAAATTGGGACGATAAAACTGATTTTCGAGGTTGATGGTCAGGTTTTTTTGGTTATAAGAACACTTAAACACGGGAAGTCAAAAGATAGCTGTTCGTCTCAGCTCTTTCAAATCGCACTCACAAGTGAAGAAGTGACTGAAAAGCTCTGTGTCTGAGAGATACTTCAGGAGGACACTGATATTCAGGATCTTTTGCTCTCAAAAAATATTCCCCTAGAAGAGATTCCTTTTAAGAATGAGGCTGATCTTCAAGCTCAATTGAATACCCTTTTGCCACCAATTGAGGTATTTTCAAGCACAACAATCCTTCTGCAAGATGCAGAAAATATTTTTGAGATGCAGCCTGCAAAGAGACTTGAGGTTCTCAAGAATGTATTTGGTCTGATGGGAATCGAAGAAACCAAAGAAATCGTAAAAGATAAAAGGAATGAAGTAAAATATCAGATTAAAGCCTATCAAGACACTTCTCATACAGAGGGGAAACTGAGTTCAGGACTTCAGGAAATGCTTGCTCTCTTTAGAAAACTACAAGAGTTTAGAGAGATTACTGAATACTTAAGTTCAAGTCTAGAAACTATTGAAGAGTTGGAGGGATTTTCTCAGCAGCTTGGAATCCAAAATTTTGAGCTTGATGAAAAATTAACAGAATTTTTGCCATCTATTGCAGAATTTTTGAAAACAAAACGCGAGATTCTCTCTGCAGAAAAGACTGAACTCTGACTTCAAAACCAACAATTAACTGAGATCAAAAACCAGATTTCTCATTTTTTCAATACAATTCAATCAAATGAGAATAAAATCAAGCAAATAGACTGACTTTTGGCGAATGCAAATCCAGAGCTCCTTTGAGAACTGAGAAGACAAAAAGCTGATATCGCAAATCAGCAGGAGAAGCTGGAACAACTATCTTTCAGCAGAGAGTTGCAGACTTTTTACACTCAGTATCATAGCATACTTGGGCTTGGACATAGGGAAAATTTTAGTCTACTGTATAACGAGCAGTTTGTCCAAGAGTTGATCACACTGGGAACAAATCTCAAAAAAGCCAATGAACTCGTAGCTTCTCAGGTCTTAAATCTCACTACAAAGCAACAAGTTGAAAAACAAAAAGTAGAAAATCAGCTCCTTAACCTTGAAAATCAGTATCATTTTTATCAAGAACAACTCCAGCAAATTGAGCAGAAGCTTCAACAATTTGAGGAAAGAGTACAGCAAGAGCAGATTTTTGCTTGTGAAAAGATTTGAGCGAACTGTCCATTTATTACAGTGATCAATAAGCAGCATTTTGAACAAAGGGAGCAGGAAAAACAACAGCTCCTCGCTCAAAAACAACAGATCGAACAGCAGATTTCTAGCTCTCAGATTTTGAATCAGATAGAAGAATGTAAACTTACGCTGGCTAACTGGGAGAAGAATGAAACTTTCTTAAAAGAGCGTGAGAAACTTTCCTTGGAGGAAGAAGAAAATACAAAAAAAATCTGATTTTTGAAAACTTTTTTACAAAGTATCAATTATAAACAGATTACGGAGGCATCTGAGAAATATTCAGAACTAGCAAAGAGTATTCAAGCACTAGACCAGCAAATTCTCAAGCAGGAAGAATTACTTGCTCAGACTGAGCAGAATCAGCAAGAGAAACTGCGCCTACAATCAGAGAATATTGCACTTCAACAGCAATATTCACAGGGTGAAACTAAGAAATCTGAGCTAGAAGGCAAGATTTGACAACTAGAGCAAAATATTCAGAAATATCCAGTTCAGGAATGGGATTTGGTTGAAAAAACAGCAAATAGTTATCAGGCTAAAATTCAAGAGCTCAGAAATCTTATTGAAGACTACAAAACCCTACAACTCAAGGTCAAAAAACTCACAGAAGAAGAGAAGATTCTTAGCAATTTGTATACAATATTAAATAAGGAACTGCTTTTGTTTGTTTTGAGTGAATATTTGCCAGTTTTGAGTGAAATCATCAATACGTATCTCGTGAATGTTGTGGACTATCAGATTAGTATAAAACTCAAAGAGACAAGTGAACAACTAGAGCTGGAAACCAAGATTGTTGATAGTAAATGAGAAAGGGAGGTTAAGAGCCTGAGCTGAGGTCAAAGAACGATTTTGAAGCTTGTTTGGATGCTTGCGATCTCTTCTCATCTCAAGACAAGGCTCCTTTTCCTAGATGAAACAATCAATAACCTAGATAATGAAACAGTAGCTAAGGTTGCTGAGCTTTTGACTGACTTTGTTAAACAAAGGACGCTCAAATTTTATACGATTACCCACAATAGTGATATTCAGTCAATGAACATCCGAGATTCAACGATAGAATTAGCTAAAAAAGCTGATCAGTAGCCAGATTTTATTCTTTATTTACCTTGTTTAAGCAGACATGATTTTATGACTAGATCCCTGAGTGAGAAAGCTTGGGTATGCACTAATAACTCAGGATTTGCAAATCATAGACTCAGGAATTCTTCTTCAAAAGCAAGTTTCTCCTAGTAGAGAAGATCAATTTCAAAGGATGGTACAAATTATGGACTTTTTTGAGCAGATATTCAAGACACAAAAAATCAGAATTATTTGTATGGAAAAGCTTTTTTTCACGAAATTTAATCAGAATAATGCAGAGTTTGTCTATGGAATCAGAGGGATCCTTCTGGCAATGGCTCTCAAATACTGAATCAAGATCAAAGAATTTACCCCTATTGAACTCAAAAAATACATCACAGGGAATGGGAAAGCTGAAAAAATCCTCGTACAAAAAACAATAATGAAGCTCTATAAACTTCAAGAGCTCCCAGAACAACGATGCTGCAGATGCCTTAGGTCTAGCGTATCTCGCTACGAGAATCAAATAAGAGAAAGTTTACTTAGCAATAAAAGAAAAAAAGAGAGAAGCGCCATTCTCTCTTTTTATAATTTGATTATTAGATATTTTTTAGCTTTTTTAGAAGTTCTTTGAGCACTTGGATGCTATTTTCCATCGCAAAGTCTAGGTTATCCATATGAGCAAGCTGAGATTCATTATTTGCACCATCTGAGATTGCCTTGATACTATAACTCCGTTCAAGCAGTCAAAACTCACGAGCAGCACTAGCAAACGCAAAAGCCTCCATTTCTACGACATCAGCATTCGTTTCAGCTCTGAGTTTTTGAGTAAGAGATGGATCATCTAGAAATTGATCTCCTGTAAGACACAAAGCTCCACTTCTAAAGTAGAAAGAAAAATCAGATTTTTCGATTTCTATTGTAGAGAGTTCAATTTCTCATTTTGCATAATTGAGATGCTCGCCATCAAAGGGCAAATACATATCATGCTGCCTAATCCTCTGCACAAGAAATACATCTCAGATTTGGGCCTGATTTCAGAGGAGGCTTCCAGCGATTCCAATATTGATAAGCGCCTTAAGATCATAACGAGAGCAGAGCGCTGTCGTTGCAATACTTGCTTGAATCTTTCCAACTCCTGAGAGTGCAAGCACATATTCTTCATTTTCAAAGAAACTAATATTTTTGAGGGTTGAGGCAGGTTTCAGAGCTAGAAGATTGATAATATGCTGAGCTTCCTCTTGCATTGCGGTTAAAATTCAGATTTTTTTCATAATGGGATAGAGCAATAAGAATTAAAGATGGATTTTATTTTGATTGTGCTCCTCAACAGTAGCTCCATAGTAGATTTGTCCATCGCTACCATGAAGATAAAAGAGATAATCAGATTTTTTATATCTTAGCAATGCTCAAAGTGTTGCCTGCGTAGGAGAGGAAATTGGGGTTGGAGTTAATCCAGTATTTGCTCTTGTATTGTAGAGATTTTCACGATTATTGAGATTTGGGACAATGGCAGCTCTACATTTATCGTAGGTGATCTTAAGCCCATAGCAGAGACTCACATCCGCATCCAGTCTCATACCTTTCTGAAGTCTATTGATAAATATTCCTGCGATCGTAGGTTTATTTTCAGTATTCTTCTCCTCATTTTCAATAATTGAGGCGAGAATGAGTGCATTATAGTTTTGAAGATTTATACCAGCTGGGCTGAAATTTTTCAGTTCCTCTTGATTTGGAAGCCAGTTTTTTTCATTAAAATTTTTGAGCTGTGCTTTGATGAGCTGATCGAGAGGATCAGAATTCTGATCTATAAAATAGGTATCTGGATAGAGAAATCCCTCAAGTGATTTTCCAGCGGGGATCATCGCAAGAAAAGAAAACTGATTTTTAAGTTCGTTTATATAACTTTGATCACTTGCCTTTGCAATAAAGTCTCCAGGCGAGCAAATACCTTTATTAGCGAGATACTGATCAATATCATAGATTGATCGCCCCTCTAGCAAGGTAAGACGCTGATAGGTTTTTTCTGGTCAGTTGCTTATCAGCGTTAAGAGCTCTGCTTTCTGATAACTTCCAGAAAGAAGATAGGTTCCCTCTTGAAGTTTTGGAAGGAGAGAGGAATTGTTTCTCAGCCAGAGTTTAGTAAAAAACTTCTCAAGTCCTGACTGATGTGCATAAAAACTCGCAATGGTGTCTCACTTTTCGATAGTAATTTTTGTCTCAGAAGGATAGGTGATTGGCTGATTGTAGGCACTCTTAGTCCAAAAGTAGCCAGCTACCACAACGATCAGCAAGAGAATAGCTACCTTAAGAAAAGGAGATGAAGATTTCTTTTGACGCATGAGGGAAGAGGGAAAGGAAGATAAAAGGACAAAATCTGATTTTTAGAGCCATTTTTTCTTTTTAAAGACTCGGATAATCACTGCCGCTAGTCCAAGCATGATTCCAATCAAAATGAGGAAGGCGTAAGGATTTGATGAGAGAGGGAGCTGAACATTCATACCGAATATTCCACTTACCATCGTCATTACTCAGATTACAACTGTCAAAACCGTCAAAATTCCAATGTTTGTGTTGGTCATCATATTGGTCAATGTATGGAAAACTTCTCAGATTGACTCAATATTTTCGTGGATAATCGAGATATGCCCTAGGATTTTACTTGTTTTATACTCTAGATCTTCAAAATACACATCCAAATCTCACTCGTAGAAGTGAGCGGTTGCCTTTTGTAACTCAACGAGGATTTCCTCCTGAGGCGTAATGATTGTTTTGAGCAAAACGGCATTTCTCTTTTTGATAAGCACTTTTCTGAGGAGATTAGCATCAACGAAACTCTTGTCAAAAACTTGCTTTTCCATCTCCATGAGATCTAGATTGAATCTATTCAAGCTGAGCAAAATCTTGTCATACATCACATCAAATATCTTATAGAGAATATAGTAAGGTGAAACCTTATATTCCTCTGCATCAGCTCCTTCTTCTCTAATTTCTTCCTCGTATTGCTGTCTAATCTTTTCAATATTATTAGTTGGATACTTGGTGATTGTGATGATAAAGTCCTTTCCTAGTATAATATTCATCTCATTAGAAATATGTTTTCCTAGCTTCTCATTGTATTTTGGGAAATGAATAATCAAAAAAATACAATCATCGTAAATATCGATCTTGTCATGTGCATTTGGCTCCAAGATATCCTGCTCAATCATCTCGTGAAGGTCTAGACCTTTGATAGTCTCTTGGATCTCCTGTTGGTTTGGCTTTGTTAGATAGATTCGTTTAATCTTTCAGATCTTGAGGACATTATGGATCATAATAACACATAAGCAAGAGTAAATGGACTGAGTATACTTTTTTCTCTCATTTTTGCAAAAGAAAAAAAAGCTGAAATCAGCCTTTTCTTTTTTTGGTAGCGTATCGAAAATAATATTACAAACTCGTATTTTCTTCAAAAAGTTTTCAGATATTGAGGAGTTTTTGATCAGACCATTTATTTCCCATCAGCTGTATCCCAACTGGCAATTTCTCTCCCTGATCCTCAAGATACCCTATTGGAACTGAGAGTGCAGGCAGTCCTGCCAAGTTTGCAGGAACTGTATAGAGGTCTGCTAGGTACATTTTTAGAGGATCGTTGGTTCTAGATCCTAGCTTCCAAGCTGGTTCAGGTGTTGTTGGAGTTAGAATCACATCATACTTCTCAAAGAGCTGAGAGAAATCAGATTTGAGTTTTTTTTGTGCGTTGAGAGCTTTGAGATAATATCCTTGGTAGTTTGCTGAACTGAGGACATAACCTGGGCTACAGAACGTGTTGGGCGTGCACTGAATAGGCATA
>ERZ773087.2140-NODE-2140-length-10868-cov-3.756127_pt1 | contig 10868 bp, 10 predicted proteins | sample MGYA00511375_ERZ773087 | MGnify/ENA primary metagenome ERZ773087 (study PRJEB29015, sample SAMEA2737995) | human oral metagenome | biome: human oral; feature: human-associated habitat; material: dental | place: China | collected 2063 ...
GATTTCGACCTTGATATACGTAGCTTTTTTTGAGAAGACGCTAAAGGCAAAAATGCGCCAAAGGGAAGATTCGCAGCGAGAAAAAGCGCGAAATACGCTCAAAAAGCCAGCTGTCAGAGACTACGATAAAGAGCCTATCATCGTCAAAAACGACTACAAAATCAAGATCACCTTCATAACTACAGCTGTTTTTATCCCGTTATCTTTATTTTTGATTTTTACTAATATTGAGCCGCAAGCCGACTCATTTGACGACCATATCAGAAAAGCGGCTTTGGCTACCGGCGTTATCGGCATGCTTGGGTGCGCGTATTTTTCGGCGGTGCTATTTTTTGAAAATAGAAAAAATATCTACACGAGGATATACGGCAGCTATTTACTCCACGACTCTTACGGGTCAGATTCTAAATTTTTTAAAGCTCAGGCGGATCAAATTCGGCTTGAGTTTAACGATGATTTACAAATTAGCTATGGTTTTTACCCTACCCAAGGCGAGGCGAAAGACTACGTACCTAGCTGTAAAAATTTTAATGAAAAATACGAAAACGCTCTGGCTTTTCCGATAGTTTTTGCGCTAAAGCTTGCGTTTACGGCGATGTTTTTCGTGCTGAGCGCATTTAAGTTTAAGAAATACTATATCTTTAAAAACGATAAATTCGTAGTTTCGGTTTTGGCAAATAACGAGCTGGAAGATAGGTTTGGCAAGGTTAAATTTGAGATTTTAACCTTGAGCAAGATTGTGTGATTAAAAATTTGGCTTAAGATAAGCTAATAAGGATACAAGCGAGTTTTATCATATTTTACTACAGATGATAAGAGGTCTTATAAGTAGCAAGACGAAGTCGCAGCTAAAAATCCGCTTAAGTTCCGTTGAGTCTTTATTTTTTACTAAGCAGATCTTTTAAGCTTTCCTGCACGTCTTTGCCGCGCAGCATCGCCGCGACCTCGTTTACTATCGGCGTATAGATGCCCTTGCCGGCGGCGATCTTTTCTATCGCGTAGGAGGTATCTACGCCCTCTGCGACCTCGCCTAGATCGTTTAGGATTTTATTTAGGCTCTCATTTTTAGCAAGTCCCAAGCCCACGCGGTAGTTGCGCGAAAGCACCGATGAAGCCGTGAGAAAGAGATCGCCCGCCCCGCTAAGACCCAAAAAAGTCTGCTGCTGCGCGCCGAAATACTCGCCAAATCTCGCCATCTCGACAAGTCCGCGCGAGATGAGGCTGGCGCGAGCGCTGTTACCAAGCCCTAGCCCATCGCAGATACCGCCCGCGATAGCGATGACGTTTTTATAGGCACCCGCGATCTCTGCACCGATAACGTCGCTACTAGCGTAGGCTTTGATATTTTGCGGGAAAAGCTCTGAGATCTCGCGCGCAAGGGCTTCGTTTTTGGAATTTATCACGAGCGCGCACGGAAGGTCGTTTTGTATCTCCTTAGCAAAGCTCGGGCCCGATAAAAAGGCCAAATTTGCCGCATCTACGTGCTGTTCGTAAATCTCGTCTAAAAAACGAAGGCTTGAAGTCTCGATGCCTTTTGAGGCGACTAAAATTTTCTGCCCGAAGTTTTTAAAATGCTCTTTTAGCCAGCCGCTAACGGACTGAGAAGGTATGGCAACGACGAGCAGATCGCGCTTTAGCGCCTCCTCTAGGCCCACGAAATGCGCGCCCTCAAGCTGCCTACGCGAGCTGATAACGCAGTCGTTTTTTTGCGAAAGCGCATGAAAAAGCGCGCTGCCCCACTTCCCCGCTCCGATGATGGCTATTTTCATTTTTTCTCTTTTTTGTGATTTACGTTTATTTTAGCTAAATTTGATCGGCTTACTTCGCTTTTAGCGAAATTTATCGCTAACTTTTTGTAAAAATTGATCCCATGCTCGCCGAAAGCGTTTTAAATTTATCGCTACCGACGTCAAAGAAAGTCGAAATTTAAAACTATCGCAAAGCAAATTTAACTACTGAAACGCTAAATTTGCTCTATTTATTTACGCTGCTCGCAGCCTTGCAAAGCTCGTTAAATTTAAACTCGGTTTAAAAGTTCAAATTTTACCGGTACCGACTTTACGCAAAATAAAACGCGCTTAACTTTTCTAATTTATCGGTTTGAGCGGCTTTGCGGCGCCGTATTTGAGGGTTTTAAAACCGCGCGAGGATAAATTCGAGAAATAAATTTGATCCGTTTTTTATCAAATTTAACCTTTCTGGCTCCTGCAAACTCATAAATTTAGCAAAAATTTAATTCCAAAAGCTTGCTTAAGTCAAATTTGGCGCAAAACGGTCACGTCGGAAAAACAAAATTTAAGCGCCGAAACGACGCAATATATCCAAATTTACCCCAGTTTAGCCTTCAAAAGCTCATTTACTTTTGCAGGGTTAAACGCGCCCTTGCCCTCTTTCATCGTTTGTCCGACGAAAAATCCAAAAAGCTTGTCCTTGCCGCTTTTATACTCGGCGACCTTATCGGCGTTCGCGCTTAAAATTTGATCTATTATCGCTATGATGGCCGAGTCGTCGCTAACCTGTTTTAATCCCAATTTTTCGATGACGGCATCTACGCTCACGTCATTTTCCATTAGATAGTCAAGCACCTCTTTTGCTGCCTTGGCGCTTATCGTGCCGTCTTCGATGCGGCGCAAAAGCTCTATCATCTTAGCCGAATTTACGGGCGATGTCTCGATCGTAGCGCCGTTTTTTAGACGACCCAAAAGCTCGACGATGAGCCATGTTACGGCGAGTTTCGGCGATATTTTAGCTTCTACGAGTTCCTCGAAATACTTCGCCGTCTCCACGCTACTAGTTAAAACTACGGCATCATCCTCTTTGATGCCAAGCTCGCGCTCGTATCTAGCGACCTTTTGCTCGGCAAGCTCGGGAATTTTGATCGCTTCGTTATACATCTCTTCAGGAATTTCGACTGGTAGCAGATCAGGATCGGGGAAATATCTATACTCGGCGCTATCTTCCTTGCCTCTCATTGAGCGCGTGACCAAATTTACGGTATCAAAAAGGCGGGTCTCTTGATAAACTTCTTCATCGTATTTGCCGTCTTCCCACGCTGCACTTTGACGCTCGACCTCGTAGTCGATCGCTTTTTGGATAAATCTAAACGAGTTTAAATTTTTTATCTCGACGCGCGTATAAAGCTTGCTGTCGCCTTTTGGGCGGATACTGACGTTGGCGTCGCAGCGAAAGCTTCCCTCTTGCATATTAGCGTCGCTGATGTTTAAAAATCGCAAAATCGAGTGCAGTTTTTTTAGGTACGCAACCGCCTCGTCGGAGCTACGTAGATCAGGCTCGCTCACGATCTCAAGCAGCGGCGTGCCCGCGCGGTTTAGATCGACTAGGCTCTGTCCACTCTCGTGGATATTTTTACCCGCGTCCTCTTCGAGATGCGCACGAGTGATGCCGATGCGTTTTTTCTCGCCGTTTACGTCGATAAAAAGCTCACCCTTTTCCACTATCGGTATCTCAAACTGCGAAATTTGATAAGCCTTTGGGAGATCCGGATAAAAGTAGTTTTTACGGTTAAAAACCGAGCGTTTATTTATGGTTGCATTTACCGCCGCACCGAAGCTTATCGCCTTTCTTACGGCCTCTTTGTTTAATACCGGTAAAGCTCCCGGCAGCGCCAGGCAGGTCGGACAAACGTGAGTATTTGCCTCATCGCCGAAGCTCGTAGAGCAAGAGCAGAAAATTTTAGTTTTTGTATTAAGCTGAGTATGAACCTCAAGCCCGATAACGACTTCAAACATAATTTGCCTTTTATTTAAAATTTAGGGCTTATTTTAGCAGGATTTTTATTTAAGTTAGATAAAAAGAAAGGGTTGCGCCCGCCGATTTTTAGCGTATTTTAGCTAGCGGACGCGTAAATTTAAATTTTAGTGTTCCTCGTGGCTGATCAAGATCGCGCCAGCAAGATACACGTAAGTAAGAATCATAAAGATAAATGTCTGCAAGCACGCCATAAACGTAAGCAAAACAAACGCAGGAAGCGCAGCGTACCACGCAAGAGCAAGTACGACCAAAAGGAACAAATCATCGCCCTTGATGTTACCAAAAAGCCTAAAAGAAAGCGATACTATGCGAGATAGATGCGAAACGACCTCTACGACAAACATTATCGGAGCTAGCCATTTGTTCGGTCCCATAAAGTGCGCGAAATACTTAATAATGCCGTTTTGTCTAATACCCTCAAAGTTATAAAATATAAAAACAACGAGCGCCAAAGTAAGGGTCAAATTTAAGCTCGAAGTCGGAGCTTCAAATCCAGGTATTATGCCTATTATGTTACTTACGAATACGATCAAACCAATAGTGGCAACTAGCGGCAGATACTTTCTAGATAGCGCTTCGCTACCTAGCACGTCCTTGCCCATTGACACGACGCCCTCTAGATATGCTTCGAGGATATTTTGCGTTCCGCGAGGTACGAGTTGCAAATTTTTAGTTGCAAATTTTGCCACGATAAGTACGATAATCGCAACCAAAACAAGATGTCCAGCGTAATTTACCGCATGAATAACATGGTCGTTAGTCGTAAAAAAAGAAGCGATCCAACCCGTAAATAAAAACAAATTTTCTTGCATAGATTAACCTTGAATTTATAAATTTTAGACGCAATTTTATCCAAATAAACGTTAAAAGTTTTTTAAGATTACCTCAAATTTCGCCCGAATTTTAGCTTTTTTGTCAAATTTAGCTCAAATTTCTACGTCGTTTTTTAAAATCAGCCGCTCACGCAAAAAGTCTATCGTAAACGAGCTTTAGTATCGTCGCGCCCACGACGGCTAGAAACACAACTCTAACAAATTTAACGTCCTTTTTCATGACCATATTTGAACCAAAATACGCGCCCAAAACCTGTCCCGCTCCCATCAAAAGCCCGACCGCCCAAAGTATCTGTCCGCCCGCGATAAAGACGGCAATAGAGACGATGTTGCTGGTAAAATTTAGGATTTTCGTATGCGCGACGGCTTTTTTCATGTTTAGCCCGATGAGCGCAACCATCGCAAACGTCCAAAAACTGCCCGCTCCAGGCCCGAAAAATCCATCGTAAAAGCCTAAAATTAGGCCAAATATAACGTAAAAGGCTCGCGCATTCATACGGGCGGCCCTATCCTCGTCGCCGACCTTTGGCATCAAAAGCGTATAGATGAAAATCGCTATCAAACAAAACGGGATAATAACGCGTAAAAACTCGGTGCTCAAAAACAGTATAAGCACCGTGCCGACGCACGCGCCGATAAATGTAAAAACGATGCCGATAAACACTTCGCGGAAATTTATCATGCCTTTTCGGGCGAAATTTAACGCCGCGGTGAAGCTACCGAAAGTTCCTTGAAGCTTGTTCGTAGCTAGCGCCACGTGAGGCGGCACGCCCATAGCCATGATTGTCGGTAGCGCAATAAGTCCGCCCCCGCCCGCGATCGCATCTACAAAACCCGCCGCAAAGGCCGCCGCGAAAAATATCAAATACGCCGTAACGCCGAAGTCAAAGTCCATTTTTGCCCCTTAAAAAAACAAAATCATACTACGAAAAATTTAAAAATTTATAAAAACTCGGCCTTTTGTTTTACCGCGGTTAAAATTTAACGAAACGGCGAGTAAATTTTACCGAGCGGGGTTAATTTTAGCGGTTAGGTTGAGGCGCGTTTTGTAAATTTTGCGGGCGCGCTCGGAGATTTTTTGAAATTTTAGATAAATTTTACAAATTTGAGTTCTATTTAACGGCTGCAAATTTGATATAGTTTTTAAAATTTAGTTTGCGAAACCGCGCGGACAAAATTTGGATATTTTAGAAAAATTTATTGAGATTTTGCTTTTTCAAGATACGGGTTTGAAAATACACGAGACGCCAAATTTAAAGCCGCGTTAAATTTGGCGAGTAAGAAAAAGAAGTTCGCCGACCGCCAAGCGCGGCAAATCGGCGAATGCGGGATTATTTTATGACGCCGCAAACCATTCTAGCACCGCCACCGCCAAGAGGCTTTGGATGGTCGCTGTGGTTATCGCCGCCGACGTGGATCATTAGCGAGTGGCCTTTTAGCTCATCTAAGCTCTTGATTTTCGGAGCTAGCACAGGATAAACCGCATTACCCTCGGCATCGACGAAAAGCGCAGGCAAATCACCCTTGTGGCCGTTGTCGTCCCATGCAAACGAGTGTTTTTTGGCGTCGCTTGGGTCCCAGTGACCGCCCGCTTTCATACCTAGGCCTTTTTCATTCGCGCCGCAGTCGGCGTTTTGATGCACGTGAAATCCGTGCGCGCCGCCCTCAAGGCCTTTAAGATTCGGGAATAACGCCACGCCGTAGTTAGTCTCGATCGCTACGACCTCGCCAACGACGGTGTTGCCCTTTTCGCTTAGTTGCTCCATAGTTACGACTAGGTGTTTGCCAGCCTTTGGATCAAAAGCTTTTTCCTCGTGCGCAAGAGCGCTAGTAGCGAGTAGGCAGCCTAGAGCTGCACTAGCTAAAACGATTTTTTTCATTTTTTCTCCTTAAAATGTAATTGCAAGGTAACTATAGCCTAAATTTGATTAATTTAGGCTTTAAATTTTCTTAAATTTAATGCGCCACGATGCCTCAAATTTGCCGCCGTTTCGCGTAAAGCAAAACTCGTCAAATTTACTTAATCTCACTTAAAATTTGCGCCAGTTCGCCGCTTTGACCGATGCGGTAGAGCGCGAAGTCGTATTTGATCGGATCGGCTGGGTCAAATTCGCCAAGCTTGTCCGTTAGTTCGCGCACAGCCCTGAAATCATAGCTTTTGCGAGAGATTAAGCCCAAATTTAGCGAAACTCGGTGTGTATGCACGTCAAGAGGCATGAGGAGCTTGCTTTTTGGCAGACTTTTAAAAAGTCCAAGGTCGATGTCGCTATCTCGCACCATCCAGCGCAAAAACATATTGTAGCGTTTATACGGGCTTTGCGGCGCTTTTTCGTACGGCTTGCCGAAAAAAAACTCATACCCCTCCGAGCGGTAAGGATTGAGCGAATAGATAAATTTAATAAGCTCGTTTATGCCGTCCACCATCGAGCCGCCTTTTTCAAAGCCCTCTCTCACCGCGCTTTCGATATTGCCGTGCTTTTTTAGGTGTGAAACGGTGATAAAAATCTGCCGCACGTCCTCGCAACTTTGAAAGCGGTATTTATGCTGCATCAAATTTGAAATGATCTCCTCCTCGCTTTTATCTAACAGCGAAAAGTCGAGCGAATTTAGAAAATTTACGATGAGTTTTGCATTGCCGTATGCAAAAAGCGCGCAGATGAGCGATATCTCGGGCGTTTTAAATTTGCTAGCGACTTGTAGCGGATCGGCTGCGGCAAACAAGTCCGCATGGGTATTTTTAGAGATTACGTTTTGATCTAGGAGGGTTTTTAAGTCCATTTTTAGCCTTTTTGGCCGAGATTTTAAACCAAAAAGGCTAAAAGAAATTTAAATTTACTGTTTTAGCGTCAGCAAGGTATCGAGCATCTTTTCTACGGTCGTGATGATTTTGGCCGCCGCGCCGTAGCTGCTTTGAAAACGTATGAGATTTGTTAGCTCCTCGTTTAAATTTACGCCGCTAACCGACTGGTACTCAGACATAGCAACTTTATGGATAGCTGTATTTGCGTCGTTTAAATCGTTATTTGCCTGAGTTTGGCTAGCTAGATCGGTGGTTATATAGCGGTAGTAGCCCTCGACGCTCTCCTCCTTGTCCGCATGCTTATCGGAGTAAAATATTATTTTTTTATACTGCATTTGCACCATATCGTTTGCGACTTCGTTGTTGCCCGGAGTCGGATTTGAGTAGGCTTTTAGCTTGTGCGGATTTTCGGTTAGCTCGCTTTTTACGCTCATATTTTTTGCATTTCCACCCTCAAAGACCCTATTTATCCCGATTATACCCGGGAAATTCGTACCACGGTCTACAAAGGCGACGCTGTATTCGCCGGCATTTCTTTTAGCTGTTACGCCAAACGTACCTTTGCCCGTCGCCGCGTCGTATTGGTAGTTTGCCTGAAAATAATCGTCCACGTCGTTTAGCGAGTTATTGTCGCCGTTGTCGTCGGTGTCGGAGTTAAAGTCCCGCACGATAGAGTTGCCGCGCGTGTTGTCGTTCATAGACGTGGTTGCGTTTACGTTTATCGTCTTGCGTGCGACCTCTTGGCCTTGGTTATTATAAACTACGACGTCAAAGCTACCGTGTTTGATGTCGTTATTAAAATTCATCAGTGTCCTAGAGTCGCTTAATCCGTCTAGTTCGTCCGTTACGGCGTTTTCTACGGCTGATTTGGCGTAGATATTGTTCGTCTCGTTGATGATGCCTTTAGCAAACGTATTTAGGTTGTCGATGTATTTTTGTATGGTTCCGTCCTGAAACTCTCCGCTATCATCCACCCTACGTCCGCGTAGATCCAGCGCGGCGCCTAGTTTACCGCCCGAGATTCGTCCGTTTAGATCGACCTTTTTACCGTCGTCCCTCTCAAAAAATACGCCTTTAAAATCGCTCTTATCGCTTATCCTATCGACTGTTAGCGGATGATACGTCGTGCCATCTACAATGTTAAATCCGGATATATTTATCTGATGTTTCGTGCCCATATCGGTTACGGTCGGATCGACATTACTGCTTTGTAATTGCCCTTTAAATACGCTAATACCTACGAGCTTTGACATCGCAAGCTCAAGCTGATCGCGTTTATCTCGCAGGTCGTTTGCTCTAGTAGTGCCGACTGATTCGACGCGGACGATCTCTTTATTTATCTGCGCGATTTGCTTGGCGTATTTGTTGATTTCATTTACGGAAACCTCTACCTGCGAGTCCACGTCTTTTTGGATTTTGGTTAGCATATCGTGGGCTTTATTTATGCTATTTGATAGCGTCGAGGCCGAATTTAGCAAATTTACCTTCTGCGAGCCTTCCGTCGGGTTTGATGCAAGGTTGTTCCACGCGTTAAAATAATTTTGCAAATCTCTGCCTATACCTACGCTTTGCAGATCGGGGAAGCGCTGAGAAATCTCTTCTAAAATTTGCTTTTTATATTCGCTTGATTCTAAATTTATATTTGAAGTGCGAAGCCTAGCGAAAGTAAATTCGTCATGCACGCGTACGACCGTATCGACCTTAGTGCCAGTACCGATGTCGCCCGGCATATCGTGAAAAGGCTCTCTAGCAGACTGCACGACGCGCTGTCTGGTGTAGTGCTCACTGTCAGCGTTTGTGATATTATGTCCTGTCGTAGTGATCTGCGTCTGCGCGGCATCTAGGCCGCTCATTCCGATATGTAAAGACGAAAAAATATTAGCCATTTTTAAACCCTCGTTTTAAATAAACTTTCAGGCGTCAAGCCTTCTTTGTCGTAGTTGCCGGGCTCGCTTTTAAACATATTTTTTAGCAAGCTATCGAAAAATTCTTTCACTCCGACGACGTATTTTGCGTATTCTTTGTTTTTTGAGTAGAGCTCTTCAAGCTTTGAGCGCATAAGCGCGAGAGATGATTTTACCTCATCATCTAGGATTGAGCTTAAATTTGCCTCGCCGTTTTCCTTTGAGACTCTTAAAAGCTCTTTATCTAGCAGCGATTTTACGGATTCAAATTTTTTAACCAGCTCGTTTTTGCGTCTGACACTATCATCGACCTTGCTGTGGTCGGCTAGTTTTATCTTTTCTATATCTTCCGTAGTTTGAGCGATGAGTTCGTCTAGCACCCCCATCGCCTCATCCAAATATCTTTTAAGCATTTTTGTCCTTTCTTTTTACGCAAGGACAAAAAATCTTATAAAAGCGTATCGGCAACGGCTTTTGCAGTCTTGGACATATCTAGTTTATATGTTCCGTTTGCGATCTGCTCGGCTATCTTTGCAACCTTGCTTTCTTCTTTGCCTTGTGTTTTTTCCATGTTTTCGCTCTTTTTTACGTCGTTTGAGCGAGTGATTTGCTGTGGGCTCATGCCCAGTTTAGCTCCCAAAGTTCCTATCATTTTAAAGCCTTTTTAGATTTGTTAGAAACTAAATCGGCAAATTTTGAAATTTCTTAAGCCCTTTCTTTCAAATAATTGAATAAAAGTTCGCTAAAGCCCAAATTTCCGCTCAGAGCCTTACTCATCGTATCGTTATACATCGAGTGATATATCTCGTCTCCGGCATCTTTGCCAAATAACGGATTTTCATCCTTTAGCGCGATATCTAGCACGCTTTTAACCAAAAACGCCTCAAAAGCGTCGGTTTGCTCTTTTAAAAGCGCGTCTTGCTCGCTTTGAGGCTTATCCGTGCGTCTATTTTCGATAGAGCTCGTGGCAAATTTATTATACGAGCTTAAAGCCGCCGAAGTATCTACGTTTAACATTATATTATCTCCAAATTTACGTGTATAGCGCCTACGCGTTTTAGATTTTCCATTATCGCGATGATGTCGCTAGGCGTCGCGCCCATCTTGCTTAGCGCCCTTGCGACGCTAGCTACGGTTGTTTTTTCGCCGCTGATTTTTAGCATATTAGTTAGCGGATCAACCGCTGCGCCGTCTTGCAGATCGATTGTTTGCTGATTTGCCGCCATATCGTCGTATGAGCTAGGTTCTATCTTTATCGTGATATCTCTGTGCGTGATGACGACTGGATCAACCGTGATATTTATACCGCTTACTATCGTACCGGTTCGCTCGTCGATTACGATTTTATCTAGTGCTTTATAATCAACGTCTAAATTTAACACCTTAGCGATAAACTCAACCGCGTTTGAGCCTTCCGGTTTTGATACTTTGATGGTTCTAGAGTCGATAGCCGTCGCAGTTTCGCCGCCTAGATTTAAATTTACGGCTCTTTGGATATTTGAAGCGGTGTCGAAATTCGACTCCTTTAAGCTTAAAAATATCGCTTCTTGATTATAGATA
>ERZ773087.2144-NODE-2144-length-10855-cov-3.155370_pt1 | contig 10855 bp, 6 predicted proteins | sample MGYA00511375_ERZ773087 | MGnify/ENA primary metagenome ERZ773087 (study PRJEB29015, sample SAMEA2737995) | human oral metagenome | biome: human oral; feature: human-associated habitat; material: dental | place: China | collected 2063 ...
CGGGACACCATCAGGCTGCCAGTTGTGGGCTACGGAGGTGCCAAGAACTCAGGGTAAGGTCACCAGCGAGAGTCTCGCTGCCAAAAGGTTCTATGGGCATCCCGTCTTCCTGTCTCGCTGCGCGGCAACAGGACATCGGGTGCAGCGAATGCTGAAACTGAACTGGTCATGCTGACGACGCAACAGGTGATATAATTCGCTGCGCTCTGATGACGTGGGAAATTGGAAGGAGACCTACCCACCATGAACGAGAACACAGACCTCTTGCAGCCTCGGTCCGCCTCATCTGGGGACGGGGGCACCCACGGCAGCTCAGGAGAGCCTGTCGCTCCCATGCCTCACCTTGTCCTTGCCCTGTCGCTTCGTTTCGTCCTCATCCTCCTCATGGGGGTGGGCCTTCACCTTGCGGGGCAATCGCTTCTGTGGACCGACCTTGGCATCATCGCCGTCGATGCCATCACCCTCGCTACGCTGGCTCACCTCATGAGAGGGGAGGGACGACGCCTGCGTGACCTCTATGTTCCGACCGGTGGCGCCGACATCGCGTGGGGACTCCTGTTTTCAGTCATCATAATCGTTGGCTTCTTTGTCTCAAGCATTCTGGCGAACCTCATCGTCTATCACGGTGCCCCGCCCGCCCAACCCTCGAGTTTCGTACCCCCGCTGTGGCTCGGCGCTCTTGCTCTTGCCGTTATGCCGCTGACCATAGCCTTCGCCGAGGAGGGGCTGTATCGTTCCTACCTTCTGCCTCGCCTTGCGCGTCGCATGGGCCAGGTCCCGGCACTGCTCCTCGTGTCTGTCTTCTTTGGGCTCCAGCATATCGGGTTTGCTGTTCCTGACGGGCAGCAGATGCTGTCTAGGGCCCTGACCACCCTCTTTGCCGGACTACTCTTTGGTGGCCTCTGGCTATGGAAGAGGAAGACCGTCCCTCTTGTCATTGGGCACTGGCTCCTTGACTTTCTTTTTCTTGGCCTGCCCGTTTTCTACATGGCTACCTCGGCATAGTCCCGGACGGCCGGGGTGGATCGCGCCCGTCCCGGCCGTGAACCCCACATGGCGTTGCGGTTGAAGCCCAAGCCATGCCCGTGTGGGCGGTATGCGCTCCACGAGGTGCGGATGGGTTGGCTTGTGGGAGTGCATACGCTCAGCAAGCAACGTATCAGCCCGCCTCTTCTCACTCGCATTCCTTCCTCTCGGCCCTGCATGGGCCGCACTACGGATGCACAGGCTCCGCACGCTGCCCAGTAAACGCACTTCTTCTCCGACTCATAGTACAGTGGCTGCAGTAAGTACGCTATGGTTGACATGCTGTGTAGGAAAACGTATAGTGTGTCGCACCATTTGGTTAGCTGCTTTTAACACTATTGCAAGAGGAGGATAGCATGGCACAGGAATCCCAAGTCCAAGCCGCCACCAAGGGCGGTGGGAAGCTGAACACGAAGGACCTCATCTACGCCGGTGCGTTTTGTGCACTCTACATCGTGGCGATGCTCATCGTCGTGATGGGCTCGGGCATAGTGCTTCCCATCCTGTATTTCATTGCCCCGCTCACCGTCGGCACTGTGTGCGGCACAATCTACATGCTCTACGTGCTCAAAATACATAAGTTTGGTGCGGCGCTTATCTTGGGGGTGCTCTTTATCTTGGCGACCGGCCATCTTACGTGGTACTCGCTGGCAGTGGTTCTTGGTGCCTCGCTCATCGCCGAGCTTATGATTTTCCTCGGCAAGTATACCTCAAAGAAGATGTACCTGCTTTCATATGTGTTCTTTAACCTCACGATGGCAGCACCGTATCTGAGCTTTGTGTTCAATCTTCAAGACTCACTTAAGGTTACGCAAGACTATTATGGGGAAGCACGTGCAAAGGCATACGAGACTCTCTTCGGATCCGGCTTCTATGTCTTTACCATCGCCCTCGCGCTTGTCGGAGGGGCCGTTGGCGCCCTTGTCGCGAGCAGGCTTGTGAAGAAGCACTTTGCCAAGGCTGGGATCGTCTAGGTGGAGTTCGAGCTCTACGGTGATGACTCAGGGGCGCGTGTTCGCTTTGATCCGCGTACGAAGTTGCTGGTCTTCTTTGTGAGCTGCTTTCTAAGCCTCTCGATGCACGGCAACCTTCCCATCCTGGTGGTCGGTACGCTGCAGTGCGTCATGCTCGCCCTGTCCGGAAAGCAGGCCTTGGCGCTCAAATGCCTTGCGAGCCTCTATGTCATCCTGTTTATCCGTCAGTGCATTGAGGCGTCAGGGGAGCAGGGTGCAGAGGCGGTCGTTAGCGTGTGTATGGGGCTTATCTCGCTTTTCGTGTTCTTCTTTCCCATCATGGTCTCCTTTCTTTTGCTCGTACGCACCACGCGGGTGAGCCAGTTCCTCTCGGCGTTCCAGGCAATGCACCTACCCATGACCCTTGTCATCCCTCTGGCAGTGCTGTTTCGCTTCATCCCGACGGTACAGGACGAGTGGAGCGGCGTGCGCAAGGCGATGGCGTTTCGTGGCATATCGATGACGCCGGGGGCGATCATTCGACATCCACTTTTGACCATCGAGTACATCCTCGTACCCCTGCTCTTCTCCTCCGTCGGTGTTATGGAGGAGCTGGCCGCAGCCTCGCTGGCACGTGGGATGGACAGTACGCGCACGCGCAGCTCCTTCGAGCTGGTGCAGCTTCGCGGTGCCGACCTCATAGCGATCAGTCTCTTTATCATAGTTGCCGCCTGGATACTTGCCCTCAGGGCATCAGGAATGAGCAGCCTATGATTCGCTTCGATGACGTGAGCTTTCACTACGGTGGCGAGAACGGCACCGGAGATGGCGTCGATCATATCGATCTCACGATAGCGGACGGGGCCTTCACGGTGCTTGTCGGCGAGAGCGGGTGCGGAAAGACGACCCTCACGCGCCTGATAAACGGCCTTGCCCCCAACTTCTACGAGGGCGAGATGGAAGGTGCCGTCTATGTGGACGACATCTGCACCACCACCGCAGAGCTCCGTGACACGGCGGCGCTTATCGGCAGTGTATTTCAGAATCCCAAGAGCCAGTTCTTCAATGTAGACACCACAGGTGAGCTGGTGTTTGGCTGCGAGAACCAAGCTCTGTCTCGTGACGAGATGCGCCGCAGGCTCGACAGGACGCGCATCGACATGCAGCTCGACGCGCTGATGGACCGCAACATCTTTGAGCTTTCCGGCGGCGAGAAGCAGCAGATTGCCTGCGGCTCGGTCTACGCGTCCGGACCACGCGTGTTCGTGATGGATGAGCCGTCGGCGAATCTCGACAAGAAGGCGATACGACGCCTGCACAACATCTTGGCGAAGATGAAGGACGAGGGCAAGACCATCGTGCTGTCGGAGCATCGCCTCCACTACCTGATGGATCTGGCCGATGAGTTCGTCTACGTCAAGGACGGGCGTATCGAGAGGACCTTCTCTACGCAGGAGCTGCGCTTGCTCGACGACCCTCGGCTGTCGGAGCTGGGCCTGCGCTGCACCGACCTGCATCGGCTCGTCAAGGTCAGGACGACGTCGCCCGCCGGTGGCGGCCCGGATGGCAGCGGTGGTAAAGGGCAGGATGGCCCATACGACGATAACCACGCCGACGCTCGCACTGTCGGGCGTCCCGCCCTCGAGGCGGTCGACCTCAGCTGTAGCCGGGGCAGCACGCGCATCTTAGACGTGGATCGCATCGCGTTTCCCGAGCATAGCGTGGTGGCGGTGATAGGGGACAACGGCTGCGGCAAGAGTACCTTGGCTGAGTCCCTCTGTGGCATCATCCCCTCCGACGGCACGGTGGCGATAGGCGGGACCTTCGAGACCGCACGGACGCGCTCCAAGAGAAGCTTTATGGTGATGCAGGACGTCAACCGTCAGCTGTTCGCGGATGACGTGGCCGAGGAGGTCAGCCTGAACGCGTCAGTCTCCGAGGAGGAGGTAGATCGGATTCTTGAGGGCCTGGGCCTGCTCGAGTACAAGGATCGTCACCCCGCCTCGCTCTCGGGCGGGCAGAAGCAGCGCGTGGCCATTGCCTCGGCGCTCTGCGCAGGCAAGGACATCCTGTTCTACGACGAGCCTACAAGTGGCCTCGACCGTCGCGGCATGGAGCGCTTCGGCACGCTTCTGCGCGCCATGCGCGACAAGGTGCTCTGCTCGCTCATCATCACGCACGACCCCGAACTCATCTTGCAGTGCTGCACGCACGTGCTGCATGTGCGCGACGGTCGAGCCGTGGCGCTCTATCCGCTCGACGATGAGGGCGCGGCCCGTGTGCGCGGCTATTTTCTGTCCCTGAGTGATGAGGGCACCAGCAAAAGGCGCGATCGCACCGGTGCGGTGGGCAAGATCCTGCGCTATGCGGGCGAGCAGAGAAGGTCGATCGCGCTCGCGGCGACGCTGATGGTCGTCGGGGCCCTGGCAAGCGTCGTTCCCTACCTGCTCATCTACGGCCTTATCGATGCGGCTCTTTCGGGTGGTACCGTTACGCTTGCCGCCGCAGCCCCCGCTGTTGCAGCGATTGCCGTCTGCGAGGTCGTGCATGCTGCAAGTTACACGGTGGGCTTGGTGCTTTCTCACAAGGCAGCGTTCAGCACGCTCGAGAATCTGCGTAAGTTTTTGCAGGAGCGACTAGACGGCCAGTCCATCGGGATGGTGAGGGATCTGGGCGCGGGGGCCGTGAAGAAGCTGTTCACCGACGATATCGAGTCCATAGAGCTCCTGCTAGCACACATGATCCCCGAGGGCGCGGCAAACATCGCCGTTGTCGCGGTCGTGCTCCTGACGACATTTGCCGTTGACTGGCAGATGGCGCTTCTCACCCTCATCGTGGTGGGGCTTGGCGTTATCGTGTCCCGGCAGATGTACAGCGTGGGCATCGACAAAATGGGCAGTTACTTTGCCGCGACGAAGCGTCTGAACAACACCATCGTCGAATACGTGGAGGGCATGGAGGTCGTACGCGTGTTCAACCGTCAGGCTGATTCCGGCGAGAAGTTCGAGCGTGCGGTGTCGGGCTATCGCGACCAGGCCCTGGGATGGTACAGGATCTGCTGGCCTTGGATGGCGCTCTACGGCAGCCTGTTCTCGAGCATCGTGCTGTACTCTTTGCCATTTGGGGTGCTCATGGTGCTGCTGGGGCGGATGACGCTCTCGAGCTGCGTGCTGGTGTTGTGCCTGAGTTTCGGAATAGGACCGCTGCTGCTGCACTGCATGGCGTTCATCGGTGCCATCCCTCAGGTGAGCTTCAAGATCCAAGTGCTTGAGAAGGCCTTGGACCAGGCGCCACTCAAGTCGGGGAGCGCGGGTTTTGTCGGCCGGGGCCACAGGGTGGTGTTTGAGGACGTGCGTTTCGCATATCGCGATGCCGAGGTGCTGAAGGGTATCTCGTTCACGGCCGATGAGGGCCGCATGACCGCGCTGGTGGGGGGGAGCGGAAGCGGCAAGAGCACCATCGCGCGCCTTCTGGTCCACCACTACGATGTGGCGGGCGGCTCCATCTCCATAGGTGGTCAGCACATCGACGATATGACCCAGGTCGCCCTGAGTGAGCAGATATCCTATGTGTCGCAGGACCTGTTCCTCTTTGACAGGAGCATCCTCGAGAACATCCGCGTCGGCCGGCCCGACGCGACCGACGAGGAGGTTATTGAGGCTGCCAGGCGGGCGCAGTGTGACGATTTTATCAGAGAGCTGGAAGAAGGCTACAACACTAATGCGGGAACGGCGGGAAGGCGACTGTCGGGTGGCCAGCGCCAGCGCATCGCATTTGCCCGGGCAATTCTCAAGGATGCGCCCATCGTCGTGCTCGACGAGGCGACAGCGTTCGTCGACCCGGAGAACGAGCAGAGGATGAGCCTTGCCATCCGCGAGATCATCGCGGGCAAGACGGTCATCGTCATAGCCCACAAGCTCCGCTCCATCGTTGGTGCCGACAAGATCATCATGCTGCATCGGGGTCGTGTCCTCGCAGAGGGGACGCAGGGCGAGCTTCTCTCGTCCTGTCCCGAGTACAGAGCGCTGTGGGACGCCTCCGAGCAGGTGAGTGGCTGGACGCTCAGGGATGGTGGGCGCATCGACGCTCAGGGTGCAGACGGCGACGCTCAGGGCGCAGGCGGCAGGGAGGCACTATCATGCTAGGCCTCGTCCACCGCATCCTTGCCTTCTCGGGACCCTACGCACGGCGCGTGCGGATCGCCTATGTCTTTGCGTTTCTGAGGGCACTGTGCGCCACCGCCCCTTTGATGCTTGCCATCATGGCGCTGCGCCTCCTCATGGCGGGCCAGGTGACGCCGCTTTCCTGCTGCCTTCTTGCGGCGGGGATGCTGGTGCTCCTCTTGCTCCAGTCGATCTTCCAGTACTTTGCCGATCGCCTGCAGTCGGGGACGGGCTACGAGATCTTCGCTGACAAGCGCGTCGAGCTGGGCCAGCACCTACGCCGCCTCCCCATGGGGTTCTTCACCGCAGGCAACATCGGGCGCATCAGCTCCATTCTCTCGGCTGACATGGTCTATATCGAGGAGCAGAGCATGTCGATCGTCGCGAACGTCATGAGCGACGTCTTCTCCCAGGTCATCTTGACGGCGTTCCTGTTCACGATGAGTCCTCTCGTCGGGGCGACCGTGCTGGCGGTCGAGCTCATCGCCGTCCTGGTCGCCCAACCTATGCTCGCGCAGGCGCGTCGCAACTCAGACGTTCGCCAGCGGACGATCGAGCGACTGACCGACTCGGTGCTCGAGTACGTCGAGGGCCTCGCAGTCGTCAAGAGCTATAGCCTTACTGGCGAGGGGGCGCAGGATCTACGCGATAGCTTCGCGACCACGCGGGATACCAGCCTGCGCTTCGCCTGCGAGCAGTCGCCCTTCGAGGCGGCACTCCTGGCGCTGTATGGCCTGGGGTCGGCGGCGGTGCTTGCGCTTTCCGTATGGCAGCTGGAGCAGGGCGCCATGACGCCCGGCACGTTCGTCGGCATCGCGCTGTTCCTGTTCCAGCTGTTCGGGCCGCTGAGGGACCTATACCAGCAGAGCACGCGCCTGACCATCATGGAGAGCGCTCTGAACCGCATCGAGTCCCTGTTCTCCCAAGACGAGCTGGAGGATGCGGGCACGGATGACTTGCCCGATGCGGCTGCCGCAGCTGCCTTAGGCAGCCACGAGATCGAGTTCTCGCACGTGTCCTTCTCCTACGGCGAGAAAAACGTACTGAGGGACGTCTCCCTGGCAGCCGACTGCGGCCAGATGGTCGCCCTGGTAGGGCAGTCGGGAAGCGGGAAGACCACCCTTGCGAACCTCCTGGCACGATTCTGGGACGTCTCTGCGGGTCAGGTGCTGCTGCGCGGCGTCGATGTGCGACGGCTGCCGCTCTCGGCGCTCATGGCTCAGATCAGCATGGTCTTCCAGAACGTCTATCTGTTCCAGGACACGGTGTTCAACAACATCGCTATGGGTAGGCCCGGCGCAACGCGCGAGGAGGTATACGAGGCTGCCCGGAAGGCATGTTGCCTCGACTTCGTCATGCGTATGCCCTACGGATTCGACACGATGGTCGGTGAGGGCGGCGCCAGCCTCTCCGGCGGAGAGGCGCAACGCGTCTCCATCGCCCGCGCGCTGATGAACGGCGGACAAATCATCTTCGCCGACGAACCCACCGGCGCGCTCGACAGCCACAGCGGCGAAGAAGTGATGAAAATCCTCGGCGAACTGCACGCCGAAGGCCACACCATCATCCTCGTTACCCACGACCGCCACATCGCCGAACACGCCGACCGCGTCATCGAAATCAAGGACGGCAAAATCATCGCCGACCACCGCCAGCAGGGGAGCACCGCCGAAACAGGCGAAACAGACACCGCCCCCACCGGCAAAAAAACCGCCTTCGGCGCGGCAGGACGTTTTACCTCGGCCATCCACATGGCCTGGCGCGCCATCCTCGGCCACAAACTGCGCGCGTTTCTCACCATGCTCGGCATCATCATCGGCATCGCTTCCGTCGTCAGCGTCGTCGCCCTCGGCCAGGGCGCGCAACAACAAGTCCTCAGCCAAATCAGCGACCTCGGCTCGAACACCATCGAAATCTTCCCCGGCCGCTTCGGCGACCGCCGCGCCGGCCGCATCCGCACCCTCGTCCCGGCGGACGCCGCCATCCTTGCACAGCAAAGCTTCATCGACAGCGCCACCCCGACCGTCAACGCCAGCCCGACCATCCGCCACGGCAACAAAGACTACACCGGCAGCCTGACCGGCGTCGGCGACCAATACTTCCAGGTGCAGAACATCCCCATCACCGCCGGACGCAACTTCAGCGCGCGCGACATCGACGACTACGCCGCCCTCGCCATCCTCGACAAAAAAGGCGCGGAAACCCTCTATAAAAGCACGGCGGCAGACAACTATGCCAGCGCCCTCGGCCAGGTGCTGCTGCTCAACAACGTCCCCGTGCGCATCATCGGTATCGCCGACACCGACAAACAAAACCGCTTCGGCGGCAGCAACAGCATCAACGTGTACATGCCCTACACCTCGGCGATGAACCGCCTGCTGGGGCGCAACAACGTCTCCAGCATCACCCTGCGCATCAGCGACAATGCCGACCCCGTCGCTGCCGAAGACGCCATCACCCGCATCCTCACCCGCCGTCACGGCAGCAAAGACTTCTCGCTCTTCAACAGCGATAGCCTGCGCAAAGCCATCACCAGCAGCACCCAGGTCTTCACCCTGCTCATCTCGGCCATCGCGGCCATCGCCCTCGTCGTCGGCGGCATCGGCGTGATGAACATCATGCTCGTCTCCGTCACCGAGCGCACCCAGGAAATCGGCATCCGCATGGCCGTCGGCGCGCGCCAGAGCGACATCCTCATGCAATTCCTCATCGAAGCCTTGATGCTGTGCCTGCTCGGCGGCGCACTCGGCATCGCGCTGGCCTACGGCATCGGCTGGCTCTTCAACCAGAGCGGCGCGGAAATCCGCCTCATCTACTCGACCAGCTCCGTCATCGCCGCCGTCATCTGCTCCAGCAGCATCGGCATCCTCTTCGGCTACCTGCCCGCGCGCAACGCTGCCCGCCTTGACCCCGTCGAAGCCCTCAGCCGCGAATGACACGAACACAAAGGACCCCACATGAAAAACAGCAAAACCCTCATCCTTGCCCTCCTCCTCAGCGGCTGCGCCACCACCCCCCCGCACAACCTGCAACAAGACCTCGCGCAAAGCGCCATCCCCAGCGCCTGGATGTTCCAAAACAGCGACCGCGCCGCAAACAGCCACCGCGAATGGTGGCGCGACTACGGCGACCCCACCCTCAATAACCTCATCGCGCAAAGCCTCGCCCACAACCAGAACCTCGCCGCCGCCGGCTACGCCTGGCAAAAAAGCCGCCTGACGCTGGAAAATGCTGGCGCAAACCGGGGGCCTGACTACAACGGCAGCCTCGGCGCAAGCGCCAACCGCAACCTCAGCGAAGGCGGCAGCACCAAACAAAACTACACAACCGGCCTCGGCATCAATTACCAGACCGACCTCTGGGGCAAACTGCGCCTCGCCGAAAACAACGCACGCTGGGAAACAGAAGCCAGCGCCGAAGACCTGCTTGCCACCCGCCTCAGCCTCATCGGCGACATCACCAACCAATACCTGCAAATCGCCTACACCAACGACCAACTCGCGCTGAACGCCGCCTACCAAAAAAACGCCGCCGAAACCCTGCGCCTCACCCAGGCCAAAGTGGATGCGGGCAGCGCCTCACGCCTCGACCTGCGCCAGGCCGAACAAAACCGCACCAACCTCGAAAACACCCGCAACACCCTCGAAAACCAGCGCCAGCAGGCCGAAACCACCCTTGCCAGCCTCAGCGGCCAGCCACTGACGCGCGTCATCACCCAAGAACCCAGCCTCAGCCGCCTCACCGTCCCGCCGATAAATACCGCCATCCCCGCCCACCTGCTGGCACAACGACCCGACCTGCGCGCCGCCCAATACCGCCTGCAACAAAACATCGGCAACATCCAAATCGCCGAACGCGACTACTACCCCGACCTCAGCCTCGGCGCGAACCTCTCGACCGGCGCCGACCGCATCCTGCAAATCCTGCAAAACCCCGTCGCCGCACTGAGTGCTAACATCACCCTGCCATTCTTGAACTACCACAAAAAAGACATCGCGCGCCGCGAAGCCGAAACCGGCTACCAACAAAGCCTCGCCAGCTTCCGCCAGACCCTCTACCGTGCCCTCGGCGAAACACAAAACGCCATCCTGAACCTTGCGCAAAGCCAGCAAGAAGCACAAAACCTGCAAGAACGCCTGGCACAAGCCAAAGACATCGAAGCCCTTACCCGCATCCGCTACCAGGCGGGCGCGGCCAGCCTGCAAGACGTGCTGGAAAAAGAAGACGCCACCAGAAGCGTTGAAGAAACCCTGCTTGCCAACCGCTACCAACAACTCACCCGCAGCGTAACCCTGCACCTTGCCCTCGGCGGCAGCCTGCAAGACAACGCAGCGGCACGGCCACAGCCAGAGGCGCACACCCCATGAAAACCCTCGCCCTCGCCACCCTCCTCCTCGCTACCACCGGCGTCCAGGCTGCCAGCGACGACAGCCCCGAAACCCAAGCCCTCAACCATACCGGCACATACAGCGGCACCCTGCCTTGCGCCGTCTGCGACGGCATCCAGACCAAACTCACCCTCAACGACGGCCACTACCACCTCACCCGCATCCGCCTCGGACTGGACGAAGACAGCGAAGAAATCAGCGGCGCGTACCGCACCACCACCGACAAACAATACCTGCAACTCGACAACCAGACGGACAGACTCACCTTCTACATCGGCTGTAGCGTTATGGGCTTCGGCAAAGGGAGTTCCAAAGAGAAACTGGT
>ERZ773087.2145-NODE-2145-length-10853-cov-3.492499_pt1 | contig 10853 bp, 10 predicted proteins | sample MGYA00511375_ERZ773087 | MGnify/ENA primary metagenome ERZ773087 (study PRJEB29015, sample SAMEA2737995) | human oral metagenome | biome: human oral; feature: human-associated habitat; material: dental | place: China | collected 2063 ...
GATCGCGTGGACAAAAGCGGTCCGGACACACTCACGGCGGCGGGCACGCCGAGCGCGGCGGCCTCGTCCTCGAGCACCTGGTAGGTGCTGCCGCCCACAAGGTGCGAGGGCATGATCAGGACCTTCCCGGCGCCCTCGCCCATAAGCTGCGCGACGGCCTCACGAACACCAGGGACCTTGATCTTCTGGGCGCACAGCCCCTCTCGGACGCGTGCGCTCACGCAGGCAGGGGCGAAGGGAAGCCCGCGTGCCGTCGCGAAGGAGCGCAGCGCCTCGACCACAGGCAGGATGTCGCGGCGATACGCCTGCCCGTCCGTCGTCCCATGGCTTGCGAACACCAGACCCAAGGCTCCCAAGGTCAACCTCCTTTACGTCGGGACGATCTCGCACCACAAGGGTAGCCCTTTTCCTACGACCAGGGCAGGCACACCACCATGGGCGCGGCTGGGCGGCGGCGAGTTTGCTCTGGGGTCATATCCTCGCCGGACACGCCCGGCGCACCCCATGGGCGCGATTGGGCGACGACTACCTGAATCTCAGATACGAGAGGAAGCGCCTAGCCGCTATCGGCAGGCGCCCAGGCTCGCGCGTAACCACACGTATCGTGCGAAACGCACGGGGCTCAAGATGGCGCACCTCGATGTCGTAGGGATTACGCCTCAGGATGAGCTCGGGCAGGATCGAGAGGCCAAGGCCACTCTCGACCATGGACATGATGGCATAGTCATCAAAAGTTCTGAAACGCACCTGTGGAGTGAGACCCGCCCTCTCGAAGATGGCGCTCACCTCGTTGTCCCCGGACTTCTGGAGCATGATGAAGGGTTCCTCGCAAAGCCGTTCCACAGCGACGTCCTGCCCTTGTGCCAGCACGTGACCCTTGGGGAGTACCGCCAGAAGCTCGTCATCCCCAAGCGCCTGGGCGACGAGCGACGAGAAGGACGGGGCGAACGGCAAGAAGCCCAGGTCGACCCGACCCTCCTCACACCACCGCCCGATCTCGCCGAAGTCACCCATCAGAAGCTCGTAGTCGATGTTGGGGTAGTCAGCCTGAAAGCGACTGATAACGGAGGGCAACCAGTGCGTCGCCACACTCGAGAAGGTCCCGATGCGGATGCTGCCGCTCTGCACTCCGCGCAGGTCGTCGATCTCCATGCGCAGGCGCCGGTTGGACTCACACACCTCCTGCACCAAGGGGAGGAGGCGTCTGCCGTCGCTCGTGAGTTTAAGCGGACCCCTGCCCCTCTCGAACAGCGTCAGCTGCCAGTCGCGCTCGAGGTCCGCGACCATACGACTGACACCCGACTGCGAGTACGAGAGGCTCGCGGCCGCCCTCGTGAAGCTGCCCTGCCTGTAGCTCTCGAGAAATGCCACGTACTTCTGGATACTTGCCTCCATGCGACAACCTCCCACGTCCGCACCGCCAACGCCCGCGCCACTAATGACGCCAGTGGCGCAAGTGACGCAAGTGACGCCAGTGACACAAGTGACACGCCATCTGGTTTTGTCATGCGACTTATGATAAACGTTCACTTTTCTTCTGAGTCGGACAGTGAGACACTCTTGCAGTGGACTTACAGAAATATCCATGCTCTATTCAAGCAAGCGCACCCGGAAAGCGGGCGAGAAAGGCATCGCATGTCGAGGGATTTCATGAAGTACCTGGTGTCGCTCGCCCTCTTTGGCTCGAACGGCATCGTGGCGGGAGGCATCGCCCTGCCGCCCAGCCAGGTCGTGCTCGTACGCAGCTTTCTGGGAAGCGCCCTTCTGGTGGTGGCGCTCGCGACGTCGCTGGCGATGGGGCGTCACCACCCCGACCACACCAAGGCCCGCCTCGTGACTCGCAGGCACCCCAGGCAGGCCTGTGCCCTCGCCGCCTCGGGCGCGGCGCTCGGCATCGGCTGGATCTTCCTCTTCGAGGCATACCGCCTGGTTGGCGTTGGTGTCTCGACGCTTGCCTACTACTGCGGTCCCGTCATCGTCATGGCCCTCTCACCGTTGCTCTTCTCCGAGAGACTCACGCATGTCAAGGTCGCGGGCTTCTCCTGTGTCGTCCTGGGAGCCTTTTTCGTGGTCGCCCAAGGGGGCGGCCATGGCGGCAGCGCGCAGGGGCTGGCCCTCGGCGGCATGTCCGCCATCATGTACGCGGCCATGGCGGTCTTCTCCAAACGCGCTCCCCAAATCAAGGGCCTCGAGGCCGCCAGTGTGCAGCTTGTCTCGTGCTTTGTTGCCGTCCTGCTCTACTCGATCCTTTCGGGCTCTGTCGTGACGCCTGCGGCACTTGCCCAGGCTAACCTTCCCGCCATGCTCCTGCTCGGCTTTATCAACACGGGCCTCGGCTGCTACCTGTACTTCTCCTCGATAGGCCAGCTTCCCGTCCAGCGCTTTGCCGTCTGTGGCTACCTGGAGCCCCTCTCGGCCGTGGTCCTCTCGGCTGCCATCTTGGGAGAGCCGCTCACGCTCGGGCGCATCGCGGGCGCCTGTCTCATCATCGGCGGGGCCGCCGCAAGCGAGCTTCTGGGCAGGCGGAACATCCAGCTGCCCTGGCCGCATGCCCCCCGGTCGCACAGAAGCCTGCGTCCGAGGTTTGGCACACGTCGCCTGGCGCAGCTGTCTCACTGCGCGAAGTGAGTGAATCACTCACTTCAGCTTCATGAAGTGAGTGATTTTTACGGCAAAGTAGACGCATCAGAAAAAATTAAGATTACATTCCCACAGCTCAGAGGCTTACTGAATGCAATCTCGAAGTGAGTGAATCACTCACTTCGTCAACGCAGAGTGAGTGAATCACTCACTTCGCACCATCGCGCGGCAAAGTCAGTGGCCGTCTCGCAAGGAACTCATCCGGAAAGGTCCCGGCGCAGGTATGTCTATGGCATGTGGACGTCTGCCCATGCGGTGGCGATGCGCCGCGCTGCGCCAAAGCGCACGTTCACCCGACCCCTCACGCACCTGAGACAAGAAACGTGGCACAATCGGGATGAGTGTACACGCGCCAGGCCGCACCCGTGCGACCTGAAGGAGCAAGGAGGCAGACATGCCCGAGACCATTCGCAAGGTCAACATCATCGGTCACCTTCATCCCGACACCGACAGCATCTGCTCGGCCATCGCCCTCGCCTATCTCAAGAACCAGACCGGCGACATCGAGTACGAGCCCCGGCGGGCAGGCACCCTCAACCGAGAGACGATCTTTGTGCTCAAACACTTCAACTTCGAGGAGCCGCAGCTCATCACCTCGGTGCGCCCGCAGATCAAGGACATCACGATCCAGGACATGCACGGCATCGATCCCGAGATGAGCCTTTTTGCCGCCTGGAACCTCATGAGCGAGACCAAGACAGACACATTGTGCATCACAGACGGCGAGCGGGATCTCATGGGTCTCATAGCCGTCAAGGACATCGCCAATGCTAACATGAACGTCTTCGACACCAAGATCATCGCCGAGTCAAAGACCCTTTACTCCAACATACTCTCCACCCTGAAGGCACACATGCTGCTGGGCGACCCCGACGAGAAGGTTGACGCGGGCAAAGTCGTCGTCGGCACCACCCCCGAGATGATGGAGGGCAACATCGAGCGGGGCGACACGGTCCTCGTCACGAACCGCTACGAAACCCAGCGCTTCGCCGTCGAGTCCGGCGCGGCCTGCCTCGTCGTCTGCAATGACGCGCGCATCTCCAACGTGGTGCTCGACGCCGCCAAGGCCAACGGCTGCACCGTGATGACTACGCCGTACGATACCTTCTCCGCCGCACGACTGATCTCGATGTCCATCCCCGTGCGCTCCAAGATGCTCGACGCCGACAAGGTGCTGCGTTTCTCGGTCAACACCACCGTGGATGACGCACGCAAGACGATCACCCAGTCGCGCCACCGCTTCTTTCCCGTCGTCGACGAGGACGGCAGGTACGTCGGCCTCGTGTCAACGCCAAACCTCCTGAATGTGAACCAGAAGCACGTTATCCTTGTCGACCACAACGAGCGCTCGCAGGCGGTGGATGGCCTCGAGCAGGCTGTCATCATGGAGATCATCGACCATCACCGCATAGGCTCCATCGAGACCACCGCGCCGGCCCTCTTCCGCAACGAACCCGTAGGTTGCACCTGCACCATCCTCTTCAGCATGTACCAAGAGGCGGGCATCGAGATTCCCCCGAACATCGCGGGCCTTATGCTCTCGGCGATCCTCTCCGACACGCTGGCATTTCGCTCACCTACCTGCACCAAGCGCGACGAGTACGCAGCTCGCGAGCTCGCCCGAACCTGCGGGGAGGACATCGACTCGTACGCCGACGCGATGTTCGACGCCGGCGCCGAACTCACGGGCCGCACTGCGGAGGAGGTCTTTCACCAGGACTTCAAGGTATTCTCCCGTGGCTCCGCGCGCTTTGGCGTGGGCCAGGGCAGCTTCATGACCGAGAACAGCCGCAAGGCCGCCGAGGCGCTCGTCGGCCCATACCTCAAGGAGGGCGCCGACGCAGACGAGCTGCCCATGGTGTTCTACATGTTCACGGACGTAAAGTCCGCGACGACCGAGATGCTCTACTTTGGTGCACACGCCGAGGACGTTGTAAGGCGTGCGTTCAACGTGACGCCCAAGGACGGCATCGCCACCCTGCCCGGCGTGGTGAGTCGCAAGAAGCAGGTCATCCCCGCCCTCATGAGCACGCTGCAGGACACGCAGGACGAGTAGCGAAGCTGGGCCCGGCCACTCGATTCGCTCAGACGTGAGGGCCGCCACCTTGATTCCGCTCACATTTCGCCCTGATCACGCGTTCTTGAGCAGGTCGTAGGTGGCGGCCCGGAGCAGTCCCGCAGCCAGAGTGCGCCTTTCCGTGACGTCGCGGCCCCCCGTGACGTCGTGGTTCCAGAGTGCGCTTTTTCGTAGAGTGCGCTTTTCCTCACCTGGGCAAACGCGGCGCCGGCTCATGGAAAAGCGCAGTCTGCCTTGGAACCCTCACGGAAAAGCGCATTCCGGGGTGAAGGCCTGCTCGCGCCACGCAATACTCACCCACCCCACACGTGGCGTGAGGCACCTGACGGTCTACAGCAGCTGGTCGAGCGTCGAGCCGTATGAGGGCAAGAACTCCTCCATGAAGTCGTCGACCTCGGGAAGCTCAACGCGCATATCCTCGAGCTTGCGCAGTGTCGAGGCCTCGGCGGTCGCGAACTCGGTATTGCCGGCGGCGCGCTCCTCCAGGCACTTGATGAGCGCCGAGAGCTTGTCTGCAGCCTTGACGAGGCGGGCCACGTAGCGCCCATCTGTGCCATCATCCGCCGAGAAGGCCTGCACGAACTCGGGACGTAGGTCGTCTGGCAGGGTTGAGAGCAGACGTCTCTCGGCCTGGGCCTCGACGCCCTTGTAGGCGTCGCGTATCTTTCCATTGAAGTACTTGACGGGTGTGGGCATGTCACCGGTTATGATCTCGGACGCATCGTGATACATGCCGAGAAGGGCCGCGTGCGCGGCGTCAAAATGGCGCCCGTGGCGCACGTTGCCAATGACGCAGAGCATGTGGGCGATCATCGCGACCTCAAGCGAGTGCTCCGAGAGGTTCTCGGGTCGTGAGTTGCGCATGAGTGACCAACGCTCGATGTACTTGAGGCGTGAGAGTATCGCGAGAAAGTGCGATTCTTTCGCAGGCGACTCGTTCTGTGTCGGCATGGAGGACTCCCGGGTAGCATGGCGATTTTAGCCTAGACCGAAAACCATACGCTGCTAGGATAGCCTAAAACACGAGTGGGATGGCGTACATGGTGCAGGTTGACTGACTCCAGAGGGGCTGACCCACCCGAAGCTACGCAGGCCTGATGGGCATCGCAAACTGACACCGAAGACCTCAGCTGCGATCTTGATACCATACGGAAGGGATCAGATGCGCACACTCCATGCACGGCTCCCCAAGAACTTCGTCTTGGAGGAGCGGCTCGAACGCTATGCCAATGCCATCGAGGTCGAACCCTCCCGCTACGTCGGCCACTGGGCCGAGGCATGCTTTCCTCTTCGGAGGGAGGACGGGGAGATCAAAGGCGAGGGTGCGACCCTCTGTCGCTACCGCGAGGTCAGGCTTGACCTCGGCTGCGGCAAGGGTGACTTTACCGCCGAGATGGCGCGCCGCGAGCCCGACGTGCTCTTCGTGGGTGTGGACTTCGAGCCTATCTGCATCGCCTACGCCGCCGAGAGGGCCGTGAGGGCACGGCTCAAGAACATGGTGCTCGTATCCGCGACGGGCGAGAACGTGGGCTCGATCTTTGGGCCGGGTGAGCTTGCGGCCATCTACCTCAACTTTCCTACGCCGTTTCCTAAGAAGAAGGAGGCAACCCGTCGCCTCACTCACCTGATCCGTCTCATGGAGTACCAGCCGCTCCTCGCACCGGGTGCGACGGTGCTCCTGAAGACGGACAGCTATCCCCTCTGGCGCTTCTCCGAAACGCAGTTCAGGCTTGCGGACTATACCGTCACCTGGCAGAGCATGGATGCCCGCGCTGAGCGCCCGGATGACGCGATGAGCCAGTACGAGGAGCGGCTCACGGCAAAGGGAGCGAAGGTCCTCGCCATCGAGGCAACACCGGGTCCGGAGTCCGTGTACAGGGAACAGACGGTGTGCAGGGAGCAGACGGCTCCGCTCAGCCTGGTGGACTGGTTGCCCGACGACCTCGACGCGATGGACTACGTGCCCTACGGCATGGAGGGTACCGTCACGAACCTGCGAAACCGGCGCCGTAAGCAAAGACGTAAACGCTAGCGGGGCGTCCCTTGTCCGAGCTCCATGGCCCCCGCCCCGCCTGGTCAGGCGAACGGAAACATCGCCATGTAGAGAGGCAGCGTAACCTTTTTCCCGTTCACGCCCACATTCCCGTCGATGAATGTATAGCCAATGTTCACATCGTCGCCCTCCAGCAGCTGATTGAGCGAGACGGTTGAGCCCCGCGACGCCTTGACCTCGATGGGGACGACGCATCCGTCGAGGTCTGCCAAAAACTCGATTTCGCGCTTGCTGTCCTTTGACATCCAGTAGCGCAGGGGCTTGTTCTTCTGTGAGAGCATGCCTGCGATGAGGTTCTCGTACAACCCACCCTTCATGGGGCCTTTGAGGGTGTTCTCGACCACGGCCGCCTTCATGCTGAAGTCAAACATCGCCATGAGCAGGCCCGTGTCGTTGGCATAGAGACGATCGCTATGTAGCTTTCGTACTCCGCCCTACCAAACGCCTCTATGGCAAAAGACTTGCCGACCTGCCGAGCGCCATTGACGAGCAGGCACTCGGTGCCGTGCGAGCCCTTCCACTCCCGGAGGGTGTCCAAGATCTTCCTTCTCAGCATACCTATCCTCACCTGAAGAACACAGCTAATCGCAGTATATCGTCGTACATAGATGCATCTTATCGAACTATGGTTCGAGTGAGAAGTGCAGCTTTTTGCAACGACAGAAATAGAGAACCGCATCATATCGAATGCGTAGCCTGTCTTGCGTACCCGCCGTCATGCCAAGAGGCCCTTCGCGCGCGGATGCGCCTGCGACCGTCAGAGAGAGACCCCCAGCCACAGGTCACCCCCCGACGCCTCGACGTGCTCCCCGCGCCGATCTCAAAGGAGCTCCCACTCACCTACCCAGCACGTCCAAAAACGCGCTACCGTAGCGTCCAAGCTTGACCTCGCCCACACCAGGCACCCGTAGCAGCTCCTCGGGCGTGTGCGGCCTCATGCGAGCCATGGCGCGAAGCGTCGCGTCGCTAAAGACGATGTAGGCGGGAACACCAGCCTCGTCGGCCAGCTCCCTGCGCAGCGCGCGCAGTCTCTGGAACAGTCGCTCGTCGTCCCCTCCCGGCTCACCCTCTCCTTCCGGGTGGCGCCTGACAGTCGCAGCACGCTGCCACAGATAGGTCTCGGCCGTCTCGGCCCTGCATACGGAACAGTTGTCGCAGCCACCCTCCCCCGCGATGGCGCCCGAGTCCTGTCCGAAGTAGGAAAGGATGCGGCCCCTCAGGCAGCGATTGCCCCTCGCGTAGTCGATCATCGCAAACAGCAGGCGCTCGCGGTTGAGCACGAGCTGCCTGCGCTCCTCCACCGAGAGCTCTGGTGCAAACTCCGTGTGGTCGATGAAGAAGTGGCAGGTGCGGATGTCCCCCTTGCTCCAGAGCAAATAGCACTCCGCTGGCTCGCCGTCACGTCCCGCGCGTCCCATCTCCTGGTAGTACTCCTCGAGCGAGAGGGGCAGGCCAGAGCGCACCACGTAGCGCACGTCAGGCTTGTCGATGCCCATGCCGAAGGCGGTCGTCGCCACCATGACCTCCACATCATCGCGGACGAACGCCTCCTGAGCAGCCAGGCGACTTGCGTTGTCACGCCCCGCATGGTAGGCCGCCGCCCGCACGCCAACGGCACGAAGCGCCTCGCTCAGCTCGTCCACCCCCTTGCGCGTGGTGACGTAGACGATACCCGACTGGCCCTGATGGGAGCGCACGTAACTCTCGATCCACCGCCCGCGCTGTTTGGGCGTAAGCTCGAAGGCTGAGAGGCTCAGATTGGGCCTGTCGAAGCCCGTCACCTGCACAAGGGGGTCACGCAGGCGAAGGAGGCCCGCGATGTCCGCACGCACGCGCTCGGTCGCCGTCGCGGTGAGCGCCACGACAGGAGGGCGCTGCGGCAGGGCTTCGACGAAGTCGGCGATCCCCTGGTAGGCGGGACGGAAGTCCTGGCCCCACTGGCTCACGCAATGCGCCTCATCCACCGCGACGAGAGGCACCCTGAGCCGAGAGGCAAACCAGATGAAGCGCGGGTCTGCCAGACGCTCAGGCGCAACGTACATGAGGTCGTACCAGCCTGCCATCGCCCGCGCCATCACGACCTCCTGCTGGCGCGCCGTCAGGCTGGAGTTGAGGTATGATCCCCTGATTCCCGCGTCCTTGAGGGCACGCACCTGGTCGCCCATGAGAGAGATGAGCGGGGACACCACGATGGAGAGTCCCGGCAGCACCGCTGCGGGAACCTGATAGCACACGGACTTGCCCGCACCCGTCGGCATCACCGCAAGCGCGTCGCGCCCCGCAAGGACTGCCTCGATGATCTCTCCCTGACCTGGACGAAAGCTCGGGTAGCCAAAGTGGCGCTCGAGCGCTGCGCGGGCATCTGCTATATCGGCCATGCCACCTCCCTACGACACGAAGACCAGCTGCACCAGCAGCATATAGCAGATCGTGCCACCTGCGATGGAAAGGAGCATCTGTCGCCTCCAGAGATGCAGGGCAACGACCACGAGAATGGAGATGAGCTCCGGGGCGCCGTGCCACCCCTGCGTCCAGCCTACGTCCCTGAGGCAGTACACGACGAGCAAGCCGAAGACGGCAGCAGGTAGCACCTCTCCCAGGTAGCGCACGTAACTGGGGACCGGTCTTCTTGCCGGGAAGAGCACGAAGGGCAAGAAGCGCGTGAGGAGCGTCGCCGCGACGGCAAGCGCGATAATGATGAGCTGTTGGGTGAGGGTCATCGCGAGCCCCCGCCCCCTGCGGCCACAACCTTGCCCCGCGTACCCGCTCTCCTATCGAGTCTGGGCCTCATGAGCGTGAGCGCCGCCAAGGTCACGACCATCGAGGCCACCACGAAGCTCGAGCTCCCAAAGGCGACGAGGCACAGTGTCGTCAGGACGAGACCGAGAACTGAGCTCACGTGACTCTCCTCCTTGAGCCAGCGATCCAAAAAGATCACCACGAAGAGCGCGGTCATCACGAAATCGAGCCCCTTTGTGTCAAACACCAGGAGGTTACCCAGCAGCCCGCCGAGCGTGGCCCCAAGCACCCAATAGACCTGGTCGAGCAGGGTCACGAAGAACATGAACCAGCCTTTGTCCACGCCCTCGGGCGCATCGACAGCGTAGTTGATGGAGAATGACTCATCGCACATGCCAAAGATTAGGTAGACGCTACGCCAGCCATAGCCGCGATACCTCTCGAGCATCGAAAGGCCGTAGAAGATGTGGCGAGCGTTGATCATCAGGGAAATGGCGAAGGCCTGCAATGGGTCAAACGCGCCCACGAGCATGTTACCAATAACGAACTCAAGGGAGCCCGCAAAGATCGTCATGGCCATGAGCGTCGGGTACACAAAGGAAAAGCCCAGGCCATGCATGTAGATGCCATAGGTCATGCCCAGGAAGAGAAAGCCCGTAAGGATGGGAATCGTGTTGGGGAAGGCCGCCCGAAGCGCGACAAGCACACGGGTGCGCCGCTCGCCCCCCTCTTTTTTGAGCACCCTGTCTGCCCGCTTTCCCGACGTCTTATCCACAAGCGTACCCCCTCTGCGACAGCTCGCCATACCATAACTCATACTCAGGATGACTACCGTAGTGGAAGTGCGAGCTCCGGCCCCCGACCGTACCGCTCCGTTCACGCAGGATGGCGCCACAGAAGCTCATGAGGTGAGTTTGTGATGATGATCCGTGCGCAGCCATACCTGAAGGCACTCGTAAGGTTCAGTCTCTACCATACGTGCGGCCCTGAAATGGGCAGGCATCCGCAGTCTGGCAAGCACTCGTGAGGAGAATGGGGGAAACGCTCCCCAGCATGCCTCATGGCCGCGGGATGCCGGGCCCGCTCCCGCGCCCGGGCCACCCCTAGGCCGGCGTAGCCAAGGGCCAGGGTCCCCGCGTGAAAGGGCGCGTACTCCCTAACAGCCCGAAAAGTGCGCCCCTGACGGGTGGCCGTTTCCGGCGACCTGCGAAAACCCATGGGGGCACCCCGTCAGGGGCGCACTTTTCGCACCACCTTCGGGTATGGAGGCCGGCCGGGGGAGCCGGGGAGGCGCCGGGACGCAGGCCACGTGTACGCGGACCCCCGCGCGTGACAGGATGCGGC
>ERZ773087.2152-NODE-2152-length-10803-cov-8.676312_pt1 | contig 10803 bp, 9 predicted proteins | sample MGYA00511375_ERZ773087 | MGnify/ENA primary metagenome ERZ773087 (study PRJEB29015, sample SAMEA2737995) | human oral metagenome | biome: human oral; feature: human-associated habitat; material: dental | place: China | collected 2063 ...
CGCATACTGGCCTTTTTCTGTTATGGAAAGTTGCACTTCAAATGCGAATCCGCCGTCGTCTGAAAACTTTTCAGACGACCTTTTTCTATATTCATCCCGTCGTTTAGTGCAGATGCTCGTAAATGGTTTCTGCCAATGCCTTGCTGATGCCTTCGACTTGTTCCAAATCTTCTTTGCTGGCAGCAACGACGCCGCGCAGGCCGCCGAAGCGGGTGAGCAGGGCTTGGCGGCGTTTGCTGCCTACGCCGGGGATGTCGCTGAGTGATGAGGTAACGCGGGCTTTGTCGCGTTTTTTGCGGTGGCCGGTGATGGCAAAGCGGTGCGATTCGTCGCGTACGGTTTGCAGGAGGTGCAGGGCGGGGCTGTTGGGCGGCAGGCGGAAGGTTTCGCCGGTGAACGGGAGGATGAGTTCTTCCATGCCGGCTTTGCGTTCGGGGCCTTTGGCGATGCCGACCAAGGGGATGTGCAGCCCGAGTTCTTCCCATACGGACACGGCGACGCCGATTTGTCCTTTGCCGCCGTCAATCAATACGACATCGGGCCATTTGACGGTCTCGCCGTTGGCTTCGGCTTCCTGCATTTTGCCGTAGCGGCGGGTAAGGACTTCGCGCATGGCGGCGTAGTCGTCGCCGGGTTTGGCGGTGGTGATGTTGTAGCGGCGGTATTGCGAGGGTTGGATGTTTTGTTCGTCGTACACGACGCAGGAGGCGATGGTGGCTTCGCCTTGGGTGTGGCTGATGTCGAAGCATTCGAGGCGGTTGAGGTCGTCTGAATTCATGTTCAGGATTTTTGCCAACTCGTCGATGCGGTGTTGCTGGCTGCTTTGTTGCAGGCGGCGTTGGGCTATTGCCATTTGTGCGTTTTGTTCCGCCATTTTCAGCCAGACTTTGCGTTCGCCTATGGTTTTGGTTACGAACTGCATTTGTTTGCCGTGTTCGCCCTCTAAGGCTTCTTTCAATGCGTCGGGGACGGGGAAGTTGCTTATGATGATGTCGGGTTTGCTTTTGCCCAGATAGTGTTGGGCGACGAAGGCTTCGGCGTAGTCTTGTCCGTTTGGTTCGGGATCGTTTTTGGTGTCGGGGAAGAAGCTTTTATCGCCGACGTGCCGCCCGCCGCGTATGCTGACCCAGTGTACGCAGACGAGGCCGTCTGAAACGGCAAGCGCGAGCAGGTCGATGTCGTTGGGATTGTTCGGGTTTTTGCTGTCGATGAACTGGTTGCTCTGCATGATGCCGAGTGCTTGGATTTGGTCGCGGTAGCGGGCGGCTTCTTCAAATTGCAGGTTGGCGGCGGCGGTCTGCATTTTGTGTTGTAAGGTGCGAGTCAGTTCGTCGGTTTTACCGTTGAGGAAAGTAGCGGCTTGGCGCACGCTGTCGCGGTAGTTTTCTTCGCTGATGTGTCCGACGCAGGGCGCGGTGCAGCGTTTGATTTGGTAAAGCAGACAAGGGCGGTCGCGGTGTTCGAATACACTGTCTTCGCAGGTACGCAGCATGAAGACTTTTTGCAGGACTTGGATGCTGTCGCGCACGGCGTTGCTGTTGGGATAGGGGCCGAAGTATTGGTTGGGCTTTTTCAGCGTGCCGCGGTAATACGCCATCTGCGGATATTGATGTCCGCTGAGCATGAGGTAGGGATAGCTTTTGTCGTCGCGGAAAAGAATATTGTATTTCGGCGACAGGGCTTTGATGAAGTTGTTTTCGAGAATCAGGGCTTCGGCTTCGGAACGGGTAATGGTGGTTTCAATGTGGTGAACCTGTTTCACCATCAAGGCGATGCGCGGGGAATGGTCGTTTTTCTGGAAATAGCCGGACACGCGCCGCTTGAGGTTGACTGCTTTACCGACGTATAAAACGTTGCCGCCTTCGTCGAAAAAACGGTATACGCCGGGCAGGTTGGGCAGGTTTTTGAGGAAGAGGGGGATGTCGAAGTCCGTGGTCATGGGGCGGGTGGTAGTATAGGGGCTGGAAAGTCGGAATTATAGGGGAAACTGTATTTCGGGAATATAACAAAAGGTCGTCTGAAAACGGTTTTCTCAAATAGAAAACCGTTTTCAGACGACTTTTGCCGATATGATTGTTAACGGCGGAATTTGCCGTGATCGAAATCATCAAATGCTTCGTAAGCGGCGCGGCATTGGATGCGTTGTTCTTTATAGGGTAGCTGACGGAAAGCTTTGCGGGCTTTTCGGTTTTCTTTCAATTCGGCACGGTCGCCTTTGTATTTGTACCATGCAGCGCGGCGGTCGAGGTACTTTTTGCAGGCGGGATGCAATTTGCCATGTTCGGCTTGAGTTCGCGGATGGTGGCGTTTATGGGTGTCTGCATCGGCAGTTTGGGCGGAAAAACCCAGTATCAGTGCAATGGACAAAGTAGGAAGTAAGCTTTTTTTGAGTAACATGATGACCTCCTGTTTGTAGGATTGAATGAGTACTTCGCAAAATTGAAATCTATAAAACAGGCGCTCAGAGGTTTACGGCTCACTCTCGCTTCGCGTTACCAAATACCAGCTTATCGGTTTTGAACGTATAGTAATCTATCCAATCCTGCAGATATTCATATGGGTAAGACAAATCATACTGTTTCATAAAATCGAAGATGTCTTGGTATTCGTCTGCCGGTAGCGGATCGTAAACAATCAAATCCCTCGGCGCGATTTCGTGGTCTATGCCTAAATCGAAACCGTGCATGGATGCAATTTTGGCGTAGATAACGATTTGCGGCTGCAGGTAGAAATCGAAATAGGACAATGTTTCTTTGGCAGCCATACGCGCGGTTTTTTTATCGAAAAGCGGCTCTAAGGCGGCTTTCATCGCCTCTGCATCCTGTTCGGCGAAAGCGAGGAAGAAGCGGTAATCGTACAACCGCTTTTGCAGCCATTTGTTAGGTGCGGGGTGCGCCAAGACTTTCTCGCTACGTTGTTTCAACCGATCAAGCTGCTTACCCTCTACCATCAGCAGAGTATTGTAAATCATATGACGGTTGAGGTCGTATCGGTTTACGAAGGCTTCTGTATCGTTGGCGATGTTGTCGATATTGCGCACTAGAAACTCACGCAGCTGCGGGCTGTCGCTCATCAGCATCAGAAACATCGGATCTTGAATGTTGAGCATATCGCAGGGAAAGAAGAAGGGTTCGGGGTCTTCATCATCTACACTCTGCAAAATACCCAACTTTCCTGCAACATAAGCATATTGCTTGAATTTCTTAAGATCATGTTCAAATAGATACGCATGGGAAGCCGCAGCTTCAGTGTACATTAAAATGTATTTCATCGCTGCAAGCGGAACGCCTTTTTTTTCATCTACATAATCTATAGATTCGGGGCAACCGCTATTGAAATTAGCAGTATTGCCTATGATTACATTAGTAATATGTTCATACCATTTTTGGGTGGTCATCATATTGTGTCCCATCGTTATCTCCTTATATTGGTTTTAGGCAACGGTTGCAGCATTATCCAAGGTTCTTTCCAAGTCTTGTAACTTTTTCTCCGCTTTCGCTGCTTTATAGGCCAGTCTCGCTTAACCGTTACCCGGAACTATATCCAGCTAAGCAAACAGGCATTCGGCATCGGTCTGTGAATAAAATAATTTGTTTTACCAGTCCACTCTATTTGCCTGATTAAGGAAAGGGAGCTATACGGTAGGAAGGGCTGAGAAAATCGCAGATAAAAAAAACCATCTATACTAAGGGGAAAAGTATAGATGGCCAAACACATTACGGGGAAAACGTCTTACTCACTTACTCACTTCTCTCGAAGCAAGTGTTACTCAGACACGCGAATTATATAATAGTTCACGAATGATGGCGTTAAGTTTGGTTAACATCGTCTTAACAATCATATCATAATGTTTTTAAACAAATAAAAAAATCATAATGGTTAAATTTTTTTGAAAAAACTTTAAAATTTTCAAACTGTGATGAATTTCCACTCCCCTGAGGCTAAATTTTCTACCGTTCGTCCGTTGAATTCGTCCCGATGGAGATGTTCGACGCGGTTGCCGGCAGCGGCGACCATGCGTTTGACTTGATGATATTTGCCTTCGGTAATGGTCATCAGCAGGGTGGTCGGATTTTCCAAAACGGCTTCGGCGGCGCGGACGGTTTCGTTGTCATCGTGCAGCAGGACACCGTTTTTCAGCGTTTCACACAGGCTGTCATCGGCAGGATGTTTCAGAGTAACGCGGTAGATTTTGGGTACTTTGTGTTTCGGCGAGGTAACGCGGTGGTTGAACTGCCCATCGTTGGTAATCAGCAAAACGCCCGTCGTATCCGCATCCAGCCTGCCGACCGCCTGCATATCAATATTGCGCATATGGTCGGGGAAAAGGCTGAAAACGCTGGGGTATTGCTGCGGTTTGTGCGAGGTTTCGTAATCTGCAGGCTTGTTGAGCAGGATATAAAAATAGGGCATGGGGACGACGACGATGTCTTCGCCGTCTATGCGCAGCGTTTGGACTTCAGCGGGATCGATGTCGGCTTTGGCGTCGTTGTAGACCGTATCGTTGATTTCGACACAGTCGTTTTGAATCAACCACTGGCATTGTTTGCGGCTGCCTATGCCTTGGGATTGGAGGTATTTGATCAGTTGCATGGGAATGGCGGGAACGGGTTTCAGACGACCTGATTGTATATCAGGACTTTGTTTTCAAACGATAGAGGTATGTGGTTTCTTGATTGCGGGCGAAGGCGAGCAGGTCGGATTCGTCGGCGGCTTTGCGGTGGCGCGGTTTGGTTTTTAGAATATCGACCACTTCTAAAGAGGTCGTCTGAAAACATTGTTCTAGAAAATCTCGGTCACGCAGGTGCAGATGTTCTGCCAAATCGGAAATGATTAACCACGCTTCGCCTTGCGGGTTTAAATGTTGCCGCACGCCGTTTAAGAAGGCGGTCAGCATGGCGTTGTCGGGATCGTAGAGGGCGGTTTCGACGGCGGAAGTCGGTTTGGCGGGCAGCCACGGCGGGTTGCAGACGATCAGGTCGGCGCACCCTTCAGGAAAAAAATCAATGGCTTGGACGGCGACTTGTTTGTCCAGCCCCAAGCGGGCGAGGTTGGCGGTTGCGCAGGCGATGGCTTTGGGGTTGATGTCGGTGGCGGTGATGTTGGGAATGCCGCGTTTAGCAAGAATGGCGGCGATAACGCCGGAGCCTGTACCGATGTCGAACGCCGTCTGAATATGGGGATTCAACGGCGCTTGGGCGATTAAGTCCAAATATTCGCCGCGCAGGGGCGAGAACACGCCGAAGGGGACGTGGATTTTGTCGTCAAGCTGAGGAATGTCTATGCCTTTTTTGTGCCATTCGTGTGCGCCGATAAAGCCCAAAAGCTGGTTGAGCGGCAGCAAAAACGGCGTGTCGTTCGGCTCGCCGTACACATCGGCAAGGGCGGAGCGGACGTCGGGTGCGCGCGGGTTGCCTAACTGAAAACCCGCGCCGATTTCGACGGCAAGCATATTTAGCACGCGGCTTTGCTGAGACTGCTTCATGCGGTGGGTGTGGAAGGTCATCTGAATATCGGCAGGCGCGTTTTTTGTTTTTTCAGACGACCTGCGGACGCGCTTTTTCATCGCCGCCAACACTTGCTTGGCGTTGTGGAAATCGCCCGTCCAAACGGTTGCCGTGTGGGCGTGGGCGTTTTTCAGAATATCGGCGGCATTGCTTTCATGCATATAAACCGCCTGCTTGGGCGGCTTTTGCGTGCTTTCGTTGCGCCATTCGGTAGCGGCGCGGTCGGTTTGGATGATGGGAAACATGATAGGAAGGAGGAAGGGAAAACTGACGGCAAGTTTACTATATTTCGGGAAGTATGTATTGAAAGCGGAATAGGGTTGTAATAGAGGTCGTCTGAAATTTGAAATGCGGTTTCAGACGACCTTTTTTCAGGTGCATAAAATACTTTCTTTCCGCCTGTAAACGGAGTACATTTACTCCCATTGTTAACAATTTTACGGAACACACATCATGGAGAAATTTCCCAAATCGTCCAAGCTGGACCATGTTTGCTACGACATCCGCGGTCCGGTACACAAAAAAGCCCTGCAACTCGAAGAAGAAGGCCATAAAATCCTCAAGCTCAATATCGGCAACCCTGCGCCGTTCGGCTTTGAAGCGCCCGATGAAATTTTGGTGGACGTCATCCGCAATCTGCCGACCGCGCAAGGCTATTGCGATTCCAAAGGGCTGTATTCCGCCCGCAAGGCCATCGTTCATTACTATCAAACCAAAGGCCTGCGCGACATTTCGGTCAACGACGTTTATATCGGCAACGGCGTGTCCGAGCTGATTACCATGTCCATGCAGGCGCTTTTGAACGACGGCGACGAAATCCTGATTCCCGCGCCAGATTATCCGCTGTGGACGGCAGCCGCCACTTTGGCGGGCGGTACGGTGCGCCATTATCTTTGCGACGAAGAAAACGACTGGTTTCCCAACCTTGCCGATATGGAAGCCAAAATCACGCCCAAAACCAAAGCCATCGTCGTCATCAACCCCAACAACCCCACCGGCGCGGTGTACAGCAAAGAAATCCTGCTCGAAATCGCCGAGTTGGCGCGCAAACACGGTTTGATCATCTTCGCCGACGAAATCTACGACAAAATCCTCTACGACGGCGCGGTACACCACCACATCGCCGCGCTCGCGCCCGATCTGCTGACCATCACCTTCAACGGCCTCTCCAAAGCCTATCGAGTTGCCGGATTCCGCCAAGGCTGGATGGTGCTCAACGGCCCGAAAGAACATGCCAAAGGCTATATCGAAGGCCTCGATATGCTCGCCTCCATGCGCCTGTGTGCCAACACGCCCATGCAACACGCCATCCAAACCGCTTTGGGCGGCTATCAAAGCATCAACGAATTTATCCTGCCCGGCGGCCGCCTGTTGGAGCAGCGAAATAAGGCGTGGGAACTGATTAACCAAATCCCCGGACTTTCCTGCGTCAAACCGATGGGCGCGATGTATATGTTCCCCAAAATCGACACTGAAATGTACGGCATCCATGACGACATGAAATTCATCTACGATTTGCTCGTGCGCGAAAAAGTCTTGTTCGTCCAAGGAACGGGGTTCAACTGGATACGCCCCGACCATTTCCGCATTGTTACCCTGCCGTACACCCACCAAATTGAAGAGGCAATGGGTAAACTCGAACGCTTCTTGCAGACATACCGGCAATAATCGAATAAGGCGAAAGGTCGTCTGAAAGCATGATTTGCTTGTTCAGACGACCTTTGTTATGCCCGTTCTGCTTGGCAAAACAGCCTGATATGCGTATAATCAACGTTTCCCATCTGGGGGCGATCTTGGTTTCGACGGGGGTTGCAAAGCAGATGCGGGCATACCGGGGTCTCAGATTTCCCGTAAAACACTGAATCTAAATAGTCGCAAACGACGAAACTTACGCACTGGCCGCTTAAGGCCTGCCGTTGCAGCAGTTGGTCAATGGGCTGTGTAGCGCAAGCTACCGCAACGTCATTCTACATTGACTGGTTTTCCGCCGGGTTACTTGGCGGGAAATAAGATTTAAGGTAACTGGTTCCTAGAAGGCCTGTCGGTCGGCATGATAGGAACGAGATTTTAAATAGACACGACTAAGTATGTAGAACGCTCTGTAGAGGACTTTCGGACGGGGGTTCAATTCCCCCCGCCTCCACCATACCCAATTTTCAGCAGTATCCTGTAATACGCATAAAGCCTTGAGCCTTAACGGTTTTAAGGCTTTTTTATTGCCTTGGTTATGCTGGCGTATGCTTGGGTTTTTACCATTTATGGGGTAACTTTTGGGGTAAGTTTTCAGGCATTGCATCAAAACGTGTTTCAAATGTACCGTTTTGTCTATTCGAAGTTTTGTACCTATGCTGCTAGAGCGGTTATGCTAAAAAACGCAGTTTTATTGCAATGCTTCAAACATTTCCCCTATAATCCGCCTGTTTTCAATTTTCACATGCAAAGAAAGGAGCAGCCATGACACGCAATACTTCAATCCGCTCAATCACATTCTTTGCAGCCCAAGCGTCGGTCTGATTTTCGGACAACGCGTTCCCGCATTTTCCCTATCGCCCGCTTTGGGCTGCTTTCCCATCAATCGGACAGAGGTCGTCTGAAGACCTCAGACGGCAGTCGGTATATTTTCAAACCACGTTTATCTTTTAAGCCGTCGGTTTGGATTCGTTTTGCCATCTGTCCGTTTTAAAGAAAGCATACACATGGGCAATTATCAACATCCCCATCATATTCACATCATCGCTGATTCGGAAACCTGGATTGAAGGCAACGCCGTCGCTCAACTCGAAACCACCGCCAAACTGCCGCACATGTTGCGCGTAGCCGGTATGCCTGATCTGCACGCGGGGCGCGGTTATCCCGTCGGTGCGGCATTTTTCAGCGAACACCATTTTTACCCTGCGCTCATCGGCAACGATATCGGTTGCGGCATGGCGTTTTGGCAAACCAATTTATCCGCCGCCAAGCTTAAACCCGCCAAACTCGCCAAGCAGCTTGGCAACATCGATACGCCTTTGAGCCAAGACGAACAAGAAGCCTTACTCGGAGAAGCCGCATCTGATTTTCCATTTTCAGACGACCTCGCAGTCGGCACTATCGGCGGCGGCAATCATTTTGCCGAATTGCAAACCGTCGAAACCGTTTACCGCGATGACTTGCTTCCCGTTGACTTTGATTCAGACCGTTTGCAACTGTTGGTACACAGCGGTTCGCGCGGACTGGGGCAGCAAATTTTGCGACGCCACATCGAAGCCTATGGTCATCGAGGTTTGGCGGAAGGCAGCGAGGCTACGGCGGACTATCTTGCCGAACATCAGGCAGCCCTTGAGTTTGCCGGTCTAAACCGCCGTCTGATTGCCGCCAGAATGCTCGACCGCTGGCGCACGGAAGGTGAATGCCTGCTCGACGTGCATCACAATTTCCTTGAGAAAACCGAAATCGCGGGGCAAACCGGCTGGCTGCACCGAAAAGGCGCAACGCCTGCCGATAAAGGTCTGGTCATGATACCCGGCTCGCGCGGCAATTACAGCTATCTGGTTCTGCCGACCCAAGATTGCCAAATTTCGCTGAACACATTGGCACACGGCGCAGGACGGAAGTGGCAGCGCGGCGAATGCAAAGGTCGCCTGTCGCACAAATATTCCGCCGACAGCCTGCGCCAAACCGCCTTCGGCAGCGTGGTCGTTTGTCAGGATAAGGCTTTGATTTTTAAAGAAGCTCCGCAGGCTTATAAAAGCATAGACAGCGTCATTTCAGCCATGAAAAACGCAGGTCTGATTGAATTGGTCGCTCGGTTCAAACCCGTTTTGACTTACAAAACCAGCGGCGGATGTGGAGGTGAGGCATGAAAATCATCAGTAAATTTAAAGATTTCTACGACCACAAAGTGGCGAAATACGGTGTCGACCCCGTATTGGTGTTTGACCGCCGCTTGCTGTCCGGTGCTGAAATCCTACACAGCCTGCCTAAACCGCCCGCCGAGTGGAAAAAGGAATACGGCGCGTGCGCCGTGGTATCCGAACTGTATATCGGTAACTTGTGCGTATTCCTGTTTGCTACGAACGATAAAGTCTATACGTCTTACGATGTCGGACAAATTTTCGGTACAAAATTCGGGCGTTATACCTTTGGGTCGATACGTTTCAAAGATGGCGCGAAATATATCTTGCCACAATACGGCAGTTACTACTTTGCTTGGTGGCATGATGAAATCAAAAACTCTGCTTTTCAAGCAACCCGCTGCAACCGAGACGGCACAAGCTTGAAACTCTACCGCGACATCCCGTTGTTGCTGGCGTATTACGCCGATCCGAACAGCCCGATGCGCATGAACTCGCAACAGGGTTTTGCCGCCAACCCGCAACTTTCCGCACTCGGCATCTACATCGATCCCGATATTGTGTGGCAGAGCATTTGCGAATACCTATCGCAGCTTAAAAGTGAGGCGGAAATCAGCCCGAGCGTGCCCGATAAAGCCAAAATCGGCAACAAGGGATTTGACGAAAAATATTCTTTCCGCCCGAAGATGAAAAGGAAATAAACCATGATTTATCTGCAAATTTCTACCGCCCAAGGACCTGCCGAATGCCGCATCTTTGCCCGTTTCGTATTGGGCAGGCTGCTTGCCGAGGCAAAGGCGGAAGGTGTCGAGGTGGAAATCATCTCCGAAACTGCGGATAAGCACGGCATTATGTCGGTGGTGCTTAAATTGGACGGCAAACATGCCGAAACTCTGGCACAGCGTTGGCAAGGTTCGCTCCAATGGATATGTGCCAGCCCCGTCCGCCCGAAACATCCGCGTAAAAACTGGTATATCGGCGTTTTCCGTATGCCCGACGTGCCTGAAATGCCGTCTGAAAGCGAGATCGAGTTTCAAACCTGTCGTTCGGGCGGCAAAGGCGGGCAGCACGTCAATAAAACTGAAAGTGCCGTCCGCGCCACTCATAAAGCAAGCGGTATTTCCGTGCGCGTTGAGAGCGAACGCAGCCAGCATGCCAACAAAAAATTGGCTTTGACCCTGCTGGCGCAAAAGCTGGCGGAACATCATGCTGGGCAGACCGGCAATTACGCCCGCGCGCAACACAGCCAGCTTTATCAGGTGGAACGCGGCAATCCGAAACGGATGTTCGTCGGAACGGAGTTTAAGGAGAAGTCGGATTCTAAACGTTGAGTTGAGACAGCCGCTTTGGTAATGTCGTAATCCCCCGTGTTTTTATAGTGTATTAACTTTAAACCAGGACGGCGTTACCTCGCCTTAGCTCAAAGAGAACGATTCTCTAAGGTGCTGAAGCACCAAGTGAAT
>ERZ773087.2157-NODE-2157-length-10789-cov-4.152692_pt1 | contig 10789 bp, 10 predicted proteins | sample MGYA00511375_ERZ773087 | MGnify/ENA primary metagenome ERZ773087 (study PRJEB29015, sample SAMEA2737995) | human oral metagenome | biome: human oral; feature: human-associated habitat; material: dental | place: China | collected 2063 ...
ATGGAGGAGATACGCGTGAAGCGCGGGCTGGCGTATTCGGCGTATACTAGGAGCGAATTTGCGCTCAGCCACTCGCAAATTTGGGGCTATCTACAAACCAAAAACGAGAGCAGGAGCGAGGCGGTCGCAGTCGTGAAAGACGAATTTGCAAAATTCGTCAAAAACGGCGTAAAGGCAGGCGAACTAGCGCAGGCTAAAAGATTTTTGTTAGGCTCGCAGCCGCTACGCCAAGAGACGCTTTTTAACCGTCTAAACATCGCTCAAAGCGAGTTTTATAACGGCTTTAAGCTAGGAAATTTTAAAGACGAGTTAGAAAAAATCTCAAAGCTAAAGCTTGCCGAGCTAAACGCGTTTATCGCGGAGCACGCAGAGATAGAAAAGCTAAGTTTTGCCGTGCTTTACAATGAAATTTGATGAAAAAGATAGAATAAATCTAAAAAAAATCGGCGTAACCACTCTGCTCGACCTAGCGCTAAAGATTCCTAAAAGCTTCGAGGATACGAGCCTGGCTGCCGCGCCAAAAGACGGGCACGTGAGCGTCGCCGTGGAGATAAAAAGCGCGTATCGCCAAGGCGGAATGCTGCACGCCGTGTGCTGGTGCGAGGCGTGGGAGCAAAGCGTAAAGATTGTGATTTTTAACGCCAAACCTTGGCATCACGGCGCTTTTAAGGTCGGCAAAAGCGTATTTGTAAGCGGCAAATGCGCCTACGCCTACGGCTCGTGGCAGCTAACCAATCCTAAAATCGTCACAAAAATAAACGAAATCATACCCAAATACAAGCTCTCTCTAAGAGACGATTCGTTTAAAAATTTAATCCAAAAGTACGTAAATTTGCCCAATTTACTTGAGGCGGGACTCACGCCCAGAGAGGCTGAGTTTTTGCTAGATCTGCACAAGGGAGACGAAAAAAGCGTCACGATGCTAGAGGCTCTCGTGCGAGAAAAAGCCGGCGAGGACGTATTAAAATTCGTCGAAATTTATAACTACCTAAAAAAGCTAAACGCCAAAAAAACTCACTTTAAGGCGCCTAAAATCAAGCTTTTTGATATCTCGGAGTGGCTTAAAAATTTGCCGTTTGCGCCGACTTCCGACCAGCTAAATGCTGTCGCCGATCTGCGTGCAGACTTTAGCGGCGAGGAGGCGGTGCGGCGCGTCGTGATGGGCGATGTCGGCAGCGGCAAGACTCTCGTGATGCTAGCCGCCGCGCTTAGCGTATATCCCCAGCCTGCGCTCATCATGGCGCCCACATCGATACTGGCCGAGCAAATTTACGCAGAGGCGGCGCGCCTGCTGCCTGATTTTATGCGAGTTTTGTTAGTTAAAAGTGGCGATAAACCCGAATTTGACGGCGTAAATCTCATTATTGGCACGCACGTTTTGCTATATCAAAATTTGCCCGCTGCACCGCTTGTTATGATAGACGAGCAGCACCGTTTCGGCTCGAATCAGCGCGAGAAGATCAACGCTCTGGCTAGCGGAGAGCTTGGGCGAGACCCGCAGCTTGACGAAGCGGACGGCGAATTTGACGGTAAATTTAAGGAGGGTGAGCAGTCAAATTTGACTGAAATCTCGCTCCAAAACCGGCAAACAAAAACGGCGGATGAAACTAGGGCTCACGTCGTGCAGTTTTCGGCAACGCCGATCCCACGCACGCTAAGCATGATACAAAGCAGCTTCGCGGAATTTAGTTTCCTGCGGCAGATGCCATTTGAAAAACACATCCACACGCAAATTTTACAAAGTGCAGACTTTGGCAAGCTGCTGACGCATATCAAAGCGCAAATCGCCAAAGGCAAGCAGGTTGCTGTGATCTATCCGCTGGTTGAGAGTAGCGAAAGCTCGAACTATCAGGGGCTAGAGGAGGCGCAGGGGTTTTGGCGGGCAAATTTTACAAATATCTACGTCACGCACGGCAAGGACAAAGAAAAAGAGCAGGTGCTGCGCGAATTTCGCGAGCGCGGAGACGTGCTACTCTCGACGACGGTTGTTGAGGTCGGTATCTCGCTGCCAAGGCTTAGCACGATCGTGATCGTTGGCGCAGAGAGGCTGGGACTAGCGAGTCTGCATCAGTTGCGCGGGCGCGTAGGGCGAAACGGCGGGAGTGGATTTTGCTTTTTGTTTACAAAGCTCAAAAATCCGCCGACGCGACTGAGGGAGTTTTGCGAGACGCTGGATGGCTTTAAGATCGCCGAGATAGACCTCAAAAATCGTCAAAGCGGCGACATCCTAAACGGCGCGTTTCAGCACGGCGCGACGTTTGAATACTACGACTACGAAGAGGATATCACGCAAGCGGCCAAAGATAGGGCGGGGCTTGGGTAAAAAGCGATTTAACGCTAATTTCAAGCCCTTAAATCTCGTATTTTTGATCATGGCAAATTTTATAAGAGCCTTAAATTTAGCCTTTTTGGATTGCTTGATGTAGCCCTAGATTTGACGAGTTTTAGCGACTTTACGCGGAATACTAAATTTAAAACCGCCAGTAAGCCGTCAAATTTGATTCGGCTTTTTGATATTTCAAGTTGCGTTTTGCGTCGCTTGCGTAAATTTTAGGACTAAAATTTACTCGGTATCGCGTTTTTGGTATTTGATTTTACTCGGCGCGCTGCAGATTTAAGCTTGCTGCGATTTTTAGCTTTAAATTTGACGGTACTTGCGACCTTGTAAATAGCACGCGGCTAAATCGCACGCTAAAAACGGCCACATGATTTAGCTTGATTTAAGCTATTTTTGATTATACCGCCTCGATGCCTGCCCTAAATTTATCCAAATCAGACTATAATCGCAAAAAAGGATAAATCATGCAAGAGTGGGCTTTATGGGCGCTGGCTTCGGCGGTTTTTGCCGCGCTTACGGCGATTTTCGCCAAGGTCGGGCTTGAGGGTATAGACTCAGATTATGCGACTTTTATCAGGACGCTCGTTATCGCTGCGGCGCTGGTTTTGTTTCTAACCTATGCCAAAAAGTGGCAGCCCCTTGGCGAGCTTGGCGCGCGAAACTGGCTGTTTTTGACGCTTAGCGGACTGGCTACCGGCGCGTCGTGGCTGGCGTATTTTAAGGCGCTTCAGATGGGCTCTGCGTCGCAGGTAGCGCCGATAGATAAGCTCAGCGTCGTTTTGGTCGTCATTTTTGCGGTTATGTTTTTGGGCGAGCGTCCGAGCGTCAGAGAGTGGATCGGTATCGCGCTGATCGCTAGCGGCGTGTTTACGCTGGTTTTTGCGGATAGATAGTATCAAGTAACGGGAGTTAAATTTGGAGAAATTTAAAGAAAAAATCAAAAACTCGTATTTGTATGTAGTTTTTATAAAAAGGGGATTTTACGGTAACGGCTCTGCCTTAAGAAGTATTTTTTCGGCATTTTTGATGGCTATGGTCGGTTTGTGTCTTACTTTGATCCTGTTTGTTATCAAGGATATGATTTTTTATAGCGATTTTAAACCGCTAAACGAACTAACGAAAAACGTAGGGACGGTGGAGTCTGCAAACTACGGTCTAAAAGGCGACGGAAAGCTAAAACTGAGGCTAGACGACGGCCGGGCGGTATCATACTACATAGACAGCAGAGATGACAATAAATATAGACCGCTCATAAAAAAGAGGGCGGTTATATATAGCAAGGTAATGCCGCTTGGTAACGAAATCTTGCAACTAGAAGACGATGCGGGTAAGGTTTACGTCAGATATAGCTACGAAGATGAACTACAAACACCCCAGAAAAACATGGATCTTATCTACGCATGCTTAAAAATAGCCGCCTTTTTTTATTTATAGTGTGGTTTTTAAATCGTAGAGATCTCGCGCAAGCCAAGGGTAAAAATAATAAAATTTAGCGGTATGCGCCGGCTTAAGAGATGTTTTTGGCTGTTGTTTTTGAGCGGGGGTTTGGGCGATAAATTTTGCTATTTTTAAAATTTTTGCTGCCTGGCAAGACGGCGTGGTTTTGAGTCAAATTTGCATTTTTGTTTGCGGTTTAAATTTGTTTTTACCTTTTTGCGGATAGATTTTCGCCGTAAATTTACCGGCAACTTTGTGTTTAAATTTGAGTTTTTGAAACGGGCTGAGTTTATTTGCTTGCTGGATTTAGATTTTGGCAAATTTGCCTCGCGTTTTACGAGTGAAAAACGGTGCTGTACTTCATGTAGTCAGGTTTGAGCTTAACTAAAATTAAGCCGTAAAATTTATGCTTGTTTGGATGAATTTGCACCGTTAAATTTTAAAGACGCTAAGCTTTGTCTTTAAATTTCGCTTCATGCTCCAAAAGCCAAATTTTAGTCGCCAGCCCTTCGCCGCCGCTGTATCCGCCAAGGCCGTTTGAGGCGACGACTCTGTGGCAAGGCACGATGATTGGGATTTTGTTTTTTGCGTTTGCCGAGCCTGCCGCGCGAAACGCCCTCGGCCGCCCAGCCATCTCTGCGAGCTTGGCGTACGTGACGCACTGTCCGTAAGGGATCTTTTGCAAATTTTCGTAAATGCGCCTCTGAAACGCCGTGCCGCCGATATTTAGCCGCGTTCTAAAGGTTTTAAGCTCGCCTTTAAAATACCTTTCAAGCTCGCTTAAACAGAGCTTTAAATTTGTGTCCGTTACGTCCGTGCAGACAAAATCTCGCACGAAATTTATCTCGCAAACTCCGCTCTCGTCGCCGCAAATCTCCAAAACGCCGATAGGCGAGTCAAAATACGCTTTTTGCATAGTAATTCCTTAAAATCAAGTGCTTAAATTTAGCCAAATTTCGCTTTGTTTTGCTAAAATTACGTAAATTTTAATAAGGATAAACGATGGACTTTTTCACGCAATACGAAAAACACGTAAAAGAGCGCGAGGCCCTAGGCGTGCCGCCGCTACCGCTAAACGAGGAGCAGACGAGGGAAGTCTGCGAGCTTTTAAGGCTTGAAAGCGCGCACGAGAGGGAATGTTTAGGCTTGCTCTCAGGACGCGTACCGCCGATGGAGCCGGGCGGTGAGGGCGAAGCGATTATCGCCGCAAGGCTAGACGAAAATCAAAAGATGGTAAAGCGGCTCGTAAATTTACTCGCAAATCGCGTAAATCCGGGCGTAGACGATGCGGCGAAGGTAAAGGCGGAGTTCTTAAACGAGATTATAAATCACGGGCTTGAGATAAGCGGCCTTGACAAAATCGCCGCCGTAAATTTGCTGCGACCGATGCTTGGCGGATACAGCGTCATCGTGCTGCTTGAGAGCCTAAAAAACGGCGACGAGGCCGTAGCGCAGGCCGCCTGTAACGTGCTAAAAGAGACGATTTTCGTGCATGATTATTTTAACGACGTGGCAGAGCTTGCAAAAACCAATAAATTTGCGCTAGAAGTCTTGCATTCGTGGGCGGAAGCCGAGTGGTTTAAAGCGCGCGAGAGCTTGCCGCGACGCATTAGAGCGGTCATATTTAAGGTCGCCGGCGAAACCAACACCGACGATCTAAGCCCGGCTAGTGAGGCCTATACGCGCTCGGATATCCCGCTGCACGCAAACGCAATGCTGGTTAAGCGTCAGCCGGGCAGCCTAGAAATGATCAATAAGCTTAAAAAAAGCGGACTAGAAGTCGTCTACGCGGGCGACGTCGTGGGCACGGGCAGTAGCCGAAAGAGCGGCATAAACTCCATCCAGTGGCACCTCGGGCGCGAGATAGAGGGCGTGCCGAATAAAAAAACGGGCGGCATCGTGATAGGCACGGCGATCGCGCCGATATTTTTCAACACCGCCGAGGATAGCGGCGCGCTGCCCATAGTAGCTGACGCGAGCGCGCTAGAGACGGGTGACGTCGTGGATATCTATCCATATGCGGGCGAGATTTTCCGCGTCGGGCGGGTAAATTTGAATGCCGAGGGTAAATTTGATGCGGTTCAAATTTACGGCGAAGCTAAATTTGAAAATTTAAACGAAAACGAAAAACCTGAAGGCGAGCCGGTCGCTCGCTTTACGCTTGCGCCAAATACGATATTTGACGAGATCAGGGCGGGCGGGCGCATACCGCTCATCATCGGTCGCTCGCTTTGCAGCAAGGCTAGAGCCGCGCTAAATTTGGGCGCGGAGGATATATTTGCAAAGCCTGCGCAGCCGCAAACGGACGAGAGCGAGGGCTACACGCTAGCTCAAAAGATCGTAGGCAAGGCCTGCGGCGTGCAGGGCATCAGAGCCGGGCAGTACTGCGAACCCGCGACGCTAACCGTTGGCTCGCAGGACACCACCGGGCCGATGACGCGCGACGAGATCAAGGAGCTGGCTAGTCTTGGATTTTCAGCTGATTTCGTGTTGCAGAGCTTTTGCCACACGGCGGCCTATCCAAAACCTAGCGACCTCGAGACGCAAAGGATGCTGCCTAAATTTATGAGCTCGCGCGGCGGAGTGAGCCTAAGGCCCGGCGACGGCGTCATACACTCGTGGCTAAACCGCATGGTGCTGCCCGACACCGTGGGCACGGGCGGCGACAGCCATACGCGTTTTCCTATCGGCGTGAGTTTCCCCGCAGGCAGCGGACTGGTGGCGTTTGCTGCCGTATCGGGAGCCATGCCGCTAAATATGCCTGAGTCCGTGCTCGTGCGATTTAGCGGGCGGCTGCAAAAGGGCGTGACGCTGCGCGATTTGGTAAACGCAATCCCCTACTATGCGATCAAGCGCGGACTACTCACGGTCGAAAAGAAGGGCAAGAAAAACGTATTTGCGGGTAAAATTTTAGAGATCGAGGGGCTGGAGGAGCTAAAAGTCGAGCAGGCCTTTGAGCTAAGCGACGCCTCGGCCGAGCGTTCTGCGGCGGCCTGCGCGGTAAATTTGAGCGAGCAGAGCGTCTGCGAATACGTCCGCTCAAACGTCGCTCTCATCGAGGCGATGATAGAGGCCGGGTATGAGAGCAGGGCGAGCCTGGAGCGCCGTGCGGCGAAAATGCGCGAGTGGCTAGCGGCGCCTAGCTTGCTGCGAGCCGACAAGAACGCGCGCTACGCCGAGGTGATCGAGATAAATTTGGACGAGATAAAAGAGCCCATCCTAGCCTGCCCGAACGACCCCGACGACGTCGCGACTCTGAGCGAAATTTTGGCTAGTAGCTCGCGCCCGCATAAGATCGACGAGGTGTTTGTGGGTAGTTGTATGACCAATATCGGCCACTACCGCGCGCTAGGCGAGGCTCTGCGGGGGCTTGGGACGCTGCCCGCTCGCCTTTGGATCGCACCGCCAACAAAGATGGATCAGCGGCTGTTAGAAAAGGAGGGCTACTACGATATCTTTCGCGCGGTGGGTGCCCGCACGGAGGTACCGGGCTGCTCGCTTTGCATGGGCAACCAAGCCCGCGTGAACGACGGCGCGACCGTGTTTTCGACCTCGACGCGAAACTTTGATAACCGTATGGGCATGGGCGCGCGCGTGTATCTAGGTAGCGCCGAGCTAGCCGCCGTTTGCGCCGTGATGGGCAGGCTACCTAGCGTCTCTGAATACATGAATATAGTACCCCAAAAGCTTGCGGGCAAAGAGGCACAGATATATCGATATCTAAATTTTAACGAGATAGAAAATTTTAAAATTTAGCGATTTGGAGGCGGAAATTTCGGCGTTAGCTTCGTTGCAAATTTTGCCAAAAACGGTTAAATCTGCAGCATGCGGGTCGTTTATGGATAGACGGTCCGGCTCTTGCTACGGCGGCAATATCGCCAGGTACTAAAATCCGCCGATGATATCTTCTCTTGCGTGAATTTTAGACGACTATAAGTTTTCCTGTATGGTTGTAGTATCATATCAAAACTCTACTTCGCTACGCCCGTAACTTTTCAGGAGGTAGTAACAAAGCAAGTCGCAGCTAAAAGGTTTTCTATGCCGTTAATATGATTTTACTGTTTGCCTCTTGTAAAGTATCAAGCGTAGCCAAAGAATGCTTTACTCTATAGTGAGCTTTCGGCTCCGTAATCTACTAATCCGCCATAAGCTTTCCAGTAATCAAAATATTTTACGCTCTCATTCAGATAGCTCTTATACTTAACTTCGCTATGAACACTAGTTCATTTATAGAACAGTTTTAACTACCCAGGTATAAACTCTGCCGTCTATATTTTGCTCTACTTCGCTACGCTTTTAGCTTTTCAAGACCTTGCACTCTTTAACATCAAAAATTGTGATATTTTTAGTCATTATGTTGATTGTTTTTTCTGATATGGTAGTAAATTTGGCTATTTTTGCGCTTCTATGTCAGATGAAAAATACCATAGAATTTCTCTAAATTTCTTTTCCGAAATTCTAGAACAGATTATATACTTATTTTTTAACCTCGTTACGCTTTTTACTCACAAGAGCATCAATAAAATCATAGTTTTTGTACTTGCACTTTCTTTCTTTAGAAAAAACTTCTTTGAGGTTTTTGGGTCAAAATTTCAAGCAAAAAGTATTTGCATTGAAATTGGGTCTTAAAAAGTGAAGAGGCATAAAATTTAGAAAATTTGAAAATAAAAGACAAGCCCTAAAAAGGGCTTAAAAATTATAGTCCCTCAAAAGGGTTGGTCACCACGTTGTCGCGATCGACTACGTAAGGTATCAATGCTGCTTGGCGAGCGCGCTTTATAGCCTTCTCTACCATCTCTTGATATTTTTTAGATGTTCCGGTTAGACGTCTTGGCATGATTTTAAATCTCTCTGATAAGCAGTACTTTAAAAGTGAAGTATCTTTATAGTCGATAAATTCTATCTTTGCTTCCGTAAATTTGCAGTATTTGCGTGAATATTTTCTTTTTTCAGCCATTGTTTTTCCTTAATTAAAATGGTATTGTTTCGTCGCCGTCATCGTATTTGTCGGCATCTATATCTATTTCTCGGACGTTATCGCCATAGTATTCTTCTTTTGGCTGTTGCTTTTGTTGTTGCGGTTTATTAAAATTTTGCCTTTGCGCGCCGCTTTGAGCGTAGCTATTTTGCTGATTTTGTCCGCCTTGATAGCCGCCGTAGCTGTTATTTTGATATCCGCCTTGCTGATAGCCTTGATTACTATTTTGATTGTATCCGCCTTGTTGCTGTCCGCCTAGCATCTCCATATTTTCCACGCTGATCGTGTGTTTACTTCTGTTTTGTCCGTTATTGTCCGTCCATTGGTCGAATTTTAAACGACCCTCGACTAGAAGCTTTGAACCTTTGGAAAGATATTGGTTTGCTATCTCCGCTTGTTTTCCAAAAAATGTAATGTCAATAAAGCACGTTTCTTCGCGTTTTTCGCCGTTTACGTTAAATTTTCTCGTTACGGCGATGGCGCTGTTGCCTATGGCTGCGCCCGCAGTCGTATATCTAAGCTCGATATCTCGTGTTAAATTTCCTACTAAAACGACTCTATTAAACATTTTTCGTCCTTATTCTTGCGCTGCCGGAGCTTCTTCTGCTTTGACTTTCGGTTCTTTTTTGTTTAGTTTGATACCCTTGCTCATCTTTTCCCAAGCGGCGATCTCTTTTTTGTTTTCAAATTTGACCGTTAAGAATTTGATGATATCTTCGGTGATTCTGATGATACGCTCGACTTCGGCGATAGCTTGGGTCGGAGCCTCGAAATACACGACGAAATAAGTTCCGCGCTCGTATTTTTTTACGGTATAGGCTAGTTTTCTAGTGCCCATAGACTGCACAGACGCGATATTTGCGCCGTTTTTGGTTAGGATTTCTTTAACGAAATCAACTTTTGCGCTTACTTCTTCTTCCGTCAAAGTAGGCTTCAAAATGAATAAAAGCTCGTAATGCTTCATTGATTCTCCTTGTGGGTATTAAGCTCGTTTGCGCGGTTGCAAACGGGCAAGGAAGTCTTTCGACAAGAGCTGATTTTATCTTTTTTTTACTTAATATTTGCTGTTTTTGCCGATAAGATTTTGTAGGCCCAGCACGCAGGAGAGCAGAAAAGTTTTTTTATCGAGGGCAGAGTTTGTTTTTAGTTCAAATTCCGCCAAATTTAGCGTGGTAAATATTTCTTTATACGCTTTTAAATTTACTGCCAGACACTGCCTTTTTAGTTCGTTTGCGATGTTTGGCGGCGGCGCGTAGCCTAGCGTTTCTTTGATGTCAAATTGCCCCGTTATTTTGATGCCTGCGTGTAGTTTAAAAAGTCTAAAAAACGCGCGGTAAAGCGAGTTTATAAACAAAATTTCATTAAAATTCCCATCGTCCGCGCAGGAGAAAAAATCGCCCCTAATATCTTTTAGCGCGATAAATTTATCGAAAAAATCGTCAAAACTCACGCTTGATAGCGAAAAGACCAAGCTTCTTACGATATTTTCGTTTATTGGCTCGTTTAGGGAAGCTAGTTTATTTAGCTCACTTGCGGCTAGATATAAATTTTCATTATGTATACGGTAGAGTTCAAAAAGCGCGTTTTTCGTGATATTTAGGTTCATTTTTGCGGCTTGTCTGCCGAGTAAATTTACGGCCTCTTCGGGCGAGCCCGGTTTAAAAAATCTCGCAAAATTTACCCCGAAAGCCTTTTGCGTATCAAAAACGGCTTTGGCGTCGGGCTCAAAAAGCTCGAAAACGAATGCGCCGCCGTTTCTGCAACCGTCTATCAGGATTTTTAGCTCTTTCGTGGGGATTTTTTTGTCGCTTTTTACGTGCAAAAGCGGGCTGCCGCCAAAAAGAGAAGGCTCGCAAAGATGCGCGCGTGCAGCGTCAAAATCGTACTCGTCGTAGTAAAGGCTCAAAATTTCAAAATCTTTAAATTTGGCTAAAATTTCCTTCGCAAAAAGCTCGATTTGGTATTCGTCCGCGCCGTAAAGCAAAAAATGAATCTGCCTTTAATGAAGCTCCTCCAACAAGTCCTCCATCAATATC
>ERZ773087.2162-NODE-2162-length-10775-cov-20.446269_pt1 | contig 10775 bp, 12 predicted proteins | sample MGYA00511375_ERZ773087 | MGnify/ENA primary metagenome ERZ773087 (study PRJEB29015, sample SAMEA2737995) | human oral metagenome | biome: human oral; feature: human-associated habitat; material: dental | place: China | collected 2063 ...
CCGGAACGACCCGAGCGATCGCGGCCGCCGGCCGCCTCGCACACGTTCAGCATCCGGTTCTCCGATCCCGTTCCCGGCCTCCGCTTCGCCCCGGAGGTCTCCGACATCGGCCTCCTCGCCGCGCACGCCCGCCGGCGGCGTCGACGTCGCCGATATCCCGCCCTCCTTTCCTCCTCGGGGGCGGTCCCGCCCGATCTCCCCGATCTCCCGCGGAGACGACGAGGACTTGGGCCATACGACATCGATGGAGTCCTGCGCCGCCGATCTCGACCGTCTCCTGGCGAGTCGCCGACTGGTGATCAAAGGCGATCAGACGGTGGACCGGGCGGCCCTGGTCGAGGCCGAGCGCGCCAAGCTCGCCGAGCGCCTGCGGCTGCGCACCGAAGCGGCCAAGGCCCTGCGCGAGACGCGGACAGGCGAGATCGCCCCGGTCACCGCCCCTCTCGTCGAGGACGGCGCTGGGGATCTCTGAGACGGCCTCCCACCGTACGACAACCCCCAGGCCGCCACACCACACCCGCCGGCACGCCACCTCGTCGAGATCGACTTTTTCGAACGAGGGCGACGGTGGCACCGTCTACCTCGTCCGAAAATGTCAACCTCGAGAAAAAAGAGGGGCGGGGCTCCACAGAGGAGATCGCGCAGCGGGCGTCCACAAGAGCTCGAGACTCCGGATGCACGGCCAGGCTGCGCCTTCCTACGGTGATTGTGCGTCTCGACGTCGAGGCGCACTCAGCACAGCGCCTCGGCGCCCTCACGAAAGGCTTCCGCCATGCCCGTCTTCTCCGTCGACACTCAGGCCGTCGCCGACACGGCAGCCCGCACCCGCACCCGCATCGCCACGATCCAGACCGAGACCGATGGCCTCAAGGGCGACATCTCGCTGCTGCAGTCCTCATGGACGGGCGGCGCCTCGGACTCCATGGCCACCTGCGCCGCCGACTGGCACGTCACGGCCATCCAAGTCCAGTCGAGTCTGGACCTCATAAGCCAGTCCCTCGACCAGGCGGCCGTTTCCTACGATGACGCCGAAACATGCAACGCCGGTCGCTTCAATTTGCCGGATCGCCGCTGAGATATAGCCATGACCTTCGCGGACTGATGATGCGCCGCCACAGACTCTTGTGGCTGTCGTGGCGACGCATCGCATCGCGTCAGCAACCGATGATAGATTGGGTGTTGAGCGTCACAGACTCCTAACCGCGTCGAGGTGACTTGCCGGTGAACAGTGACATCTATTCGAGCGGAAGCAGTCGAGAGGAATCAGCCCGGGCAGTCACCCGGATCAGCAGGCTGCTGCACGACACCGAGCAGCAGGTCGAAGATGCCCGTCATTTGAGCGATCGGCTGGCCTCGATCCGCCAGACCTGCGCCTCGAGCGATCGAGCGGTACGTGTGACGGTGGATATCTCGGGGAGGCTCGTCGATCTGCAGTTGAACGACGCCGTGACATACATGAACCCAACCGTGCTGGCCTCCACGATCCTCAGCTGCATTAAGGAGGCACATGAATCGGCGCGGGAGCGCGCCTCCATTCTGGCATCCGAAGTATGGGGAGAGGATTCCGATCTCACGCAACGCATGAGGCATGCCTACAGGCAGCCCGCGGAGAGCGCTGAAGATAAGCACGAGGGCGGAGCGTCGCGAAGAGATGATTACGCTCCGGGAATGATTATCGGCCCCACTCGATCACCGAGGCCTCCTCGCACTAGGTAGTGGAGTAGGATACGTGCCGGCTCCATTACCCCACTACATTACCTCACCACAGCACCCGGTCATTGGACCCAGAAACGGGAAGCGGCTAGCCCTAACACGAACAGCACCCGAAAAACGCCACCGATATCAACAGTTTATTCGAATGAGCCCAGCATTACGAGCTCTCGACCAACTCCGCCTCATTCTCGATTCTCGTTCGCGACCGCGACATCATAACTACTGGCAGCCACAGCTACTTCCATAGATTCACGCCGGGGTCGAGAACAAGATTGAATTCCTGACTTCTTCCTCCTCCTGGTTCGGGTTCCCCAAGCTCAATAATGGGAGGAGGGGCGGCTTTTATCCATGTGACGGTTCCGAAGCCGTCGAAATGGACGCTTTCCCCCAGGCGAAGATCCACGGCCTGTGTGGGGCCTCCGTGTGGGTGCCATTTCGCCGTGATGACCCATTCATGATTCACCGACCGCACATTCTCCGCATAAAAAATCCCGCCGTCTATCGTCCGAGGCGACGGAAGATTACCGCGTATAGGGAAGGTTTCTCCCTGTTCAGTGCCAGGTGGCAGGGCTGCTGAGCGCTTCAACGGGTGGGTCCACCACACCCGCCCCATCACAGCAACCACGCACAGCAGCACAAGAACCACAACAACACGCACCACCACCTGCCGGCCCCTCCCCTTTACCTGGCCCGCATGCCCGATACGACCACGAACCCACGACCTCACCGCCACCACAACCAAACCCCCTGTCCTTGACCAAACAGAATCCTTCGGCTACTCAGTACGGGCTGCCTATGTCCGTGCGGTTGAAGTATTTCTCATAATCCTCACGAGTGATCTGTATGAGACCGTTATCGCTCTGACCATCTGCCTGGTCCTTGTTGTATCCCCATGGATTCTTGAGGGTCACATAATCATCGTCAACGTCAACCACGGTGTACACATGTCCCTTAACCAGCTTGTAGTTTCCCTGGGCGTCACCACTATCGATCTTGTTGCCTCCACTCCCGTTCGTGTCCACGGTCGCTGAAACAACAGCATTATCGGCTCCGTTGAAGTCCCCACCCGCAGTTCCCGCGACGACTGGCTTGTTGTCCTCGACGGCCTGGTCGATCTCGTTCCACTCCTCGTCGGTGTACTTGTGATCGTCCCACCACGGCCACCCCAAGAACCCCGAGCCACCATGGGTATCGATATGATGGGCCTCCTGACCCGACACGTGCTCCATCGCCTCTTCGCCCTGCCCCCCATTATCAAGATCATTACCCCCAACATGGATGCCGTAGGCGCGCTCATAAATATCCAGAAGACTGGACTCGCCCTGCAGTCCCTGGTCGTACTGGGACTGCACCTCGACCGTCACCTCTTTGTCACCGTCATATAATGTGACGACAAACGCACCCGCACCATCAGCCGCAGTATCATCCCACTGCACGTGATCCCTCAAGAACTGCTGCCCCTCCGGCGTCATCGAATACGCCTGCAACGACGCCAACAGGTAACAGTCACCAATGTGACCCTGATGGGTATCCCCCCACACTCCCGTGCCGTCCGCCTGCTCCTTGAGGCGCGCCCACTCTTCATCGGTATAAGCAGTCCGATCCTTGGTCTTCTCAGTCTCCTTACCGCTCAGCCAGCTCCACCATCCATAATCGCTTTTCTCATCCTTCTCCGGCGACCCCTGAGGCCCCCCCGAAGCATCACCACTGCCTGGGCTGCCCAGTGCGGCTGCGGCCCGGGCGGCCGCTAAATCCACCTCGGCCCGCAAACTCGCCCAAGCACCCGCGATCGCCGAAAGCGCCCCCACCGCGGCACCGGCCCCAAGCGGATTAGCCATGGCCTCCAACACCACCTGGCCCGCCTGCTCACGTAATGCTGCCGCCGCATGAATCGCTGATTCCAGCACCGCCGCATAGTCATCCAAAACCCCCGCACCATGAGACAGGTGGCCCACGCCCTGTTCCAGCCCAGACTCAAGACTGCTGGCCGTGCCAGCAAAAGCTACGGCCGCCTCGCCCTGCCATGACGGCACCCCACCGCGCGCACCACTACTAAGACCAACTGCCTCACCAAGCCGGCCCGCACCCGACCGCCACGACTGGGCCACCGACCGCACCCCGCCCGGATCACCCTCAATCCGACCAACCACCACACCACCAAGCCCACCAGCCATCACCGTCACCGCAACCCCTCCCAACCAGACCCCGCAACACCCGCAGCCGCGCCCACGGCCGCGCCCGCGCCCAACGAACCGCCCAGCGCCCGGGCACCCGCAGCCGCTTCCTGATCAACCGCTTCATAATTACTCATAGCAGAGCTCAACCCATCAACAATCCCGTCAGCCCTCGCCGCACCAGACCGAATCTCCCCCTCGCAATCCGAACAGAAACCAGCCGCCGCCGAAGCCAACACCGCCACCCCGAACACCGCCTGACTCCCCCGATCCAGACGCACACCGCTCAACACCTCAGCGCACTGACCCATCTGCGAACGAGCCGCAGCCAACTCCCCACCAGAAACCCGCAACACCACCGACAAACCCCTCCCTCACAGAAACCAACACCAACAACAAACACGTGAAACATACCACACACCCCACAACCTCAACAGAGACACCCACCATCAAGGCAGGCATTGTCGAACGAGGCAGACGGTGTCACCGTCTGCCTCGTTCGACAATGCCTGTTTGGATGCGAGGACGAGCGACAGCAACCCGTACTCGACGCGAAGACGACCCATATAAGTAAGGGATGGTCGGAAACGACACGCCTCGTCGCCCGCGGATCGTCACTCCTCCCCGTTGCGGACGCGATCCCACAGGTCGCGCAACGACTTGCCCAGGTCGCCGTCGTCCGAGCCGCCGTCGCCGGGCTCTTCTCCGGCGCCCGGCTCGCTGGGCGTGGCCTCGTCACCGGGGTCCTGCGCCTTCTGAGTCGACAGTTCGGTCACTGCGGCGTTCGCGTCGATGATGCCGGTTCCGCAGGCGTCGCGGTCGCAGGAGGTCATGGATCTGGAGGTGTTCTGCAGAAGTGTGGTGGCCTTCTCGGTTGCGAGCGAGGGATCGATGTACTTGAGCAGCGCGATCGTGCCGGCTACGTGCGGGGTGGCCTGGCTCGTGCCCATCTGGAAGGCGTAGGGAGGGGAACTGGGGTCTGAGGGCTGGGAGAGGGAAATGATGCCGTTGTCTACTTCGGAGTCGCCGCCGGGGGCCGACACCTCGACCTTGGTGCCGTGGTTGGAGTAGTAGGAGCGGGCGCCGTTCTCGTTGGACGCGCCGACGGTGATGACGTTGTCGCAGCCGCCGGGGCTCACGATGCTCACGTCCTGATCCTCGTTGCCGGCGGCAGCGACGACGATCGACCCCCGGTCCACCATGTCGTCGATGACCTTCTGGTAGTAGCTGGGGCAGATGCCGACGCCGCCCAGGCTCAGGTTGACGATCTGTGCGGGGTTCGCGTTGTCCGGAACCCCTTTGACGCTGCCGCCCGACGCCCAGGTCATGGCGTCGAGGATGTCCGTTCCGCTTCCGCCGCAGCGGCCGAGCGCGCGCACGGGCACGATCTTGGAATCTGGGGCGACCCCGGCCACACCACTGCCGTTGTCGGTCGAGGCGCCGATGATCCCCGACACGTGCGAGCCGTGCCAACTGGACTCCCTCGCCTCGGAGCCCTGACCGCAGACCTCGGCGTCGACGGCGTCGCCCGCGTCAGTAGGGTCCGCGTCGCGGCCGTCGCCGTCGCCGGCCATCCAGGAGTCGGAGATGAAGTCGTATCCGGGCAGGAGCTTGCTGCTGATGTCCGGGTGGTCGGGCAGGATGCCGGTGTCCACGACGGCGACCGTCACGTCCTGCCCGGTGGACTGGGACCAGGCGCTCGTGGCGTTGATGCTGTGGTCCTCGTTGCTCACGCCCCACTGGTAGCCGAAGTACTCGTCGTTGGGCGTGCCCGAGCTGGTGTCGAGCGCCGTCATCTTCATCTCGGGCTCCGCGGACTCGACGGAGTCGGAGGAGGTGAGGGCGTTGATGAAGGACTGCGACTTCTCGGGGGAGAGCACGTCGCTCAGCTTGACGGTGGTCAGGCCCCCCACGTGGACGGTGGCCTGCTCGACGGAGACGGAGGCCTGGTCGGCGGCCGCCTTGAGCGAGTCCTGGTCCTTCTGGGGCAGGGAGCTGATGACGTCGACGCCGTAAGCGTCGACGGAGTCGACGAACTTGGCGGCCTCGGAGCCCTCCGCCCAGGTGATGACGAAGCTGTCCGCGGCGGCGGGCGTGGCGCTCGGGGCGGCGCTCGCGGCGGCAGGGGCATTGGAATCCTCGGTACTGCTCGCCGAGGGGGCCGTGGAACTGGAAGAGGAGGAGCAGGCGCTGAAGGTGCAGGCGAGGGAGAGGGCGCAGAAGAGCGCGAGGATCGTTGAGCGTCTTCGGGAAGCGGTTCTCATCGGATGGTCCTTGATCAGTGAGGGCCCAGTGAGATCCCCTGGGCAGGGCTTGCTCCGCTGATCCGGAGCACCATGAGTGTGGCACAGGAGGGCCGGTGAGCAGGAACACTGCGGATGGGCAGCGGTCCCCGGGGACTGCTGTTCACGGGACGCCCGCTCTCCCGCCCGCGGCGGCGCGGATCGGTCCTGACAACCGCTCTGGAGTGGAAGCGTCCCAACATGTGCCTGGCCCGGCAGCTTTCCTTGGTCGAGGGGTGGTTCTGGCGGGGGCAGGACTAAACCCGCGTACGGCGAAGAAGACCTAGGCGGACCAAGAGTGGTATTCGACGTCGATGTCCCGTCGCAGTCGCGGCTAAGAGGCTTGTTCGTGGGCTTCTAGGCGTCGTTCTCGAGGGGGCGGTTGTTTTTGGTGGGCCGGCGTGGTGGTGGGGTCGGTTGTCGGGGGTTGTTGGGCTGGGTGTGTCCAAAACGGAGGGGATTAAAGCCTCGGTGGCGTGGGTGTCTCCAGGAGACCAGGCGATGGGCTGGTGTTTTCGTTGTGTTTCCGGTGTGTTCTCGGTGTGCTTTCGGTGTCGTGCTGCATGGTGCCCGGGCTGATCTCCTCCGTTTTGGACACTTGGCGCGTTCACTGCGCCGTGCCGGCACCCGAGTAGGGCTGTCCGGCGGGCCGGGCTGGGGCGGGGCGCTCGAGGGTGCTTGGACCTTGTCGTGGACGGGGGCTTGCGCCGCCAACGCGAGTTCAAGGCTGATCATGAGGGCCGGGGCCTCGTCATCGGGGATGAAGTCGGCGTTGAGGGAGGCAGTCACCGTCGACGGTTGGACCCCCCGCCGCTTCCGGCCTCCGCTACCGAGGCGTCCCGGGCTCGACCAACCATGCATCCCGCCCTCGACCCTTGAAGACCGCCCCCGCACAACAGACACAACGTGCAGAAACACAAGAGAGTCCACGAATAAGACTTCAGCATTCAGTACCAGCATGGACTCTCCTGCCCATGCGCTTCGCCCAGCATGATGGCCGCCTTTCCATAGCATGGCTCCATGCTTTATCTTCCTCAGGCGCTGAATGACCTATGCGACGACACGAGAGTCGTGGGGAGGTCCAAGTCGGCACGGCGGTGGAGCCAGCGTGCTGTCCGCCTCAGTGCCCCGACGGCGGTGGTCGCGGGCATACTCGTCCGGGTCTATGGCGTCCAGAAGGCCGCAGGTGCGGGGGTGTCGCTGTGAGTGAGATCGAGACGAAGACCGAGGCCGAGCTCGCGATCGGCGACGTGCTGACCGGTGCCGAGTCGGAGCTGCGCGCCCAGGGGTGCCTGCTGTTCAAGGAGGTCGAGGAGGACGACGAGGAGGATGAGTAAGGCGGGCCCGCCCAGGACTTCGACGAGGAGGAGTACGAGGACGCCTTCCTCGCCCACTGGGAGAAGTGGGAGCTGGTCGGCCCCGGCCGGTATGACTACTGGGTGGAGGTCCACCACGACTCCGGGGAGATCAGCCTCTATGAGCCCCTGCCCTCCGTGGGCCTCGCTAACCAGATTGACCCGACTGATCTGGTCGGGCTTCAGGAGGATCAGAGCGTGACACTCACCGGCAGCATGGGCGGCCGGCGGGCCGTGGTCACCGAGCGCAGACTCGGCTGCATCAAGGAGGTCATGGGCCAGACCACCTACCCGACCTCACCTGGCGAGGTCGTGATCGACATCACCATCAAGACCGAAGGGCGTGACGGTGCGAGCATTACTTTCGAGAGCTGCCTGGGCCACCCGCTGCGCGCCTATCGCAAGCAGGTTCTCTCCAACCGCCAGCAGAAACGCCGGTTTGGCCGGATCATCTACCCGAGCTCAGGCGTCTTCGACAGCCTCCCGGGTTCGATCCTTCAAGCAGTCCTATACATCGTGGGAGTAGGCGTGATCTTTAAAATTTTCCTCTACCTCCTGTACCTCATGTAAGGGGGTGTGAAAGAAATAGCGAACCAGGGGCAGTGGTGACGGCTTCGCTGCGCGACTGAGGCCCCCGCGGGCGACTGCTCATGCTGCCCGACGTCGAGATCGACATTGTCGAATGAGATCGACGGTGCCACCGTCGGCCTCATTCGAAAATGTCTGTTTGGATGTCGGCGGAGTAGTCTGCGCACCAGCAGAAGTGAGGGAGCGGCATGACTGCGCGGAGCACCGTTGATCTGGAGTCTCGAGACGTGACGCGACGGCTGCCCCAGTACCGAGAGGTCATCGACCTGTACCGGCGGGCCTTCCCGAGCGAGGAGCGGATCCCGCTGTGGCACATGCGCCTGATGTCGCTGCGTCGGGACGTCAGGCTCCGGGCCTGGCTCGACGACGGCGCCCTCGTGGGACTCACGTACACGGTCAGTCGCCCGACCATGCTCTGGCTGTTCTACTTCGCGGTCAACGATGCCGTGCGCTCGCGCGGCTACGGGTCGCGCATCCTGAGCCACCTGCGGCAGGAGGCGGAGGGGCGCACGATCGTCTTGGAGATCGAGCCGCTCGATGACGGCGCTCCCAATATCGAGCAGCGCCGCCGTCGCCGGTCCTTCTATGAGCGGACCGGCTTCACTCCGACCGGGTATCGCATTCGTGAGGGCAAGCAGACCTACTCGGTCATGGCCGACGGCGACTTCGATCCCATCGCCTTCCACCGACTGGTGCACTGGTTCACCCTGGGTCTCCGCCCGACCTCGCTCATGCGGGACTGAAACTTCTCGTTCGCTGGCCATGTTCGCCGGCTATCCCTGGCCGGACCCGCTCAACCCCACCCGGGCTGAGCTGTCACGCAGCCGTTGATGGGGGCGAATGACGGGGCAATTAAGGGGACAACGCCGAGCCTTCTCAACCCGGCCCCGTCGGTACTGACGCGTGAAGGCGAAAGGCCGGCCGCGTGGGTGGGGCCTTCAACCTCGCCCGGGTGGGTCTGACCGGGGCTGGGCGAATGGTCTTCGGAGTGGTCTGCGCGGCGATGTCCATGGGGAGATGGTCGTGATGCCTGCGGGGGCTCGATCGGAGTCGCGCGACCGCCGAATCGGGATGTTGCACACATAGCTGCGATCTCTGCTGAACAGAACCCCGGAATCATACGGGAAAAGGATTCCGACAATCGACCGTCGGCAGCTCCCATGTGCATGGACCCCCCTGCTTGCACATGGGAGCTCAGCGGCCAGACTCCGGGAGATGCCAGGATTCTTGATATACCAATGAAAAGCGGCTCTTGATGGTCTCGACCGTCTCTCTCCCATGTGCGGTCCCCGCGCGGCCGCCCATCCAGGTACTCGGAAATCGCTCCTTGAGCGGGCAGACGTCGAATGACGACCGCCTGTACCGCCGGGCACTGCGACAACAGGGCGTGAACGGCTCGGCCGTCCCAGGATGATGGCCGGACTCGGCGCGGTCAGATTGGTGGCTGACGGCCCGGTGCTCGTGGCTCAGTCCGCCCCGGCTCAGTCAGGTGCGGCTCTGCCCACGCGAGGACGGATCATCAGAGGAACGGAGAGGGCGACTGCGATCGCGGCCATCTGGAACGCCAGCACTGTCGTGGAGTCTGGCGCAGAGAACTGCCCCGCCCAGATGGACAAGGTGAAGGCAAAGAAAACCGGGGCGAGTGGAGTGTCTCGGGCCAACACGAGCGGGGCGGCGCCGGCCAGACCCAGGAGGCAAAGGATGACTATCGTTTCATGATGATAAGTATCATTATCATACAGCGCAAACGTCGCCTCGACGCCGCCCGCCGCCAGAGATGACAGAAAGAAGGCGGCCATGAGAATAGTGGGGTCTCGCAGGATGGCCTGACCCCTGGAGATGAGTGCACGGTCGCCCTTGATCACGGCCTCGTCGGCGGTGCAGGTCATGCTCAACCCCCACAGCATCCCGGCCATCGCGATGCAACTGATCGCGGTCCGGTCGCCGTCGTTCATGTCGAGGAGGAAATGTGCTCCGGCACCCCATGAGACGAGGACGGTGGCGCAGACGGCGGCTGTGCCTGCACTCGTGCCCACCACTGCGGCGAGCACGGCGGATACGACGGCGGTGGTGATGACGATGCCCAGCTGGTCGCGGGCATCGTCGGGGGAGAGGTGGCTTGCTGTTCCCAGGCTGTCCGTCAGGAGGGCGGTCAAGCCGATGGTTAGGAGTACTGCCGGAGCTGTGCGCAGGAGATCCGACTGGTCAAGGCCCGATTGTCTGGTAACCGGCATGATGTCTTCCCGGGTATGAAGAATACGGCAATGATGCAGGCGGCTTCGAGTCTATCGTTGCGATGGATGCTCGGTGAAGGGTCATTAGAAGGATTCCTTGCGGACTCGGAAGTGAACGGGGGGGGGCGGGGGAGAACTGCGGTGCTGGGGCTGGAGCTTATTCGTGGGTTTCTAGGTGTCGGTTGTTTTCGGTGGGGCCGGCGTGGTGGTGGGGTCGGTTGTCGGGGGTTGTTGGGCTGGGTGTGTCCAAAACGGAGGGGATTAAAGCCTCGGTGGCGTGGGTGTCTCCAGGAGACCAGGCGATGGGCTGGTGTTTTCGTTGTGTTTCCGGTGTGTTCTCGGTGTGCTTTCGGTGTCGTGCTGCATGGTGCCCGGGCTGATCTCCTCCGTTTTGGACACTTGGCGCGTTCACTGCGCCGTGCCGGCACC
>ERZ773087.2163-NODE-2163-length-10761-cov-6.796563_pt1 | contig 10761 bp, 8 predicted proteins | sample MGYA00511375_ERZ773087 | MGnify/ENA primary metagenome ERZ773087 (study PRJEB29015, sample SAMEA2737995) | human oral metagenome | biome: human oral; feature: human-associated habitat; material: dental | place: China | collected 2063 ...
GGTGTCTTTATTAATCAATACGCTCATTCTTTTCTCCTTAGGCGTTTACGGCTGCGACAATTTTTTCGGCTGCGTCATTCAGGCCGTCGGCGGAAGTCAGTTTCAGACCTGATTCGTTCAGGATTTTCGCACCGAGTTCGGCGTTGTTGCCTTCCAGACGGACAACAACAGGCACGTCAACGTTGATTTCTTTAACGGCTGCCACGATGGCTTCCGCAATCATGTCGCAACGGACGATACCGCCGAAGATGTTAATCAATACGCCTTTGACGGATTTGTCTTCGAGAATCAGTTTGAACGCTTCAACTACGCGCTCTTTGGTCGCGCCGCCGCCTACGTCCAAGAAGTTGGCAGGTTGGCCGCCTTTGAGTTTGATGATGTCCATGGTCGCCATCGCCAAACCTGCGCCGTTCACCATACAGCCGATGTTGCCTTCCAACGCAACATAGTTCAGGTCGAATTCGGAGGCTTTCAGCTCGCGTTCGTTTTCTTGGGATTTGTCACGCAATTCAGCGATTTTCGGCAGGCGGTAGAGCGCGTTGCTGTCGATACCGATTTTGCCGTCCACGCAGGCCAGCGCGCCGTTTTCGCGGACTGCCAGCGGGTTCACTTCAAACAGGGCGAAGTCGTTTTCGACAAACGCTTTGTACGCGCCGGTCATCAGTTTGACGAACTCGTTGATTTGTTTGTCTTTCAAGCCCAGTTGGAACGCAACTTCACGCGCTTGGCAAGGTTGCAGGCCGACCAGCGGATCAACGGTTACTTTGAAGATTTTTTCAGGGGTTTCGGCGGCAACTTTTTCGATTTCCACACCGCCTTCGGTCGAAGCCATGAATGTGATGCGACGGGTAGAACGGTCAACCACTGCGCCCAAATACAGCTCGGTTTGCACCGGGTACATGTCTTCGCAAACCAAAACGCTGTTGACCGGCTGACCGTTGGCATCGGTTTGATAAGTAACCAGATTGGTGCCAATCAGGCTTTCCGCCACTTCTTTGGCTTCTTCACGGCTTTTGACGACTTTTACGCCGCCCGCTTTACCGCGTCCGCCTGCGTGGACTTGGGCTTTGACGACGGCAAATTTGCCGCCCAGTTTGTCGTAAGCGGCTGCGGCCTCTTCGCCGTTGTGCGCCAAAATACCGCCTTGCACGGGCAAGCCGTAGCCTGCCAGCAGTTCTTTAGCCTGATACTCGTGTAGATTCATGGATTTCTCCTTTAGATTAGTGGAATGCCCTGAGACTGCCTCCAAATGGCAACCCCGTGCGTTTCAGACGACCTTTCGGCGGTCGGAAAATCGTCGTTTCACTTGCTGAACGGCAACCACATCCGCGCAAGCAGATACATGATTGCGCCGCCGCCCCCGAGGATAAAAAAGACAATGCCTTTTTTACGCGAATTCGGGCAGAGCAGGTAAACGGCAAGGCTGAAACTGATAAACAACAATGCCACGCGCCAAACCAATTCTTTGTCTTTGAAACGGTTGAGCGTATAAGTTTCGGTCATCATCACATACATCTGCCACAATGCGGCCATACACATGCTGATGATGCCCATCGGTATAAAGAAAATACCGACTATTTCTTTGTTCATAATGAATGTAAATGCTGTTTGTTTGTCTGACGGAATTATAAATCAGAAAACGGAGCTCTCGGAACATTCAATTTGTCGAAGGCCTTAAGGCCGTCTGAAAAGTTTCAGACGGCCTTAATGTCTATCAACCGTGCAAAGCGCGTTTGTCGGCCGCCAATGCAGCTTCGTGAACCACTTCGGACAAGGTTGGGTGGGCATGGATAATGCGGGCGATGTCTTCGCTGCTGGCGAAGAATTCGAGCGCAGTCACGCCTTCGGTAACCAATTCGCTGACAACCGGGCCGATCATGTGTACGCCCAAGATGCGGTCGGTTTTGGCATCTGCCAATACTTTAACCGTACCTTTGGCTTTGCCCATTGCCAATGCGCGACCATTCGCACCGAAACCTGAAGTACCTTTTTTGTACTCCACACCTTCGGCTTTGAGCTGCTCTTCGGTTTTACCCACCCAAGCGATTTCAGGGTCGGTGTAAATAACAAACGGTACGTTGTTGAAATCGATATGCGGTTTTTGACCGGCAATGCGCTCGGCAACGGCAACGCCTTCGTCGCTGGCTTTGTGTGCCAACATCGGGCCGCGAACCACGTCGCCAATTGCCCATACGTTAGGCAGGTTGGTACGGCATTCGCCATCTACTTTGATAAAGCCGCGTTCGTCTTTTTCCAAACCTACGGCTTCGGCGTTCAGGCCTTTGGTGTTTGGAATACGGCCGATGGCAACGATCAGTTTGTCGAATACTTCGGTTTTGGCTTCGCCGGCAGCAGTTTCGTAAGCAACGGAAACGCCTTTACCTTCAGATTTGATGTCGCCGATTTTCACGCCCAATTCAATGCTCAAGCCTTGCTCTTTGGTGAAGTATTTGAAGGCTTCTTTGGCGATTTGTTGGTCGGCGGCAGCCAAGAAGGTCGGCGCAGCTTCAAGAATGGTAACTTCTGAACCCACGCGGTTCCATACGGAACCCATTTCCAAACCAATCACGCCGGAACCAATCACGCCGAGTTTGGCAGGAACTTCGGTCAGGTTCAATGCGCCTTCGTTGTCCAAAACGTTCACGTTGTCGATAGCGACTTGTGGCAGCGGACGCGGTACGGAACCGGTCGCTACGATGACGTGTTTGGCTTCGATAACGGTTTTCTCGCCTTTGTTATCGACTTCGATTTGGTAAACATCGCCATTTTTACCGGCAAAGGAAGCAGTACCGAACAGGCTGGTTACTTTGTTTTTTTGGAACAGGAATTTCACGCCGCCGGTCAGCTTGGTCACGATGGCATCTTTGCGCTCAATCATTTTGGCCGCGTCGAATTTTACGTCGCCGACAGTGATACCGTGTTCGGCAAAATCGTGTTGCGCGGCGTGGAAATGTTCGCTGGATTGCAGCAGGGCTTTGGAAGGGATACAGCCTACGTTCAAGCAAGTACCGCCCAATGCTGGGGCATTGCCTGCTTTGTTAACGCCTGCATCGACGCAAGCGGTTTTGAAACCCAGTTGCGCGGCACGGATAGCGGCAACGTATCCGCCCGGGCCTGCACCAATCACTACTACATCATATTGAGACATCGTGTCATCCTTTGCTTTTAGCAGTATCTCAAAATAAAAACGATACTTTTTGTTTCTTTTTTATTTTGAATGACTGCGTTTTGATGGTTTTAAGAAAAGGCCGTCTGAAAGTCCATATCTGCCGATTCATTCGAATCAAATGTTTCAGACGGCCTCAATCGTTTGTTGAGCCTATTGTAGCACGATACTACATTACGCTACATCTAAATAAAAATTCAGACGGCCTTTTCATTAACAAATAAAAGGCCGTCTGAAACGATTACAGATCCAACAACAGGCGAGCTGGGTCTTCCAACGCGTCTTTAATGGCTACCAAGGTCAATACAGCTTCGCGGCCGTCAATGATACGGTGGTCGTAAGACAGAGCCAGATACATCATTGGACGGACAACAACTTGACCGTTTTCAACCACGGCACGCTCTTTAGTGGCGTGCATACCCAAAATCGCAGATTGAGGCGGGTTGATGATTGGGGTAGACATCATAGAACCGAAAGTACCGCCGTTGGTAATACTGAATGTACCGCCAGTCAGATCTTCGATAGCGATTTTGCCGTCTTTGGCTTTTTTCGCGTAATCAACAATTGCTTGTTCGATGTCGGCAATGCTCATTTGGTCGGCATCGCGCAGGATTGGCACAACCAAACCGCGTGGGCTGCCAATTGCGATACCGATGTCGAAGTAGCCGTGGTAAACGATGTCTTTGCCATCAACAGAAGCATTCACAACCGGATATTTTTTCAGGGCGGCAACAGCGGCTTTAACGAAGAAGGACATAAAGCCCAGTTTTACGCCGTGTTCTTTCTCGAATTTATCTTTGTACTTCGCACGCAAGTCCATGATTGGTTTCATGTTGACTTCGTTGAATGTAGTCAAAATGGCGTTTTCTTGTTGAGAAGCCAGGAGGCGTTCTGCAACACGGGCACGCAGGCGGCTCATTGGTACGCGTTCTTCAGGACGTGCGCCGGCAGGAAGTGCAACAGCAGGAGCAGCGGCTGCGGCAGGTTTGGCAGCAGCATTTTGTACGTCTTCTTTCAATACGCGACCGTCACGGCCGGAACCTTGCAATGCGTTCACGTCAACACCGGTCTCGGCAGCCAGTTTGGCGGCAGCAGGCATAGCAGCGTTGTTTTGTGCAGCAGCAGGAGCGGCGGCTGGGGCTGCTTCGGCAGGAGCAGCGGCAGGTACTTCGGCAGCGGCAGTAGCAGCTGTATCGATGCGAGCCAAAACTTGGTCGGCAACAACGGTTTCACCGTCTTGCGCTACGATTTCAACCAATACGCCGGCTTGTGGAGAAGGTACTTCCAAAACCACTTTGTCAGTTTCGATATCAATCAGGATTTCGTCACGGGCAACTGCTTCGCCAACTTTTTTCTTCCATTCCAAGAGCGTGCCTTCAGATACGCTTTCAGACAGCATAGGTACTTTTACATCAATAATCATTTTGTGTCTCCAATGGCCCTTTCAGACGGCCTGTTGTGTGTTTTTAATTCTGCATATGGGCATTCCGCCTGAACAGCCTCAGACGGAATGCCACTTGGTTTACAACGCCAAAGCGTCTTCAACCAATTGTTTCAATTGAGCAATGTGTTTGCTTGAGTAGCCCACTGCAGGCGATGCGCTGCTTGGACGACCGGCATAAGACAGTTTTTGCTCTTCGCTGATAACATCTTCGATGCGGTGGCGGATTTGGTAGAACGCACCTTGGTTTTTCGGCTCTTCTTGTGCCCAAACCACAGATTTTGCGTTCGGATATTTCGCCAGTTCAGCTTTAACTTCCTCGTATGGGAACGGATACAGCTGCTCAACGCGGACGATAGCAACATCATCTTCCAGTTTACGCTCGGCACGGCCAGCTTCCAAGTCATAGTAAACCTGACCGGCACACAATACCACGCGTTTCACGCTGTCGTTGCTTGCACGTTCTGCGGTATCGCCGATAACCGGACGGAAAGTCGAACCTTCGGTAAAGTTTTCCAGCGAGCTCATTGCACCTTTGAAGCGCAACAGGCGTTTGGACATGAAAATCACCAGAGGTTTACGGTATGAACCCAAGACTTGACGTTGCAAGATGTGGAACATTTGCGACGCTTCAGACGGCATGATGACTTGCATATTGTTCTCAGAACACAGTTGCAACCAACGTTCTACGCGTGCAGAAGAGTGTTCAGGACCTTGACCGTCGTAGCCGTGCGGCAGGATGGTGGTCAGACCGCACAAACGACCCCATTTGGTTTCGCCTGAAGACAGGAATTGGTCAATAGTCACTTGCGCACCGTTGGCGAAGTCACCGAATTGAGCTTCCCAAATGGTCAGCTTGTCAGGAGCGGAGCAGGCAAAGCCGTACTCGAACGCCATCACGGCTTCTTCGTTCAAAATGGAGTCGATGACCAGGAACTCGCCCATGCCTTCGCCCATATGGCGCAGAGGAACATAAGTACCGTCGTCCCACTTTTCACGGTTTTGATCGTGCAATACTGCATGACGGTGTGAGAATGTACCGCGGCCAGAGTCCTCACCGGAGATACGCACGCCATGACCTTTAGTCAGCAGGCTTGCGTATGCCAAGGTTTCGGCCATACCCCAGTCGATGGCTTGTTTGCCTGATGCCATTGCTTTACGCGCTTCAATCACACGTTTTGCAGTCGGATGCAGGGCAAAGCCTTCCGGTACGGCGGTAAACTTCTCAGTAAGACGCTCAATATCTGCGGCAGGCAAACCGGTTTCGATGTGTTCGCGCCAATCTTTGCCTTGGTATTTGCTCCAATCGATTTGTGTGCGTTGGAAGTTGCTCAAAGTTGTTTGTTCAACATGTTCGCCTTTGTCCAAAGCATCACGGTAGGCTTGGATGTAACCGTCAGCTTCAGCTTGAGTTACCACGCCTTCGGCAATCAGTTGCTCGGTGTACAAAGCACGTGCACCTGGGTGTTGCGATACTTTTTTGTACATCATCGGTTGGGTCAAGGTCGGATCATCGCCCTCGTTGTGGCCCCATTTACGGTAGCAGACAACGTCGACCACGATGTCTTTATGGAATTTTTTGCGGTAATCCAAGGCAGCTTGGATGGCAAAGCAAACGCGTTCAGGATCATCGCCGTTCACATGGATAACCGGAGCAGAAACCATTTTCGCGATATCGGTACAATGTACGGTAGAACGGGTATCGCGGGTATCGGAAGTCGTAAAGCCGATTTGGTTGTTGATCACGATGTGAACAGTACCACCTGTGGTATAACCGCGTGTTTTAGACAGGTTGAATGTTGCTTGGTTAACACCCAAACCAATAAATGCGGAGTCACCGTGAATCAATACTGGCAAGACTTTATCGCGACCGTTTTCGCCCAAACGTTTTTGTTTGGCGCGTGCAGAACCTTCCACTACCGGATTCACGATTTCCAAGTGTGATGGGTTGAATGCTAAAGAAACGTGCATCGGGCCGTGTGGCGTAGCGATGTCGGAGCTGAAGCCCATGTGGTATTTCACGTCGCCGCTAGGCAGTTTGATTTCGGCACGGCCTTCAAACTCAGCGAATAAATCACTGGGTTTTTTGCCCAGAATGTTCACCAAAACATTCAGACGGCCACGGTGTGCCATACCGATGATGACTTCTTCCACGCCGTCTTTACCGGCATTTTGAATCAGGTAGTTCAAACCGGCAATCGCGCTTTCACCGCCTTCTACACCAAAGCGTTTTTGACCGACATATTTGGTATGCAGGTAGCGTTCCAGAGTTTCGGCAGCAGTCATTTCTTTCAAGATACGGCGTTTTTGTTCAACGTTGTAGCTTGGCGTAGACAGTACGCTTTCAAAATAATTGCGAACCCAGCGGCGCTCTTCCGTATTTGGGATGTAGATATACTCTACCGCGATATGGCCGCAGTAGGTTTGTTTGAGGTTGCTGATGATTTGGGACAGAGGCAGTTTGCCCTGACCGGAAAAATCGCCCTCGCCCATATTGAACTGAAGGGCCATATCGGCATCTGACAGACCGTGGAATTTAGGATCGAGAGCTTCGATATTTTGAGGAGGAATACGTTTGAGCGGATCAAGTTGGGCCGCACCCACGCCTTGGATACGATAGGCAGAAATCAGTCGCAAAACGCTGACTTGCTTTTTCATCATTGCCTCATCCACACCGCCTGAAACGGCTGCGGCAATTTTCTTTTTAGCCAAAGTGGCAAATGATTCACGAATCGGTGTATGGGCAACATCGACAGCGACTGCGCCCGGCTGTTTACTCAAATCGGTAAAGTACTGTTTCCATTTTTCATCGACAGATTCCGGATTATCCAGAAACTTTTCATACAACTCCTCGATGTATGGCGCATTAGAACCAAACAGATAAGAGAAATTGAGTTTTTCGTCCATCATGGCGTGAGCTCTTTTCTTTAAAATATAAACAAAGGGTAGAATCCCGTGTTCTCCGAACGGAATTCAGGCCGTCTGAAATGACACTTTATTCTACCCTATTTCAAATCAAATTACCTGCTATCAACTTAATTAATTACGACCAACCTCATTGAAAACGGCAATTCGATTTTTTCAAACGACTTTTCAACAATATATTAATGTATTGTCTATTAGCGTTTATCTACCGGAACGTAATCGCGACGCTCTGCACCGGTATACAGTTGACGTGGGCGACCGATTTTCAGTGCCGGATCGCTAATCATTTCATGCCAATGAGAAATCCAACCTACACTGCGCGACAATGCGAAAATAACGGTAAACATTTCAGTTGGAATGCCCAATGCAGACAAGACGATACCGGAGTAGAAATCGACGTTTGGATACAGCTTGCGCTCAACAAAGAATGGGTCTTTCAGTGCAATTTGTTCCAATTCCATCGCCAGCTTGAATTTAGGACTGTCTTCCAAGCCCAATTCTTTCAAGACTTCATAACAGGTTTCGCGCATGATGTTGGCTCGTGGGTCCATATTGCGGTATACGCGGTGACCGAAGCCCATCAGACGATATTTGCGTTGTTTCACACCTTCCATGTATGCGGCAACATTAGATACATCGCCGATTTCATCCAGCATCTTCAACACAGCTTCGTTTGCACCGCCGTGTGAAGCACCCCACAGACAGGCGATACCGGCAGCGATACAGGCAAATGGGTTCGCGCCTGAAGAGCCGGCCAAACGTACGGTCGAAGTAGAAGCGTTTTGCTCGTGGTCGGCATGCAAAATAAAGATGCGGTCGAGCGCGCGAGCCAATACTGGATTAGGTTTGTATTCTTCACATGGAGTCGCAAACATCATGTGCAAGAAGTTTTCAGCATAGGAAAGGTTATTTTTTGGATAATTGAACGGCAGGCCGTTGGAATAACGGTAACACATTGCCGCAATTGTCGGAATTTTGGAGATTAAGCGGTAAATCGCAATTTTGCGGTGCTCAGGATTGGCAATATCCAAGCTGTCTTGGTAGAACGCAGACAAAGCGCCAACCACGCCAACCATCATCGCCATCGGATGCGCATCGCGACGGAAACCGCGGAAGAACCAAGTCAACTGCTCATGCAGCATAGTATGGCGGCTGACTGTGGCATCAAATTCTTTTTTCTGTTCAGGGGTTGGCAGTTCGCCGTAAATCAACAGATAGCAAACTTCCAAGTAATCAGATTTTTCGGCCAGCTGCTCGATAGGATAACCACGGTAATACAACAGACCTTCATCGCCATCAATATAAGTGATTTTGGATTCGCAACTTGCAGTTGACACGAATCCGGGATCGAAGGAAAACAGACCTGTATTTTTTGTCAAAGCACGAATATCAACCACATCATGGCCGATACTTGCTTCCAATACTGGCAGTTCCAAGGTCTCTTGATTTGGGGTGGTGAGCTTGACTGATTTAGACATTCTTAAACTCCTTTGTAAGTTGGGGCTTTCGTTGCCGCCGAAGCGGCACGGTCCTTTTTTTCAGACGGCCTCCGTATAGAAAGAGCTTGTTCGGATTGGCATCGCAAACAAGCTCTATAACACGTCATGCCTGTCTGATTTTTTCAAGCATGGGAATCAGGTGTTTCTTGTCCGTCGCCGAATGTCCGTTAATCAAGGCAAGCAACTCTTGGTCTTGAAATTCGAGGATTTCGGAAAATTCGGACAACTCCTGATCACTCAGGTGCTCGAATTCTTTTTCCATAAACCTACCGAAGATTAAGTCTAATTCCAACAATCCCCGGCGGGTTTGAAAACGGATTTTCCGTTTGGCAATATCGTCAAAAACCATCATTTCTTAAACGGCTCGTTTCAACATAATCTCTTTAATCTTACCGATGGCTCGGGTCGGATTCAAGTGTTTAGGACATACGTCTACGCAGTTCATAATGGTGTGGCAACGGAACAAACGGTATGGGTCGTTCAGATTATCCAAACGCTCATTAGTAATGGTATCACGGCTATCCGCAATGAAACGGTAAGCATTCAGCAAGCCAGACGGGCCAACGAATTTATCAGGGTTCCACCAGAATGACGGGCAGGCAGTCGAACAGCAGGCGCACAAAATACATTCGTACAAACCGTCCAACTCTTTACGCTCTTCCTGAGTTTGCAGACGCTCTTTGTCCGCATCGATAGGGTTATCGTTGACAACGTAAGGTTTGATGGAGTGATATTGTTTGAAGAATTGGGTCATATCCACAATCAGGTCGCGGATAACAGGCAGGCCTGGCAGAGGACGGATTTTAACCGGCTGTTTCAGGCCGCGCAGATCAGTCAGACATGCCAAGCCGTTTTTACCGTTGATGTTCATACCGTCAGAACCGCAAATACCTTCGCGGCAAGAACGGCGGAAAGACAATGTATCGTCTTGTGCTTTCAGGCGCACTAAAGCGTCCAAAAGCTTAACGTCGGTTGGTTCCAATTCCAACTCATAACGTTGCATATAAGGCTTGGCATCAACGTCCGGGTTGTAACGGTAAATTTCAAAACTCATTTTTTCCATGAGAAGTGTTCCTTTTCTCATAAACTGCCCAATGATTTTGTATTATGAATTCAAGCAGTTCAATGTGGGTATGGTTAGGTTTCAGACGGCCTTTAAGGTAAAGGCCGTCTGAAAACTCATCAATAAACGCGTTTAGCCGGTTTGATGTATTCCACGCTCAAAGGCTTGGTATGTACCGGTTTGTAAGACAAAGTATTGGTATCTGAATGATACAGGGTATGTTTCATCCAGTTTTCGTCATCGCGCTCAGGATGGTCGTCTGAAGCGTGTGCGCCGCGCGATTCTTTACGCGCTTCGGCGGACACCAAAGTCGCTTTTGCCACTTCAATCAGATTATCCAATTCCAAAGCTTCGATACGCGCGGTATTCCACACTTTGCTCTTGTCTTTGATTTCAGTACGTTTCACGCGCTCGGCAATCTCCATGATTTCTCGAACGCCTTTGCTCAGAATCTCATCGGTACGGAACACACCAGCGTGCAATTGTACGGAGCGTTGCAGTTCGCGACGCAATGCATCAACGTTTTCGCCGCCGGTTTGGTTGTCCAAACGCTCGATACGCTGGCGGGTCAACTCACCGGCATTAGCAGGCAGAGGTTTCCAGTCGCTTTGCTCTTTGATGAATTTAATCATGCTGTCGCCGGCAGCTTTACCGAATACCACCAAGT
>ERZ773087.2166-NODE-2166-length-10752-cov-82.565486_pt1 | contig 10752 bp, 8 predicted proteins | sample MGYA00511375_ERZ773087 | MGnify/ENA primary metagenome ERZ773087 (study PRJEB29015, sample SAMEA2737995) | human oral metagenome | biome: human oral; feature: human-associated habitat; material: dental | place: China | collected 2063 ...
CTCAGTTGTTAGAGCGCTTCCTTGCCATGGAAGAGGCCAGGAGTTAGAGTCTCCTTACCCGCACCAATTAGATTAAAATGTCGAGCTTTTCAGCTCGATTTTTTAACTAGTTAGTAAGATTTTGTAAGTTAGTCGTTTAACAAAGCCGTCAGGTTGATTAAATGTGGCTATACAAATATATTTATTAGCTGTATAATATTATTGGGACTGTTTAGACAGTCGGTACGTTTTTATCTTTCCTTCTCGCTTGAGGTGTTGTGACATGGCAACTATGCCATAAATAGTCCCCCTTTAATGTTATTCTCGTAGTACATTATTGTGTGACTGTTACGCCCGGCTTTGCCGGCGCGAGACCTACCGGATACAGGGCTAGTCCTTGTACCGATATGTTTCTAGAGGCCAAAGTACGTTGTATGACCTTTTCTGGACAGTGCGGAAAGCGAGACCCCGCGTATGCGTGGAGAAAGGAAGTTAGATGAAACTACAGCGTACTAAATACAAACGTACGACTCCAAAGTCTCTTACTGAGTACTCATCTATGAGCATCAGTCTGGGCGATGGCTTTAAGCTACTAATTGAAACAGTAGTGAAGATCATCGAAAAGTACTTTGGTCTCCTCTATGTTTCTATCTATCATAGGTAGGCACATACAGGAGATTATGGGGAAAATAGAGTTTTTGGAAAAATTACTTTCAGAATACCCCGCAGACGCTGCGGTATTCTGTGCGTCTGAGCCAAAATCTGATGGTACATTCCGCCCAATTGTTAAACCCAATAAACCGCTTAGTGACTGGCTTAAGCGAGTCAAGAGTGCGCTATATCAGCAGCGAAAAGATTGGCCAACCTTTATTCACGGCGGCGTTAAAAAGCGCAGCTACATATCGTTTGCTCGACCGCACACAAATAAAAATACTGTCATTACAGTTGATATACGCGATTGTTTCGGTTCTATCAGCCAAAATAACGTACAGACCGCACTTGTCGAAAAACTTGGGCTACCTAATGGACTTGCGCACCGTCTTGCGGCAAAGCTATGCTACAAACGTCGTATACCACAGGGTTTCGCAACAAGTAGCTATCTAACTAATTTATGTCTGAATGACACGCTACTTATCATAAAACGTCAGATGAGTCGCATGAGCGTTGATATGACTATATATGTGGATGATATTGCACTATCCTCGCAATATATCGATAGTGCAAAAGTTATCAATCTTGTCTCAAAGGAGTTATCACGAGCAGGGCTAGCTATTAGCAAAGCAAAAGTGAAAGTCATGCACTCATGCAGGCCCCAGATAATTTGTGGTCTCGTTGTCAATAAACGAATTTCTCTTACTAGACAAAAGAAAAAGGAGTTGTTTTCCGATATTACCAATGGACGTATGAGCGAAGCAAGCTTAAGGGGTTGGTTAGCCAACCTGAATATGGTTGATAAAGAATTAATGGAGAAAATGAGAAATTACGCTATTAAGAAAGGTCTTTTGCAGACAAGTACATAGATATCCTGTCATACGCAAATTACAATAATGCTGTTTAGCATTATAAGATTTCTATTTTAATACAAGGTACGAATTCTTACTGTGATATTAATGAATTTAAAGAGACCAGCGTCTGTACACTAGCAATTCTCCCTCATCTCGCTTATACTTAAAACATGACTAAAGCGTGGCGTGATGTTGGATCGTTGTATCAGATTTATCCGCGAAGTTTTCGAGACTTGAACGGTGATGGGGTCGGGGACTTGAACGGCATTACGCTCAAGATGGACTATCTCAGCAATCTGGGCGTTGACGCCATTTGGATTTCGCCGTTTTTCACGTCGCCCATGACTGACTTTGGCTATGACGTGGCGGATTATCAAAATGTTGATCCGGTGTTTGGCGGTCTGGATGATTTTCGTATGTTGTTGGACGAAGCGCACGCGCGCGATATCAAAGTGATGATTGATCTAGTGCCGTGCCACACATCTGACCAGCATCCGTGGTTCGTTGAGTCGCGTTCTGACCGGGATAATCCCAAGCGGGATTGGTATGTGTGGCGAGACGGTAGTGACGGGCATGAGCCGAACAATTGGGTCAGTTTGGCGGGCGGCAGGTCATGGACGTTTGACGCTGATTCTGGTCAGTACTATTTGCACTCATTTTTGCCAACCCAACCAGACCTTAACTGGGGCAATCCTGAGGTACGCTTGGCTATCAAAGATGTGGTGCGATTTTGGTTTGATATGGGCGTTGACGGCATGCGCGTGGACGCCATCTGGGGGATTTCCAAAGACCCAGAGCTGCGTGATGACTCGCTAAACCCTAATTTCTATGGTGATTCTGACAGCTACGGTGCCTATATTCACGACCATTGCAAGCACGGGCCGCATTTTCAAGAGTATTTGCACGAGCTAGCGAGTGTTTGCGATGAATATGAGGATAAACAAATGGTGTTTGAGTTCTACCCAGACGAGCGCCTTGGTGACATCTGGCAGCAATATCACGACGTCATCCATGTTCATCCGAAAGCCACGGCCTTTTTCATGGAACATCGGCAAAACGATTGGCACGGTGAACATACCGGCTGGAATATCATGAACTATGTGAAAGCGGCAGGGGGGAACATACCATTCTTTTGCCTTGGCAACCACGACCAGCCACGTGTCACCTCCCGCCTGGGTTTGCCGCGGTCCCGTGCGCTGCAATTTCTCAATCTGCTGTGTCCAGGCGTCAGTGTGATGTACTATGGTGATGAAATCGGCATGGAAGATGTTGATTTGACGCAACATGATGCGCAAGATGGCTTCCACCATTCGCTGCAGGATGACCGCAATCGCGCCCGTACGCCCATGCAGTGGAATAGCTCGCGCTATGCTGGGTTCGCCAATGTGTTGCCGTGGTTGCCGGTGCATCCTAACCGCAAGCAAGTCAATGTCGCTAAAGAGACCAAAGACCCAAGCTCGCTGTTGTGGCTATGTCGGAAATTATTGGAGCTGCGACATGAACTGCCAATTTTACGCCACGGTACCATGGAGAAGCTTGACACTGGTAATGGCTTTGTCTTAGGGTTTCGTCGCCAACTTGACGGTCAGCAGCTGCAGATATATATCAACTTTGCGGATTCAGCACAAACAGTGTGGTTGTCAGAAACCGGCCGTGTGATCATTGGTACAAATCCAGATATCCATGTGGATGGCGATGTGTTACAGCTGCCTGGCTATGGCGGTGTATTGATTGACATAAAGTAGCCCCGCCTGATGACGGGGCTCATAACTTGTTTGCCGTGTTTGTTATGGATTAACAAAGTTCATGCCTGAGTACGATACGTCGTATTGGTCGTAGTTTGGCAATGTTGCGTTTGGATATTTTGCTTTGTAGGCATCGCGGATCGAAGCGGCCTGAATGTCGGACGTCACCGTGTTGTTGATGGTGTCGACCGTCAGAATCCTGGTTGGGTTGTAGTCATTTGAGTGGAATGCACCCAAGAATGATGCAACCTTGTTGCCATGCTTACCTGTGTCAACGCGGCTGGCTGCCTGTCCGACATGTCCTGAGAAGGCCATGCGGATGTTTGGATATGCCAAGATCAAATTGTCGTAGACATAGCGTGGGGTTTGTTTGCCAGTGCCGTATCCAGCGCCAGTACCGATTGAGCCATCAGCGTTCAGCAGCGAGTGACTCAGGACGATGACGTTGTGCTTTGGATGTGAGGCTACGACGTTCTTCGCCCAATTGACCGCCTCAGCGCGCGGCCAAAGCTCAAGTGTCAAGACAAGCCATTGTTTGCCTTCAGCGGTGAAGGTTTTGTAGGCGTTGTCAACTTTGCCATTTTCAAACATTTGGTTAGCTGACAATTTCTGACGTGTAGCAGAGAAGTATCGGTTGAATACTGTCGTGTCTCGTGCCCATTCGTTAGTGTGTCGCCAGTCACAAGCGCCACCGCCGCCACAAACAGCCTTTGTGTCGTGGTTACCGATGGTGGCCAAATAAGGAATGTTTGCCTGGTCAATAGTCTTGAATGCGTTGGACGCAACGATGTATTGATCTGGTTTATCAATGCCTTCATGTCCACCAGAAGTGACCATGTCACCAGTGTGAGCTAAGAAGCGGATGTCGTATTTTTCCTTATTTTTCACGGTCCAGTTGGTGCGGGTAGCGAATTGATTGCCTGACCATTGGAAGACTTCCTGTTGCGTGTCAGGATAGACCGCAATGGAGAACTTACCGTCTTTTACTGGATCAACATTGTTACCATTGTTGTGTTGTACTGGCTTGACATAAAACCATTCTCTGCTTTCCTGAACGTAGCCGGCCTTTTGAAGATCTTGTCGATCCTTGGCGATGACTTGGCGGAAATTGAAATGCTTGTACCGCATGCGGTAAACCATCTCTGCACCATCCTTCAATTCAGCTTGAGCGTAAAAGGCGATTCCTTTGCAGGTGAATCCGTACTTTTTACAAGCATTGTCAGCCTCATTTTTATTGACCGTCAAAAGACTTGTGTAGTTGCCGTCTTGTAGTGTTGCGTCAGCGCGATACACTGGCACCAAACCGCTACCTGCAGTTGTTGACACCATAAAAATAGGGCGCACTGTAGTGAAGCCATTTTTGGCTGCTTGTTGAATTTCTGTTTGAGACGTTGTGACAAAGCTGTGTGGTTTGCCAGGTCTGGACACTTCATACGCAGTTGCGTTGAGCGCTGGGCTGGCGGCTTTGGCGTTTGATGAAGTTGCAATTGGCCACGCGATTGCCGCGACCGCAACGAGTGCAAATACTAAACTTGCTGTAAAAGCACTCAGACGACGTTTGATCGTGATATGTTTCACTTACCCTCCTCGTTTAACTGATACCACTACCATTTTACTATACAGGACAGGAGAATGCGAATGCGGTATAATGAATATATGAATCGACGACCCCTGGCCGAACAGATGCGGCCACAGAAATTGGATGAGGTGATCGGACAAAGCCATTTGCTGGGCGAGGGCGAGCTGCTCCGCCAAATTGTGAAGCGCGCTGAGCCGGTCAGTTTGATTTTGTGGGGGCCGCCAGGCACGGGCAAGACGACCTTGGCACGGATTATCGCCCGTGAAGTTAATGCTGAATTTGTCGAGTTGTCAGCGGTGACTAGTGGCAAGAAAGATGTCGAACGGGTGATCGAACACGCCAGACAGAACTGGAATTTAGGGTTGAGGACAATCTTGTTTGTCGATGAGATCCACCGTTTTAACAAGGCGCAGCAAGACGCTTTTTTGCCGCACGTCGAGAGTGGGCTGATCACCTTGATTGGCGCGACCACTGAGAACCCAAGCTTTGAGGTGATCACGCCGCTGCTCAGCCGGACGCGGGTGTTGGTGCTCCGTCAACTGACCAAAGATGAAATTATATTGGTGCTGAAGCGAGCGCTGAAGACTTTGAAACAAACCAAGCGGGTGTCACCCAAAGCTTTGGATTATCTGGCAGAATTAGCGGACGGTGACGCGCGGGTGGCTTTGGGTAATTTGGAATTGGCATTGAGTTTTGGTGAGAAAGTCACGCCCGAGGTGGTCAAGGCAGCGGCCCAGCGGCGACTACCGGGCTATGACAAAAAGGGTGACGCGCATTATGACGTCATCTCAGCGTTCATCAAATCACTGCGGGGCAGTGATGCGACAGCTGCGGCGTATTATTTGGCGCGCATGATTGATGCTGGTGAAGATCCGAAGTTCATCGCGCGGCGGATGGTCATCTTTGCCTCAGAGGACATTGGGCTGGCTGGCAACGGTGCGCTGAGTTTGGCAGTCGCTACCTTTGAGGCAGTGGAGCGCGTTGGTCTGCCTGAAGCCAAATACAATCTATTTCACTGCGCTATCGCCCTGGCTCGCAGCCAGAAGTCGCGCGAGATTACTGACTTGATGAATGATGCCTTTTCTCTGGCGCAAAAATACCCAAACTCGCCCGTGCCGCTCCATCTTCGTAACGCCTCAACCAGGCTAATGAAAGATTTAGGCTACGCCAAAGACTACAAATGGCAGGCTGGTTTTCAGCACGAAAAGGGATTTCTGCCAGAAGATATTCTGCGCCCAACCAAGAATTAGCCTACTTTGGGCAGCGCTCATCAAACCGATCATACAGCGCCGCGTACACGCCATTAGTCCAGCCAAAGCCGTCTTGCAACGGATACTCACCGCCACCGCCGATGCGTGATTCACTGTCGACGTCATATTTCTCGATCATCTTGCCTTTGTCGGCAAACACGCGCTCAGTCGAAGCCAGCCAGCGTGTCCTGATTTCTTCCGCTAGTTCATCAAGTCCGTACCGCTTCAAGCCACAAACCGCTGCCCATTGCAGTGGCGCCCAGCCATTTGGCGCATCCCATTGCTGACCATTGTCAACCAGCGTCATCCGCAACCCGCCATCGCGCAAAAACTCGCGCTGTAACATTGCAGCCACCTGCTCGGCTTGTTTCTTGGTGGCGACGCCATTGTAAAGTGGGAAGACGCTAGCCAGCGTCGCGTGTGGCATCTGTCGACCAGTGCGGAAATTATAATCATAGAAAAATCCAGTCGCTTCATTCCAGCAGTACGTCCTGATGGCTTCTGCGCGCTTTTCGGCGGCCTGAATGAACTTTTTGCGCAGCGCTTTTTGTTTCAAGATACCGTAACACTGAGCGATAGTCATTTCTAGGTCATACAGCAAGCAGTTGAGATCCACCGGCACAATGTCAGTCGTCTGAATGGTTTCAATACAGCACGCCTCGCCAAACCAACGTGAACTGAAATCCCAGCCACTCTCTGCGCCAGCTCGCAAGTCCAGGTAAATCTTTGCTTTGTTGGCATTGGGGCTTTTCTGAGCCGTCTCGATGTCTTCGCGGCGGCTTTCTGGACGTGGTGTATTTTTATTGTCAAAGTAGCGGTTCAGAACAGTGCCATTTGGCATTTTTACCACTCGTCCAGTAGCTATCTGGTCGGCGCTGTCAAGTTGTTTGTGCCCTTTCATCCAGAATTTGTATTCTGTCAACAGCAGTGGGAAATATTCCAATAGTACCAAGCTCGAGCCACCGACTTTCCGTGGACGCATCGCCAACAGCTTCACCATAGCAGAGAAAAATGGCGGTTGACTGCGACTCAGGAAATATGTTCGGTTGGCGGTCGGGATATAACCAAACCGCTGGATCATGTAGGAGTAATTTTTCATCATGCCATTGATCAATTCCCATTGGTTATCAACTGCCAAGCCCAGCATGATGAAGTAGGTGTCCCAGTAAAATTGCTCCGAAAAACGTCCGCCAGGAACAATGTAGTCGTACGGCAGGGGAATGAGCGAGCCCGATGCTTTGTGAGCTTGGCGCCTCAGCTGCGGCCATAGCTGCGTGACATGCTGGCGCGCTGATTCGGCTGGCTGAGGCACGTGACCTGCGTGCGACGGATTAAAATCATAAAAATGTTGATTGACAAATTCTTGCAGATTAAAATCGGGTTTTTTTGAGGCTTCCAAGTATTCTCGCTGGATACGTCGCCAGCGCTTTTTTGGCACCACATCGACAAATGTCTTGCCGTCTTGGTAAATTTGCTGCGCTTGGACCTCGTGAAATAGATGCCCAAATAATTCGTCAGGATCTTTACGATTGATGGGTGTGATGCGCTGGCTGGTGCGCACCAAAGAGCGTTTAAATTGGTCAACATTTTTCTTTATCATACTTTTACTATAACTGGTTGCGATGGTATAATCTAGAGCAGATATTTTCATAAGGAGAATGTAAATCATTATGGCAACAGCATCACAGGAAAAAACAACAGAAAACTCAAAGGTTGCAGAAGCTCATATTTCTGAGCAAGCCGCGCAAGAAAACATCAATCAACAATATTTTGCACAGCCGCAGGCCGCACCTGTACAGTATGTAGTTATGGCAAACTCCCTCAAAGGTGTGAAAGGCTGGCTAGCATTTTTGACAGTGCTAATGGGCTTTGGTGGTATCATCTATACACTGATGTTCTTCGGTGCAGTGCTAAGATTGAGCAGTCCTGAAGGCGCTGTGTCGATCATCTTTGCGCCAATCATTGCTATTCTATCCTTCACCGCTGTCGTGCTGATTAGTCTGCAGAAAAAAGTTGGCCGCTATCTGGCTATCGCCGCATACATGACGTCTGCGACGTATTTTACCTTGCTTCAGATTATCATTGCCTCAATGCGCAAGGATTCTGATGCAGAACGAATTGTTGGCACCATCGGTGGAATATTTATCTACTTCATCGTTGCTGGACTACTGTCACTATATTTTGTGGTTTCAAAGCGCGTCAAAGAAACCTTGGTGGACTAATTTCGGTTCACTCCATCCATGAAAATCGCCCTCAGCTTGGGGCGATTTTCATAGGTAAGGAGCGGGTTTATCTCTTGGCGGCGCGTTTTCGCTCATTAGCGTCAAGGTAGCGTTTGCGTAGGCGTAAGGACTTTGGCGTCACCTCCAGCAGTTCGTCGTCCTCGATGAAGTCGATGCATTGCTCCAGGCTAAACTGTGTAAATGGCGTCAACTGTACCGTGCCATCGGACGATTTGGAGCGCATGTTGGTGAGGTGTTTGGCCTTGCAGACGTTGATTTCGATGTCTTCTTGGCGGTTATAAATACCGACGATCATGCCGGCGTAGACTTCCGTGCCTGGCCCGACCAAGAGTTCGCCGCGCGCTTCGGCCGCCTGCAGCGCATACGGCGTGGTGGTGCCAGCTTCAAAAGCGATGAGTACGCCGCCGCGGGTTTTCGGCAATTTACCACCCAGCGGTTGATAGCCATGCGGCAGGGAATTCATGATCACCGTGCCTTTGGTGGCGGTCAATAGCACGTTGCGCAGACCGATCAACGCTCTGGTCGGCAGCACATAGGTGATGCGGGTAGCGCCGCTGGCGGTGGTTTCTTGCGACTTCATTTCGGCGTGGCGCGCACCCAACTCTTGGCTGATCGCGCCGATGAATTCACTGCTAATTTCGATTTGTAATTCTTCAATCGGCTCTTTCTCGACGCCGTCCTCGGTGATGGTGACCACCTGCGGACGGCCGACTTCAAACTCAAAGCCCTCGCGCCGCATGGTCTCGATCAAGACGCTCAAGTGTAGCTCACCGCGGCCAGACACCGTAAAGCCGATACCGTTTTCTTCAACGCGCAGCGCCACGTTGGTTTCTAGTTCTCGCCGCAATCGGTCGCCAATTTGCCGCGAGGTGGTAAATTCGCCCTCGCGTCCTTTCATTGGGCTGGTATTTGGGCCGAGATACATGCTCAATGTTGGCGCTTCAATGGCGATCGCCGGCAAGGCCTCGGGGCGTTCTTTGTCAGCGATCGTATCGCCAATGTGCGCTTCACTCACGCCAACCAGCGCCACAATGTCGCCAGCAAATGCCTCGTCAAGCTCTTCACGGTTCAGTCCGCGGTAGCCAAAAACTTTCTCAATTCGCGCTGAGCTCGATACTTCGCCCTGTTTCAGTAAACTAACCGCCAGGCCGCGCTTGACCGACCCGCGAGCGATCCGCCCAATGGCATATTTACCCTGAAAGGTGTCGTACTGTAGGCTGGTCACCAGCATCTGGAAGCCACCGTCAGCCGTAACGCTCGGCGCCGGGATATCGTTGATAATCGCTTCAAAAATTGGCGTGAGATCAGCGTTGTCGTTCGGGTCGGTAGGAATCTCCCGCCATGCCTTGCCATCGCGCCCGATAGCATAATAAATCGGATAATGCAGCTGAGCATCATCGGTCGCTAGCTCCAAAAACAGATCACTCAGCTCATCTTCAACTTCAGCAATCCGCCTGGCTGGCTTATCAATTTTATTGATCACCACCACTGGTTTCAGTCCCAACTCTAAAGCCTTTGAAAGCACAAACTTCGTCTGCGGCATCGGCCCTTCCTGCGCATCAACGATCAGCAAGACGCCGTCCGCCATCTGCAAAGTCCGCTCGACTTCGCCGGAAAAATCGGCGTGTCCCGGCGTATCGATGATATTGATTTTATAATCACCGTAAAAAATCGAGGTCTGTTTGGCGGTGATGGTGATACCGCGTTCGTGCTCCTGATCGCCCGAATCCATGATCAATTCTTGGCTCATCTCAGCCTGATTGTCGCGAAATGTGCGCGACTGTTTGAGTAGCCCATCAACCATGGTCGTCTTGCCGTGATCGACGTGGGCAATAATGGCAATATTTCGAATCTTGCTAGCGTCCTTCATAAAAATATGGTCTGATGTTAACGCAGACCTTCCTTTGGTTGTTAATTGTAGCACAGATGAGCGGGGATGGGAAGTGCGCTACTACGGTGAAGCTTGCTCATCAAGCTTTAGCTGCACGAAAATAGCTAGCCCTGACAAAACCACCAGCATCCAACCAGCGATAAAAACGCTTTGGTTTGACAAAACTCCAAATACAAACGTTAGCGGCATGAGGACAATTCGTCCCACGGCGTTTATCACCGAGCCGGAACCTGTGCGGTACCGCGACGGCAGCTGGTGTTGTATCTGTGCAGTAAAATGGAATAACAGCGCCCCCGAGACTACCGCTATCAAGACCTGCGCGGCGATAGTTATCCATAAATTACTACCCACCGAAAGTGCGAGCGATGCCAAGCCTAGTAAAATCGACAGAACTATATTTATTTGCTTTGAGTTGAGATATTTAACCAACGAGCCGCCCAGTCCGCCCAAGCCTTCTATGAACGAACCAGCGATGCCAAATACTATCGCCGGGGCCGACAGCGCAATATACCACAGCTGATAAGCTTCGCGATTCATCTTTTGGATACAAAAGACTATCA
>ERZ773087.2172-NODE-2172-length-10741-cov-17.979693_pt1 | contig 10741 bp, 9 predicted proteins | sample MGYA00511375_ERZ773087 | MGnify/ENA primary metagenome ERZ773087 (study PRJEB29015, sample SAMEA2737995) | human oral metagenome | biome: human oral; feature: human-associated habitat; material: dental | place: China | collected 2063 ...
TGTCTGGCGCATCGCTACGAGGCGTTCCCCGCCGAGCCGGGCGATGGGGACCGGATCCTCTGTGGCGGCGAGCGGGTGTCCCTCGGGCAGCAGCAGCCGGATCGGTTCGCGCAGCAATCCCCGCCAGTGGTGGGCCCGGCCGTGGGGTCTGAGCGTGGTCAGCTCCAGGTCGACCTCGGAACCCGTGCCGGTGGCCGGGACGGTCTCGTCGTGCCTGGCGCTCAGGTCCAGCTGCACGTCGGGATGCCTTTGCAGGAACCCGGCCGCGATCCCGGGCACCAGCCACTCCCCGAGCGAGTGCGGGAAAGCGACGGTGACCAGTCCCGACTCTGGATCCATCAGCTGGGCCACCTCGGCCAGGCCGTCGTCCAGCTGGTGGAGCATCGCGTCGACGTGATGCTTGAACATCGCCCCGGCGTGGGTCAGGCGCAAGACACGTCCCTCGCGCCGCAGCAGGGGGGCGCCCACCTCGTCGGAGAGTCTGGCCAGGGCACGCGAGATCCCGGGCTGGGAGGTCCACTCCAGCTCGCTCACCTCGGTGACGGTGGCGCCGTCGGCGACGAGCTGGAACCAGCGGAGGACATTCGTATCCATACTTATAACCTAACTGCATGGATTATCTTACAAACGGGTATTGGACGCATGGAATCTCCCGGCGCAGCATTGAGTCATGAGCATCCGTAACTTCCTCAACCGCTTCCTCGATTCCGAGTTCGGTGTCTACCCCGCCACCCGTGGCGCGGTGGTTGTGATGCCGACCCTGACGGCCCGTCCCGCCATCATCCGCACCTCCGACACCTCTGAACACGCCGAGGTGAGCTGGCCCGGACGTGGCTGGGCCACCGTCCACTGACCTCTCGATTTTCCCGTGCGGGGCCGGATCGTGAAAGCGAGCCGGCCCCGCTTTTGTGTGTGAAGCTGGTTGAACCGGGCCGTGAGGGACGAGGGACCTGTGTCGAAACCATCCGGCAGCCGGACAACACACCCGACCACAGGACCCCGGACGGGTGCACGATGGTTTCGACACGACCAGCTCGCTGCCGCTCGCAGGCCGGCTCAACCAACTTGATGTGAGACGGTTTCGGCACGGGCCGTGGCCGGTCATGGTGTTCGCGACTCCTCCTAGCCACCCCAGCAGGTGCGCACGCCGTACTCGACGTTCTTCGACGTGACGCCCGGTGCGGGTGATCCGGTGACCAGCTCGGTTCCGGTGGCCAGGTAACCCGATGGTTCCCTTCCCTCTCGGACCTTCGCGACTATCGCCTCGACGCCCTCGCGTGCCATGTTCTGCGGGAACTGCATGGCCGTGGCGTCGATGTCGCCGGGGCGCACCGAGTTCTTCATGGCCTCGCAGCCGCCGTCGATGGTGACCACCACGACTTTCGACAGGTTCTTGTCCGCCGACTTCAACGCCGTGACGGCGCCCTGCGCGGCGGGTTCGTTGACCGCGTAGACCACGTTGATGTCCGGGTGCTTCGTCAGGGCCTCCGTCATGGCCTGCTGCGCCAGCCCCTGGTCGCCCTCGACGTTGGCCTGGTCAACCACCCAGCCGGAATCCGCCTGGACGCCGAAACCCTCCTGGAATCCGGTGTTCCGGTTCTCGCCCGAGGTGATGCCCGGTGACAGGTTAAGCATCATGATCTGTGGGCTCAGGCCGAACTCGTCGATCTTCGCCCGGGCGTAGCGCCCTATCAACTCCCCGGCCCGCCGGTTGTCGGTGCCGAAGTAGGCGTTCGTGGTCTCCTGCGGCTCCATGGGGGTGTCGAGGGCGATCACGGCGATGCCCTTGTCGCGCGCAGCCTGGATGTCGGTGGCCAGGGCCGTCGAGTTCGTCGGGGCGATGAGGATGCCGTCGACCCCCTTGTCCACCATCTCCTTCAGGGCCGTTCGCTGCGACTCGACGTCGACGTCGCTGCTGCCCGTCGCGGCGGTGAGCGTGGCACCGGCCTTGCGGGCCGAGTCCTCCGCCACCTTGCGCAACGTCACCCAGTACCGGTTCGTCTCCTGTTTCGTGATGAGCCCGATGCTGACCGGCGGCCGGTTGTCCGAGCAGGCCCCCAGCGCGGCGGTTATGACGACGGCCAGGGCGGCGGCCAGCCACTTGAACGGGGCTTTCATGATGCTTCCTTCCCGGTGCGGAGCAGGTCGTAGGCGGCGTAGGCGGCCACGAGCGCCAGGCACACGGCCGGCACGATGAAACCGACCGCCGATCCCGCGACGTCCATCACCCGGGCCTGGACCATCGGGATCAGGGCACCGCCGAGGATGGCCATCACTAGGCCCGCGGAACCGAACTTCGCGTCGTCCCCGAGACCTTGGAGGGCCATACCGTAGATGGTGGGGAACATCAGCGACAGCGCCGCCGAGATGCACACCACCGCGATCAGGCCGACGATGTTCAGCACGAAGATCGAGGTCAGGCAGCAACCCACCCCGAAGACCGCCATGATGAGCAGCAGCAGGGCGGGACGCACGATGCCGAGCACGAAGACCATCACGAACCGGGCCACCAGGAACAACAACAGGCTGCCCTGCAGCCACCAGCCGGCGGCCTCGGGTGAGGTGCCGACCACGTCCTGGGCGTAGATGATGGTGTAGGTCCAGGTGCAGGTCTGGGCGGCCACGTTGAAGAACTGCGCGCCCACCCCGTAGCGGTACAGCTTGTTGCCCCACAGGCGTCCGAACCGCCCGTGCCCTTCCGCGGGGGCGGCTTCCTGCGGGGGCAGGGGAAGCTTGCGGAACGCGATCAGCAGCCAGATGATCACCAGGGCCGCCGCGATCCCGAGGTAGGGGCCGAGCACCAGGCCGAGGTCGGCCTCCTGCGCGGCGAGGGCCTCCTCCTCGCTCATGATGGACTTCGCGGTCTCGGGGGTCAGGTGGGGCAGGATCAGCACGGCGCCCATCAGCACGCCGAGGTTGGCGCCGATCGGGTTGAAGGCCTGCGCCAGGTTGAGCCGCCGGGTGGATGTGGACTCATCGCCCATGGCGATCACCAGGGGGTTCGCCGAGGTTTCGAGGATGGACAGCCCCGAGGCCAGGGTGAACAGGGCAATCAGGAACAGCGCATAGGTGAGGGTCTTGGCCGCCGGGATGAACAGGAAACCACCGGCCGCCGCCAGCCCGAGGCCGGTCAGCAGGCCTGCTTTGAAACCGAACCTCTGGTTGATCATCGCGGCCGGGATGGCCAACAGGAAATATGCTCCGTAATAGGCGAACTGCACCAGCGACGACTCGAGGATGGTCATGGTGAAGATGCTCCGGAACACGCCAACCAGCACGTCGGTCAGGTTGGCCGACGTGCCCCAGGCCGCGAAACACAGCAGGAGCAGCAGGAACGGGATGCGCAATTCCTTTGCTACCAGCGCAGGACGTTGCTGGGTTGACGGGGCGGCCATGTGACCTCCTGTTTCCGGGCGTCTTCGTCCTCTGGGGTCTCGTCAGTCTAACCTCGGAACGGGGCGGTTTCCCACGCTCCGGAAATAACCCTGGCCCAAATGTCGGTGGCGAGTGGGAGGCTGGTGTCATGGAGACGTACTCGTGGGCCGGGGCGGTGGCGCTGGGGTTCCTGCTGGCGACGCTGGCGGGCACGCCGGTGGTGCGTGGACTGTTCCGGTTCGTGGACTGGCAGGCGCGACGCGAGGCCCTGCGGCGCGAGGCCGCCGAGGCGGGGGAGGGCGGCCCGGAGCTGATAGACCTCAGGCTGGTCAGGGCCGGGAAAGAGCTGCCCGGGGGTCGCTGGCTCGGGTTGCTCGAACGCGCCGCGACCTACGCCTGCATAGTTGCGGGTTTCCCCGCCGGGATCGCGGTGGTGATGGTGGTCAAGGGGTTCGGCCGCTACCCGGAGCTGCGCACCCCCGACACCGCCAAGGGCGAGCGGTTCATCATAGGAACCCTGGCCAGCCTGCTGTGGGCGTCGCTGTGGGCGGGACTGGTGCTGCTGCTTCGCGTCCACCTCAAGATCGGTTGAACCGGTTCGCCCCACCCAAGGGCCCGACCCGGCTCCGAAGACGCCCGGTGCGCCCGCGGGGTCTGGCCACGCGGGAAATGCTCCCTGGAGAATTACCCTGATGACGCGGACAATTCGATTTCGTTCCCAATGGTGTGGAAACACCCCTTTCGGTGGTACTCCCGAACAGCCGGGTGATGTACTGTTCGGGCTGTTCATCATGAGGGGGAGGAACCAATGCCGGAAATCATCGTCGGCGCCCATGCAGCAATGCCGCTCGAAAGGGAGGACCAGGAAAGTTTCTACGCGGGGCTGGCGGAGAGAAACCTTGCGACGGCTCTTGAGATTCCCGTCTCGGATTCCATCCATGAGGACCCGGCCTGGTTCGTCTCCCAGGTGCGTGGCCGGTTCCGCCGCGGCGTCGTCACGGCCCTTCCCGGCACTGTGAAACGGCTCGCGGAGGAACCCAATTTCGGGTTGGCATCCACTGACGACGAGGGGCGGCGGGCGGCGGTCGAATGGGTCACCGGGGTGCGGCGCGCCGCCGAGGAACTGAACCAGCAAACCGGGGAGGAAACCGTTTCTTTCGTTCACGTCCATTCGGCCCCGGGGGTCAAGGCATCGGCCGAGGCATTTCAGCGTTCCTTGGCAGATCTGGAGGCCGATGACGGGTTCCGGGCGGAGGTCGTTATCGAGCACTGCGACGCCTATTCGCCGATCTTTCCCGGGGACAAACGATTCCTCAGCCTCATCACCGAACTCGCCGTCGCGGACGAATACGGATTCGCCATCAACTGGGGCAGCTCCGCCCTCGAATGGCAGAACCCCAACCGCCCGCGCCAGCACGTCGAGATCCTCGCCGAGGCCGGGCGGCTTCGTGGCCTGATCTTCTCAGGGGTCGCGGCCGTCGACACCCGCTGGGGGAGGGCGTGGGCCGATCTCCAGCTGCCCCTGTCCACCGACGAGCCCGCCTCGCTGATGACGCCGCGTCGCGTGACCGAGTGCCTGGACCTCGCGGGTGACCAGGTCGCCTACCTGGGGGCGAGGGTGAAGGCCCCGGCCAACGCCGATGTCGAGGCCCGGCTCGGGCTCGTGGCCTCCGTGGTCGACCTGCTGAAACCCCGGGACTGACCACATTCCAGCCAACCGGCTTTGTCCTGTTCGAAGTTGGTTGAGTCGGCCTGCGTGCGTCGGTGAGCGGGTATCTTCCACCCCGAAGTTGGTTGAGCCGGCCTGCGTGCGTCGGTGAGCGGGTATCTTCCACCCCGAAGCTGGTTGAGCCGACCTGCGAGCGTCAGCGAGCGGGTCGTGTCGAAACCTCTTACGCGTGTCCAAGGACCTGTGGTCAGGTCTGGTTACCGGCTGCCGGGTGGTTTCGACTCAGCCGTTCGCTTCGCTCGCGTGCTGACTCAACCAGCTTCAAGGAGAGGGGCGCTCACGTGCTGGCTCAACCAGCTTCAAGGAGAAGGGCGCTCGCGTGCTGGCTCAACCAGCTTCAGGACAGGAAGTTCACGTGCTGGCTCAACCAACTTGGGAAGGGGGTTGTTCAGCTGCGCTTCAGGCGGGCGCGGTCCTTCTGGCCCAGCACCACCTTGCGGATCCGCACCACCGCGGGGGTGACCTCCAGGCATTCGTCGGCGGCGCAGAACTCGAGTTGCTGTTCCATCGACATCAGGCGCGGCGGGATGAGACGTTCCAGCTCCTCACCCGTGGAGGAACGCACGTTGGTGAGTTTCTTCTCCTTGGTGGGGTTGACGTCCATGTCCTCGGGGCGGGGATTCTCGCCGACGATCATGCCCTCGTAGACCTCGGCCCCCGGGCCGACGAACAAGGTGCCCCGCTCCTGCAGGTTGAACAGCGCGTAGGAGGTGACCACCCCGGTGCGGTCGGCCACCAGGGAACTCGTCGGGCGGGTACGGAAATCCCCGGCCCACGGTTCGTAGCCCTCCGCGACGTGGTTCATGATCCCGGTGCCGCGGGTCTCGGTCAGGAACTCGGTGCGGAACCCGATCAGGCCGCGAGCCGGAACCAGGAACTCCATCCGCACCCAGCCGGTGCCGTGGTTGACCATCTGCTCCATGCGGCCGCGACGCAACCCCATCAGCTGGGTGGTCACGCCTACGAACTCCTCGGGGGCGTCGATCGTGAGGCGCTCGACCGGTTCGTGTACCTTCCCGTCGATGATCTTCGTCACCACCTGCGGTTTGCCGACGGTCAGTTCGAAACCCTCGCGCCTCATCATCTCCACCAGCACCGCCAGCTGCAGCTCGCCACGGCCCTGCACCTCCCAAGTGTCGGGACGGTCGGTCGGTTTCACCCGGATCGAGACGTTGCCGATCAGTTCCTGCTCCAGCCGGGCCTTCACCAGCCGCGCGGTCAGGTGCTTGCCCGACTTGCCCGCCAGCGGGGAAGTGTTGATGCCGATGGTCATGGAAATCGACGGTTCGTCGACGTGGATCAGCGGCAGCGGTTTCGGGTCATCAGGATCGGAGAGGGTCTCTCCGATGGTGATCTCCGGGATGCCGGCGATGGCGACGATGTCGCCGGGGCCCGCGGACTCGGCCGGGACGCGCTCCAGGGCCTCGGTGACCAGCAGCTCGGTGAGTTTCACGTTCTGGACGCTGCCGTCGTGGCGGCACCACGCCACCTGCTGGCCGCGTTTCAGCTCACCCGCCACCACCCGGCACAGCGCCAACCTGCCCAGGTAGGGGGAGGCGTCCAGGTTCGTCACGTGCGCCTGGAGGGTGGCGTCCTCCTCGTAGGAGGGGGCGGGCACGTGCTCCAGGATCGTCTCGAACAGCGGTTCCAGGTTCGGCGAGTCCGGCATCTCGGAGTCGGCGGGCTGGTTCAGGGATGCGCGCCCCGCCTTCGCGGAGGCGTAGACGATCGGGAAGTCCAGCGCGTCGGAGGCGTCGTCGTCGAGCAGGTCCATGAACAGGTCGTAGGTCTCGTCCACCACCGCGGAGATCCGGGCGTCGGAACGGTCCACCTTGTTGACCACGACGATCAGCGGCAGCTTCTTAGCCAGGGCCTTGCGCAGCACGAACCGGGTCTGCGGCAGCGGCCCCTCGGAGGCGTCGACCAGCAGCACCACGCCGTCGACCATCTCCAGGCCCCGCTCCACCTCACCGCCGAAGTCGGCGTGACCGGGGGTGTCGATGATGTTGACGGTCACCTCCCGGCCGTCGGGCATCCGGTGCCGAACGGCGGTGTTCTTCGCCAGGATCGTGATGCCCTTCTCGCGTTCCAGATCCATGGAGTCCATGACCCGCTTGTTGACGTCGGCGCCCTCCCGGAAGGCGCCCGACTGCCACAGCATGGCGTCGACGAGCGTCGTCTTCCCGTGGTCGACGTGGGCGACGATCGCAACGTTGCGCAGGTCGTGACGGATGGGCATGCGGGCTCCTAGGAGGTTCGGTGGCAGGGCCGCGGGAAAGTGTACGCCCCGGAAACTGGTGTTTTTGACACGTGACGGCCCCGGGCGGCTCGCGCCCGGGGCCGGGGAGGGTGCGAAATCAGCCCTTGATTTTCTCGACCTGGGCCTTGAAAAGTTCTGTGACGGTTTCCGAGGAGGGCTCCCCGCCCTTGAGCGTCATCGACTGGGCGACGACGGTGTTGCCGTTCACGCTGCCGATCAGCAGGTAGGCCTTGGTGTTCACCGCTTTGCCGTTGATGGTGGATTCGGAGGAGACCGTCGCGGCGACGAGGTCGTTCACGCCCTCGACGGCGGGCGCCTGCTGCTGCTCGATGTTCTGTTTGACGGGGCTTCCCGCCACGGTTCCACTGGCCGAAGAGCACTTCTGCGCGTATTCCTTGTACTTGCCGGGGGCTGCGGAATCGGAACTCAGCAGGAGCGACACGACCCCAGTCTGGGTTACCGCCGTGGCGCCCGCCTCGAGCTGCGTGATGCCCGTGTTGAGGCAGCCAGCGGGTTCGATTTGGGCATCGGCACCCTTGAGGGCGCTGTCCAGGTCCGGGAGTTCATCCAGTTTCTTGAGCGTCACTCCCGCGACCTCACCGGTCAGGAGCTTGGAGGCCAGATCGGGATCGGCCTTTTTGGTCTGCGCGGGGGAGGCAGAGCTCTGAGTTGCCTCGGAAGTGTTCGAGCCCTGCGACGCCGTCTGCTGACCGGTGGGCGTGGAGCCCGAACACGCGCTCAGGCCGATGGTGAGGGCGGCCAGCGAAGCAACTGCGATGTGAGGGAAACGACGGAACATGGTAATCCTCGTGGTTGGTTCAACGAACAATTTCAGTGTCGCATCTACCGGGGTCAATCCTTGTCGTCAGCAGCACGGGCAAGACGATCTCGTGTTCGGTTCGCACCTGGGAACCCACGGCGGGTTTCTCGGCGCCGGTCGCCTCACACACGGCCGGGCCGGGGCCGGCTCTCAGCTGTTGAGTTTCTCGACCTGGGCCTTGAAAATTTCCTTTGCCACCTCGGCGGAAGAACCCGGGTCGTCTGATGGCAGGCGCGTACGAACCACAACGTTGATGCCACCGACATTGCCGTCGACGACGATCAGCCGTGGGGTGGTTCCCGTCGTACTTGCACCGTCGTCGTGCCAGATGGTCGTCGTCGCTACAACGTCGCTGGCGCCCTCGACGTCAGGTTCCGGCAGCAGCTCCACGTTCATGGTGAAGGGCACTGAACCGACGGTTCCGCTGGCGGAGGGGCACCTCTGCGCGTACTCCCTGTGTTTTCCGGGGGAGGACGTGTCGGAGCCCAGCATGACCGTGGCGGTTGCGACGTCGCCTTTTGCCTGGGAGGCCACCTCGGGAGATCCGAGGCCGGTCGTGAGGCACTCGGGGGGATCGACCTCGCAGTCCCCGCAGTGACCGAAGATGTTTTCTATGTCGTGTGGAAGCATGATCCGGTTGATTTCCTGGAGTTCGACACCGGCGACCGGGCCTGTCAGGAGTTTGGCGGACAGGGCGGAACCAGAGGACGGGGACGCGTCTGCGGGGCTCGGGGACGCGGTCGCTTCGGGGCTTCCGGTGGCCTGTGAGGCCTGGGAATCCTGCTGCGGGGGTGTCGTCTGCTGGTCGGTGGATGAGGCTCCCGAGCAGGACCCCAGGGCGAGGACCGTCAACAAGGCGATTGCGATGGCGGAAACGTGACGGAACATGAATCCTCCTTGCGATTGGGAAGGGTCCGGGCATCGTCGCATCCCGGTGGGTTACCGGCCCTGGGAGAAACGGAGGGCGACCTGCGGAGGGCTCGTATCCGCAGGTCGCCTCGGGGCCGGGGCCGGATCTCAGCTGTTGAGTTTCTCGACCTGGGTCTTGAAGAGCGCCACGGCGTCCGGGTAGGAGGCATCCTGGCCGTTCTCGAACGGGAACAGGTGGACCACGACGTTGACGTCGCCGACGTTGCCGGTGATCAGGTAGGACTTGGGGCCGATCTCGTCGGTGTTGGGGGTGCTGCTGCTCGCCGAGGTGGCGACGACGTCGGTGGCGCCGTCAATCGTTGGTGCATCCTCCAGTGTGACGGACTCGGAGATGGGCTCCCCGTTGACGGTTCCGGTGATCGTGGAGCACTTCTGCGCGTACTGCCTGTGCTTCTGGGGGGAGGAGGTGTCGGTTCCCAGTGCGACCCTGGCGTGTACGGGGCCGAGGGAGCCCTCGGTTCCTGTGGTGAGGTTGTCGATACCGGTCCGGTCGCATCCGTCGGGGTTGAGCTCGTACTCCGAGGCCTCGTAGAAGGAGTTGGAAATTGCCGCCAGCGGGCTGCGGGACTCCATCGGCGCCAAGGAGAAACCGGCCACGGAACCGTTGATGAGTTTTGAGGACAGATCCCGGTCCGAGGCGCCCTGGGAGGATGCTGACGGTGTCTGGGAAGGGGCGGTGGAGCCGGAGGAGTCCTTGAGCTTCTTGACCTGGGCATCGAAGATCTTCACGGCCGTGTCGAGGGATGCCTCCTTGCCCGTGGAGGTGCCCTCGCGGGGTGGGTATGTCTGGACCGTGACGTTGACGTCGCCGACGTTGCCGGTGATCAGGTAGGTGGAGAAGCCCGCGTCCCCTTCCGTGTCGACGGCGCCATGGTGGGTCATCGTCGCGACGACGTCGGTGGCGCCGTCGATGGTGGGGATCTGCTGTGTCTGGATGCTCGTCAGGGCGTCCGCGTCGCCGAGGTGGTTGGTGATCTCAGCGCACCTCCGCGTGTACTCCTCGTGTTTCCGGGGGGAGGATGTGCCGGTTCCCAGCGCGACCCGGACGTTCTCGTTCTCGGTCGCCCCCTCGGATCCCACGACGAGCTGCTCGATGCCGGTGGCCTCGCAGCCGGCGGGATCAATCGTGGCTTGGGCATCGCTGTCGTAGTAGGGGTTCTCCAAGTCCGGGAATGGGCTGCTGGCGTCCTCGTGGACCTGCACCTGGGTGAGGGTGAAACCAGCCACCTGGCCGACCAGGAGCTTGGAGGACAGGTCGGGTTTGGCTGCCGTCGCGTCCCCGGTTGACTGCGTCAGTTCCGGAGTGACGGTGTCGGCGGGTGAGGGAGTGGCGGGGGTGGTGCTCGAGCAGGCGCTCAGACCGAGGCTGAGGACGGCGAGGGATGTGACCACGACGGTGGGGATACGACGGCTCATCGGTTTCCTTCACTCCGGAGGATTCGCGACTGCAAATATTATGACATGGGTGGCCCCCTTTGTCAATCCGAAACGCTTCACCTCATCTCGAGAACGCGGGAAACCTCTTCCCTGGCCGCAGTGGGGCTGCTGGAAGCGAGCGCGGCCTCGGCGGCCCGGCGGCAGTCCTCGACGGTGACCCGGGCCAAGGCGCGACGCACCGGTTCCAGCG
>ERZ773087.2176-NODE-2176-length-10736-cov-18.551727_pt1 | contig 10736 bp, 11 predicted proteins | sample MGYA00511375_ERZ773087 | MGnify/ENA primary metagenome ERZ773087 (study PRJEB29015, sample SAMEA2737995) | human oral metagenome | biome: human oral; feature: human-associated habitat; material: dental | place: China | collected 2063 ...
ATAAAGTTGATGAAAACTTACGAAATGATTTCAACTTAGCAGAACTTTTTAATGACAGAGCCGCCGAAATTTTAGAAGAAATTAAATAATAAAAAGATAAAAGAAATAATGATTTTTTTACAAATCGAATATTTCTTTTATCTTTTCTTTTAAAATTTTTTGATCAGTTTCATCTAATTCAAAGATTACTTTTTCTTTCCATGAGTAACTTTCCTCACCATCTTTAGTTAAAGTAGGTGTTCCATCTTGATTAATTTTTAATACTCTTTCTTTAGTGCATCTCTTAAAATCAATTTCTTGTATCTTACGGATATATACAAAAGATTTATCGTAAGTTGGATTAGTTTGATACTTTGTATTATCTATTGTAATTCCACCACGATACTTTTTATTTGATTTTTTGCTGGTTATTGGAGCAACTAATAACGTGTTATCTTCTTTTGTCTTGTCAGTTAATACAACTGCATAGTGAACGCCATATATTTCTTTTCCGTTTCTATTAGGAAAATTAAATCTACATACTTCTCCAAATTTCATAATTATTCTCCAAAAAATAAGATGTACATAGAAATCCATGTACATCCTAGGTATCATCCTTGACGAACAAGGCTTAATCTAAAATATCGTATCCTTGACGAACAAGGCTTTGGACAATCTAATTATCACTTTTAAGACTAATAATGTCAAATTTAATCATAATTTTATAAAATAATTTCCCAATCATTTCCTACATCAAAAGAAAACACACCATTATTTATTTCCTCGCATATTGTATTTTCATCAAAAGACATTGGTAGATGGTGTTTAACGTGTTTAGATAATAAGAATGCTGAAAAATCGTTTGAGTTTTCCCATTTAAAAATTATATGTCCTTTGCCATCAGAAAAAATTTCAATTGTTCCGTATTTTGTTCCTATATCAGAATTAGAAATACCAATATTATAAAATTTTTGTTTTTTTGTTATTAAATTTTTTAATTTTTTTTCCATGATTGTTTTTACCTTTGTTAATTTTATTTAAATATATCCTATTATACTTTTGTAAAAATTGCAGTATTAATAGGGCTATTTTTGTTATTTATGAAGTTATCTTGATTATGTAACACACCTGATATATCATCTATATACAGAGATAAGCTGTCTGGGACAAATTGGAAGTCCTGAGACGTTATCTCTTTTATTTTTTCAGGGTTTAATCATGAGTTTTTTAATATTGATCCATTCCAGTATTCCTGAAAAATGCTATAAATTTTAATTAAATATGTGGTGTTTTTTAATGCTGAAATAATATGAATTTATATGTTCTTTTCTTTTAAAGTACTTTTAATACTTTTGTCAGAACAAAAAAGGCTCAACCATGCGGTTTTTTGATTAAATATGTGGACTTTTTTAATCATATATGTGGACTTTTTTAATCACAATATGTGGACTTTTTTAATCATATATAAGGAAAATAAATATTTACGTCCACATATTTTTGTGAGATAATTTGTTTGCGAGGCACTTTATGACAAAACCACTAAATGAACTTACAGTAGTACAGGCTAATGACTTTATACAACAGACAAATTGGGCAATGGATAAAGTCCCGTTAAAACTTTTTAAAGCATTAATTGCAGCTATAGATATAAAGAATCCACCTAAGAATAATACAGTTGTAGTTTCAAAAGCGGAGCTTATAAAGTTATTAGATACTTCAGGACACAATTACGTGTATTTAAAGCGTAGAATGAGACAGTTAGTGACTGCCGTTAAAGTAGATGGTTCTGACGACGAAGAACGCTACGTAGCATTAGTCCAGGATATCTATTGGAAGATAGATTCAGATGAGGTAAGGGTTACGTTCCATGAAGCTGTAATGCCATACCTAATAGGTCTAAAATCAAGATTTCTACAGTATCCAGCAGCTAATATCAATCAATTCAAATCTAAATATGGGCTGATCATATATGAATATCTACTTTCTAAAGAAAGACAATATAATTTTGGCGTATATGGCATGTCAGTTGATGAAATTAGGCAATTAACAGGGACTGAAAAAACATATTCAATGTTTAGAGATTTTGATAAAAAAGTGATTCAAACTGCCACAGAAGATATTAATCAAGCTGGTGTAGAAATACTTGTTAAAAATGAAAAGGTGAAACGTGGTCGCAAGATAGTTAATATAAACTTCTATGTGCGTGCTAGAAATTCGTATAGGGATACTGAATATGATGTGATAAATATAAGACCTAATCAAATAAAAGAATATATGAGGAAAGAAAAATGATTATAATTTGGCAAATATTGATGACAATTTTTTTAATATATTTATTCATAGTATTGATAAAAATTTTAAATAAATTAAAAAAATAAAGGTGCTGTAACGCATAATAGCACCTTTATTTTTTTGCTTATTTAATAGGATAGCAGTATCCGTGTAAGTTTACTGTTTGTCTTCCTATTTCAATTAATCCTTTGATTAATATATAAGTAATCAACTCTCCAGATCCTTCTGCATATATATCCTTCCCAGAGGATGTTATTTCAGAATGTGCTGAGGTTTGTTCCCATCCAACGGCGAGGGTATATCCAGACAATGTTGTATATGCATTATGGTGAGTTATTACACCTGTATTATGATCTCCTGATGTTGTATATGAAACTTTTAAAGATACCCAACAATTAAAACTAAAATTTGCTGATGCAACTGTGACAGTACTATGTGTAGATAATAGTTGTGAATGATTATCATTAATTAAAATTTTTTGAGAATCTAAACTTTCAGAATCCATAATCGAGGTCACCAAGGAATTTCTATAATTATTAGCTTCTTCATAACTATCAAAGCTTGGTAAACTATCAATACTAATTATTTTTCCATCTCTAAGTTTTACATATTTTTCATTTCCAACAACTACTTGTGTAATACTGTCATCATTTTTATATGTAGATAAATCTAATATTTTTTCTTCTTCTTCAGCATGCACACTAATATTAGGAATTAAACATACACACATAATAATTGCTATAAAAATAGCAGATAATTTCTTTAACATAATTTTCTCCTCTCTTTATCAAATAACTAGAAACGATTAATACATTAAACTTAAATGCCGGTCTTATACCTTGCAACACACATAGTTATTATCCTTTCTTTCTATATCATCTACATAAATTTTAGTATTCATGATTGTTAAAAAAACAGTCTGAAATTCATGTCGGAAAAGCGTTATAATTATATTTAGTAAAATAACGATAGAAGGGATAACTCATTTCCCTTTTTATTTTTGAGTTGTATCTAAAAAGAATGTAAACTAAAAATATGAAAACAATAAAACAATTAGCAGATGAATTAAATGTAAGTAAGACAACGATAAGCAAGACAATTCGCAAACTTAAACTGCAAACTAAATTGCAAAGGGTTGGCAATAAATTTGCAATTTCTAAAGTGCAAGAAAGTAAGATTAAATCAGCATTATTAGAAAAAAGTGAATCTAAAAACGCAAATTTAAATCGCAAACCAAACGATTTCGAATGCGATCCGATTTTTCTTTTGCAAAAACAGCTTGCAGAAAAAGAAGCTACTATCCAATCACTTTTAGAAAAATTAGACCAGGAACAGAAGCTCCACTTAATTACAATCCAGGAAAAAAATAAACTTCAAATTGAATTTTCTGATTTAAAAAAGAATGAAGATAAAAAAGAAAATAAAAAAAGTTGGTGGCAATTTTGGAAATAAAATTTTTTAAATTAAAAATTATTTATTCAAAAATTCTAAATTACTTTCAATCAGATTTTTTAAAAATAATGTCTTTTTAGAGGGGAAGCAGGATAAGAGAATCTTGTACGTACAAATATGTACGTACAATTCTTCTTTGGACAAATGGTCTATGACCATTTTCTATTTGTTTATCGGTGTTTTTATTGTCCTTACAGTGTACGTATATTGTCCGTATATGTTAAAATAAATATACGGACATTGTACGGAATGTATACGTACAATTTTGTATACTGTTACGTACAGTATACGTACGCAAAATTGAAAGGAAAAAACAATATGAGTGCAACAAATAGAGTCGAAATTAGATTAGAAAAAGATTACATTGATATGCTAGATATGATAGAAGTTATGGAAACTTCAAATTCATTAGAAGGTGTTGTGCCAATCAATCGCACTTACGTAATTAAAAAAGCAATCAAAGAATATTACTTAAAAACGGTCGACAGGAAAGCAAGAAATGCATTAACTGATCAAGTTGAAACCGTTATGGAATCACAATTAAAACACTTTGTAGATGAATTAAATGCAGCAGTAAGTAGTAAACTTTTGACACTACAGTATCATTTAGATGAACAATTAATTCGTGAATATTTGATGTTAATGATACTCATGAAGTCGAGTGGACTAGAAAATCATTACGATAAAGTTGATGAAAACTTACGAAATGATTTCAACTTAGCAGAACTTTTTAATGATAGAGCTGCCGAAATTTTAGAAGAAGGAAAGTAAATAAAAGGAGAAAATAAATCATGAGTTTAGAAATTTTAAATGCAAAAATTGCAAAGATGAGTGAGATAATTGCAGAAAAAGAAAATGAATTAAAAGAATTAAGCAATGATATTAAGAATTTAAAAGATGGCAAAAAGAAACTGGAAATGTACATCAAGAAATATTCAAATGCAATTGCTGAAGAACAAAAATTGTTGGAGGAATTTGCTTTTATTGATGTAGATGAAAAGCCAAAACGCTCATCAAGAAGAAAAACAAAAGTACAAAAAACAGAAACTTCTGTACAAACTAATGTAAATAAAGAGCAATTAGATAAACAAAAAGATGTTGAAGATGTGCAAACTGTTGTGCAAAATCAAGAGAAAGCTAACGATGATTTGAAATACTTTAATCATTAATAAGTGATAAATTATGGATAAAAGTATTGTAGTAAAAGCAACGTTCTTGCAATTTGGTAAGAGTGCTCCATCAAATTCTGGATACAAAGGTAAGTTAAATTGTGATTCGATTTTTGGTGGATATACAACTTATTTGTCACGAGATGATGCAACTAAAGACTCTATGGGCGAATCAGAAACAACATTTATAGATGAGGAAGTAGTAGATAAAAATACTATTTCTTCATCTTTTAATTTAAAAAATTCACTGGATGGTTCACTGATGGATTATACAAGTAGAGCTTCAGCGACACATGACTCATCTGAAAAAGAGTACTTTACAATGACGAATGAAGGTAAATTGTATACCGATGAAGATAGAAATAGATGGATTGAAAATTCTAAAAGTGCATTTTCTAAAGATGGAGATATTGTATGGAATCTAGTTGTTTCATTAGATAGTTTTGATAGCTTAAAGGAGTATGAGATTAAAGACCAAGAAGATTTTGCAAAGATTACCAAGACGGTTTTATATAAGAGTTTTAAAAAATTAAAGCTTGATCCGCAGAATATGATTTGGTGGGAAGATTATCATACGAATACAGAGCATCCACATATCCATGTTAATTTTTTGGAAAAAGAACATTCTAGAGATAGGGGAAAACTTACCAAGAAAGAAATAGATTATGTAAAAGGAATGTTTGTAAACGAAATTGCTGCTAGAAAATTGTATAAAGAAAAGTACATGGACAATGCTGAAGATGCATTAAAGAAGATTACACCACTAAAACAAAAGATGATAAGTGAAATTAATAATCTTCCATATGAGATTTTAAATGCAATTGCAAATCTTTATTCACAACTACCACGCACAGGAAGATTACAATATAACGCAGCATCAATGATTCCATATAGAGAACAATTAGATAATATTGTAAATCAAGTTTTACAGTGTGATAGTTGCAAAGAGGATTATTCAATATTTACACAAGAATTAGACAAGCTAGACAATATCAGAAACGATTTAACAAATGATAATATTTCACATCTAAAAGAAACACATGATCAAAAGCTCAGAGTTCAGATTGCAAATTCAATCCTGAAAAGTTTTAAGGATTTAAAGGAAACGGACAAACGCAATATGACATCTTTAAACGAATGGAAAATAGCTAATGCAATTCAAATCGTATCAAAGATATATGAAGGAATTGATACAAAGGACTTCACACCACAGCAGGTGGAAGTGGTGAATCTGATTAAAGACAATAATCTAAAGGAAGCTGGCATGCTTGCAGAAAGACTTGGAGATTCATCAAATGACAAGTTTTTAAAAGGTGCTACGAGTCTATTAAATGCAAAGTCAGAAGCACAAAAAGCAGATGCTATTGCACAAATCTATGATGCCGAAAATAGTGGTAATAAAGAAGCACAAAGGGTAATGAACTTCTATAGGAAAGGACAAAGTCTAAATAAAACGGATTATCATGGCTTTAAGGGTTTGTTAGGAAGAAGATTGCCAAGAGGTGTTAAACACGCAATCAAGCAGCATGGTCAAGAAATCGAAAATGAAATAGAAGCATATTTAAGAAATGATGAACGGATAGTAGTATCTGTTAAATAATGAAAGGAGATAGAATGGGGAAATTATTAAAGACGATAGTATTTGCAATTATATATCTAATTATTAGTTATTTTTTAGCATTACAAATTGCATGGTTGCTATCATTCAACTTTGATATCATCGCTTTATCACAGCAGCCTAAACTGTTTGGATTGTTTTCATTCACGATGGATCCGAATGTTATGTTCTGGCAAGGAAATACAAACTATTTTAAATTAGCAAGTATATTAATCTTTATTGGATTAATAACCTTCTTAGGATGGTATGTTATTCCAAATAAGAGACAAAGAGAAAGACGAGCTGAAGAAAGACGTCTTACTGCTGAAGAAAAAGATGCATATACACATATAGCAAATGATAGGGAATCCAAGCAGGGCTTACAAAGATTCACGTTTGATGCAGAAGGACACATCGATCACTTATATTTGAATCATACGAGATATATAACAGATTACAAATGGTGGATAGGAGCAATTACATATCCATTAGAAGCAATACTGCTTTTCTTTTTGCTGATCAACTTTATTGTCAGTGGTATAAACTGGCTTTTAAGTTTTATAAGAGTAGATGTTTTGACTCTTAGAATACCATTATTAAAGATATTTTCATTTAGATTATTCTATATCATCATATTAGCAATGATTCTTGTATTACATTATTTATGCAGTTCAAAGATTTGGTATGCAGAATACAGAGAGTATTATTCAAAAGCAAAGAAGCGAGCTTTAGAAAATAATAACTGGAATATCAAGCGTAGGTGGAATGCTAAATGGGTAATATTAAAACCGCACATCCGTGATTATATGGATTATGTCTTTAATCCTATAAAACACTTCTGGAATACACGTGTCCAGAGAATGAAATGGAGCGATAGATGGAAGGTAAATGAGCTTAAAAAATGGAACATTGCTGGAGAAACAACGAATAGAAGAAGTGGATTGCCTATTAGAACATATAAATCAAGATTGTATGTTGATGCGGATGATAATCACGACCTAACGATAGGAACAACGAATTCAGGTAAGACAACTTCAGTTGTACATGCAATGATTGAAGCTAATAGAATTGGCGGAAGCAGCATGTTTGTAAATGACATTAAAGGGGAACTTTTAGAGAGTCATTATGGACGATTAAAAGCAGACAATTATAATGTTGTAGTTTTTAATTTCGTTGATCCATCTAAAAGTGAATGCTGGAATCCATTTGGTATTGTCATAGAAAAGTACAGGGAAGCTCAGAAAAAAGCAGAGTGTGAATGGAAGAGTCCGACACAAAGAGAATATTATTCTAGTCTGAAGAAGAAGTATCTAGCAGCTCAAAGAAAGTTAATTAAGTCATATTATGACATACTCAACGCACCTAGCGATAACAAAGATACGAAAGTGCTGGAGCATAGAGTATTTAAAGAATACAAACAAATACAAGAAGAGTTATACGCAGCCGAACGTGATATATATTACAGTAAACCAGATTATAGTGATGCGTTTGAGCAACTTACAGATATCTGTAGAACGCTTTGTGAAGAAAAGAATGCAAAGCAGGCTCACTTCTGGCAACAAGCGCAAGCTTTGATGGAAGGTGCAGTTTGCTTTTTACTTGAGTATGAATGGCTAGATGATAATGGGAATATCTGTCATTTGAAAGATGAACAGATTAATTTCCAAAATATTAATAACCTTACAAATGAAGGCTTCATGATTTATCAGGTTACACCTAGTAAAAAGCAGGGCTTATTACAATGGTATTTGGAAAATACTAGACGAGTTACAGATAGAAGCTATGAAAAGCTAATTAAAATAACACAGATGGGAACGGATGAAAGAGGTTCTGTTATGTCCACTTTTGCAAATAAGATGCAAATAGGACTCATTAATGACAGAGTGCGTAAAATGACATCCTACTCTAGCTTTAGTTTCCAAGATTTTATAGAAAGACCTACAGCAATCTTCATGGTTGTTAATGATGAAAAATCAACATATCATCCTTTTGTAAGTATATTTGTTACGCAGTTATATAATGAACTTGTAAACGGTGCAAGAAAGTATCCTAAGCAAAGATTACCGATTCCTTGGGATATTGTATGGGATGAATTTGGAATCTCTCCAGCAATATCCAATCCAAATACTATCTTTGCTGCATCAAGATTCAGAGGAATCCGCTGGCACATTGTAATTCAGGAATATTCTCAATTAGATGAGAAGTATGGAAGAGAAGAAGCTAAGACGATCAAGGGAAACATAATGAATACGATTTTCTTATTAGCATCTACTGAAGAAACATTGCGTGAGATTTCTGAACGAGCTGGGAAGAAATTAAAGTGGAATAAAGAAACAAGACATTTTGATGCCGTACCTGTTATTACAAAAGATAAATTAGCACATTTGTCTCTGTCTGAAGCGGTTGTATTACGCCAGCGTAAGATGCCTATTGTAACAAGATATTACCCTTACTTTTGGTATGTATTTAATCGCTCAGAAAAGGATTATACAGATAATTACACAATTGAAAGTAAACTGATAGAAATGCAGAACTTCAGCCTTACACATGAATACATGTTGATGCAATCATCCAACTCTTCAGTTAGTTCTATGAGACAAAATGAAGCGATTGAGAATATCAATGCTGGCACAGATGAAATGCAGGTCTTGAAAAAAGCCAAGAGAAAAGTAGCTCCTAATAAAAATGCATTTAAAGAAAAGCCAAAAGAATGGGTTCAAGATTCATTATTTAATAGTAATTGGAGCTAATAGAAGGGATATACTTTATGAAATTTGTAGAAGAAAAAGCGTTAAAAGAACACTTTTGGAAAAAGTATGGATATAGAAAAAACATCATTGCATATCAGTTTGAATGTCAGGCAAGACATGGTGGAGTTGATCTGCTCACGGTAGAAAAGGTAAATGATGATAAAGGATTTCATTTAGAACTATGCAGCTTTGAATTTAAACTTGCTGATATAGAAAAAGCATTTTCACAAGCTTATTTAAATTCAGAATTCTGCCATAAGAATTTTGTTGTAGTTCCTATGGAGAAGAAAAAAGTAATTCTAGATAAATATAGTGATTACTTTAAGAAATATCCGAGTATTGGATGTATTGGTATTGAACATCCAGAAGATGGTGGTAGATGGGAGATGTTTAGAAAATGTAAAACAAAAACAGATGCTGAATTAAAACAAAATCAGGAGGTATTAAAACTATGTGCTAAGGTAATGTGAGACTATAGAGTATTAAGTAATTGATTAGAAGGATAATATTTGATAAAAGCTAGATGCTTAATGGAGGAGAACAGACAATGTTTAATTGCTTAAAGAAAACAAACACCGAAGAATTTACTAATTTTAAAAAGATAAAAAGTATTGTAGGTAGTGCCGATAGTAAAGTTAAATTATATGTAATTGAAACGCTAATTCGAGAAATAATAAGTAGAAGAAATTATGATGAAGTTATTAATACTTTATTAACTGAGGATTCATTACATTTTGAACATGAATATGCCAATGAAAAAATAGTTTTATTATATAAGGAACTTCTCAAGCAAAAATTTATGAATGAGATAGAAACTCCAATAGAAAGAAAAGAGATAAATATAAACCGATATGCGTTATTATTAAATCCATGGAAAAGAGAGCGTGTTGAAGGGAATATTGCAAAATTTAAAAAGGAGAAATTTGATTATTCATTAGATCAAAAATATGAAGATAATTTAAGGAATTATTATGTATATCCAATGAATTTTGTGCTTTGTGAAGGTGGAAACCATTCACAATATTCTGCACTAAATTCATGTGGAGGGCAAACATTTACACGTGGATTTTATGATTTTTCAAACTTATATGAGTATTATTCTTTCTCAGAACAAGGATTTATTACAAATGATGGACAACTGGTTGTATTTGATGATTCATTCAATCAGTATGTTGAAGATGCAGGAATACTATTTTATTTGGGGAAAGAACTAATTAAGAATGGATACGTTGATTTTTTATATAAAATCTAAAGTGCATAGACAATAGTTAAATAAATAGATTTATCCATAATAATAGAATAGAAGGTGCTTAGCCGTTGAGTAGATAAGCACCTTCGTTTTTTATTGGGAATTTTATCTTTTCAAAGTATTTGTTGCTAGAACACGAGAATAGAAGATAGATATTAAATAAAATTAGAAAAATTTCAAAAAAGTTTAATGAAAAAATATCTTTGAAGAGTTATCACGAGTTCGGAAGCGCTGGATTGACTTATTTT
>ERZ773087.2178-NODE-2178-length-10715-cov-110.870075_pt1 | contig 10715 bp, 9 predicted proteins | sample MGYA00511375_ERZ773087 | MGnify/ENA primary metagenome ERZ773087 (study PRJEB29015, sample SAMEA2737995) | human oral metagenome | biome: human oral; feature: human-associated habitat; material: dental | place: China | collected 2063 ...
ATTACTCATACATGAAACAACTTTCACAATTGAAAACTGTTATCAACTACTATGTAATAATAGTACAAGATTAATCTATAGAAGTCAATGAGAAAAAATATCAAAATCAATCAAAATGACATAACTAGCTAATATAGTGAAAAAATAAGTAAATTACAGAAATTACCGAAAACGTACGCATTAGTGTATCGTATTCGTTTTTTTATTAATTATTATGTAATCAGAGTAATTATATCGCCAAGAATTAAATACACTACTAACACAAAAGATAATAATCAAAATATAGTTTAAGTCAAGCAATTAACTAAGCAAAGTAGTATAATCACCCATTATTTTAATATTATAAATCTTCAACTAGCCTTAATAAAAGTTTGAAACTATATTTAAATAGTTTTAATATCTTACCAATATAACTAAAAAATAGTTTTACATAGATTTAAAATATCCCTACTAAAGTCCCTTATATTTATACTATTGCATTCCACTTTTCAACAAGCTTTTGCGCATCAACTTCATTTATTCTTTCCCAATCATTTTTATCATAATTCAAAACAAATGATGCTAACTTAATTTGATTAATCTTAGAAAATTTACATAACTCTGTCTTATTAAATTCTTGAATTATATTAAATATTTTTTCTTTAGTAATAAAACTAGAATATCTATCTAAATTAAAATCCCAACCACAACCATCTGTTCCATTCCATCGAGATGCTATAGAACAAATAAACTTTAAGATATTAATATCACTTTTTAGTATATTATTTAAATAGCCTTCAGCATTATTCTTATCAAGGTATAACCACACGTTAAAAGCAATATTACCCTTATATAAATCAAAAATTTGATGATCTTTTATGATATTATTTATTTTTGCTATATAATCTTTTTCAATTCTTTTTAACTGATCATAGTTAATAATTAGACTTTCTACACTTTGTGATTCTTCTCTAACTCTACTATATGAAATTTCTATATTATTAATAATACTAGCAATAGTGCCTAAGTTACTTTCACTAACTTTATTTACTGCGGAATATATTAACTCATATCGTTTCTCAGCCCTCTCTATTTTTCTTATAATCCTAATTATAAGAGTTTCAGCAGTATCATGTGCAGATATCATATAAAATTGACTAAAATCTTCCCCCTGAAATCCATTCTTTTTCCTAAGTAGTACAGATGCAATCAAAACTAATCGCTCTTCAGGAATATTCTCTATAAAGGAGTCCAATTCATCTAAAAAATATTGACTGTTTCCTTGTTGATCTATTTCTTCAATAATTTTACTTAAATCTTCTAAATCAAATTTAAAGATACAATCTTCTATAGTACTTCTAGAAATCTTAATATCATCTAAATTATACATAAAATACAATTCAAATTTTTTTTCATTTGCAACCCTTTTATTTCTTCTAATACTTTGTTCATCTCCATAATAATAACCCTCTTTGTTAATATCAGCTGCAAATGCAGGAAAAATAGTCGTAAGAAAATTAATAGTAATCTTAGGGTCTAACTTTAAATTTGTAAATTCTTCGAAATATAACTCATGACTATTTTGATTATTACTATTAATTGATAAAAGGCTGTGTAAAGAAGTACGGCAAACACGGTCCTTATTATGAGAAATCCACTTATAAAGTGCTGGCTCTAATACCTCAATCACTGTAATGGCTACCATATCCTCAAAAGAAGTTTCTTTATAAAGGATCCCATATCTAAACCGAAATGCATTAACAACTCTACTTACATCCCTTAATGTTTTAATATACGGTTCTATACAGTTTCTAAAAACCTCCGCCCAATAATCTTGATCTATAGTATCTTTTGAAAATTCAACAAAAACTTCCTTTATATTAGTTAAAAATATTTTCTGTAAATTTAACTTATTAATTTCAGGAATTTCAAAAGGAACTTGAATAATTTTCTCTAAATATTTTTTACCATCAATACCATGAACTTTATTTAATGCACGACATACGACTTCTCTATCCATCACAAGAACATATATAATATTAGAAAAATCGCCAACCTGTTTTACCAATTGAAAAATATCCCTTATCTGAGAATTTGTAAGTCGATCAATATCATCAATTATAACAATAATCTTATTATCAGAGATACGCAAAGCTAATTCCAGCTTCTTCTTAGCTTCATCTAAAGAGGGTTTTTTAGTGAATTTAGCCTTAATCACTTTAAAGATAAACTTTATTAGCATTAGAGTACTCGCTCCGTCTATAGATACTAATGCTAACCCATCTATAACCCACGAATAATTCTGTAAAGCAGACCCAGTTAAATTCTTTAATCGCTCATAACCTTTTAAGTTTACTTTATTTTCTAAACTTTTAAAAAAAAGTCCAATAAGATTATTATTATCAGAATAATTCCAAGGTGAAAAATGTATAATTAAAGGCTTATTCTTATCATTTCTAGTCTGGTGTTCTATCTCACCTATAGCCATATTTATAATAGAAGTTTTCCCTGTCCCCCACTTACCAAATAAACCAATTACTAACCCTTCCGTTCCATTATACTCACAAATTGATTTTCCTAATTGCCTAGAAAAGTTTGCTCTTCCTAATAAATCATTATCTGCTGTATTTATTGGCCGATCTGTAAGATAAGTCATAAATCCCCCTATTAAGCACTACCCATAATCAAAATGACCTACACTAATTTAATTTTATTATAACTTACTTAATGATAAAAAACTTTCAATTAATAATAATTAATATTGTTACTTGTTAAAATCATCAATAGTCTATATAACAAAATTAAAAACATTCAGTAAATCCAATATAAGAAACCCCTATCAAATGTAATCCCCAATATAAGTAAAATTACTCACATATTCACATATTCATATCCTTATAACCAACAAGAATATAATTATAAAATGTACTATCATACTTTATTCATCACATTAATTTATTAATAATCTCTCAAATTCCTTATACTTCTAGGGGTATAGGGTTTATTGACACCTGTTTTCCGCTTTGTTACGATTGAAATAAGGTTATATATATGCGATGAATCCATAGTTTTCAAATAATAGAACTATGTAAATAATTGCATATTAGTGTAGTTATAGTTATAGATAGGAGTATAGAAATGAAAAAACAATTAGCTTTAGCATCCGCTATTCTAGGTCTTGCAGTATCCTTTGGTGCACCAGTTGTATCTAATGCTGCATATCAATTAAATGAGGAAGTAAAAGATCCTACACCAGCATTGAAAGAAGCCGCTGCAATTGGTGTTCGTACACATAATACAGAAGCTTTACAAAACTTGCCAAACAAAGATGCTATGGTTGTTATGAGCTTTGGTACAACTTATAAAGATACTCGTGTGAAAACAATCGATGCTACTGTAGATGCTATTAAGGCAGCACACCCAAATACTAAAGTGATAACTGCTTTCACAAGCCATATTATTCGTGATCGTATCCAACAAAAAGAAGGTATAACATACCCTACACCTGAAGAAGCTTTAGCTGAACTTAAAAAAGATGGTTACACTCGCGTTGCATTGGCATCTCTAGATGTAATTCCTGGTATGGAATATAACTACGATGCAGCAGTATATAATTTATACAAAAATGATTTCAAAAAAATGACACTCGGTACTTCTCTTATGTACTGGATGGGTCAAGAAAACCAAACTGACCAAGTTATTGAAACATTAAAAGCTGTTCAATCCCAATTCCCTAAATTAGGTAAAGAAGATGGTCTTCTTATCATGGCTCATGGTACTCCAGATCCTTCCAATGCATACTATTCTGTAATTCAAGACCGTATCCATACTCTTGGCATGAAAAATGTATTCATCTACACAGTAGAAGGTACACCAAATCTTGAACAAGTTATCCCTCAATTGAAATTACATGGTATTAAACATGTTACATTGATGCCTTTCATGATGGTTGCTGGTGACCATGCAAACAACGACATGGCTGGTAACGAACCAGATTCCCACAAATCCATTCTTGAAAAAGAAGGCTTCAAAGTTGACACTTACATCCATGGTTTAGGTGAAAACCAAAACATCCGTAACTTATTTGTTGAACGTGCTAACGAAGCTTGGGATGCATTAGAAAAATAATCAATATAACTAAGATCGTTATTGCATATATAACATTCATAGGAGTACATCATGAAAAAACTACTACTCGGTAGTATCGCTTTGGTTATGATTGTACTAGCACTAGCTGGGTGTGGTAAAACCACATCCAGCTCTTCTGCTACTACGAAGGAATTGACCTTTAATGGCCAAACCTATACTGTACCAAAGGATCCACAAAAAATTGCTGTATTATCTAATTCTGTTTTATCTATGCTTTATGCTGTCGATGGTAAGGCTATTAGCCGTGCCAATACAACGGATAAACTAGCACCAGAGTTAGAAGCTCTACCAGCTCTTGGTCAAACTGCAAATATCAACATGGAACAATTATTAGGCTTGAAGCCAGATGTAGTATTGGGTTTAGTAAATCAACATAAAAAATATGAATCTCAATTACAAGCTAATAATATTCCAACCGTACTTTTTGATTACGATGGTATTAAAGATAATGTACCAATGTTAACATTTCTTGGCGAATTAACTAATCATCAAGATAAGGCTAAGTCTGTTATTACTACCTATGAAAACAATATTACCAAGGTAAAAGATGCAGTTAAGAATCAACAACCTGCACGTGTTGCCGTGTTACGTGCCACAGGAAAGGGTGTAACTGCCGAAACTGATGAAGCAGTTACTGCATCAATGGTAAAAGAACTAGGTATGACAAATGTTGTCTCCTCTCACCTAGATGGTACAACGAAGGACAAAACGGTCCCTTACTCTCTTGAAACATTGACTGCAGATAACCCTGATATTATCTTTGTTGTTACAATGGGTAAAGAAGAAGAAATTACAAAAGCTATGAAACAAGCTATGACAGATAATCCTGCATGGGCCAATTTAAAAGCCGTACAAAATAACCGCGTAATATACTTACCATCCAAACTATTCCTATTAAACCCAGGACTACAAACACCTGAAGCTATGACACGTTTAGTTAAAGAAGCATACGGTATTAATGTTACATTCTAACATATTGTATCATGCGAAAGAGGGCATCCCCCCAAATAGGGAATGCCCTCTTTTTCTATTAGTATCAAGCTACTCAACTAATCCTATTACGCGCACATATTTTTTATTATCAAATGTATCAAGTTGTACATCTACAGAGAATACATCTCTAAACAACTCATCCGATATAATTTTACTTGTCTCTCCTGATGCTACTAAATGGCCTTCTTTTATAACAGCCATATAATGTGAATATTGAACCGCCTGTGTAAGTTCGTGAAGTACCATGAGAACGGTTAAATCTTGTTCCTTATTTAATCGTTTCAATAACTCCATAATTTCTAACTGGTGATTAATATCTAAATATGTTGTTGGTTCGTCTAATACTAATAATTTTGGTTGCTGTGCTAGCGCCATAGCAATCCAAACGCGTTGCCGTTCGCCACCAGATAGGGATGGAATTAATTGTTCTCTCAAATGATTCGTTTTCGTAATATCTAACGCATAGTCAACGATTTCACGATCCTCTTTAGCCGTGTTTTTCCACCATGTTTGGTATGGATACCGTCCGCAATATACCAATTCTTCTACAGTCATATCCTTTGGCATATTCGGTACTTGTGGCAAAAATGCCATTTGCCGTGCCAGATGATTTTGAGAATATGATTGTAACGGTTTATCAAATATGGTAATACATTCATGAGGACTATGGATATATCCGATCATAGATCGTAAAAGCGTACTTTTACCACAACCATTAGGCCCTATTAATGTCGTAATTTTACCGATAGGGACCGATACATTAATGTCATGTAGAATATGACGATTACCAAGAGTTACGGATAACTGTTTTACATCAATAGCGGTATTCATTAGTTATCCCTCCTCAACAGATACAAGAAGAACGGAGCTCCAAAGAATGCCATAATAATACCCACTGGTACCTCTATAGGGCTCCACATAACACGTCCTATTGTATCACTGACAACAAGAACTAAGGCGCCTAATAATGCGGATCCAGGCAGCAAATATGCATAGTCGTTACCGATTATAAGACGTAACATATGGGGAATAACCAAACCTACAAATCCGATAAGCCCAGCTATACTTACAGCACCAGCCGCTAAAAGAGCAGCCACTGCAGTCATAATAAACCGTGTTTGTTCCACCTTAAGGCCTAATCCCTTTGCAGTTTCGTCACCTAAACTTAAAATGGTAAGTCGTTTAGCTCCTAAACAAGCAAAAATAAGTCCAACTATAGCATATGGAAACAGCACTTCTACCTGAGGCCAACTGCGTGCAGCGAGTCCTCCTACCATCCAAAGCAATGCCCCTTGTACACGATCACCAAAGAATACAAGTAGTGCTGAAATACCTGATCCTAAAAAGGCTGCGACCGCAACACCAGCTAAGATAATACGACTAGGTCGCACTCCATTTTTCCATGCTAATGCATACACCATGAGTGCTGCAGCCATAGCACCTAAAAAGGCTACCAACGGAACTATATGATCATACCCAGGGAATAAAATAAATATGATAACACCAGCCAGCCCTGCACCAGAGGATACCCCTACAATCTGTGGATCTGCTAGAGGATTTTTCATAACTGCTTGCAAAATTGCACCAGATACAGCTAGACAAGCCCCCACTAACGCAGCTACAATATTGCGAGGCAATCGAATATTCCAAATAATTTGTGAAGATGTGTCAGTTAGCTCACTAGACCATAATGTATGCCAAATCTCAGCTAATGATACGGATGTTGATCCCCAAATAAGAGATATAATCATGCTCATAATAACGGCGATGATTAAGATACAAATCACTGATACACGAAATAATTTTCGTTCATTACTAGATGCCATATGAACCCCCTCTCAAAACCTACCTAATGTAATATAAGTCTCTTATAAAATGAACTCTATTTTACAGATACTACATTATAAGAAATTTAATATAGCATAATTACTGTGTTTATCTAATTTATGTTTAGCAATTATTGTGAAAAATATATACAGTAAAACCCGAATCGCAAAACTACTAAAACACGATTCGGGTTTTGTACTATTTAGATTCTTTGCCTTCTACGAAGAGCATGTCATTGCGTTTTACGTCTGTGTAAAGTAATGCATTACATACGGAAGCAGCGATTGGGCTACCACCTTTGTTGCCTTTTACAGTGATGTAAGGAACCGGAGATACTTCCATCAGATAGTCTTTGGATTCTGCAGCACCTACGAAGCCTACAGGAATACCAATGATAAGAGCTGGTTTAATGCCTTCTTCTAAAGCAAGGCGCAATACTTCGTACAATGCAGTTGGCGCATTACCAATAGCTACGATTTGGCCTTCTAATTGTTTGCCAAATGTACGCATAGCTGCGATGGAGCGAGTCACGCCTAACTCTTTAGCCATTTTAGCTACGTTTTCGTCTTTAATCAAGCAGTGTACTTCGTTACCGCGAATTTTAAGAGCTGGTTTAGAAATACCTGTGCGAACCATTTCTACATCTGTATAAATATCTGCACCATTATCCAAGGCTTCAATACCTTTTTGAACAGCATCAGGGCTCATTTTTACAAGTTGAGCATATTCAACATCGCCAGACGCATGTACTGTACGAGATACAACGCGCACTTCATCATCTGTTAAGCCTAAATCCTTTACATAATCGTAAATGATTTCCATGCTTTTATCTTCAATAGCTTTAGGATTTTTAACGTAATCCATTAGTGTCCTCCCATAATTTAAAGAATTCATCATTTGATGATACCACGTGACTTTCAAGTTTAACACGCGGACGATCGATAACAATAACATGGATATCAAGATCCATAGCTGCTTGTAATTTTGTATCAGCACCACCTACAAGGCCAGAGTTTTTCATAACTACAACGCTTGCCTGTGTATCGTGGAACATGATGCGGTTCATATCATAAGAAAATGGACCTTGGACAGCAACAATGCGCTTAGGACTCACGTTGAGGTCTTCCATCATTTGTAACACCTCGGCGGTCGGCAAAATACGTGTCCATACTTCACAATCTTGCAAGGCTTCAGATTTAGCAAAGATGTGCATTGTCTTACTACCTGTGGTCAAATACACATGTTTGTTATTCTCCTTTGCCAATTTGCCAGCCAAATTAGCTGCTTCTACCTCATCCACTACGATATGCAATTTATCATAGTCTGGCAATGGCACCTCTTTACGTTCAAAGCGAACAAAAGGAATACCTTTAGCTTTTGCTGCATCTTGAGCCGTAGCTGTAACAATAGCAGCATACGGATGGCTTGCATCGATTAATAAACGTACGTTGTGTTTCTTAATCAAATTTTGCATAGCCTCTTGATCAAGACGGCCCGTATGAACAGTAATGCCTTTATGGGCAGCAAGCTCTGCCCCATACTGACTCACAACAGTAACGAGAACCTCTTCACCTGTCCGTTCTTGGATGTCTACCGCTAAGGTACGACCATCCAAGGTACCAGCGATGACCCAAATCATAATTTGTAGCCTCGAGGTGTAATCATGCGACCATTTTCAACATAGGTTTGACTATTGCCGATAATAACAAGTGTTTGCATATCCACTTCTTCGTTTGTGAAATTCTCAAGGTCAGAAATTACCATGTGTTGCCCTGGACGACCTGCTTTTTGCACGATACCAACAGGTGTTTTAGGATCGCGGTATTTAAGAACGATTTCACGAACTTCATCTAAATGAGTAACGCGTTTTTTACTGCGCGGGTTGTACAAGGAGATAACCATGTCACCTTGTGCACAAAGGTCAGCACGTTTTTTAATTAAATCCCATGGAGTCATCAAGTCACTAAGAGAAATAACTGCAAAGTCATGCATCAACGGAGCGCCTAAAACAGAAGCCGCTACGTTTACAGCACTAAGGCCAGGTACGATACCTACGGAAGGACGTTTTTCTGCTGGTACTTTATTAGCAAGTTCCAACACAAGACCTGCCATGCCGTATACGCCAGAGTCACCAGATGATACAACTACGACTTGATGGCCTTCTACCGCTAAATCAACAGCTTGTTGGCAACGATCTACCTCTTGCATCATGGCAGTGCCTACAGTTTCTTTACCTTCGATAAGGTCTTTAATCAAGTCAAGATAAGTCAAATAACCTACAACACGGTCAGCCGCTAAGATGGCTTCGCGCGCTTGAGGCGTCATAAACTCTTCATCGCCAGGGCCGATGCCAATTACTTTGATGTTACCTGTGCAATGGCTACCGTTGTTTTTGGATAAATTGTTTTGTGCTGTATTAGTGTTCGGCTCTTGGCCGCTAGTAATGCCGTTGTCTCGCATACGTTTCCTACTCCTATAGTTCCTTTTACAAAATTAGATTCTTTTAATTTTTCTTCTTCAATGAGTGGTGCCATCTCGTCCTGTGTATAGAACACGATAGGCCACCCCATAATTTGCATAGCCTCCAAGAGGCCTACTTCATCTTGTTTAACAATTACCGATGCTGCCGTTACAAGGCTTTTAGGTGAAAGTTTATGCGCTGCTAGTGATTGTTGTATGGCGTCAAGAATCAATTCCTTTGGCGTATCTCGGCGACAGCCAATGCCCATCGTATACGTACGAGGACGCAAAATCAATTGATGTCCATACTCAACAATTACTTTATCTGTAATTACAACTCGAGATGATCCCTCTTCGGAGCTTTCATTCTTACATGGCATAGAATCAAGTTGCTCTAACGAAACAACATGAACCTTACCATGTTCACCAATATGATCTTTCACAGATTCTTTTAAATGCTCTGCATTAGATAAGCTCTCATCAATGTAATAATCAACCCGCTCGCCCCCAACAATGGCAGAGTTCACATTGATTAAGGTTTGAAAATCATCTACCAATAGATGCTCATGGCGCGCCAACACGTCAGGCGCTGGCAATCCGTTTACATCCGTTGCGGTCGTAATCACAGGGTCCGCATCAATGGCCAGCGAAATGGACTGCGTCCATTCGTTGGCGCCCCCAAGGTGACCAGATAATAAGCTAATCACATGGTGTCCTACTTCGTCCATTACAACTACCGCAGGATCCTTGGATTTGTGTTCAATATATGGCGCAATCATGCGCACTACGATACCAAGTGCCATAATACATAATACTTGGTCGTAATCCTTAAAAATCTGACCAATATGGTTTTTGAGAGAATCAAAATAGATGGCCTCACCACCAGAAGGACGGTTTTCCTTTTCAAAACAATCCGCATGAGGTGCCACCAAAGACTTGATGCGTTGACCCAGCTTTGCACCTCGTTCAGAAACAGAAAGAATAGCCGTTCTATTCTTCTTAGCTTCCGTCATAGGCGCACCAATTTCTAGTTCTTTCATCATACTAGTCCTTAGCACTGCGGTACATGTGAGCAAAGCCTTTGTCATAGAGTTTAGACAATTCGTATTCACTATCTAATACATGGCTTACTACAATCATAGCTTGGCGCAATACGCCTTCTTTCGCTACGATGTCCGCAATGGTTTCCAATGTGCCGCGGATAATACGTTGGTCTGGCCAAGAAGCTTTTACCACGATAGCCACTGAAGTTGTTTTGTCATAACCACCCTCGATGAGTTCAGCTACAACCTTATCTAACATTTGAA
>ERZ773087.2179-NODE-2179-length-10711-cov-3.864114_pt1 | contig 10711 bp, 11 predicted proteins | sample MGYA00511375_ERZ773087 | MGnify/ENA primary metagenome ERZ773087 (study PRJEB29015, sample SAMEA2737995) | human oral metagenome | biome: human oral; feature: human-associated habitat; material: dental | place: China | collected 2063 ...
TATATTATGGACGAATTTTTTACTGGAAATTTTTACTCCGTTCATCTTACCTAGCGCCTCGACGATAGCGGCGTCTACGGCGGCCTCTCTAGTGACCCCATTTCCGCTACCGGTGGAGGTTTTTACGGAGGTTTTGGTTACGACCTCGGCGTTTAAAGCGCATAGCATTAGTAAAAAAATAAAAATACCTCTCATGCTATATCCCTAAAAATCGTCCATCGAGTTTATGATTTTACTCTCACGCTCTACTTTTTTGCCGCTTTTTTGAGAGCCTGATTTGGCTTGGTTAGGCTCGCTTTTTTTATTGGATAGGGCATCGTTGATGTTTTCAAGCGTATTATACGAGTAGACTCTAACTATGCCTACGTGCAAGATACCGTTCTCGTCGGTCGTATGCCATCTTTTTGCCGTATTTATGCCTCTTAGCTTTAAATTTGAGCTTGCATTTATCGTTTTTTTCATCACGTCTTGGATGTTCTTTTTGCTTACGGGAGCTTCCTCGCTAGTAGAGCCGTCGCCGTGTATGGTTCTTGAAACGCTCTGCTCGTATCTCTTAGCTGTCTCGGACTCGTCTTTGGTTTTTATGCCCATATCCACGAATTCGCTTATGGCCGCATCGGCTTTTATCTTTGCCGTATCTTCTGCGACTTGTTGTCTTTTTTTGTTTGCGTAGGCGTCCGTGCTTTTATTCGTCACGCCCCATCTGCCGTAACTTATGATCGCAGGCATACCGTTTTCGTCGTACGTTAGCCTAGTGCCGTATTCGTTTAGCAGATCTTTTGGATCTTGAGGGATTTGCTCTTTGATCGTTTTTTTGGCTTTTCCGACGATGTTTGGTTTTCTGCCTAGAGACATGTCTCTGGCGATTTGCCTCGTTTTATCGGATATTACGCCGATTACGCCGATAGAATACGTCTTAGTATCCGGATCTTGGGTGATTTTGGTTTGGATAGGTACTAAGCCGCTCATCCTGCCGCTGGCTTGAACTACGGCTTTTTTTATAAACGTCTCTTCCAGAAGTGCCTTTTTTTCTTTTACGTCGATAGGTTTAACTTCTACGTCAAGCTTTTCTAGCAGCTTATTTATGCTACCTTCTGCTAGATCTCCGAGCTTGGCCAAAATTTGATCCATTCTGTCGCCTCTATCGATTTGAGGAAACTCTTTCGCGTCGGTAGAGTCGTTGCTAAAAGTCTGAGCGATTGTGTCGCTTACTATCTTGCCAAACGCGTCTCTTACGAAACTATACTGCATATCAAGCATGGCTTCTTGATACGCTAGCTCTGCGGCTTTTGCAAAGTCGGCGTCCGTATCGTAAACCAAAACCTCGGCTTTTCCGTTAAAAAAAGTCTTGCCGTCTTTAACGACGCCCCACTGGATATCGTTTTTATCTTCATATTCGTCGAAATAATCATCTATCGTCTTTGGCGTTATATTTTGCAAGCTTGCATCGTTTAAATTTATCTGCGCATCTACTTCTTCTTGTGTTAGCGCCCGATCCTGCGCAGCCAAAGACGGCGCATTTTGGGCCTCTTTAGCGATCTCTTCGTTTGCGCTTAAATTTAACGTCAAAGCCGCAGCTACCGCCAAACTTAAAAATTTGATATTCATATTTTTCCTTTAGTTACCAGCTTACGCTTTTGTTTGAACCGATTTTATTTATATTTATCTCGTCTTCCCAGAACGCTAGACCGGTTTGCAACTGAGTCAAAGTAAGCTGAAAATAATACTCCACTAGCTGTTTATTGTCCGTGGTTTTTATATTTCGCTGTATTATCTTGCCAGATAAGCTCATATCAGGAGCCAGTAGTGTGCCTTTTTTAGCTATAGTATTTTGGGCAAATTCGTCGTTTTCCCTAAGCTCTCTTACGTCGTGAGACATCGTATCCTCTGCCCCTCCGGCGGCGACTGCGGTAGTTATTACGGCTTTACCGCTTTTTAGCATAGCGATGCGGATTTTTTTGGTTAGTAAAGCCGTATCGATGCGCTGGGTCGTATCGTTTATGACCTTGCCCATAGCTACGACGTAACGTCCGCCGCCGGGTCTTTCTAGAGATCCGCTAGATAGCAGGCTTTCCACGGCGTCGCTTGCGGCCTTTTCAAAGTCGGTATGATCTATACCCATCGTTATAGGCTCGGCGTCTTTTACTTTAGAGCCGTTTTGCATATAGCCGCTCGTAGCGCATCCGCTAAATATCACAGCTATGACGGCTACGGAAAATAAAGTCTTTTTCATTATTTACTCCTTAGTTTTTAAATTCGTATCTATTTATGGTCTTGATATCTTTATCGTCGCTATCCGGGGTCGTTATGCGTAGCTTATAATTAACCACTTTATCGCTAGGCGAAACGGCTCTGACGTTAAAATCCCTTTTGCTCTGCACGACTACTCTTTTCCATTTTGTAGTTATGTTTGTGATTAAAAAGCCGTCTTTATCAAACCAATCTACCTTATAAAGCAGGTCTTTGTTAAAAGACGATTCGTTTTTAAACCTAGCCTCGACCTCCATCATACCGCCGTTAGTGAAGCGGTCGTTTAGGCTTTGCAGCGATAAAAAGCTATTTACCGAGTTATCTTCGATATCTAGGTGTGGGCTTGCTTTAGGCTCTTTTGACGAGCAGCCTATGAGCAATAAGCTAAGCGCAAAAAGCGCAAATTTTTTCATTTTATTTCCTTTCATAGTAAATTTCGTTTAGACTAATATTGCCAGGCGTTAGAGATTTTATATAGATAATAGCATTTAGTCCCTCTTTTAGGGTTATATTTTTAACAGGCTTTGCGTCGTTTGTTACTATTTGTAAAATTTGCCCTTTATTCTCGACTCTTAGGCTTTGAAAGTCGCGCGGCAGAGTACTCCAGTATCTGACGTCCGATTTATTGGTAATTGCCGAATATAAACCGGCCGCTATCGTTCCTATATCTCCGGCTGCTTCTCTAGCTCCGTAGCTAAGCGCCGCTTTGGTTATTGCTCTTGCTACGGTTCTGGTTACGCGAACGGGCATTTGGTCTTTAAATTCGGTTCTTACCACGGCGTCCATATCGGCTATCTGGATGGTAGGCTCGCCGTTTACTTTTATAAATTCATACGAACTAGCGCTTTGATCCAGTGTCGGCAAGGCTATGCCTACGTGAGGCACGTGCATGGTGGCTATAAAAAGCGGTATGTCGTATCTGAGCTCTTTTCTAGCGATAGTTTGGCCGTTTTCGTATATGACCCAAACGTATTTAGAGAGATTTTTATGTCCGTTTTTAGAAAAGTAGCTATCTATAAGCGCCATATCTTTTCTAACCTGCGGATTTTTACTATCCATCAGCAGGGTTTCTTTTAGTAAATCTCGCGATTTTTCGTAGTTGCCGTCCATAAAGAAAAATATACCGGCTAAATACGAAGTAAACGGATTTATAAAATTAGGCAAGGCTCTAAAATCGCCTATCGAACTCTCGTATGAGGATAGTATCGCCGAAATTTGCGAGTCGTTTTGAGATTTTTGATCGTTTTGCTCTACTTTGGCATCTTTTTCTAGCTCGTCTTTAGCCTTTTGCAGCTGCTTGGCATACATATCTTTAGCTCGCCTTTGTCTATCTATGGCTCTGTTTAGCTCCACTCTGGCGCTATCGTAATCTTTCATAGACATAAAGTCTAACGATTTATAAATATTGGTCATAACGCGCTCATAATAATACCCCTCGTAATCAAGCGTATTTTCATTTACTAAAGCCGAACCTATCTCGGCTCCTACCGCAGATAGCGCGCCTTTTTCGTCTATATCTTCTTTATATTTTGACTCGGCCACATCAAAATAATAAACGCTAGCGTTAAAGTCTCCGCACTGTCTAAGCAACGCGCCTGCTTGATTTGCCGAAAGTACGGCGTCGTCGCTTTTTGCGATCTTGTTTTTTTGCTCAGTTACGTCGCAAACTCCGTCGGCAAATTTTTTAGAATAAGCCGCGATGCCGTCTTGATGGCCGGTTACCGCCGCACAGCCTACAAACGATACGAAAATAATACAGGCCATAACGCATCTTTTGATAAATAGACGTTTAAAACCCCTCATCTTGTCCCCCTAGATTTAGATTTTAGTAATACTTGCATAATATTACATAAAATAATATTAAATGAATATTAATCAAAATCATAAAATCTTTAAAATATTACCTTGAGCAAAAACTAAAATAAAGATTTAATATAATAAAAGCAAATCGTCTCGCTCGTTATGAAAAATTTTTGCCGATTTTAGAGGCATAAATTTGCGTCCTAGCTTTGCTTTTCAAATTTCTGCTTTAAAATTTTAAAAATCTCATGCTTTGAGAGCTCGTATTTGTCGTATATCACGGCGTCATCATCGCCGGTAGGCTGCATGAGACCGTATGCTAGCTCGCGGTCTAGCCTGCCTTTTTTAAATTTAACGTTTAAAACGTCTATTTTGCGCTTGGCGTCTATCTCGCGGATGCTGATTTGCTTGATATCTTTAAAGTAAAATTTCGCATTTTTGGCGCCTTTTTGCACTAAAAATCCATCGTCTTCGATACGCAAAAAACTAACTTGAAATATCTTTTTTACGCAAAAAACCGCACAGATCACGGCAACGGCCATCGTAAAAATGCCGGTCCCGCCTATCCCGTAGTAAAAATATCCCGCAAAACCCGCGCAAAATAGCGCAATAGCCAAAAATAGCGCGCTTGCTACGCCTTTTTTATTTTCTTTTACCGTCATCTTTGCTCCTTTTTTGCAAATTATACCAAACGGCGGCGTAAATACGGATATTAAAGCGCTAAGCGCAAGCATAAATTTAGCGCTTAAAAAGCGGTATCCGCGGCTAAATTTTATGTCGGCGTTAAAATCGGCGTAATTTTTGCTATAATAAATGTGAATTAAATAAAAAATGACCCGGCAACGCGGCTAATTCGCTTTGCGCTGGTAAATTTAAGGACGTAAATGCAACAAAACACGGTTTTTGGCGGCGAGTATTCTCGCAGAGATATTTTTTTAGTTATGACGCTGGTTTATATATTCGGCGTGATATGCAGGCTTTATTGGGTCGTTTGGGTATCTGGTATGGACGAGTTTTGGCTTAACGGCGTGCCGCTGCTAACTACTAACGATGCGTTTGCTAACGCAGAGGGCGCGCGCGATATGCTAGCTGGATTTCATCAAAAAGGCGACCTTAGTCCATACGGCGCATCCATCCCGACGCTAACGTTTTTAATAAGCAATATTTTATCATCTAACGTAGATACTATTGCATTTTATTTGAGTATATTTTTATCTCCTTTGCTAGCGGTGCCCGTCATCTTAATATCAAGAGAATATAAAATGCTAAGCGTCGGCGTCGTGGCGTCTTTGCTGGCCGTTTCGGCACCTGGGTACTATATCAGGACTATGGGCGGATATTTTGATAGCGATATGCTAAACATAACCCTGCCCGCGCTAACGGTTTGGTCTTTAATCAAACTCGTAAAAAGCCGCTCTAACAAAGATATATTTTTACCGGCCGTTTTTACTGCGCTTTATTCTTGGTGGTACGTTAGCTCGTATTCGTTAAATTTAAGCCTTTTGGTTACGTTTTTATTATATACGCTAGTAGCAGATAGGCGAAACGACGTAAACTATAAAGCAGCGATACTGATGGCGGTCGCTCTTATTAGGTTTGATTATCGCAGCGAAGGCGAAATGATCGTTAATTACGTTTTGGCCCTAAAAGTCGTTCTTATAGTGGCGTTATATTTTTTTATGGCGAAAGCTTCCGCTTCTTTAGGCAAAAAGGCCGTTATCGGCGCGGGCTTATTCGTAGCGATTTTATTTGTGAGCTTTGGCGGATTTGAGCCGGTTTTATACGTGCTTGACGTTTATATAAATAAAAACATAGGAGGAACTTTAGAGACGCTTTATTTTTATAGCACCAGAAAGACCGTCATCGAGGCGGCTAACATATCCTTTAACACCTTTGCGATATATGCGGCCGGAAACGTTATTACCTTTATAGTTTCTATGGCGGGACTTGTTTTGCTGGTTATTAAATTTCGCTCCTTTATCCTAGCTCTTCCTATGGCGGCGCTCGGATTTTTATCGTTTGTCGCAGGGGTTAGGTTTGCTATGTATATTACGCCCGTTGCCGCGCTGGGATTTGCTTATTTCATATATTTTACATTTGAGTATTTTGGTATCAGAAGATGGCTAAAAAACGCCATGACCGTTTTGCTAGCATGCCTAGCCTTGACGCCTAATATCGATTTTATATATAGATTTCTCGTTCCGCCTACGCTTTTTAAGAGTTCTATCGCACCTTTAGTGCAGTTAAAAGATAAGGTTAGTAGAGAGGATTATGCCGTATCTTGGTGGGATTTTGGATATTTGATTAGATATTATGCCGACGTCAAAGTCGTCTCAGACCCCGGTAGCAGGCAGATAGGCGAATACGCTTTTTTATCGGCCTTTATGCTAAACGAAAATCAAACCGCCTCTGCCAACATGGCAAGACTAAGCGTAGAATACATCGAAAAAAGTCTGGATGAAAAGCCGGGTTCATTATTGTTAAGAGCGCAAAAAGACTACGGCGAAAAAGATATAAATAAATTTTTAAAATCTCTAAACGACGAAAATTTTAAGCTCCCTAAAAAAACGAGAGACGTTTATTATTACTTCGTGCCTGAGATAATAGACATGCTGCCCGCTATCTTAAAATTTACCTCCATAAATATCGCTACGGGCGAGGAGCGGCTGGATAGAACGGTACATATCGGCTATCAGTTTACCATAGAAGCTGACGGCAAGCTAGACCTAGGCGGCGGTTGGACGCTGCCTGGCATAGATAGTCCGCATCTGCTATATAACGGCAAAGAGGTAAAAATAAACTCCCATCATCATATAGCCAGAGGCGCGGACGGCAACCTCGTAAAAAACGATAAAAAGCTGGACGAAAGCGCGGATATCCATGTGTTATTTTTGGCCGATTACGAGAGGATTTTGATTTTAGATCAAAAGGCTTACGATTCGGCCTTCGTGCAGATGTTTTTGCTGGATAATCACGATAAAAATCTATTTGAGCAGGTTTATCTAGGCAATAAAGCAAAAATTTACAAATTACTAAAATAAACAAAGCCAGGTTTAGCCTCGTAGTCCCGGCGGCTAGCGAGGCTAAATTTAGCTCTTGCTAAGAATTCGGTAGCGATTATTTAAGCGGTCCGGTTTTATTGCTCGGCGTAAATTAATATAGCTGGACTTGCGCCGCAGTAAATTTCGGCGCGCTTTTAAGATATTTGCTTAAATTTGAGTCGTTTTTACGTTTTAGAGATAAATTCGGCGCAAACGGGCTTAACCCTGTCTATATCTGCGCCGAATTTGAGGATTATTTTATTTTAGCTTCCAGCGAGATTTCTACGTCCGGATAGCTTTTGCCACCGTGAAACGCCTTGGCTGCGGTTGCAAATTTAGCAAAAGTCTCGTCTAGTTTTAGATCGGCTAGCAGATCGACGCCGATTTTAGCTTTTAGCGTGCCGCCCTCAACCGTATACTGCGTTTTGTAGGTTTTGCTATTTCCTTTTACGCTTACTTCGACTTCTATTTCGCCGGCCTTATCGTCGCCGCTAGCCGATACGATTTTAGCTGCGATTGCGTTGCCGTCGAAGATTATGCCAATACGTTTATCGCGGTCGGGAAGCTTTGTGTTTATGTTTTTTGGATCGATGTTAAATTCAAAGCTCTTTAAAAAATCCGCGAAATTAGCATTTTCCGCGCTTTTAAAGCCTAGTTCTTTAAACGTACCTTCAACGCCTGTTTTATTTGCCAGCTTATAGCCGACAAATTTTACGTTAGGCTCGCCCTCTACGCTAAAAGCAAATGCCGAAGCCGCAAATAAAGAGGCGATTAACGCGCCAGAAACGATTTTTCTCATCCGTTCTCCTTAAGATTAAGATTAATAACTGCTATCATTAAGCCAGCAATTATATAATCTAAAACTTCAAACGAAGCTTAAAGCTGCTGTTTTTTACCCGCTTTCGTTTCGGCGCGCCTAGGCGATGCAAAATTTACCTCGGCTAGGCGCCTAGAACGAGCGATTTATTAGAGCTGTTTTTTGAAAGATACTGCAAAAGCGGCGAATTTTATGCTTTCTAACAAGCTTAAAGCACGGCTTACGGCGCGCGACGCGAAATTTAGCAAAACCGGAGCCGTTAAGCAAGATGCGGCCGAGGCGCCGGAAAACGTCTGTCGGCACCTTGATATAAACGCGCTAAAATACGATGCCAAAGACGTAGAGGCGATGCTCGCACCTTTTTGCGAAGAGGGCTTCGTAAATGAGACGATAAGCTCGCAGACGACATTATTTACGTTTTAAATTTTAAAAATTTAAGGGCGAATTTGAGCTTCGCGCAAGCTGCGCAAATAGCCTGTAAAGCGCGGGCTAAAAGGCTCGCAAAATATTTTATACGGGCGTTTCTTCGCCGACACTTCGTTTATTATTCATTCCCAAACCCCTATATTTTCTTTTTTAATTTTGCCATCATATTTTCATTGCCTTCATCCTCATCTATCCAAACCCATTCTTTAACGTTTTTGGTTATCCACTCATTTTGAGCGGCATAATGGCAAATAAATAGTCCCAAATTTGCCAAATCGTTTTCATTCCCTTTTGCGTGAAAAGTATTTTTATCAATCCTAATCAAATTGCATTGCTCGGCAAGCTTGTCTAAATATTCGTATATTACGTCTAGCTTATACTTTTTCTCTCGTAAAACCTTTTCTTCGTCTATCACGATTTTCGTGCCTAGTAACGGATAGGCCATATTTTTCCTCTTTATTTTGATTAAATTTACCGCTTGCCCAAAGCCGAATTTAAAAGCAAAGGCAGTTAAATTTAGCTTCGCAAACGAGCGAGCTATGCGCTAGCCTGCCGCAATCAGCCAAAAATCCTTTTTAAATGCGCTTCGTAATCTCTCGCAAAACGCTCTACGTCGGGATTTTTAATGACGTCGTTGCACATAAATGTAGGCAGCCTTTTCGTGCCTAAAAACTCGTTGGCTTTATGAAAATGCAAATAAACGCCGTCCACGCCCACGCCCTCGAAAAAATCTCCGGGCTTCTCAAACGCCTGAAGCGGCGCATTCCAAGTGACGCTCAGCATGTGCGATTTGCCCTTTATCAGCCCGCCGGTGCCGTATCCTTCGTCTGGGCTTGCGCTGTGCCGCCCGTCGTTTGCCACTATCTTGCCTATACCGCTCATAAACACCTCGTCCACGTACTTTTTGACTAGCCAAGGCTCGCCCATCCACCACGCGGGCATCTGCCAGATCACGGCATCCATCCATAGAAATTTTTCTACCTCGCCCTCTATATCGTAGCCCTCATGTATCGTAGTTTCGCGCGTTTCGTGTCCTAGGGCTTGTAGCGTTTTTTTGGCTAGCTCGTGCAAGGTTTTGCTTAGCTTGCCGCCATTGCCGTTAAAAGGCGCTCCGCCGTTGATAAGTAGTATTTTCATCTTTTATCCTTTTGATTAAATTTATTCGTTAGCGGCTTACCGCATCTAAATTTAAATTCTGCCTTGCGCCTTATATGCGAACGCAAGCGTAAATTTTACAAAGCGCTTATTGCTAAATTTTACTTTCACGCCGCAGTTTAACGCCCTAAAATTTCAAATTTATCGCCGTGCACCGCGATCGCTTCGGCGTTATTTATCGGCGTCAAATTTAACTTGCCGCCGTAAGCTTTTAAAATTTTAGCCGCGCTTTGCACGAAAGGCTCCTCGCCGTAGTGCGGCACCGGGTAAAATTTAACCAGATCAAGCCCTGTTTGCGCCGCCGCCCCGTAGTCGCCCGCATCGTCCATCACGCTCGCATACTCCACGCTAGGCGCCGCTATCATCGCACCCGCCGACTCGCCCACGTACACGAGCTCGCCGCTTCGGACGCGATCTGCGATGAGGGCTACCAGATCCTTCTTTTTAAGCTCGCGCAAAAGATAAAAGGTGTTGCCGCCGCTTACGTAAAGCACCTGCGCCGCGCCGATCTTTGCCTTCGCTTCGGCCTCGCTCACTTTTGAAACATCTAAAATTTGAACCTCAAAACCCATTTTGGCAAACGCCTCTTTCGCCTCGTCCACGTAGTCTCGGTATTCCTCTACGTTTGCGGCGGTCGGGATAAAAAGCACCTCTTTAGCGCGGATATTTTGCCTCGCATAGTCCTCAAAAAGCGTCGCCGCACCCGCAAAATAGGAGCATAAAAACATCTCTATCATCGTTTTTCCTTTCATTAAATTTGCGCTGATTTAAAGCGCTCGTAAAGCTTGGCCGCAATGACTGCGAGCAAACGTATTTCAAAACGAGTAGATTAAATTCTACCGCGCCCACAAAGCAAGCACACGATGAAAAATGGCGCGGGCAGAATTTCGCCGATAAAAGGGCAAAAATTTACCGCCGCGGCGGTCGCAAGCTACGCTGAAGCCTAGGCTAGATGGCAGCGCAAACCGCTCCACAATCACCAACTGCCTGACGGTTTCAAACTTCACTAAAACGACGCGAACCGATCAAATCGAGCTGGCTAGAGGAGTCTATCAGAGCGAACGATCAAAACTATCAAATCAAGCCGATCAACCGAACCGACTAAAGCAAGTCAGCCAAGGCAAAACGGCTAGTGCTTTTTATCTTTAAAAAATCTAACGATCTTAGCCTGCAGCTTGAACCACTCGCTAAGCTCCATTATAGGCTGCCCTGCGTAGTTTTT
>ERZ773087.2180-NODE-2180-length-10711-cov-3.249625_pt1 | contig 10711 bp, 11 predicted proteins | sample MGYA00511375_ERZ773087 | MGnify/ENA primary metagenome ERZ773087 (study PRJEB29015, sample SAMEA2737995) | human oral metagenome | biome: human oral; feature: human-associated habitat; material: dental | place: China | collected 2063 ...
TTAGATAGCGTTTGAAAGCTCGATAGAGGCAGTTCCAGCGAGAGAAGTTCAGAAAGATGATTTGGTCGGCTTCTGCCATCCGCCGTTCATAAAAACACCAAGAGTAGTTGCCATCAATGACCCAGTCGGTATTTTTTGATAAAAAATTATCCATCTGTTCACTCATCCAATCACGGTCACTATCCTTCCACCTAGGCTGGAACTGCAATCTATCCATGTGAAGTTTGGGAATGAAGTAGTGGTGGGACAGTTGTGCCGCTAAAGTGGATTTGCCAGAACCGGAATAACCAATAATTGCTATTTTCATCCCTATCTCCTTTATGTTAGAAACAAAAAAAGCTCCTGAGAGCTCCCTTTGTATGCATTATTTAGCAAGTTTAGCTGAAAGGCGTGCTTTATCGCGGCTTGCTTTGTTTTTGTGGATCAAACCTTTTGTTTCTGCTTTATCGATAGCTGAGCTAGCAGCACGGAAAAGTTCTTCAGATGGGTTTGCTTCAAATGCTTTGATTGCAGTACGCATAGCTGATTTTTGAGCTGAGTTTTTTTCGTTATGTTTCACGTTCAATTCAGCGCGTTTGATAGCTGACTTAATGTTTGCCAAGTTGTTTCACCTCCATTGAAAATACTAACTATCTAATTATATATGAAAAGTTAGGATTTGACAAGCTTTTTTATTTTTTTAAGTAAATTTCATCAATTTCATGATTTTCGGCTTTGTGCAGGATAATTTCTGCCCGATTGCGGGTTGGCTCAATGTAGTCTAGCAGGTTGACAAGGTTAATGCTTTTCCAGACATTATGGGCGAAAGCTACCACTTCCTCTTCTGCTTGAGTGGTGAAGCGATGGTAGTAGTTTTTGGGGTCGTTTTCAGCCAGCGTCAGCATTTTTTTAAAGCGATCTAGATACCAATTTTCAATATTTTCGACTTCAGCATCAACATAGATAGAAAAGTCAAAAAAGTCTGTCATATATAGGCGCTCGTTCTGAGGATTCTGGAAAACATTGATGCCTTCGACAATAACAAAGTCAGCAGCCTTTACCTCTTGCATTTCCTGAGGGACGATATCATAAGTTTCATGCGAGTAGACTGGAATTTGGAAATCCTGACCGTTTTTTATGCTGTCCAGAAAGGAAAGAAGCAGCTCCATATTATAGCTTTCTGGAAAACCCTTGCGGTTTAAAATGCCATGATCTTCCAAGGTTTTATTCGGAAATAAAAAACCATCTGTGGTAACTAGCTCGACTGTCGCATTTGAAAAAGTCCGAGAAAGTAAAATCTGCAGCAACCGGCTGGTGGTGGATTTCCCAACGGCGACACTGCCAGAAACTCCGATGATAAAGGGCTGTTTCCGGCTTTCCTTTTGTAGAAAAATCCCCTTGGAAAAAGCCAAGTCTTCTTTAGAACGTTTATAAATCTGAATGAGATTGGTCAAGGGCAGGTAAATGTCCGTCACGTCCTGCAGACTGATCTTATCATTGAAACTCTTGATAGAGTTAAGTTCAGCCTGAGTCAGTGGTGGAGTTGTTTTGCGATGCAGGTTTTGCCATGTATGGCGGCTGATTTTTTCAAAATGAAGAAATTCGTTAGTCATAAGTTACTCCTGTATGATGGACTTTAGTATAACATACTTTTTGGAGAAATGAAAACGATTTACAAATCTAGGAAAATTATGATAAAATGGTTGTATGACTAAAATGTATTTTGCAGAAAATCCTGATGCCAAACACGATATTCATGAATTAAATGTGGAACTGTTAGGACAGCGGCTGACTTTTTTGACAGATGCTGGTGTCTTCAGTAAAAAGATGATTGATTATGGCAGTCGGGTCCTTTTGTCTGTCTTGGACTTTGAAGATGGAGAACGGGTCTTGGATGTTGGCTGTGGGTATGGGCCACTAGGTTTGACTTTAGCTAAAGCGTACGGAGTGGCTGCGACCATGGTAGATATCAACCAGCGGGCCTTGGACTTAGCTCAGCAGAATGCTGAGAGAAATCAGGTATCTGCTCATATCTTCCAGTCAAATGTTTATGAAAAGGTTACTGGCATTTTCGACCATGTTATCAGTAATCCGCCTATTCGTGCTGGTAAGCAAGTCGTGCACGAAGTCATTAGCGGAAGCTATGAGCACTTGAAAGAAGGCGGTGATTTGACCCTTGTGATTCAGAAGAAGCAGGGAGCACCCAGCGCCAAGTCAAAGATGGAAGATGTTTTTGGAAACTGTGAGATTGTCAAGAAGGACAAAGGCTACTATATACTAAGGAGTGAAAAACAAGATGCGTGCAGTTGATATTATCCAAAAGAAGAGAGACGGTTTGGAGCTAACCAGTCAGGAAATTCAGTGGCTGATTGAGGGTTATGTGGACGGGACGGTGCCGGACTATCAGATGGCAGCCTTTGCAATGGCTGTCTATTTTAAGGGCATGACAACTCGGGAAATTTCAGACTTAACCATGACCATGGTTGGGACTGGTGAGCAGTTTGACCTGTCAGAAATCGCAGGTATAAAAGTAGACAAACATTCCACCGGAGGTGTTGGTGATAAAGTGACTCTGGTCTTGGTTCCTTTGGTGGCTAGCTTTGGTGTGCCCGTTGCTAAAATGAGCGGCCGCGGGCTGGGCCATACTGGAGGAACCATTGATAAATTGGAATCCATTAAAGGATTTCAGGTAGAGCGCAGTCAGGAAGACTTTATCAAGCAGGTGCAGGAAATCGGCTTGTCTGTAATCGGGCAGTCAGATCAGTTGGTGTTGGCGGATAAGCTACTCTATGCCTTGCGAGATGTAACCGCAACTGTTGATACGATTCCGCTGATAGCCAGCTCTGTCATGAGTAAGAAAATTGCTGCTGGTGCCGATAGCATCCTTCTGGATGTGACGGTTGGTGAAGGCGCCTTTATGAAAAATATTGATGACGCTCGTGTACTAGCACGCACTATGGTGGATTTGGGCAAGGCTGTCGGTAGAAAAACAGTAGCTGTTCTGACTGATATGAGTCAGCCTCTGGGAACTAGCATCGGTAATCGTCTGGAAATTTTGGAAGCCTTGGATATCTTGCAAGGCAAGGGCCGTGAAGATATCACAACTTTTATTTGTGAGTTGGCTCAGATTATGCTCGGACTGGCAGATGTTGAGAAAACGGTGGAAGAAGTAAGAGAACAGTTGACCAACGGTGCTGCTTTGAAGAAATTTGAAGCTATGATTGCTGCTCAAGGCGGTGACTTGGAAGACCTCTATCGTCCATCAAGTGCAGCTCATATTATAGAAGTGAAAGCAGAACAGGCAGGTTATATCACTGAACTGCCTGCCATGGAATTTGGCCTCTTTGCCATGAGACTGGGAGCAGGACGGGCAGTTAAATCTGACGACTTGGATTATGAAACAGGAATTGTTTTTGAAAAGAAAGTCGGAGACAAGATCGAAATTGGAGAAGTTTTCGCAAAAATTTATTCAAATGAAAAAATTTCTCAAGAACTAGTTACAGAATTTCAAAAAAATGTTAAAATAGGTGATGAAAGCGTTGCAGTAAGCGAAATTATCGAGGTTATTGCTTAATTCTAGGAGAATTCAACATGAAATTAAACAAATACATAGACCATACGCTTTTAAAACCAGAAGCGTCAAAAGAGCAGGTTCTGAAGTTAATTGAAGAAGCAAAAGTTTATGATTTTGCCAGTATCTGTGTCAATCCAACCTGGATAGAGTTTGCTGCAGAGCAGCTGAAAGACTCAGACGTCAAGGTTTGTGTACCAATTGGTTTCCCTTTAGGCGCCAACACTTCCGATGTAAAGGCCTTTGAAACGAAGGACGCCATCCAAAAGGGTGCTGGTGAAGTGGATATGGTCATCAATGTCGGTGCGCTGAAATCAAAAGATTATGATTTGGTAGAGCGAGATATCCGTGCGGTTGTAGAAGCTGCTAACGGTACCTTAGTCAAGGTGATTCTGGAAACTTGCCTCCTTACAGATGAGGAAAAGGTTAAGGCTTGCCAACTGGCTCAGAAAGCTGGAGCTGATTTTGTTAAGACCTCTACAGGATTTTCAACTGGAGGTGCGACAGTCGAAGATGTTGCCCTCATGAGAAAAACAGTTGGTCCAGACATGGGGGTCAAAGCTTCTGGCGGTGCTCGTTCTTACGAAGATGCTCAGGCCTTTATTGAAGCTGGTGCGACTCGGATCGGAACTTCGGCCGGTGTGGCTATTATGAAGGGAGAAGAAGCTAGTGGCGACTACTGAGTTGATTGACTTGGCTGTTCAAGCCAGCAAAAATGCTTATGTTCCCTATTCTCATTTCCCGATTGGAGCGGTTTTGGTCGCAAAAGACGGACAGGTATTTACCGGCGTTAACGTTGAAAATGCCAGTTTTGGCTTGACCAACTGCGGAGAGCGGACAGCTATATTTAAGGCAGTTTCAGAAGGAGCTTTAGACTTCGAGGAGCTGATTGTCTATGGTGAGACGGAAAAACCCATATCACCCTGCGGTGCCTGCCGCCAAGTAATGGCAGAATTTTTTGATGAGGATCTAAAAGTGACCTTGGTCGCTAAAGATAAATCGACGGTCGTGATGACGGTCAAGGAATTACTTCCATATTCTTTTACAGATTTAACATAAGTCTGTTATCGGTCATCTGACCAAACTCAAACTTGCAACTGTGTTGCACATCTTATTTAGGAGGTTCAGAAATGAACAAAAAACAATGGCTAGGTCTTGGTCTAGTAACTGTCGCAGCAATCGGACTTGCTGCATGTGGAAACCGTGCTTCTCGCTCAGATTCTTCAGATGCGAAAACTGACATGAAAGCTGCTATCGTAACAGATACTGGCGGTGTTGATGATAAATCATTTAACCAGTCAGCTTGGGAAGGTTTGCAAGCTTGGGGTAAAGAAAACGGTCTTTCAAAAGACAATGGTTACACTTACTACCAATCTAACGATGAGTCTCAATACGCAAACAACCTGAATCAAGCTGCTACAGATGGTTACAAGCTAGTATTTGGTATCGGATTTGCCCTTCGTGATGCGGTTGAATCTGCTGCTAAAGATAACACAGACATCAATTATGTTATTATCGATGATGTTATCGAAGGACAAAAGAATGTTGCTTCAGCTGTCTTTGCTGATAATGAAGCTGCTTACCTTGCTGGTGTTGCTGCTGCAAAAACTACTAAGACAAAACAAGTTGGTTTCGTAGGTGGTATAGAAGGCGCAGTTATCACACGTTTTGAAAAAGGTTTCGAAGCTGGTGTAAAATCAGTTGACCCATCTATCAAGATTCAAGTAGACTATGCTGGCTCATTCGGCGATGCTGCTAAAGGTAAGACAATTGCTGCTGCTCAATATGCTGCTGGCGCAGACGTGGTTTACCAAGTTGCTGGTGGAACTGGTGCCGGAGTATTTAACGAAGCTAAGTCAATCAACGAAACAAGAAATGAAGATGAAAAAGTTTGGGTACTCGGTGTTGACCGTGACCAAACTGAAGAAGGTAAGTACAAATCTAAAGACGGTAAAGAATCTAACTTTGTTTTGGCATCAAGCTTGAAACAAGTTGGTAAGACTGTCCAAGACATCTCTAACCAAACTGCTAAAGGTAAATTCCCAGGCGGTAAAACTACAACCTTCGGTCTGAAAGACGGTGGGGTTGACTTGACGACTACAAACTTGTCAGAAGATGCGAAAAAGGCTGTTGAAGAAGCGAAAGCAAAAATCCTTGACGGCAGCATCACTGTTCCTGATAAATAAAAAATTTAAGAGCGATCCGACCGTGGAGGGTCGCTTCTTTTTGAAATTGAGACGCCTTTTGTATCAATAGAATTTATTAGCACGGGCTGTGCCAGTAAGTTTTATTGAAATAAAATGAAATTCTGGAAAGGAAAGATCCATGACACATGAAAATGTCATTGAAATGCGAGAAATTACCAAATTTTTTGGTGAATTTGTAGCCAATGATAAAATCAATTTGGAACTCAGAAAAGGTGAAATTCACGCTCTTTTGGGAGAAAATGGTGCCGGAAAGTCAACCTTGATGAATATGCTGGCTGGCCTGCTTGAACCGACCAGCGGTGAGATTGTAGTGAATGGAAAGTCCGTTAAGCTGGACTCTCCATCAAAGGCGGCCTCACTTGGTATCGGGATGGTGCACCAGCACTTTATGCTTGTTGAAGCATTTACTGTTGCTGAAAATATCATCCTTGGAAGTGAAATCACAAAAAATGGTGTGTTGGACTTGAAAGGTGCGACTAAAGAAATCAAGGAACTTTCTGAGAAATACGGCTTAGCAGTTGATCCATCTGCTAAGATTGAAGATATTTCTGTCGGTGCCCAGCAGCGGGTTGAAATCCTCAAGACTCTTTATCGTGGGGCGGACATTCTCATCTTTGACGAGCCAACAGCCGTTCTGACGCCAGCTGAGATTGATGAATTGATGAAAATCATGAAGAACCTCGTCAAAGAAGGGAAATCTATCATTCTCATCACTCACAAGCTGGATGAGATTCGGGCAGTTTCTGATCGCGTAACGGTTATTCGTCGCGGAAAATCCATTGAAACAGTTGAAATCGCTGGTGCTACTAACCAAGATTTGGCTGAAATGATGGTTGGACGTGCTGTTTCCTTCAAGACAGCGAAAGAGCCTGCTAATCCTCAAGAAACTGTTTTGTCAATCAAGGATCTTGTTGTTGAAGAAAACCGTGGTGTTCCAGCTGTTAAGGGGCTTTCTCTTGATGTTCGTGCTGGTGAGATTGTAGGTATTGCTGGGATTGACGGCAATGGCCAGACCGAGCTGATTCAGGCTATTACTGGACTTAGAAAAACAAGCTCTGGTGAGATTACAATTAAGAACCAGTCTATTATTGGCAAGCAGCCACGGCAGATTACTGAAATGAAAGTCAGCCACGTTCCTGAAGACCGCCACCGTGATGGCTTGGTTTTGGCAATGTCTATTTCTGAAAATATTGCTCTGCAGACTTATTATAAAGAACCGCTCAGTAAAAACGGAATCTTGAACTATGGTAAAATTTATTCTTACGCTCGTAAGTTGATGGATGAGTTTGATGTTCGGGCGGCCAGCGAATATGTACCTGCTTCAGCTCTTTCAGGAGGAAACCAGCAGAAAGCGATTATTGCTAGAGAAATGGATCGTGATCCAGACCTTCTGATTGTCAGTCAGCCAACTCGCGGACTTGATGTGGGAGCTATTGAATACATTCATAAACGCTTGATTGAAGCACGGACTCAAGGCAAGGCAGTTCTCGTTGTCAGCTTTGAGCTAGATGAAATCCTCAATGTTTCTGATAGAATCGCAGTTATCCACGATGGTAAGATTCAGGGGATTGTAAATCCTGAGGAAACCAATAAGCAAGAGCTTGGTATTCTCATGGCCGGCGGTAAGATCCAGAAGGGAGAATCAAATGTCTAAGAAATCACAAAAGATTGCAGTTCCCTTAATCTCAGTTGTTCTAGGGATTTTATTGGGAGCGGTTGTCATGCTCATCTTTGGCTATGATGCCCTCTGGGGATATGAATCCCTTTTTAAAACTGCTTTTGGTTCTTTGAGAAGTTTGGGTGAAATTTCGCGTGCAATGGGACCTCTGATTCTCATCGGTTTGGGCTTTGCTGTAGCTAGCCGGGCTGGATTCTTTAATGTCGGACTTCCAGGGCAGGCCTTGGCTGGCTGGATTATGGCTGGTTGGTTTGCGCTTTCCTTCCCTGATTTACCTCGTCCGCTGATGTTATTGGCTACTGTAGTCATTGCGGCAGCAGCTGGTGGTGTTATCGGCGCTATTCCAGGAATTCTGCGTGCTTATTTGGGAACGAGTGAAGTCATCGTAACCATTATGATGAACTATATTGTTCTCTTTGTTGGAAATGCTGTTATTCATAGTTTCCCTAAATCTGTGATGCAGAGTATTGACTCTAGTAAGCGTGTTTCTGCTAATGCGATTTATCAAACAGAGTGGCTGAGAAGTCTTACATCTAACTCTCGGATGAATATCGGTATCTTCTTTGCCCTGATTGCAGTAGTGGTTATTTGGTATTTGCTTAAGAAAACAACACTTGGTTTTGAAATTCGTGCTGTAGGTCTTAATCCAAATGCATCTGAGTATGCAGGGATGTCATCTAAGCGCACTATTATCGTCTCTATGATTATTTCAGGTGCTCTTGCAGGACTTGGAGGAGTAGTAGAAGGACTTGGAACTTATCAGAATGTCTTTGTTCAAGGAAGTTCCTTGAGTGTTGGTTTCAATGGTATGGCGGTAAGTCTCTTGGCTGCCAACTCTCCAATTGGAATCCTCTTTGCAGCCTTCCTCTTTGCAGTTCTGAGTGTTGGTGCTCCAGGTATGAACGTGGCTCAGATTCCAACAGAACTTGTAAACATCGTAACAGCTTCTATCATCTTCTTTGTCAGCGCCCACTATCTGATTGAGCGTATGACAGGTATGACGATTTTTGATTTCTTAAAAAATCGTCGGCAGGAAGCTAAAAAAGTGAAGGAGGGAAACTAGGATGAATATTGTAACGGTATTAGGTTTATTAGTATCATCTATGCTGATTTATGCGGCTCCCTTGATTTTCACAAGTATTGGCGGAGCCTACTCTGAGCACGCTGGTGTTGTTAATGTCGGCTTGGAAGGAATCATGGTTATGGGAGCTTTCACAGGCGTTCTCTTTAACCTGACTTTCGAGAAGAGCTTGGGTAGCGCGACTCCGTGGCTTTCATTGCTTGCTGCTGGTTTGGTCGGAGTTGTCTTCTCTCTTATCCATGCTGTTGCGACCATTACCTTCCGTGCGGACCACGTTGTGAGTGGTACAGTGCTGAACTTGCTGGCACCAGCCTTGGCAATTTTCCTTGTTAAAGCTATTTATAACAAGGGACAAACGGATAATATTCAGCGTTCATTCGGGAAGTTTAATTTCCCTGTCCTATCTAATATTCCAGTCTTGGGAGACATTTTCTTCAAGCATACAAGCTTGGTTGGTTATCTTGCCATTGCTTTCTCTTTCCTCGCTTGGTTTGTCATGTTTAAGACTAAATTTGGACTGCGTCTTCGCTCAGTCGGAGAACATCCGCAAGCGGCAGACACCTTGGGGATTAATGTTTACCTCATGCGTTATTGCGGAGTCATGATTTCTGGCCTGCTTGGTGGTATTGGAGGAGCTATTTATGCTCAGTCAATCTCTGTTAACTTTGCTGTGACAACTATCGTAGGTCCAGGATTTATCGCCTTGGCAGCTATGATTTTTGGTAAATGGAGTCCTATCGGAGCTATGCTGGCGAGTCTCTTCTTTGGAGCTTCCCAAAGTTTGGCGGTTATCGGGAACCAGTTGCCATTGCTTTCAAGTGTTCCAACGGTTTATCTGCAGATTGCTCCGTATGTCTTGACGATTGTAGTCCTTGCGGCATTCTTCGGTAAAGCTGTTGCTCCGAAAGCGGATGGTATCAACTATATCAAGTCTAAATAAATCTTTACACCAGTCCTTTGGAACTGGTGTTTTTTGGTGATTGAAAGAAGTTATAATCATAGGGATTGAAAAAGCCTGCTTCGTCTGAAGCGGGCTTTTTAAGATTAGTTTGTTGCGATTTCATTTAGCAGGTCTTCTGCAGTGGTGGTTGGATTAACGCGTACTCGGTTGAGTGTGAGCAAGCCATTGGATAGGGAAGCTAGTCCGTTATTGGTTGTTAGTCCCATCTTGTAGCCAAGGCTTTCAGCAATCTGCAAGGTTGCATCACTGTATCGTCCAGATGGATAGGCAACTGTGGTTGTGGTTTGAGACAGTTCTTTGTCCAAGTAAGACTTGGAGTCTTTTAACTCAATTTTTTGTTGGTCTTCTGTCGTTGCGGAGAGGTCAGGATGGTTGACGGTATGGTCTTCAAAAGACATGCCTTTGTCCTTCATTTCCTTTATCTCATCCAGTGTCAGCATATCTTCGCGTCCCGCTTCAACAAATCCAGTAATGACATTATTGGTTGCTTTCATGTCGTATTTCTGAAGAAGTGGAAAGGCATTAGTGTAGAAATCCTTTAAACTATCATCGAAGGTCAGCCAGACGACTTTTTTGTTTTCTGGCAGGACGTTCTCCGTTAGGACCTTGTACGCTTCAGCTGGTGTCAGTGGGTAGTAGCCTGCGTCTTTTAAAGCTTTTAGATGACTTTCAAATGTGTCTGGATCTACAATCAAACCGGCGTTAGCTGCTTCTGATGGATCCATGACGTGAATAGCATGATACATCAAGATAGGAACTTGAACTAGCTGGTCTTGCTTAACCCATTTGACCTTGTCTTTACTGCTATCATCCGAAGTCGTCTTTTTTTCCCGAGTCGGTGCTGACGAAGTTTTAGATGAAGTATTGACCTGGTTCGTTGACACATAATTAGCTTCTTTTTGGTTGTGCGAGTTTTGCAGTTTAGCTAGTAAAGAAAAGCCACCTACAATCAGGACAAGAAAAAGTAATAAACTTGTTAAAGAAAGCAAAATAGCTCTTTTTCTAGCTTTGCGTTGCTGCATGCGATTTCCTCGGTGTTTTCCTGTCATAATATCTCCTTTTTTTTTAAAAATTACAATTCCTTACGGAAATTTACATCTATTATAACAAATAAAGAAGTAGTTTTGTAGGCATTTTTATATAATTTTGTTATAATATTTTTTATACAAGAAATTTTCAAGGAGTGCTTCATGTCTATTAAAATAGCTTTACTTGGTTTTGGAACAGTGGCCAG
>ERZ773087.2183-NODE-2183-length-10695-cov-8.332707_pt1 | contig 10695 bp, 6 predicted proteins | sample MGYA00511375_ERZ773087 | MGnify/ENA primary metagenome ERZ773087 (study PRJEB29015, sample SAMEA2737995) | human oral metagenome | biome: human oral; feature: human-associated habitat; material: dental | place: China | collected 2063 ...
AAATAAATCCTTAATTTGTTCCCATTGTTCATCTGACATTTCATAGCGTTTTTGTTCTATGGCTGTAATCTCCAATACTTTTTTTATATTTTATCAAAAAATAAGGTATTGTACAATTTTAAGTTTTAAGACACACCCTAGTATAAGCAAAATTATATAAACATATTGTTTTTTAATAGCTTGATAAGCATTCCGGATGTAACTTTGTCCAAACATCATATAGATCTCCATATTTCATATTTTCATAGTTTTTTATATTACCTTTTCTAATATCTTCTGCAATATTGTCATATGTAACATTAGGCATCATATCGTCGTGATATATTTTTATTCCACCGGCTCTCAGCCATTTTCTTGCCTCTATATCACAATTATTGGTGAATAAATTATAGTCTTTTTTGTCCTTATAATTATTATTAACCTCAAATTTAGTCTTTTCTGCCTCTTGTGCTATTAATTTTCCCTTATTATCATCTATTGGTATATATATTGCTCTGTTATAGAAATCTTCTTCTGGAAGTCCATCTCTATTACTAACATTGAAACTATATCCATTATTATTTTTTACCACTAATGCTTTATTAATATCCAATCTGTATCCACAATTAACATGTGCATCATTATATCCACATACTGCTGTAGCATATTTAATGCCTCCTGACTCACCTACAAAACTATACAAGTCCCCTTTTGCATTTTCATGAACTAACATAATCGCCACATGAGCATTATCCAATGCCCCACCTATTGCATTAAGATAAAATACTCCTACATATGGTGATTCTTTTATATAACCTCTATATATCACCTCTCTTTGCTTACCGTCCCTATCCACCCACTCCATCGGATTTCCATAACAGTATCCGTAAGCATTCAGCGAAGTAGGATAACTTATACTTCCCTTTATCCAATCCTCTCCTCCAAATCTTCCCACTCCCGGCACATACTCTCTTGCCTGAGCAAAGTAGGTACCAGCCACCGCATCGTATCTATATCCCGTATATACGAAGGGCTGTACCTGCCCCTGTGTGCCGTAGGTATCTTTTCCAAACTCGTCATAGCCGTACTCGGTCCTGTTTCCCATGCCATCTAATACTGAGGTGAGTTTCCCTCCGGGAGAGTAGGTATAGCTTGTGCTGTTTCCTAAAGCATCTATTTCCTTTATCACATTAATATTTTTTTACTAAGCACCAACTACACTAACACTTACTATGGTTTCTCTTTAAAACCCTCCTACCAATCGATCCCATAAAATATATCCCATCTTTTCCATTTAGTTAATTCGATCTTTTCTTTACTCTCTAAATCTACTATAAAAAAATGTAATTGCTTTATATCATCCCACATATACGGGACATCTGCCACAGTATAAAATAGATATTTTTCATCATACGAAAACTTGAGATCTAAAATATGCTGAAAAAACAAAAATTGGCTGATAACATGTTCTTTCTTTTTACTTTCTAAATCATATATATAGATCTCAGGTTCCTTATAGTATACAAGCTTGCTTTTGTCATCAGACATCTCCATAATTCCGTCCAAGTCATCAAAATCTGCTTTAGGAATATTTAACACGAGTTCCAAGTCACTATCGTCAAGCGCTCTATCTACTCCTTTCTCGAGTTTTCTTTTGAAAATTTCTCCGCTTGTTTCCAAAAATATGACTTCTTCGGAGTTTTCTTCCTTTATAAAATAACTATAGTTCCTACCATTATACCTATGCAATACTTCCATATGCCAAGTATCATTCTCCTTAGTAAGGTAACATATAATATTTCTCCAAAGCTCCCATGAAAATGTATAACCGTCTTTGTAATATTTAGGCATATGTATATCTGTTGATCCGGGTCCGGAATACTTGATCTCATCCAAACCCAACTCTTTAGCACAGGCATTTAGATCACTAAGGCTTATGATAGGTGTAAATGTATTATCTTTCATATTAAGTTCCGCTATTCCTTGAAATTCATCTTCAGATACAGATCCGATAATACTATTATGGTCTTCGCTATATGACAGCTCATAAAAAATAAAGTCGGAAATTTTTTCGTACTTTTCACTACTTATATCGTATTTAAATGTTCCTTTATCTCCATTCTCAAATTCGGCAGAGAACACTATAGGTAACTCTTTTGAAACTTTATCTATCATATGTCTGCTTGTTTGACTTTTATATACATAAAATATAGATAAAACAGCTATACAAAAAAGAATTGTGATTATTACTTTTTTCTTCATTTAACTCTCCTTAATCACATGTAGTACATTTTATTTCATCAGTAGGTACAAAATACAATTGAGGATGAAGTGCACTCCAAATATCATGTAGATCACCATACATTGCATTTACATATTTAACTTTTACTCCTTTATCAATTTCACCGGTAACATAATCATACACTCCATTTGGTACTATACGCCCCCATGTATCTATATTTATTCCACCTGCTTGCATCCATCTTCTGGTATTTATATCACAGTTGTTTGCTAACAAATGATAATCCTTTTCATCATAACCTATACCATTTACACTTAGTATGGTTTCTTTTGCTGCCTGTGCCATCTTTTTTCCATCCTCATCTTTTATAGGAAAGTAAATGCCTCTATTATATTTATCTGATGCTTTTTTCCCATTTGCTTTAATAACTTCTTTAAAAACATATTCACTATTTTCATCTTTATCACCCCATGTTTTTCCTAAGTCTATTCCATATGCATGATTAACATTTGCATCACTATATCCTGCCAAAACTGTTAAGGAAGGATCTACACAATCATAACTGTATAAATCACCGGTATCATCGCTTCTAAGTAACAGCATGGCTATATGTCCGTTACCACCTGCACCTGATATAGAATTTAAATAAAATACTCCAACATAAGGAGCACCGTTATCATTTTGCAACACATCTTTTTCAGCAGATGCTTTTTTTATTCGTTCCGGAACTACTGCTCCCGCTTTTTTTACTTTACCATCCCTATCCACCCACACCATCGGATTTCCATGACAGTATCCATAAGCATTCAGTGAAGTAGGATAACCGATACTTCCCTTTATCCAATCCTCTCCTGAAAACCTTCCCACTCCCGCTACATACTCTCTTGCCTCGGCAAAGTAGGTGCCAGCCACCGCATCGTATCTGTATCCCGTATATCCGAAGGGCTGTACCTGCCCCTGTGTGCCGTAGGTGTCTTTTCCAAACTCGTCATATCCGTATATCGTTTGGCTCTTTCCTTCTTTTTCAAGAAGTCGGATAGTGCTTCCAAGTTCATCATTTAAGTATGTATAAACCTTTTCTTCTTCCTCCATAAATACTGCATTAAAGTCCCATGAATAGCTTTGTGTCTGTTCTTTTCCCCTGTCTAAGATACTTCTTTGCAGCATATTGTTATAGGGTCTTGTCCTGTCAAGTACATATCTTTCTTCATATACAGGCTCTTTTTTAGCTAGGTCAAGTTCATTTATGCTTTTAAGTCTGTCTTCTCCAAGACCTTTACTTTCAAACTTGTATTCCCTGCACCCTATCCTGTTGCCTATTCCGTCATACTCATAACTTCTTGCCTTTCCTAAATTTGAGTAACTTAAACCAAGCCTACCCAACGCACCGTATTCATAGGCTTTTATCTTCTTTCCTCTGTCAGTTACTCCTATAAGGTTTCCTCTTTTATCGTACTCATAGCTCTCATTTGTATGGAGGCTGTTTATATTTACGAGTCTGTCAAGGGCATCATAGGTATAGGCTACTTCTATGCCGTCTTTTTTCATCTTGCTTCTGTTTCCAAAGGCATCATAGGCATATCTGCAGACTTCTTTTTCTCCTCTTTTTACTGCCACAAGACGGCTTAGGCTGTCATACTCATAGTAAAAGGTCGATGAGTCTTCCCACAACTTATGTATGATCTTTTCTTTATTCTTATCCTCTTTTATTCCCTTATGGTCTACATCTCTTTGTCTTACTACCTTTGTTTTATTTCCAAGCAGATCATATCCGTAAATGTATTCTTCAAGTTTTTTATCTCCCTTCATATGGCAAAGACTGCTTAAAAGCCCTCTTTCATCATACGAATAAAGGCTGCTTATCTCATCAGGCATATCTTTTCTTATCAGTCTTCCTTCTTTATCATATGAATACCTTATCTCTTTATCTCCTGATATAAGGCTTACAAGTCTTAAGTCTTCATCATATCCGTATTCGATACTTTTTTTGTCAGGGTATACGGTTCTTAGTCTTTCTCCGAACTTTCCGTAACTGTATCTTACTTCTTTACTGTTATGATCTGTTACCTTCGTTGTTCTTGCGAGCTTATCATTTTCTATACTTATAACTCCAAGGGCATCTTTTACCTTAGTCAGTTTTCCTAAGCTGTCATACTCATACTCCGCTTTATATCCATCTGCATAAAGAACTGTTTTTATATCTCCTGCCTTGGTATATGAATACCTTGTTTCATACCCGTCCATATCTTTTTTAAGTATCACTCTTCCTAAAAGATCGTATGAAAAGTACTCCTCTTCTCCAAAAGCATTTGTGATACATTCAACATCTCCCATAAGGTTTCTTTTATACCTTGTTATCCTTGGAACATTTGCTTCTTTAAGGCTTTCAGACATCTGTCTGCCGTACTTTTCATTTGTTTTTGATATCTCTTTTAATGAATGTTTTCTTTCTTCATCTTCAATACATGAAAGTAATTCCCTGCTTCCCTCATGTCTGTATACCGTAGCAAGCCTTCCCGCCTTATCATATCCGTACTCTGTTCTGTTTCCCATGGCATCTAAAACAGAGGTAAGTTTCCCTCCCAAAGAGTAGGTATAACTTGTACTGTTTCCTAGGGCATCTATCTTTTTTATTACATTGCCCATAGCATCGTATTCTATGCTTTGTTCCTGCAAAAAGCTGTTTTTTACTTTGGTTATACGGTTTAATTTATCATAAGTAAATTCAAGAAATTCACCTTTATCATTTTCTCTTTTTATAAGCTTCCCTGCTTTATCATAGCTGAATATCTCATACCTTTTGTCAGGATATATCTTTTTATGTAAAAGTCCGCCCTTACTGTACTTATATACGGTCTCTTTTTCCCCTGTCTTTACGCTTGATACCTGCCCAAGCTCATTGTATTCATACTTTTTCGTATTGCCGAGCATATCTGTCTCAAGCACTATCCTTCCAAGTATGTCATAATTACAGGTATATGTTCCGAGTTCATTGCTTATCTTTAAGCTTCTTTTACCGTATTCATACTCTGTTACAGCACCTGATTTATTCTTATGATATACAAGTCTGTTTCTTTCATCATAAGAGTACTCTTCACTTTCACCCAAAGGATCTGTAACTGATATAAGATTTGAGTTTGCATCATAACGGTATTCATACTCTCCCTTGTTTTGCAAGATCTTTTTTTCCACCAGGTTTGCGGCATTATAAATATACTCTACCTCTCCACCGTCAGGATGGATCTCTTTTGTAAGGTTTTGGCAAAGGTCGTACTCCATCTTAAAGTTTTCACCGTCAGGCAGGGTAAAGTCCTTTATTTTATTCATTTCGTTATAGTTAAGCTTTGTGATGCTTCCTCTAAAGTCTTCAAAAAGGGATAACTTGCCGTTTTCGGTATACTCATATCTACAGGTATTGCCCATAGCATCTTTTACCCCTGCAAGTAAGTCCTTGTCATTATAGGAAAACTCTGTCCTGTTTTTATTTCCGTCAATGCTTGCTCTTACCCTGTTTAAGGCATCATACTCGTATGTCAATACATTTCCGCTCTCTTCTTCTATACTGGATATGTTTCCCCTTTCATCATAAGAGACTTTACTTTTGGAACCATCAGGAAGGGTCATGATAATACTTTCTTTAGTTTCCTTATCTTTTTTATATTCACTTTCTTTATATCCACTTTCTTTATACTCTATGCTTGTGATCTCTCCTAATGCATTCTTTCTTTCACAAAGCCTTCCCTTATCATCATAGGTATATCTTTCTATCTCTTCTTTATTTTTATAGTAGATACTTACATTTCCGTTTTCATCATACTCAAAGCTTTCCACCTCTCCATCCGGATGGATGCAGCTTGTTAAGTTTCCTTTTTTATCATACTTATATGTAGTAGTATTTCCCTTTTTATCAGTATATGATGTCAAAAGGTTTCTTTCATCATAAGTAAAGCTTTCGCTCTCTCCCGCATACTCGCTTTCAATGTTTCTAAAGTTTTCATCATGTACATGTACTTCTATATTTTCATTCTGGTTTGTAACAAAGGTCTTTCTTTCCTCGCCGTCGTACTGATACCTTATTATTCCTCCGTCGGCAAATCTTTGTATCTTCACCCTGTCCGCACCGTCATACAGGTTTTCAAGTACATATACTCCTCTTGGATTTTTTATTTTTACCAAAAGCTCTTTGTCATAAAAGTAGTCATACGCCCTTTGTCCGCCATAGTATACCGTCCCAAGCTGACCGCTTTCATATCTGTACTCTATCTTTCTTCCGGTGTGATCTTTTACTTCTCTAAGTTTTCCAAGATCATCATAGGAAAAATTAAGGCTGTTTCCGGCTTTATCTGATACGCTTAAAAGTCTTCCTTTTGTATCATAAGAAAGTACTACTTTTGCTTTGTCCTTTCTTTCCATACAAACAAGCTTCCCCTCTTTGTTAAAAAGATAGGAAAGACCTTCTATGCTTTTATACTCAAATCCGTCCTCTGTTTTTTTCAGACGGTCAAAGTCATCAAAAACAGATACTATACTTCCTTCATCATCTAAAAGGTAGGCTTCATCCTGACCGTCCGACAGATGCACTATATATCCGTTTTCTTCCCTGCTTACAGAGATCTCGTAACTATGCCTCCAGCCTTTTCCGAATACTCCGATTTTTTCTTCCTTACTGTTATAAGATCTTGTAAGGCTTAAAGGTATCCTTGACTGTATCTTGATGTCTTCTTTTATGTAGATGAAGTTTCCCGTATTGGCATTTACCGGATCTCCCGTCATGGCACAAAGTGCCGCTCTTGCACCTTTTAGAAAATCTTCCATTCCATGGTTTTTCATAAGGTCTTTTAATAAAGCATTCCATGAGGCAAATGCAGGACCTCCTTTTTCAAGCATAGCTGATATGATCTTATAGATCTCTTGTCTTAACCCTTCTTCATTAAGTTCTCCTATAACAGGCTTTGCATTGTTTCTTACCCTGTTTAATGCGTTGGTATAGGATACGCTGTAGCTTCCGTTGGGATTTTTAGTGATATTTACTTTGGCACAGGCGGCAAGCCCTCCCATAAGCTTTAGCATAAGCTTATCTTTTTCACTAGGTACACCTGCCGTTACCGGTAAGCCTCCAAGCATCTGTGGCAGCAGCTTTTCAAAGTCCTTTGACATATCTTTGTACGGTTCTTTAAGATCTTCCCATGTCTTTGACTTTTTCCCCTTAAGCACCACTTCTTTAGATGCTATGTTTACCTCCCCGCTTAACTTTATGGAACTTTTCTTTACCTTCTTCATCAGACACTACCTCCATTAACGCTTACGATGTTTTTTCTATGGAACTGTAATTACCTAACTTTCTGTTTTTATTTTCCGCTTAAATTTATATTTCTATCTTAAATTTCTACTTTTCTTAATTCCCCCATGTACTCTCCTACAAGGATATGAGGAGTTTCTTTTATGCCATTATTTTTATAAATATCATTGTAGAGTACTTTTTCTACCGCCTTTTTCCAAAGGACTGCAATAATACCCTCATATCCTTTTAGAACAAACCTTAACCCTTCCTCTATTTCAGATTCGCTTAGGTCAAGTAGCTTTGCTTTGTTTTGTATAAGTTCTTCCCTAATAAGACTTGCATCCTTTTTTATAAAATCAGGTATCCAGTACCTTACGCTTAGCGGCTTATTTATATACAGACTTTCATCCGCTGCAATAAGCATATATTTATAAGATCTCGTATAGAGGCTTGTATTAAGAAAAAACATGGCAATATAAAAAAGGTTCGTTTCTTTTGTTTTGTCTTTGTCTTCTATAGCAGCTGACAAAAGCGCCTTTAATTCCTCTTCTAAACTTTCTGTAGAATACATTTTGTACTCTTTGATCTTTTCGCTTATCCATCTATACCTGAAAGCTTCGAAATACTTTATTTTTTTATTTTCTCTATTCATCTTTTACTTTCTTACAAGTTCAATATTCTCAAATATATCAATTACAGCTTTTTTCCATGCATTGGCATCCGGTTCCATACAATTAAATATAACCTGTATTATTTGTCTGTCGGTTTTTCCCATTCCCATCATATGGTAGATCTTTTCATCTATTCCGGGTAGGACAAAATCAAAACAATTCATTTCCACAAAGCCTTCTTTGTTAAGTTTCTTAGCTTCAAGGAACCTAATACCCTTGTGCGCCTTTGAAAGAAGGCTTCTAAGATCACTTAACAAAGTTTCTATATCTGCATCTTTGCCTTCTTCCAAAAGACTTAGACTTAAATTTATATCTCCTGCAAGATTGGTTTTTATTATCTCCGGTCTAAAGTTTGTGGGATATTTCATTTCCTTTATTTCATCCGGCATATCTATAAAAGATGAAGGGGTGTATATGGATACAGAATCATTAAAGTATAAAGCTTTCGTAAATGTTTCAAGCTTACCTGATATATAGTGACCGTCTTCTAAGAACATGAAAATGTTATTATCAGTTTCTAGTTTCATAGGTATGATTTTTTCGTCAATATATCCTTTTGACATTTTATTCAATATACCTCACTTTCACATGATCATACTAATTTTTATCTCTATTCTTAGACTTTAATATGTTACAAAACTATAGTTTTAATTTACCACTCTTAGTAAAATACAAGTTTAGGGGTTTTTACACCGTAAGTTTCAACCCAATAATACTCTCCCTTAAGTCTTTCCGGCAGCTCGATTTCTTTTAAGAGAAAACATTCTCTGATAGCAAACGGATCGAGATATTCAACATTTTCAGGTATTCTTATACTTTTAAATGCACATCCTCCAAAAGCATATGCATATATACTTTTTAGACTTTTAGGTAATTCTATATTTTCCAGTTTTTTACAACCTACAAATGTAAAACCATAAATTTCCTCTATTTTAATACCGTCCTCAAAAGTTACTTTTTTTAGATTTGAGCAATCAACAAATGCTTGTGGTACAATTATTTCTACACTTTTAGGAATAAAAACCTCCTCAATGTCTTTATTATTTGCAAAAGTTTCGCCTGCAATTACTCTTGTTCCATCCTTGATCTTTATTTTTTTAACTCCATTATCTATATGTTCTAATAGTATATCGTCTGCATACTTACAACCGAATTCATCTGTTTTCATATTCTTCAAATACAATGTGTTTTCAAAGTTGTAAGCCGCTATACTTTCAATTCTGTGGGGTAAATTTATATACTCAAGTTCTTTACAATTATTAAATGCTCCATATCCAAGCGTGACTATACTTTCAGGTAATTTGACTTTTTTTAACTTTGAATTTTTAAAAGTATCCTTTCCTATCCTCTCCAATCCCTCTGAAATATTTACTTTTTCCAAAGATACACAATTTTCAAAACATCTATCTCCTATTTCCAATATACCTTCAGGAAAGTCCACTTCCTCTATAACCGAATTATTTATAAACGCAGCATTTGCAATTGCTTTACTTGATTCTTTGATCTTAACAAACTTGCTTATACCCTTGTTATATAAAAGAACTTTTCCCAAGTATACAGACCCGTACTCATCAGACTTAGTATTATTTATAAGAGCAGTACCTGCAAACGCATCTTCTCCAACACTTCTGATCCCCTCCGACATCTTTACTGTTGATAGATTACTACAAGCTGCGAATGCGAGAGCATCAATCCTTTCCAGACTGTTCGGCAAGTCTATACTTTTAAGATTTTCGCAATTAGCAAAGGCACTCCCGCCAATTTCCGATAATTTGTCGGAAAAAGTTATCTTTTTCAAAGAATGGCAACCCAAAAACACATTCTCTTCAATACTCTTTATTCCCTCAGGAAGTTCTATTTCTTGTAAGAGCACACAATTTGAAAATGCACCGATCTCTATAGTTTCTAATTGCTCCGGCAAACTGATATTACTTAGTTTTACACAGTTGTAAAAAGCACATACACCTATGCTTCTTACACTACCCGGTATCTCAACACTTTCCAGATTGGTACAACCATTAAATGCAAAAAAATTAATCGCCGTTACTCCATTGGGAATTTCTATGATTTTAATATCAGCCCTTTTTTCTATAATTCCATCTTTTATTCCCAGCAAAATATCATTCTTAATTATCACCCTGCACTTCAAATTTGCTACTGTCCACATTCCGGCAATAAGAATAATAAAAAGTCCTAATAATATATATGCATGTATTTTTTTCGTCTTGAACATATTATTAACTCCTCTGATGGCACTAATTATTTAAATGCTTTATCAATATTATCAAAAATCTCCTTAATATCTTCTTCCGGTTTACTTGAAGCATTAGTTTTTAACTCTTGTAAATGTAGTAGTAAATAAAGCAAAAGACTGCCATATATTAGTCTTCAGCCTCTTCTCCTGTATAAGTGTACCTTGTACTCCTTTTAAATTTTGACATTTTATTCAATATACCTCACTTTCACCTGACCATCAAAATCAATCTTATCCGCTATATCTTTACTCACAGTAACTTCTTTCA
>ERZ773087.2188-NODE-2188-length-10675-cov-3.722034_pt1 | contig 10675 bp, 6 predicted proteins | sample MGYA00511375_ERZ773087 | MGnify/ENA primary metagenome ERZ773087 (study PRJEB29015, sample SAMEA2737995) | human oral metagenome | biome: human oral; feature: human-associated habitat; material: dental | place: China | collected 2063 ...
ATTCGGCTAAATTCGTAAATTTAGCTTTAAATTTTACGCGCCTAGACCGCGTTTTGACAGCGCTAAATTTAGCTGTGTCGCCGATGCAAGCGCGCAAAAAGCAGAAGCTGGCATTTGCAAGCGAAGTTAGCGAAAAAACAAGCGGACGGACGAATGAGCGAGCTAAAAAGCCCAAATTTAAACGGCAAATTTCAAGTCGCCGCTAAAAAGCAGTTAAATTTAAGAAAAAAGGAGAAATATGCAAAATTTAACCCATCTTCAAGCCCTAGAAGCGCAGTCGATACATATAATGCGCGAAGTGGTCGCGGAGTTTAAAAATCCGGCGATGCTTTATAGTATCGGCAAGGATAGCTCTGTGATGCTGCACTTGTTGCAAAAGGCGTTTTATCCAGCCGTGCCGCCCGTGCCGCTGGTACACGTCGATACGCTGTGGAAATTTCGCGAGATGATAGAGTTTCGCGACCGCAGAGCCAAAGAAAGCGGTATGAAGCTAATCGTCTACGTAAATCCAAAAGGCGAGCAGATGGGCATTTCGCCTTTTATACACGGCAGCTCCATGCACACGGATATCATGAAAACGCAGGGGCTAAAACAGATGCTAGATACGTATAAATTTGACGCGGTTTTCGGCGGAGCTAGGCGCGACGAGGAAAAGTCCCGCGCAAAAGAGCGTATTTACTCGTTTCGCGATAAATTTCACCGCTGGGACCCTAAAAATCAGCGCCCAGAGCTATGGAATATCTACAACGGCCGCATAAAGGAAAATGAAAGTATCCGCGTATTTCCGCTTAGCAACTGGACCGAGCTTGATATTTGGCAGTACATAATGCTTGAAAATATCCCGATTCCAAGCCTATATTTTGCCAAAGTCCGCCCCGTCGTAGAGTATAAGGGCGCTAAAATTTTAGTAGACGACGAGCGAATGCCCGCACAGCTTAGAGCCTCCGCCAAAGACGAGTTGGTGCGCTTTCGCACGCTAGGCTGCTACCCGCTAACGGGCGCTATTAGCTCAGACGCCGATACTCTAGAAAAGATCGTAGCCGAGCTTTTAGTAGCAAACAGCGGCGAGCGCCAAGGCAGGCTCATAGACTCAGACGAAGGCTCGTCGATGGAAGCAAAAAAACAAGAGGGGTATTTTTAATGGATTTGAGAGAATTTTTAAAGCGAAACGAGAGCGTAGATATTTTGCGCTTTATCACGTGCGGTAGTGTAGACGACGGTAAATCTACGTTAATAGGCAGGTTGCTTTACGACGCTAAGGGTATCTTTGAAGACCAGCTAAACGGCGCTAGAAACGAACGCGGCGAGATAGATTTCGCAAATTTAGTAGACGGACTAGCCAGCGAGCGCGAACAAGGCATCACGATCGACGTGGCGTATAGATTTTTTAGCACCGATAAGAAAAAATACATCATCGCCGACACCCCCGGCCACGAGCAATACACCAGAAATATGGCGACTGCCGCGAGTACGGCGGACGTCGCGGTCATTTTAATCGACGCTAGAAAAGGCGTTTTAACGCAGAGCAAACGCCACTCGTTTATCGCTAGCTTGCTAGGCATTAGGCACATTATAGTAGCGATAAATAAAATGGATCTGATAGATTTTAGACAGGACGTTTTTGAGGACATTAAGAGCGATTATCTAAAAATGAGCCGAAATTTACCTCATAGCGAGCGGATAAAATTTGACTTTATCCCAATTAGCGCGCTAAACGGCGATAATATCTTAAAAAATAGCGAAAATACGCCGTGGTATAAAGGGCTTGCGTTACTGCCGACGCTAGACACGCTAGACGTTAGCCCGGACCGCCCTAGCGAGTTTAGATTCGCCGTGCAGTACGTAAATCGCCCGCATCTAAATTTCCGCGGCTACTGCGGCACTATAACGGGCGGCGAAATACGCGAAAACGACGAAGTAGTCGTACTGCCGTCAAATAAAAAAGCGCGCGTAAAATCCATAATAACGACCGATAACCTAGACCTTGGCGTCAAAGGCAAAGACGACGCGTTTAAAACCGCGCCCCAGGCCTTTGCGCCCCAAGCTATCACGCTTTGCCTCGACCGCGAGGTAGACGTTAGCCGCGGCGATATGATAGCAAAACCTGCAAATTTGCCGCGCGTGACGCGAAAATTTAACGCAAATATCGTCTGGATGAACGAAGCGCCGCTAACGCCCGGCGAGCAATATCTAATCAAAATCAACTCAAACTTGATAAACGCGCAATTTGACGAAATTTTATATAAACGCGACGTTAATAATTTTGAAAAGCTTAAAGCCCGGCGCTTAGAGCTAAACGACATCGCAAAATGCGCCGTGAGCCTAGATAAGAGCGTATGCGCGGATTTATACGAGCAAAACCGCCAAAGCGGCTCTTTTATCGTGATCGACCGCTATACCAACGCGACGCTTGGCGCGGGTATGATAACGGAGTTTTTAGGCGATGGGTATGACTGCGAATTTGACGCCAAAAACGCTTCAAGCCGCGAGTATAGCGACGCCGAAAGGGAGCTAAACGCTTACGTTAGAAAATTTTATCCCGAGTGGGGATGCAAACAAATTTAGCCCGCTCCCCGCTAAAACGGGCGGGCTAGTCCGCCCTCGGCGCTTCAAATCGTAACTACGCCGGCGCATTAAGCAAACAAGGCTCAAAAACGCGAAAATACCAAAATACGCGTAAGGGGCCTAAAATTTTCGCTTATTTATCTTTAAACTCAAATTTAAGCTATTTGTCATAAAGTCGTCTAAATTTGCTTCTAGCTCTTAAAAATACAAGCTTGATTAAAATTTACCGAATTTTAGCAGCAAGGCTCGGTCTATTTGCGCGAACTGAAAATAGCGGTAAATTTAAAGTCGGTTTTTGGATATAGGCAATAAACTCAGCCCCGCAAGCGAGGCTAAATTTAATAAAATTTCAAAAGTTATTTTGCGACGAACGCATTTTTTAGCACGTCTTCGATGACGTCCACGGGTAAAATTTGCATATCGTTTTTGACGTCTTGCGGGATATCGCCCAGATCGCGTTCATAGTTTTTACGCGGTATCAGAGCGGTTTTGATGCCGGCCTTATGCGCGGCTATGAGCTTTTCTTTTAGCCCGCCGATAGGCAGCACGCGGCCGCTTAGCGTGATCTCGCCCGTCATCGCTACGTCGCTTCGCACTTTGGTATCCGTTAGGATCGAGGCGATCGCCGTCACCATCGTGATACCCGCGCTCGGCCCGTCTTTTGGCGTAGCACCCTCGGGCACGTGGATATGCAGATCGTAGCGGCGATATACTTCGCTAGGGCTTAGCTCTTTTTTCACGCCGTCTTTGACGTCTTCCGGTAGGCTTGGGATGATTTTAGAGGGTACTTTTATCTTTTTAGCGTCGATCAGCACTTTAACGAGGCTAAATGCAATATACGCGCTTTCTTTCATCACCTCGCCCAAAGACCCGGTTATCTGCAGGCCGCCTTTACCCTGTATGCGTATGGCTTCGATCTTTAGCACGTCGCCGCCCACGCTCGTCCACGCTAGCCCGTTTACCTGCCCGATTTGCGGTTTTTTGTCCGCATGCTCGATTTCGTAAACCTTCTTTTCTAAAAACTCGCTTAAATTTTTAGTCGTTACGGTTATCTTTTGCGCCTCGCCCCCTAGCAGCCTTTTTGCCGCCTTTCTAAAGATATCGGCCAAACGGCGGCGCAGGTTTCGCACCCCGCTTTCTCGCGTGTAGTCTGAGATGATGAGGCTTAGCACGTCTTTGCCTAGAGTCACTTCGCCGAGCTTTAGGCCGTGTTTTTTGAGCTCTTGAGGGATTAGATATTTTTTAGCGATCTCAAATTTTTCCTGCGGAGTATATGAGCTAAGCTCGATAAACTCCATCCTGTCGCGAAGTGCCGGCGGTATGGCGCCGACGTCGTTTGCCGTCGCGACGAAAACAACCTTGCTCAGATCGATATTAAAATTTAAATAATAATCCCTAAATTTGTTATTTTGCTCAGGGTCTAGGATCTCTAGTAGCACCGCCGTCGGGTCGCCGCGAAAGCTCCTACCGACCTTATCGATCTCGTCTAGCACGATGACGGGGTTCATCTGTTTTGCCTCTATCAGCCCCTGCACGATGCGGCCCGGCATCGCGCCTATGTAGGTGCGGCGGTGCCCGCGCAGCTCGTTTACGTCCTCAAGACCGCCCAGTGCCACGCGCACTAGCTCGCGCTTTAGCGCCCTTGCTATGGAGTTTGCCAGGCTCGTTTTACCGACGCCCGGAGGCCCCGCAAAGCATAGTATCGCTCCGTTATTTACCTTGCCCGCGACTCCTCGTAGCTGCAAAAGCTCGCGCAGAGCAAAGTACTCCTCTATCCTATCCTTTGGCCTTTCAAGCCCGTAGTGATCGGCATTTAGCTGCCTTGTGACTTCCTGCACGCTTAGTTTTTTATTTGCCGTATTTTCAAACGGTATTTCGATTACCCAGTCCAGATAGCTTTGTATCGTGTTTGCGTCGGCAGAATCAGGATGTATGCGCGATAGCTTGTCGATTTGTTTTTTTATCTCCTTATATGCATCCTCGCCCATAAATTTCTTTTTAGCTTCCAGCTTCTTACGGTACTCCTCGATCTCCTCCTCGCGGCTGGTATCTGAGCCGAGCTCTTGCTGTATCTGCTTTAGCTGCTCTTTTAGAAAGTACTCTTTATTTACCTTATCTATTTTTGAGTGAGCCTTGTTTTTTATCTCGCGCTGGAGTTTATTTGCCTCGATCTCCTCGATAACGTAGTCGATGAGCTTTAGCAGCTTTTGCTCCAAATTTTCCTCGATAAAAAACTCGTACGCCGTTTTTTTCTTTAGTCTTAGCGAGCTTAAAATCAGATCGCAAACGCGGCTAGGTTCGGCGCTCTCTTCTATCGTTTTTAAAAGATCTGGCGGGAAAAAGTGGCTAAGCGCGGCCAGGTCTCGCACCTTTTCGCGAAGTACCGTTAGTAGCGCGTCGCTTTTAGTATTTTCGGGTCTTTTTTCGTGCAGTACGTCTACGACCGCTCGCAGCGGCTTTTGACCTACTTTTGAGACTATGCGGCCCTTGCTTGTACCTTGAAATAAAATTTTTACCCTGCCGTCTGGTAGCGGCACTCGCCTCATTACGGTGCCTATGACGCCCGCATCGTATACGGCGTCAAATTTCCTAGCACCTTCGTTTTGCGCCTTCGTCGGCACGACTAGGATGGGGCTCTGCGACTCGAGAGCCAAATTTAGCGCTTCGATATTTTCCTCGTCGCTTAAAAAAAGCGGCGTGATCATAAAAGGATACAAAAACAGCTCGTCTTCTACGATGACGGGTAGCTGCGCAGGGAACATTTTTGATTCGTAAATTTGCAAATTTAGCTCCTATTCAAACATTTTTCTATACCAAGGAAGCTGCGGAAGCACGATATTTGCGTCATTTAGCGGCGAGGCTTGCACCTTTTCTTTATAAATTTGCGCCGACTCGTCTCTGCCCGTGCGCTCGTATAGATCGGCTATCTGCACGTCTAGGTTGTAGATAGCGAGTTTAAATTTAACCAGCATAGTTTCTATCAGCGGACGATACTGCGTGTTTGGGTAGACGTAGAGAAATTTTTCTATCTCGGCGATACTGTCTTGCATTAGCTTTTGGTTTCGATTGGGTTGCGAGAATGAGTCAAAATTCGCTTTTATCTTTAGATACTGCGCAAATTCGCTTCTAGGGCCGCTGTCGCCGTATCTTTTGAGGTATTCGTCTAAGTAAAAATTCGCCATCAGATACTCTTCGTCGTTGGCGTGAGCTTGGGCTAGGATTAGTAAAATTTGCTCCAAAAGCGGGCTAGCAACGTGCTCGCTAGACATCGCAGTGTAGTGTTTGTCGGCGCTTTCTAGGTCGCGATTTTTTATATCACCGATGATCTCGGAGTACCACTGATCGGGCGTTAGATTATATAGCTCGGTGTATTTGTCGGCACAACCGCCGATTAAACAAACAAAAAAAATCGCAGATAAAAATTTGATCAAATTTTTCATACGTTCCCTTAAATTTAAATTTTTCAGACGGTTTATTTTACCATTGTTTTTATTGCTTTTCGGTAAATTTGATTTCATTTTATGCTTAAAAATAGGAAATTTTGGATACAATTCGTGTAAAAAAGTAAATGTATACTTAAGGAGACGTATATGATTTTCCAAGTCAAAAGTCCGATTTTAGGCTTTGAGCACATCAAAAGTTATGAGTTAAAAGAATTAGATCAGTTTTTCATAAAGCTTCAAAGCAAGGACGATGAGACGTCTTTTACCGCGATAAACCCATACGCTTTGAGAAATTACGAATTTGAAATACCTACGTACTATCAGGAGCTAATGGACATAAACGATCAAAGCGAGCTAAGGATTTACAATATAATGGTAGTTAGCACCCCTATCGAGACTTCGACGGTAAATTTTATCGCCCCTATCGTTTGCAATATGACAAATATGACGCTTTCGCAGATAGTGCTTGATGCGTGGACATATCCGATGTATAAACAGGCCGAAAAAATTTCGGATTTTATAGAGAAGTGAAAATTTAAGGAGTATAGCATGTCATTTCTAAGATTTTTTGCGATATTTTCGCTCATAGCCGCATATGCTTTAGCAGCAACTCATACCTATACGGATAAAAACGGTCTTAGGCATACGATCCAAGATGATATAAACGTCGGTGGCGGCAAACAAGGCGGCGTAGATAGAAAAGAGACTACGACTTTTAATAAACTACCCATAAATACGGTAGTAAAAGGAGAGACTAAGGAAGCTAAGGTCGTATATGGCGGCATAGAGGTCATCGGTGCTTCAGTTGTCAAAGTTAAAAACGGCGGATATGATTTCAACCCTATTATATCTGGGACCCTAACCGCCTCGTCCATAACCAACGTAGTCTTTGAAAACGAGGACTCGGGATACACTACAAACTCAGCAAGGGCGACTTTTGATTTTTCGGACATAAAAGATAAAAAAGGCGTAAGCATAGCAAACGAGATAACCGGAGATAAGATAATATTTGCTAGGCTCTTTTGGGGCGGGCGCATCATGGCTTACGGCTCGCCAAAAAGTACCAGAGACGGCTATTTTAATGAAATAAAGGATTTTAATAAAATAAGATTTAAAACCCCAAAAGGTATATATAACCTAACTGCCTCCGAAGCAAACACCTACTGGCTCGGCTCATATAATCCAGCCGGTCCTGCTTCAAGTTTTCAGTATCAAGCTAGCATCGACGTAACGCAGCTAGTAAAAGACTCTCTAGGCACTACCCCTGCGGGCAGAACCTTTAGCGCAGGTGATATCAAGACCGATATAGGCAACCCTGCGACAACGTTTAACGTATATGTAGACGGAAGGTTTAGGGGCGTAAGAGTTCCTCGCTACGGCGGATGGGCTCTAGTAATAGTCTACGACTTCGGTCCTGCAAACGCACAGAGGATAAAGCCAAAGGGCGTGAGCGTATACGAGGGTATACGCGTGCTAACTCCTTTAAATACAAGCCTAGGTATGGCAAGAAGCCTTCTTAATAAATTCGAAGGATTTTTTACTCCTATGAAAGGCGTCGTCGGTGCTAGCTTTACGTCTTTATCTTTTGGTGCAGCAAAAGAAATCAGAGCCGAAAAAATAGAGATAAGAGAAGACAGCTCTAAGCTCTATTATTCCATACACGATGCAACGCTAAACAAAGAAGAAGAGCAGTTTAACTCCACTATATCAAGATACGGCAAACACCTAAACCCAGATAAAAAATACAACGCCAGTATGGACCTTGATACCTACGACATAACGGGCAAACTAAGAAACGGCCAATCCAAGGCCGAGGTTCAGCTAACCGCGCAAATAGTAAGCACATCAAGAGGACCGCAGGGCGATGAGGCGACAGTAGGTATGGTCGCTTTTTCCGCCGACGCTTATGTACCCGAAGTCTGTTACGTAGAGAAACTTTTCTATAGTAAAAATAACGGCGCTACCTTCACCGAAGTAAGCACCGATCCCGGCGCTAAAACCGTAATCGCTAAAAATAATATCCTAAGAACCCAACTACAAATAACCAACCAAGGCAACGAAGACGCACAGTTCATATCCGTCTCGGCCGTGCTAGATGACGAAAGCGCCAAATATAAAGACAATAGTACCTATGTAACGCCGCACTCCTCTAGTTCGAGTTTTACGCTAGGCGCTTTGCAGACTGATAACGACCCCGCAGGTCTGCAAACTCTACTATCTGGCAATAAAAAAGGCATAAACGTCAATATCGGTCAAGGTGCAACACCTGCTAAAGGCGGAACAATCAAGAAAGACGAAAACGCATATATCCAGTATGATTCGACGCTAAATAAAAAATTTAAACTGGCAAGCTATGAAACCAAATTTGAAAATAAGCTTTTAAAGCTTGAGTATGACGGCGTAATGAGTCCGTGCCAAGGCAACAAAAAATACTATCTAACTATCGCCGAACCCGGCAAATACAAAGTCGTAAACGAAAAATTCGCAAAAAAGGGCGATAACGAAAATTTATTTACGCAGATCGCGGGCAAGGAATTTGACGTTAACGTCGCCTTTTTATCAGATAGCCTAAATGCGGGTCAAACGCCAACAGGCCCTAGCGAAAAACAAAAGGTAATGCTAGACGTAGTAACTAGCTGCAATCCATTGGGGTCTTCGGTTTTAGCCAACAGTCCAAAGCCTACGAAAGAACTGGACGAGACGCACGGAGTAGTAAAAGTAGAAAAACTTTTAATAAATAACGCTTATAGTAAGTTATTTTTCAATATCTCCGTCTTTAATACAGATACGAACAAATGGGTCTCCGAGTGCGGATATTCAGACGCATTTGCCGTAAGACCGGAAAAATTCGTCGCCCACCAAAATAATGGAACTATCGTAAGCACGTCAGAAACATCGCCGATAAGATTGGTAGGCGGCGCGCCGTATACGAATACCGGCATGACTGCGGTTTACGGCTCTGATATCATAGCGACCGGTTATACGCAAACACTACAAACCGATACGGCAACAAAAGACGACGATAAAACGCAGATAGTAAGATTTACGCCGATACTTTCGTCGACTTGTGAAGCAAACGTACCTAACGCCGTAGTAACGAATTTAAAAACAATAAACGCAAAAGCTATATTTAGCCAAGGCAAAGGCACGCTATCCAACAACGGCGGAACGAATTTTTCATATCCGGATATCGGTCTAACTAAAGTATACTTAAAAGACGCAAGCTATACGGCAATAGACGGTGCTCAAAACGATTGCATAAAAAATAGCGACACCACGACAAAAAATAGCGACGCAAAAGTAGGCTGCGATATCAGAGGCGAAATGTTTTTAAGCTTTGCACCGCAATCCATAGCCGTTAGAAATCTGCAAATCTCAAATTTTGGTAGCAGCAATATGACCTATGTCTCAAACGATAGTGCCATGAGTTCTACGGCTAAGTTTGATATAAATGCACTTTTGGGAGATGGAAATGTCGCAAATTTATATACGAGAAGTTGCTATGCGCAACGAACCAGTTTTACTATGGGCATAGACCGAATCATTCCTGATTATACGGACAATAACGGCGAAACTACCGATGCATCCACTATCGACGCTACGACTTTAGCCAGAAACCTCGCAAGCGCGATAAGAGAGGTAATATTTTTCGATAACGATGCAGGCTCCGATACGAGAAAAATAGCCGATAGCGCGGCAAACGTAGGTAGCTATAGCGTCAATGCAACGGCTTTTGACGATGCCGACGCTACGGCAAGAGTAAATATAAGATTTAACTTCGCTAGAACTACAAATTTGGCTAAAAATCCATTTACCGTTTCTAGTAATACGTTTACCTTTAACAATATTTCATCATCAAATGCTAGTATCTTAGCTAGCGCACCGGGAGCTGCGTATGTCAAACCTACTACCGTAAGCAATGCGACATTTTACTATGGTCAAGTATATGCGCCGACTTATACCGGGCCTATGAGCGGATTTGCTGGGAATATATACTATGGTATCTACTGCAAGGGATGCAATAAAGCCGTTTATCCTTTAGCTAATAATGCTAACGCTACTATGCCGCAAGCCGGTGACAATTGGGTTGTAAATGCGGCTCACAGGAATAACAATCAAGGAACGCACGGCGCCTTTACTAACGCAGCTACTACTACCGTTGCCGTAGCTAATCCTATAAATAACGGCGTAGAAAGGATAAATCTATCAAGTACCTCAGTGGGGACCGATATCGTGCTAATGAATGCCCCAAGTTGGCTAATATTCGACCCTTCTAACGCGGCAGCTACCGTAAATCGCTTTACGGTTAACTTTACGTCAAACGACACAAATTGGGGAGGACAAGCGCTCGCTAAAAACGGAACGGACGTAGGCGCAGGTAACGTAGTCGGCACGGGGGGCGGAAACGGTAGACTAAACAACATCTTGGATAAATCAAGTAAGAGAATAGAATGGTAAAGACAAAAAAAGGATTTTCGCTAATAGAGCTCATACTAGCCATCGTCATTATGGGATTGACGATGGCTGCCGTGCCTAAAATATTTTCTACGGTGTCAGACAATAATAAAATGGCTCTAATACAAGAGACGGTTATGGACGCTAAAACAAGACTCTTCCTCAGCGTTATGCTTATTCGCAAGCTGAGTTTATTCTTTACGATCAACTTA
>ERZ773087.2192-NODE-2192-length-10671-cov-3.594103_pt1 | contig 10671 bp, 8 predicted proteins | sample MGYA00511375_ERZ773087 | MGnify/ENA primary metagenome ERZ773087 (study PRJEB29015, sample SAMEA2737995) | human oral metagenome | biome: human oral; feature: human-associated habitat; material: dental | place: China | collected 2063 ...
CGTTTTGTGAGGAAGGAGGTTATATATTCGGTTTTATTACCAAAATAAGGCCTCAAATATAGTGGGATAGCTACTCTAAAGTAGTATATGCCATTTCGTTTGACTAGATATTGCATCTTTGTTGCATATGCAATATAACTTTGTAGCAAAATGTAGCAGATACTTAGTGTGAAACTGGCTGTGTGCCGTCTTTTTGGTGCTTACACAAGGTTCATTTTTAAACACTCATAAGCCGGAGGTCGGGAGTTCAAGTCTCCCCCGTGACACCATAAATGCCCTATTTTAGGCATCGGAAAAGCTTCTTCCGATCTTTCCCTTTCTTTAATATTTCCTTTAAGAGTGGAACACTTGGATAAAAAAGTGGAACACTATCTCAAAAAAGTTTAAAATTATATCTCACTCTTGCTTCACAAACAATGAAAAACGTCAAAAAATAAAAATATTTTATCGTCAACAAAATAAGCTGACTGTTTTTTAAGCAAAAATATTTTTACAATAGATGTAAGAGTTCTTAATATTTAGATTATTTTTTAGAAGTCTGCAGGATAAAAGCTTTAGGGTAGTTGTAGCCTGAACTATCGTCAGAACCCCCTAAGCTACTGCGGATTATAATACAATCAATATAAAAAAGCACTTAGGAAGTAGATGTTTGACATAGTCCAAAGCCAATATGAAAAAATATACGATATATTTAAACAAGGCTACGATGGCTTTATGGATCACGAATTTGAGGCCAGAATAAAAAGAGCGATATCGGTATTGCATTTTAAATATTTACTTGGAGGCTGCAAAGAAGCTAACGCCGTATTGCCAAAAACAGACCTAAACAACCTTAATCTATTTGATTTAATAATTTCAATCTACAATAAAAGACGTAGAACCCATCAGGCCAAGTTTTTCTTACTGGACTGTTTTGAGAGCGGACTTCGTAGCACTCTAGCCATCAATTTTTCAAATTTATACAACCAAGACGCCGATGATTGGTTCTTTAAAACAGATAAGCCAGAGCTTGGAAGAATATTAAATATAGTAAAAAGGCGCTGCAAAAATGAAGATCTACAAAATCTAGGGACATTTGGCATATTCGATAAATTTTATATGATAGACCTAGAAGAGCTAAGCGATGAATATTGGCACACAATAGAGCACATCTTTGCAAGTACGAAAGAATACAAGTCTCAAATACTTCCGGCTTACGGACGCCAACACCTAAAAACCAAAATAGGACAGATAAGAAAAGCAAGAAATGAAATATACCATAACAATCCTACAAAGATAAAATTCGCAAAAGATTTGGAAATATTGCTTTTACGAATGGGTTACAATTTACAAGACGCTATCGGCGGCCGCGATTTTAGAGGCGATATCAAGCTACAATACAAATACGATTAGAATTATACAGCCCATAAAGACCATAATAATCATGCATGCTTATAGAAAAGCCAAATTTGCCATTTTCGCAGATCCGCAAAACCTAATACCAGCTTGCGTAACTTCATCCGAGCTGTCAGCTTTTTGTTCGTATAGGCAACTTGCTATGTAAGCGCTCGATCCGCCAAGCTCGGCGAAATATTTATTTAAAATGCTTTTTAAAACCTTACTCGCGTATGGATTTTGAGCATTATGCGATAATATCCGTCTTGCCAATCTTACCCACTTTGCGCAGTATTTCCATTATATCCGTCCCCTTTTCGCGTTCAGCTTTTAGGAAATTCTCGAAAAACTCGCGTTTTATATCCTTATAAACATAGGTTTGGCTTTTACTAACAGCTTGGATGGGTTTAAATTTATTCTCTTCGGGCGTTTCTTTGGTGGCTTGATTGCTTGCCGTACCCTCATTTAGAGCTATATTTTGTAGCACGTCTGCGATGCTCTCGCCTTTTTTAAATGCATCTTTTAAAAAACTTAAAAACCCTTTTTTAGTTGCTTCGTCTGCGTAGCTCACTCTTTTTTCAAGCGGCTGATTAAGAGACCTTAGTCTGACTTTTTCGGGCGTTTGATCAAAATTTAGCTTTCCATTCTTGAGTGAGATCTTGACGTTTGCGTGATCCCCTAGTATCTTTTCAGCGGTAAATTCGAGCCATTTATCTTTGAATTTATCTATATCCATATCGGAGTCGAGCAGGTCGGTGATCTCGCGCAGCATAACAAATCCCGGCATAAATCCAGTTCCTACGCCGCCTAAATCCGTGCGAACATCGTTAACGTTTAAGTTTTTATATCCGGCTAGCCCCTCGTTCGCCGCTAAAGCTTTAGTACTGTCTATAAATTTTTTTAGCTCGGTAGCTTTTTCTTTGTCGATACTGGGATCAAGTCCGTTTATTTTGCCCCAGACGCTGATTTTATCGTCCTTGGTGTAGCCGCTTAGCGAAAATATCCTCCTTATGGCTACTGGCTCGTTCGGATTTAGACCAAGCTCTTTACGCGAGCTATCTTCAAACTTTTCAAACCCCATTTTTATTCCCAGCCATTTGCTTAAGTTTTTACCCGTTAGCTTCTCTAGATCGATATTTTCCGCCCAAATTTTGAGCTGATCTCGGTCTAGTTTTTCTGGATCAAGAGCGTCATAATCAATATGTGCTGTTGAATTCGGCTGTGCGATCGTCAAATTTAAAGCTTGATTTGCCGTCTCTTTTTCCTCATACATCTTTAAATTTTGCCCGTGAGCACTACTAAAATCATAATTTACGTTTGCATTAAATCCGTTTACGCCGCTTATCATATTAATCCTTTTAAGCCTTTATATCCACGCTCTTAGCGTTAAATTTCATCATCGCCTCAAGTTCTTCTAAATTTTTTCTAGTATTTTGCTCTAGCTCTTTGTCGTATTTTCTGTTTTTATCCAGCATCTTTTGCGTTCGCTTTTCTTGCTCGATTAGCTTTTCTAGGCGTTTTTGCGCCTCTTTCATATCCTCTTGCATTATTTCAAAGAGGCTTTTTGATTCTTTGCCGTCCGAAGTTACGTTAGAGTTGCCGCCCAAGGCAGTGCTACCGGGTAAAAGCGACTCTTGCATTTTTTGAAACGTTAGTACATATTCTCGGTAATCCTTACTAAGTCCGTCAAGCTCGCTTCCTTTGATGCCGTAGATGTTGCGCGAATCAACAAAGGCGTCCAGCTTTTGTCTGTATTCTTTGCCGCTTATGCTTTTGTCATAACCTTGCATCTTGCCCCAAACCGTAGTTTCGCCCTCTCGTACGTCTAAATTTGAGTTTATTAAGGCTGCTATCAAGCATCCTTTGGTTATACTACCGTCAGGGTTGGTGTATCTTTCGCCGTGAGGATTTATAAACACGCTCACATTTTCGCTCTCTTTGCCGCCGTTATTGTTATCAAAGATATTGGTTGACGGCTTATATTGCGGCGTTGTTGTTAACTCATGATATGAACTATTAAAAAATAGCGTTTCCATATTGGTTTTTCCAGACTTATCATCAAAGGCGCTACGTGCCGACGCATAGTCGTAGATGTTTTTATTTATTTTAGTTACTTTTAGACTTGATTTCTCGTACTCGTATCCTTGAGGAAATTTGGCAAGGTCTTCTTTAGTAAAGCTCTCTTTTGAGTTTAGTAGCTCGTTGCCCGCTACTTGGGAGAGAATTTTATATGCATTACCGACGGTTTTTGCTATGTCGATTTTTGAAAACATTTTATTAAATGCAATAGCCTTATCATTTACGTTCACGAGAGATTTTAAGGTATCAGAGTGGATTTTGTAGTCCTTTGGGATACCTGCGGCTTCGTTAAATTCGGACGTAAAATATCCATCCTCATCGACTTTATAGCCTAAAACTTCGTTAAATTTGCGCTCGACCGTATCAGGCTGTGAGATTTCATTTTGTTTTAAAATCTCAGTTTTTGAGCCATGCTTAACATTTACGTTTAGGGAAAAACTTTGTCTAGAAAAAGCTAAATAGTTGTTAAGAGCGTTTATCATATTAATCCTTTATGCTTTTACATCAAATTTACCTAGCTTTGCTAGTTGATTTAAAATTTCAGTTATATCCGTTCCTTTTTCTTGCTCGGCTTTTAGGAAATTTTCAAAGAATTCTCGTCTGATATCCTTGTCCTCGTAAGTCTTGCTTTTGCTTGTAGCTTGGATGGGTTTAAATTTAGCTTCGACTCTTTGCTTAGTTAAATTTGCGTTGTATTCTTCGAGTTCTTTGCGCATTTGCTCGTTCATCTCTTTGCGTGCTTTCATAGTCTTTTCGACGTCCTGCGCATAGAGTTTTTTAAATTCCTCTATGCTGATGTCGGCTCTATGCATTAAACTATCTCCAAAGTCACTCATGGCGGCTCCTTCTGGCAAAGAGTCTCTAAATGCGTTTAGTTCCTCCTGCTCCTGCTTAGTTCCAAATCCTAAAATTTTGCCCCAAATCGTCGGTTTGCCGTCTCTGGAGTTACTCATCAGCATCCACATATAGGTTTGTAGAGTAGAGTCGATGACGTCTTCTTTGCTTTCGGGTTCTTTTTGTCCTATACCGCGCAGCTCTTCGGCCGTATATTTTTTGGATAATATGCCGTCTATCTTATCAATCGTCTTTGTTATCCAGTTTTCGTCGCTTTCGTCTATCTCGATAGCATCTTTTACGATTTCTATGATGGTTTTACTTCTGTATTCTTGCAGTTCTTTTAGGATTTCTTCTTTGCTTTTTGAAGCTTGCATTTGCTCGTTCGCCAAATTCGTCTTAGCGGTTTTATCTGCAGGAGTTAAATTTGACTTGAAATTTGCCGTAGAAATGTTTAAATTTGAGCCGCTTATCATTTTCAATCCTTTAAGACTATATCGGATAAAAACGACTTTTCTTTAGCATAAACCAAGAAGCCAATTGTAGTAATAAAATATAAGGCTAGATATTCGTTTCGCCTTTAGGGCGGACGGTTTCTTTTTGAAACGCCTCCAGCCTTAGTGCTAGTTTATCTACTATGCTACCTGGGGTTTCGTTCTTGTGTAGGCTCATAAGCCCGTCCCCTAGAACTTTCTTTAAAAATTCCTTTATGATTTTGGTATTTTTTAGAAAATCGGATATGGTTATGGGCATATCGTCAAAGCTTTGGCTTCTCATATCTTGCGCGTATGTTTGGACTTGATCCGTTAGCCTAGTTTCCCCGCTATCGCTCGCTACGGGCGGGAAGCCTTTTAAAAACTGCATAAATACGCCCTCTCTGGCGTATCCACCCTCTTTTTCGTAGACCGACGTATCGGGGTTAAAGCTAAAGCCGTCTTTTTCCTGCGAATTTGACGAGCCTAGGGTAGAAAAATTTAAAGGATATACGCTAAGGCTAACTCCGTATTTTTTAATATCGCTTGAGAGTTCGCCGGCGTTTTGTAGCTGAGTTTGAGTACTATAGACGTTTGATACGGCAAATAGGCTAACGTCTTTTAAAAAATTACTCTTGCCAAACGGTTTTTGATTGATATTTACGCTAAAGCCCTTGGGTAGCTTTTCTAAGTCGCTTTGGCTATACGTTTCTTTGCCTTCAGGGACGACTGCGTTAAACAGCTTGTAGTATTGTTTCACCGTGTCGGCTACGTCGATATTTTCAAAGGGCTTTTGATCCGGCGAAGGCGTAAACAAATAAGTCTTATTGTTAAACCTTACTATCTCGTCGATAGAGCTTTTGTGGATTTTGAAATTTTCGGGAAGGCCGGCGGCTTTGTTAAAATCGCTACCCATATAGCCGAGATTATCCACCGAGTATCCGTAAGCCAAATTTGAGCCGAATTTTAACGAATTTAAATTTTGATCTTGCGCGCCGCTTGACGTCAAATCGTATGTTTTAAATGCGGCGGTCTCAGTTGTGCCGCTGCTCTGAATAAGATTTGCGAAGCTAACGTCCTGTGTTTTGGCTTGCTTATTTTCTTGAGCTTTGGATAGTATCGACGAATAATTTATCTTAGTAGCGGAAACGTTCACGGCTTATCCTTCTTAAAAAGAAATTTAAAGAAGGATAAGCAAAATTTATTCCTTTATAATCCGTAGTTTTCTCTCAAATGCCCCTATTATATCAAGGCTTGATGCTAGAAAGTACATTATTATGTTTGACTTAGCACAAATTATTTTGCCTCATCCCAAATAACAAGATTGTCGTTTTATGATGAGATTTGGACAAGTATTATATATTTGCGCCACAAGGACCCAAAAGAGACAAAATTGTAATACTTTTAGGCTCTATCTGTTTATATCAACCATCTACAAATATTGGATCTAAGGTAAAATATAACTTCTAACAACACAGAAGCTATTATCATTTGAAGCGTTTCTTACATTATAGCGTATTTTTAATTTTAGTGTCCCTATAAATTTGAGTAAATCTATTAAATAAATCACTTGAAATTTTTGATATTTTTTTATCATCTAGTTCCATGACTTTATATTTTAAATGTTCTTTTATTGTTCTTTTTAGTGCTTCTTCGCTTTGCATAATTTTTTCTACTTTTTCTAGTTCTTCTCTAAAATTCCTAAATTCGGCCGTTTGAGCTGCTATAGATATATTATTTGCTAATACACTATCTTTTATTTTTGTTGTTCCTCCCTCAAGTATCATAGGGTTTTCGCTCTTTAAGAAACTCATAAATAAAGCTTCTTTAGTATGCCCGTTACTATTTTGATATACTGACATATCAGGGTTAAAGCCCCAAGCATTACGTGAGTAATTTGTTCTTAGACTATTTGGACTAAAATCTAGCTGGTGCAAATTAAAATCTACGCCAACTTCTTTAAGATCATTTTTGAGTTTACTCGCTTCCTCGAAGTTGTTTCTATAAATATTTGTTACTTTTTCTTCACTTCTATCATTTAAAAAATTTATGTTTCTTTTTTCTGTTAGATCGCCTCTTATATTAAATGTTTCCATACCTTTTGAGCTATAGCCTCTTGGTAGGTTTAGCAAATCGCTGTCTGTAAAATAGTCTTTGTTGAGATTATCCCCCATAACTTGAGAAAATATATTATAATATTGACCTATAGTATTTGCTATATCTATGTCGTCAAATACATTGTTGCCAAATAGTTTACCTGTTACATTGGCAAATAAAAAACCGTTTAAATTATTGTCTTTTGTGGCATGTCTAATAAATTCATCTAAACTTTTTTTATGAATCTTAAAATTTGAAGGAAGGCCGGCTGCCTTATTAAAGTCTTCCCCCATAAAACCCTCGCTATCCATGCTATAACCATAAACATTAGATTGAAATTTAACCTTTGTTATTGAATCTGCCAGACTATTTCTCGGAGCTACTGCCGATTCTGAAGATATACGAGTGTTTGCTTGTAGGCTCTTTTCTGCCTGTGTCGCCAATCCTAAGCTTGCTACGGACTGAGCCAAAATTTGAGCCCCAAAGCTCGTCCCGCCAGCTTCTTTTTTTGCTCGCTGCTCTTTTGCTTGAGAAACTATAGAGCCGTATTGTTGAAAGGATTTTTGAATAGAAGAATTCATTGCTTGCTCCTTGAGCATAGTTTATGTCTTAAGAAGTAAGCAATTTTTATTCCATATATTAATATACTTTTGGCTTAAAGTCAGACATTATTCTATTGTATTCTGGGCCATATATGCTATGTACGACCTATCAGGAAAATAAATTTGTAAATAATGTTGCCTTTGTCCATTCCCAATTCTGAAATAACCAACCAACAAAGTATTTGGATCTAATGTTCCCCCATAAGCTTTATATAGATTTTTAGGAATAGCGTCCGCACTATCATTATAATATTTAATTATTAAAATACTATATTGTTACCAACTGCCTTGAATGTGCCAACAAATTCAGAAGATACGTTTTTAAAATTAGCATCAAGGCAATTTATTAATGTGGTAATGATTTTTTGATCTTGGCAAGAAATAATAATCAAAACGCATTTAAGCGTTTGTCTATCTATATATACTTTACTTCAATACTTAAATAAGCGGATAAATCAAACGATTTATCTGCAAAAAGTATCCATAATATTAAATCGTATCATATGCTTCAAGCTCCAATGAACTAGATAAAACAAAATGAGTAATTCCGCATCATTATATAAAATAACTTTTATTAATAATTCTACTTTTTTCAAGCAGCACAATCTTTATTCTTTTTAGTAACTTTAAAATGTGCGCTATACGTTAATTTTTGTAAAAAGCTCACTTTCTAAACTATTTTAGGAGAACCGAGTCAAATAAAGATAATACTATGCAAGCCAGGTCTAAATTTTAGACCTTAAAATTTTGGTAGATTATGCTTGTAGATTGATAGGATCTTTATGGTGTCGTCTTCAATTATAAAAGGAATAACGTATCCTTTGAAAATTAGATCCCTTATGTTGTCTTTGTGAAAATATTGATTTTTTCTAAATCTGTAAGCAAAAGTAGATAAACTTTCGATTTTTTTAAATAAGCCCTCAAGAAAATCGTTTGCTACCTTCTCGCTCTTGCTTCTATCCGTGTAAAAATCTAAAATACTTTTAATTTCTTCCTTGAATTGTTCGCTTAAGATAATTTCCACTCTAAGCGCCTTTGTTTTTTAGGTAGGATCTCATCTCGGTTTTAAATTCATCAAAGGCTTGATATTTTAACTCGCCGCGTTTATCGGCCTCTACTAGTTTCTTTAAATCTTGCTGATCGGCTTGACTTAGATAATCTTCATTGTCGTAAGTAATGGTTGTTTCAGGATCTAGCGCAATAATAGCCCTAATAGCTTCTACAATGCTATGGTTTGCGGTTTGGATATTTATTGAAGTTATCATTTCTTGCTCCTTGTGTTTATCGTCATTATATCGCACCCTTTTTAACGGCTGACGTTTTCTCTGATGATCGATCTCTAAATTTATACTTATACCTTTTGTGTGTTTAGACTCAGCTTAATGTCCTTTATATGTTTTTTCAGAAAATCCGCCTACTCGTCAAGTGGCGACGTATCTATCGGATAATAAGATGGACTTTTTAACCAAAGAGGCTAAAGAAAAAGGCGTCAGCAAAAATCAAGTGCTTAGAAATTTGATAGCCAAACATATAAACAAATAGGCTGGCTATCTGGCCCTATTCCTAAACCCTTACATCTATCTTCCTATAGAATCTATCCTTCTCGCCCACATTAGCGCCCTTGCCAAGCTCGTTATTTAAAAACGAAATATTATATAGATCCTTCGCCGTTAGGGTTTTATTATCTCCTAGGTATATCAAAAACTGTTTTCCATGCTTAGTAGAAAAGGATTTTATAGCCCTAGCTCCTATTTCCTGGAGCGTCTTATATTTACCGTCGGTATCTAGGATACCTATATTATTAAAGCTTATAGAGCCAAGCTCGATATCGCTCATGGCTTTAGTTTCTAAATTTAGGCTTGCCCTTCTGGTTTTATCTCCTAAAAGCTTGCCCGTATCAGAATACAGCTCCGTTACTTCTATTTCTCTACCGCTATCAAATTTTAAGGTTATAGATCCATTATCGTTTAACTTCATGGCTATTACGCTGTCGCTGTCTCGTAATGATGACGCCGCTCTATCGATATCGGTTTCAAAAGCGCGCCTAACTTTTTCTAAATTCGCCTCGCTAAATTTTAGTCCCGTAGCAGCCTCAAATTCATTTTCCATAGCGATCATATATGCGGACTTGCTGTCCTTTAGCTTATTTATGTATTCGTCCGCATTTTCTACGTTATACTCTTTTAGATTTTTTGATAGCCACTCTACGTCTTTTGCGTGGGCGGTGGATTCTTTTTCGTAGTCTCTATAAAATTTCATAAAACTATCTCTTTGATATCCCTTATAGGAGAAATTTTTGTCTCTCGGGGCGTCTGGATTTATTATGGGATTAAATTCATTAAGCTTTAGCTTTCCGTCAAATCCAGCCTTAGCGTAAGCAAAATTGTTAAATAGGCTATTTTTATTAAATACGTTATTATTTCTTAGGTCTACCCAGCCGTCTTTATCCGCGTATGCATCAAAAAAGTTCTTAATACTATCGGTTTCCGCCTTTTTGTATCTGCTTTCCGGTGCAAATACGGTGTAGGGGTTTTCCTTGTAGTAAAAAATGCGATTATCGATCTTTGAGATGTCGACTTGAGTACCACCTTTTTCTTTCAGTTTGGCATTTAGATCCTCTATTTGCTTCCGCCCATAGTTTGTATCTATATCTTTTTTAATAAACTGCGTCAGATCTATACCGCTGGTTACGTCGCTTAAATTTGCTATCTTTTCGTTGCCGTCCTTATCGTATCCTCTGACCTTGAGCTTTGAGAATAGCCTATCGGAGCTATTTAAAATTCCGTCGCCGTTACTGTCAAAGTTAAAGAGTATTGCATTTGAGCTAAATTTGCCGATACCTAGCTTGTCGTTATCGCCGTATAGATCTAAAAACACCTCTACGTCGCCGTATTTAGTTTTTAGTATATTTTCGCTTGCATAGTCGTTTAGATTGTTTCTGGCTTGACTTAGGATGGTATTTGATTTGCTGCCTTTAAAATATCCGCCGCCGGCAAATTCTTCTATTACGGGCGCCCCGGAATCTGGCAAACCGATAGAAAAACAATATCCGTTATTCACCTGCGGTCCTTGAAATCCATTATATCCGTCTTGAGTAACCCTATCCGAGTTGTCCATATTGGACCACATAGGCAGACTTGCCCTATGAGCGCTTGATCCTAAAAACCCGGTAGAATATCCATTTACATTATCAGTTCCGCCTTTATATAGAT
>ERZ773087.2193-NODE-2193-length-10664-cov-18.547177_pt1 | contig 10664 bp, 6 predicted proteins | sample MGYA00511375_ERZ773087 | MGnify/ENA primary metagenome ERZ773087 (study PRJEB29015, sample SAMEA2737995) | human oral metagenome | biome: human oral; feature: human-associated habitat; material: dental | place: China | collected 2063 ...
CTCGCTGAAGCGTTCTCGTGCCCACTCGATCTCGTCACCGTCGTCAAGGGCGGCGGGGGACGCTACGTCCTTGACGTCACCGATCACGCCTTCCAGGACGTCGTCGCCACGCAGGTCGACGACTGGATGTCGGAGATCATGGAGGAGCATCGGCCCCGTGTGCCGGTGAGCAAGTACCTGCGGTACAGCCTCTCCTTTCCCGAGGGCATCATTGCCTCGGCCGAGGAGCTCAAAGCCGACCTGCTCGTAGCCGGCGGGGGCCGTCACGGGGTCCTGGGACGAGTGTCCCTCGGCTCCGTGGGGCAGACCCTGCTCAACTCCTCGACAGTTCCGGTCGCCCTGTCCCCGCGCGGCATGAGGCACGCCCCTCTCGACGGACTCTCACGCATCACGGTCATGCTGGGGGAGTCCGGCAGGTGGAGGGGGGTGCTCAGCAAGGCCAGGACCTTCGCTGACAGAGCCGGTGTCCCGTTGCGTCTCATCACGGTGGCCACCGGCGACTCGCAGAACACCGCGGAGATCGGGGAGAGGACCGAGGCCCTGCTCGCCGAGGTACGCCTGGATCTCAAGGGGCTGGATGACCAGCGTGTCCAGATCGTCCACGCTCACAGTATGAGCGCCGCCGTGCTGGCCATGGAGTGGAACAGGAATGAGCTGGCCTTCCTGGGATCGGCGCGACTGGCCCAGAGCGGGCGTCTGTTCCTGGGGCCGGACGCCAACAAGATCCTGCGGGTCCTGCCGGTGCCGCTCGTCGCGGTCCCAGCCGACGCGGCCGACGTCGGGGGTGCAACATGAGCGCGGCTACCACGAGCTCCGGAGGCGGGCTGTCGAAGAAGGGACTGGCCGAGGGCTCTGTCGGTCTGCTCGGCGCCATCATCATCGGGGTGTCCTGCATCGCGCCCCCGTACACCCTCACCGGCGCGCTGGGGCCGACCGCCTCAGAGGTGGGCGAGCAGGTACCGGCGATCTTCCTCGTCGGATTCATCCCGATGCTCCTGGTCGCCTTCGGGTACCGAGAGCTCAATGCGGCGATGCCCGACTCGGGCACATCCTTCACCTGGGGGACGCGTGCCTTCGGTCCGTGGATCGGGTGGATGAACGGATGGGGGCTGATTGTGGCGACCGTCGTCGTCCTGTCGAACCTTGCGGCCATCGCCGTCGACTTCTTCTATCTGTTGCTCGCACAGGTGACTCGCAACTCCGCCATTGCGGATCTCTCCGACAACGTATGGGTCAATACCCTCACCTGCCTGGTCTTCATCACGCTGGCGACCTGGATCGCGTACCGTGATATGCAGACCACCCAGAAGCTCCAGTACTGGTTGGTGGGGTTTCAGCTGACGGTGTTCCTCGGCTTCGGCGCGGTGGCCATTTACCGCTACTTCACCGGAACCGCCGTCAATCCGACACCCGTGAAGCTCGAATGGTTCAATCCCTTCGCCGTCGACTCGCTGGGGACTTTCGTGGCGGGCGTGTCCCTGTCCTTGTTCATCTACTGGGGCTGGGACGTGTCGCTGACGGTCAATGAGGAGGCTGACGACGCCAGCTCCACTCCAGGGCGCGCCGCCGTGCTCACTGTCATGACAATTGTCTCGGTGTACATGTTCGTCACGATTGGATCCATGATGTTCGCCGGCCTGGGGGAGGATGGGATAGGACTGGGCAATCCTGCGATCCAGGACAATGTCTTCTTCGCCTTGGCCAGACCGGTTCTGGGGCCGTTCGCGATCCTCCTGTCGACGGCGGTGCTGGTCTCGTCCGCGGCGTCCTTGCAGTCCACCTTCGTCTCTCCCGCCCGCACCTTGCTGTCGATGGGATACTACGGGGCGATGCCGGAGAAGCTCGGCGAGATCTCTCCGCGCTTCCTCACCCCTGGTCGCGCAACAGTCGTCTCGGCGGTCGCCGCCTCGACCTTTTATACCCTGCTGCGATTCGTATCCACCTCCGTCCTGTGGGACACGGTTCAGACCCTGGGGGCGATGATCGCCTTCTATTACGGTCTCACCGCCTTCGCCGCGGTATGGTACTTTCGAGGGAAATGGTTCTCCTCAGTGAGGAACTTCTTCTTCACGCTGGTCTCACCGGGACTGGGAGGTCTTATCCTCTTCTTGCTGCTCGGCCTGACCCTGAAGGACTCCCTCAACCCCGAGTACGGGTCGGGATCGCAGGTCTTCGGCGTCGGTCTCGTCTTCGTCCTCACCCTCGCCCTCATTCTCCTGGGCGTGGTGCTGATGCTCGTACAGTACGTCCGAGCACCGGCCTTCTTCCGCGGGGAGGTGATCGCACGATCCGACGCTGTCACCGAGGAGTTGAAGGTGGCAACTGTCTTAGAGGAGGACGATGGTGAAGCCTCCCAGCTCCGTGCTGCGTCATAGATGCAGTGAACCGGAGCGAACACACACATGAAAACAGCTCACTCCGCGCCAGGCCGGCGGAAGGAGCTGAGAGGAATCACATTGTCATCGTATCGACGGCCACAGCTGATCGATGCGCCGGTAATCAAACGCACGATATGTGGACGCCAGGCCGGACCACGAAGGAGTGAGCAATGAGCATCAACATGGAGCGAGTCGCTGAGCTGACGGAGATCGAGTCCAGGCGCCTCAATGAACGGACCAAGGGGTCCGGCGACATGTACAACCGCGCGAGAAACAGCCTTTCCGGCGGTGTCGCCTCCTCGTACCAGCTGCGCGAGCCCTGGCCCATTTACCTCGAACGGGGGCAGGGGCCGAAGGTCTGGGATGTCGACGGCAACGAGATGTGGGACTTCCACAACGGCTTCGGATCGATGCTTCAGGGGCATGCCCACCCGGTGATCGGAGAAGCCATTCAGGAGCGGTACGGCAAGGGCACCCACTTCGCCGCCCCGACCGAGGACGCCCTGGCGGTGGCGGAGAACCTCTCGAGCAGGTGGGGGCTGCCGAAGTGGCGCTACACGAACTCGGGCTCGGAGTCCACGATGGATGCCATCCGCATCGCACGCGCCTACACCGGTCGCGACACGGTCATGAAGATCTTCGGCTCCTACCACGGGCACCACGACACCGTCATGGTCTCGATCGGCGTCGAGTACGACAAGATCGGTGACCGTGACAACCTGGCCTCGCTGCCCTACGGAGGCGGCATTCCCGACGCCACCGTCCAGATGACGGTGCCGGTTCCCTTCAACGATGCCGAGGCCATGGAACGCCGCATCATCCGGCTGGCTGATGAGGGTCGTAAACCTGCCTGCGTCATCATGGAGCCGGCCATGATGAACCTGGGCGTCGTGCTGCCGGAACCGGGATATCTGGAGCAGGTCCGCGAGATCACCCGGCGACACGGCGTCGTCCTCATCTTCGATGAGGTCAAGACCGGCCTGTGCATCGGTCCGGGCGGCGCCACCAAGCGCTTCGGAGTGACTCCCGACCTGGTGACCATGGCCAAGGCCCTCGGTGGCGGTCTGCCCTCGGGCGCCATCGGAGGCACCGAGGAAGTCATGTCCGTGGTGGAGGACCACACCGTCTTCCAGGTCGGCACCTATAACGGCAACCCCCTGGTGATGGCCGCAGTGCGGGCCAACCTCGAGAAGGTCCTCAACCCGGAGGCATACGCCCACCTCGACCACCTCAACGATCGCATTCTCGCGGGTTGCACGGAGGTCATTGAGCGCTACAACCTTCCGGGCTACGCGGTGGGCGTCGGCGGCAAGGGGTGTGTCACCTTCTCCCCCAAGAAGGTCGTCGACTACGAGTCCTTCAAGGAGCACCAGAACGCGGAGCTGTCCGAGCTCGCCTGGCTGTTCAACATGAACCGGGGAATCTTCATGACCCCGGGCCGCGAGGAGGAGTGGACCCTGTCAGTGACCCACACGGACGAGGCGATCGACGCCTACGTCAGCTGCTTCGAGGAGCTCGCCGAGGCGATCACCTCCAAGTGACGTCAGCACTCTCTGATCTCATGGGGGCCACCGAAGACGTCGGTGGCCCCCATGAATCGTGTCCTACCCGCGGTGGCGCTCGGTGGCGCTCGGTGGCACTCAGTGGCGTTTCCAGGCGCGGATCCTCGTGCGGAAGGAGGTGAAGGGCGCCACCGTGTTGATATGCACCCACGTGGCCACCGGCCAGGCCGACGGCGTCGAGGAGGCCCACGCCCGCTGCCCGGAAGTGAAGAGCTCCTCCCGGCTCAGCGATGCCACGAGGGCGACGACGTCGTCGCCCCGGTTCCGAAAGGCCTCCTGAAGCCGGGGCAGGGAGGCGTCACGCCACTGCTCGTAGAAGGCGCTGTAGAGATCGCCGAGTCGGTTCCACCGGTACCCGGGAGCGGGCGTGACCACCTCGCGTCCGGCCTGCTCATCGCGCTCCCAGCCCAGCAGCAGGTCCATCCACCCCAGCTGGTAGGCGAGCATCTGCGCCGGCGTGCGCTCCACCCCGTCCTTGAGCGTGTGGAGCTCGGAGGCGGGGACGTCGTCGAACTCGGCGATGAACAGCTCAGCGCGCTTGCGGATCTCCGCGATGAGCTCCTCACCGGAGGCGTAGTCCTTCACAGCGGTCTCCTTCTTCGTCCTCGCTGGCCCGCCGGTGGCAGTCGGAGGCGTGCGATCGTAGGTTAACCCTTGCGGTCGTGCCCTGAACCTGCTGTGTTGTCTCGTGGCTTCTGAGAGTTTCGGATGTCATGACATCTCACGACACCGGTGGGGTGCGTCTGCCAGATGGGAGAGAGATGGGCGAGCTGCTGTTTCGACCTGTCGGAGGGGCTGCCCCGGTCGCTCTGGTGGTTGCCGGCCTTGTCTGGATGCACTGCACGAGGGTGGGGTGCTACTGGACGAGGGTTGGGTGTACTGGTGGTAGGTGGGACCTTCGTGCAGTACGCACAACCCTTGGCCAGTGGATCCCGACCCTCATGGAGCGGGCCATCTCGAGCCAGTTCTGGGCGGGGCAGGCGTCGAACCATGACCACTAAGACCCTGCGCAGACGACGGCCAGGGAACGGTGCAGGAGGACCCGTGACGGAGTCGCCGGGCTCTGCCGTACGAACCCCGGACTCTCGCTCCTGCGCGGCCCGGTGTCCACAGCGCTGACATTGACGAGCCTGGCGTCGAAGCGCCCAGCGGGGATCGTTGGAATCCTGCGGTTTCTCTCCAGCGTGCAGCGCCGATACGCCTTTAATGTCAGCACCATGGACACCAGCGACCTGCCAGGACCCGCCAGGCCTCTTCCCTTCGTCCCGTCCTCGACCCCAGGACCACCAGCTTGCCCCGGGTTTCCGCCCGAGCGAGTGCCTCAGACGTCATGACACCCACATGTCTCAAAAGTGAGGAGACAGCACAGTGCCCTGAACCTACGAACCCAAGACTCAACCTACGAGCTCGCGGCGGCCTAGCCGTGTCTAGTCCTGCGAACTAGTCCTGGGAGGTGACCCCGACGTCGGCCATCTTCCGCTCCGTCCACGGGGCGACGATGAACAGGATGATGGCCACTGCGACCGTCACGGCCCCCAGGCCGTAGTAGTAGGTGGAGTTCGCGATGTTCTCCGTCCTGGAGATGATGAAGCCGGCCAGCCCCTGACCGGTGGCCGTCGTCAGCAGCCACAGACTCATTGTCTGGGAGGCGAAGTTCTTGGGTGCCAGCGCCGACGTCGTGGACAGGCCCACCGGGGACAGGAAGAGCTCGGCGACGGTCTGGATGATGAAGACCACGGCCAGGAACCACCAGGGGGACAGTCTCGCGCCGCCAGTCCAGGTCTGGAAGCCGTAGCCCAGGATGAAGGCCGATACCCCGATGATGAGCACCGAGATCGCGAACTTCATGATGGTGGAGGGGAATCTGCCCGCCCGCCGGGTGAAGAGCCAACCGATGAATGGCGCCAGGATGACGATCGTGGCCGGGTTGATGGACTGGTAGGTCTCCGGGGTGATGACCCAGCCGAGCAACGGGATACGGCCGTCGGTGTTGTCCTTGGCGAAGGTGGCCATCTTACCGGCCGCCTGCTCGGAGATCATGAAGAACAGGACCGCGCCGATCCACAGGGGGATATAGGCGCGCAGGTGGGTGCGCTCGGGGGCCGTGACCTTGGGGGAGCGGAACATGAGGATGAAGTAGCCCAGAGCGGCGCCGGCCGGGATGATGAGCATGGTCGCGGAGATGGCGTCGAGCAGGCTGCCGGTCAGGGTGCTGAGGGCCACGACGAGCGCGGCCGCAGCCGCCACGGTCAGTACCGAGGTAAGTACGAACCTCTGGCGCTCCTGGGGGCGGATGGGGTTGGGAACGATGAAGGCGAAGGCTGAGAGCTTGTGGCGGCCGTAGATGAAGGCGATCAGGGCCACCGCCATGCCGACGGCGGCCGAGAAGAAGCCGGCGTGGTAGCCGTAGTGCTCGCGCAGCCAGCCGGTCACCAGCGGAGACGCCAGTGAGCCGAGGTTGACCGACATGTAGAACAGCTGGAATCCGGCGTCGCGCCGCGGGTCGTCGTCATCGTAGAGGCCCCCGACGATCGTGGACAGGTTCGGCTTGATGAAACCGGTGCCCACGGCCACCAGCACGATCCCCGTCCAGGAGAAGGCTGGCGCGGGAATGGACAGGCAGATGTGCCCGGCCATGATGACCAGGCCGCCGTAGAGGGTGGACAGCCACGGCCCGATGATGCGGTCGGCGAAGATGCCGCCGGGGATGGCCAGCAGGTAGACGGCCGCGCTGTAGGAAGCCAGGATGACCTGCCCGGAGTTGGCGCTCAGGCCCAGGCCGCCGCCGGCCACGGTGTCGGTGATGAAGTAGAGCAGGATGGCACGCATGCCGTAGTAAGAGAAGCGTTCCCACATCTCCACATTGAGCATCCATGGCAGTCCACGGGGGTGACCGAACAGCCCCCGGTCCTCCTTTGACGGCGTCGTGCGCAGGGTGGAGGGGCGCCACCGGCTGGCGATCATCCGACCGGTATCGAGATCGTCCTCGACGGGAGTCGGGGTCGTTGACATGAGACTCTCCCTTCCTGTGGTCGGGTGAGGAGTGCAACCGGACCATCGGTGTCCAGTACGAACCACAGGTACCCGTGCACCTTACTCCGGCCGTTCGCACGATTGTGGGGGAATGCGAGGAGAATCAGGCAGGTGATTCCCGCCGAGGCGGGGTGGGGCCACTCGGCGAGACGCTGGTCAGCCGCGGCTCACTCGGCGGTGGTCGTCTCGACGTCGGCCATCTGCCGTTGCGTCCACGGGGCGACGGCGAACAGCACCAGGGCCATGAGCAGCGTGGCCGCGCCCAGACCGTAGTAGTAGGTGGCGTCGGAGAGGTGCTCGGTCTGGGCGATGACGAATCCGGCGACGCCCTGTCCGGTGGCGACGCTGAGCCACCACAGCCCCATCGCCTGGGAGGCGAAGCTCCTGGGAGCCAGGGCGGTCGTCGTGGCCAGTCCGACCGGGGTCAGGAAGAGCTCGGCGACGGTCTGGATGACGTAGACCAGCGCCAGGAACCACCAGGGGGACAGGTCCTGTCCGCCCGGCCAGATCTGGAATCCGTAACCCAGCATGAGTGCCGAGAGCCCCACGATGAGCACCGCGATGACGAACTTCATGATGGTGGAGGGGAACCGGCCCGCCCGCCGGGTGAAGAGCATGCCGATCAGCGGGGCCAGGATCACGATCGCCGCGGGGTTGACCGACTGATAGGCCTCCGCGGTGATCGACCAGCCGAACAGGGGCAGCCGCAGATCTGTGTTGGAGTCGGCGAAGGTGGCCATCTTGCCGGCCGCCTGCTCGGTGATCATGAAGAACAGGACCGCTCCGATCCACAGGGGGATGTAGGCACGCAGGTGGGTGCGCTCGGGGGCGGTGACCTTCGGGGAGCGGAACATGACCACGAAGTAGGCCACGGCCGCACCGACCGGCACGAGCAGGCCCGCCGTGGCGACGGTGGTCACCAGGTTTCCGGTGATCGCCTTCAGAGCGACCACGACAGCGCCGACGGCGACCAGGACGCCGAGGGAGCCCAGCAGCAGTCGCCGGCGTTCCTCGGGGCGGATGGGGTTGGGGACGGTGAAGGCGAAGGCGGAGAGCTTGTGGCGACCGTAGATGAAGGCGCCCAGGGCGAAGGCCATGCCGATGGCGGCCGAGGAGAAGCCGGCGTGGTAGCCGTAGTGCTCGCGCAGCCAGCCGGTCAGCAGGGGAGAGGCGAAGGCGCCGACGTTGATGGACATGTAGAACAGCTGGAATCCGGCGTCGCGCCGGATGTCATCGTCGTCGTAGAGGCCGCCGACGATGGTCGTCAGGTTCGGTTTGATGAAGCCGGTTCCGACGGCGACCAGCACGATCCCCGTCCAGGACGTCACTGTGGTGGGGATGGTCAGGCAGATGTGCCCGGCCATGATGACTACCCCGCCGTAGAGGGTGGACAGCCACGGCCCGATGACGCGGTCGGCGAAGATGCCCCCGGGGATGGCCAGCAGGTAGACGGCCGCGCTGTAGGAGGCCAGGATGACCTGGCCGGAGTTGGCGCTCAGGCCGAGGCCGCCATTCGCCGCGGTGTCGGTGATGAAGTACAGCAGGATGGCGCGCATGCCGTAGTAGGAGAAGCGCTCCCACATCTCCACGTTGAGCATCCAGGGCAGCCCCCGGGGGTGGCCGAACAGCCCCCGGTCCTCCCTCGACGGCGTGGTGCGCAGGCTGCGAGGCCGCCACCGGCTGGAGATGAGGCGACCGGGCCGGGCGAGGTCCTCCTCGAGGTTGTCGACCGTCGTCGCGGGGCCTGACGTCGGGCTCGATACTGGGTCTGACGTGGACTGTGCCATGGCGCTGTCCCTTCCTCAGGGCGGTGGTCGTTCGGGGCCGACCACAGGGGTGATCCGGGGCGCTGGGTGGTTCGTCTCGCACAAAGAGGCCCAGACCCGTCGCCGAGGAGAGATGTGATTCTTCCCGGACCATAGCGCCTGGTCTGTTTCCGGCATGCTTCCGGTTCTCGTCAGGACGCCGGTGGCCCCGGAGAGGACCACTGGGGTCTCCTTCCGGGGCCACCGGGTGCCGCAAGGGGAGCGGCCGTGAGGGATTCCTCCGACGAGCGGAGGGGTGCCGGGACCGGTGGGGCTGTACGGCCCGGGGCTCAGCGGGTGAGGGCGTCGGCCGCGGCCTTGACCTGCGGGCGCACCGGGGCCAGGCGGGTCAGCTGGGTGACGTGACGCGGCTCGAGCTCGTCCAGGCTGGAGACGCCCAGGAGCTTCATGGTGCGGATGACCTCGTCGGAGAGAATCTCGATCATGCGGTCCACGCCCTCGCGGCCGCCGGCCATGAGGCCGTAGAGGTAGGCGCGACCCACGAGTCCGAACTTGGCGCCCAGGGCGACAGCGGCCACGACGTCGGCGCCGTTCATGATGCCGGTGTCCACCATGATCGTGGCGTCCTTGCCGACCTCCCGGACCACCTCGGGCAGGAGGCGGAAGGGGACGGGGGCGCGGTCGAGCTGGCGCCCGCCGTGGTTGGACAGCAGGACGCCGTCGACGCCCAGGTCGATGAGGCGCTTGGAGTCCTCGACGGTCTGCACGCCCTTGATGACGATCTTGCCGGGCCACATGGAGCGGATGACCTTGAGGTCGTCGTCGCTGATGGTGGGATCCATGGCGGAGTCAAGGAGCTCGCCCACGGTGCCGCCGGTGGACTTCAGGGAGGCGAACTCCAGCTTGGGCGTGGTCAGGAAGTCGAACCACCACCACGGGCGGGGGATCGCGTTGAGGACGGTACCGGCCGTGATCTGGGGCGGGATGGAGAAGCCGTTGCGCTTGTCGCGCAGGCGGGCCCCGGCCACGGGGGTGTCGACGGTGAACATGAGGGTGTCGAAGCCGGCAGCAGCGGCGCGCTCGACCAGTCCGTAGGAGATCTCCCGCTGACGCATGACGTAGAGCTGGAACCAGTTGCGCCCGTGGGGGTTGGCGGCCTTGACGTCCTCGATGGAGGTGGTGCCCAGGGTGGACAGGGTGAAGGGGATGCCTGCGGCGCCCGCGGCCCCGGCCCCGGCGACCTCGCCCTCGGTCTGCATGAGGCGGGTGAAGCCGGTGGGCGCGATGCCGAAGGGCATGGAGGAGCGGCCGCCCAGGATCTCGCAGGATGTGTCGACGTCGATGGCCGGGTGGAGGATGTCGGGGTGGAACTCGATGTCGCGGAAGGCCTGGCGGGCACGGCGAAGCGAGACCTCGCCCTCGGCGGCGCCGTCGGTGTAGTCGAAGGCCGCGGCCGGGGTGCGCCGCTTGGCGATCTTGCGCAGGTCCCAGGTGGTCAGCGCGGCGTCGAGGCGTCGACGCCTGGGATTGAGCTCGGGCGTCTTGAAGTGCAGCAGCTCGAAGATCTCGCTCGGGTTGGGAAGCTGGCGCTTGACCATAGGAACCTCATCAGTGAGTCGGATTCTGGATGCTCCGCGGCGCGGAGTGCCCGTGAGCAGCCGGCCTCCATGGCCCAGCCCTGAGACCCACGAACCACCTCATGCTATGGGACAAAGGTCACCAAAGCAAGGTAAGGCTTAGCAATCTATGCGGTGGGGGAGGGCCGGTGTGAGAGGGGCGGAATCTCTGTGGAATCTTTATGGAATCTCTGTGGGGCACCACTCGCCGGTGCGGTGGTATCTGCTCGGCGGCGGGGGACGATCCGCGCGGCCGGGTGCGGGCCGGGGCTAAGCCGCTCGGGTACGGCCGGCCAGGCTGCGCAGACG
>ERZ773087.2201-NODE-2201-length-10629-cov-10.033005_pt1 | contig 10629 bp, 9 predicted proteins | sample MGYA00511375_ERZ773087 | MGnify/ENA primary metagenome ERZ773087 (study PRJEB29015, sample SAMEA2737995) | human oral metagenome | biome: human oral; feature: human-associated habitat; material: dental | place: China | collected 2063 ...
TGATTTTGGCGATGTCGGCGGCGGAGGTTTGGCTGTCGTCAAACACCACCTGCGCTTCCTCGCTGGCGAAGTTCACTCCAGCCAATTCGACAAAATCTTTTTTGTTCAACACTTTTTCAATGCGCGAAGCACATGCCTGACAGGTCATGCCTTCGATTTGGAAACGGACTTTTTGTTGCATGGTAAAGCCTCTGTTGTTTGTTAGCGTTTATATATTATCGAACTAAAACGGAAGAATGGCAAAGAGGGCTGGGTCTTCTGAAAAAGAGGGAGGCGGTTTCAGACGACCTCTACCCGCAGCGCATCCACAATCAGCTGAAACACATTCGAATGCCCGCGGCGGCTGGGGTAATAGAGGTAAAGCGGTTCGTAGGTTATGGCGTATTCAGGCAACAGCTCGACCAACTGCCCAGAATGGAGTGCGTCTGCGGCGATAATATGTGGTAGCCAAGTGATGCCGAGGTCGTCTGAAGCGGCTTGCAGGCGTAGATGATTGTTGATGGAAAATTGTGATTTGGGCGTGAATGTAATCAGCTCTTTTTTGTATTTGAATTCCCACTGCATTTCCGCGCCGTGTTCGGCGGAGAGCTTCGTGCCGATGAGGCGGTGCTGCTGCAAATCGTCAATATTTTTCGGCGAACCGTGTTGCGCCAAATAATCGGGCGAGGCGACCAACGCCATTTTGAGCGGTGCGGAAATCGGCACTGCAACCATCTCTTTTGCCACATCGTTGCCCAGCCGCACGCCCATATCAAATCCCTCTTGCACAATGTCCGCCCAACGGTCGTCCACCACGATTTCCAAGCGGATTTTCGGGTATTGGTTCAAAATCGGCTTTAATTTCGGGTATAACACCGCTTCCGCTGCCAGCGTCGGAGCATTGATACGAATCAGCCCCGATGGTGTATTCAAAAAGTCATTTAAGGCATCGACTTCGTGGTTAATAGCCTGATAAAGCGGGAAAAGCTGCTCAAAAAGCTGCTGCCCCGCTTCGGTCAGCGACACATTGCGCGTAGTGCGGTTGAGCAGGCGCAGGTTCAGCCGCGTTTCCAGATTTTTCATGCTATGGCTCAACGCCGAAGAAGAAATCTCCAAAAGCTGTCCCGCTTTTACAAAACTCTGTGTTTGCGCCAACGTCAAAAAATAATTCAGTTCGTTAAAGTTCTGCATTTTCTCTTTAAACTCTCTTTTATTAGTGAATTTAATTCATTACATCATAAAACTAAACCCTATTTATCTCAATAAAAACAAATCATAAAATGACCGCACTTTGAAACGATAAGGAGAATGAAATGAAAAACATCCTGATTCTGGGGGCAAATGGCGGTTTGGCTCAAACGGTGATTCCGGTCTTACTGGAAAACCCTGAACTTAAACTCACGCTGGTATCACGCAACATCCGCCGCCTGCAAGCCTTCGCCAATGAACGGGTAAACGTAGTGCAGGCTAATGTGATGGATTTGCCTCAACTGGAAAGCTTAATGCAGGGGCAAGATGTGGTGTATACCAACCTTGCGGGAAACCTTGAAGCAATGGCGGAAAATATTGTGCAAGCAATGGCGGAAAATATTGTGCAAGCAATGAACCGTACCAATGTTAAAAGACTGATTTGGATTAGTTCGATGGGTATTTATGGCGAAACAGGTGAAGACCATGGAGCAATTTTAGAGCCTTACCGCCGTTCGGCGCAGGTGGTGGAAAACAGCCGCTTGGATTACACCATTATCCGCCCTGCGTGGTTTACAGACGGCCATGAAATCGATTACCAACTCACCCGTAAAGGCGAACCATTTCAGGGCAGACAGGTTTCTAAACGCAGCATTGCCCATTTAATCGCCAAACTGATTGAACGCCCCGAATTTTCCATTCGGGAAAGTTTAGGTATAGGCAGAATCTAACCAATAAGCACAAGGAAGCTCAAAAATGACCCCAATCGAAACTTTAACTGAAAAACAAGCTATTAAAGAATTGGTCGATACGTTCTCCAATTTAGCAGATATAAAAGACGTGGCAGCACAAGGCCCCTTATTTACTGAAGACGGGCATGTCACCACCTACATTGGCGGCGAACTGTTTGCCGATTTGAAAAACCGTGCGGAAATCGTGGGCGTATTCACCGACTTCCTTGCCAATTTCAAACGTGTTTACCATTTAAACGGACAACTGACCATTCACTCGCTAAGTGATAGCCGCGCCGAAGGCATCAACTATTGCCATGTGGTGTTGACCGAAGAAAAAGATGGCAAGGAAATGGTGCATAACCATTATGTACGCTACAACGACACTTATGTTAAAGAAGACGGTAAATGATTGATTCAACGCCGCATTGCCAACTTCATGATTAGCGATAGTGGGAGAATGGCGTAAATGTCAGACGGTATGGAATGATGCTGCAAACGGTCGGATGTTGCCGATAATTTGCAAATTGATGTAAGGGTATACGCACACGCCATTTCCTTGCATTGATGGCATTAAACTCCCAATTTCAGTGCATTAAGCCGTTGTTTAATGTTTCGCCAGTTTGGGAGAAGGTTATCTATATGTGCCATAAAACGGGCGTTATGGTGGCGTTCAAGCAAGTGGGTCAGTTCGTGAACGACAACGTATTCTAAGCATTCGGGCGGTTTTTTGGCGAGTTCTAGATTCAACCAAATGCTGGCGGTGTCGGTATTACAACTCCCCCAAAGAGTTTTCATTTTTTTCACGCCGAAACGCTTAGCAGTCACCCCCATTTTTGGCTGCCATTTTGCCAGTAGTTTTGCAATTTCTCGTTTTAACTCGTTGCGGTAAAAGGTTTCAATTACGGCAGTTTGGTTTTTAAAGTTAGTGTTGGGACGAACAAACAACTTGATTTTGCGATGCTCAACTTCAAGGCGGTGTCTACCTGTAGTTGGTAGCACTTCCAATAAATACCGCTTACCCCAAAGATAATGGCTTTCACCCGACACTATTTCACGCGTGGTTTCCCGGGCTTGGTTTTCAAATATACTCTGCTGTTTTTTAATCCACAGCAAACGGCTTGCTACCGCCATCTTCACCGCATCATCACTCATTTTAAGTGGTGCGGACACCCGAACTACACCGCTTGGTGGCAACACGCTAATATGCAGATTCTTAATTGCTTTTCTGCGTACTTCCACACTTAGATTGCCGATTTGCATATTAAGCTCCGTATTCCGCCTGTTTGATAATCAGTTCAAACACTTCATCAATATCCAGCCCTTTTTCATCGGTGAGCGGCTTGAGTTGAGCTTTCAGGCGTTTTTGCTTCATTTTGTTGGTGAGATAACCGTCCTGTTTGTTTGTTTGAATAGCGTGATCCAGGCTCAGCACCCAATCAGTATCCTGGCTAAAATTGTCAAAAATTGCCTGTTTGCCCGGTGTGTTGATTTCTTTCGGGTAATTGCTGCCCTGCGGTCGTTTTACCTGCTCGGCAAGGCGTGCCATTTCTTCTAGATACTTCTTATAGTCAACGACTTCCTGTTTACGCTGTTCGATCAATTCGTCCAGCAACACTGACATTTTCTCAAAATATTTAGGATTGGTCGGGTTTTCATCCACAATGGTTTTGCGGATATTATTCTCGATAGTTTCCGCCATACTTTTTTTATCTTTAAGTTCTTCGGGCAAATCTTCCACTATATCCGCGCCACGGCTGACCAGCAAATCCAACAACCCCACATTGTCAAAAGTATCCAGCCGTTCGCTGTCTTCGGCACGCACATATTGGTTGATTAAATAACGCATATCCGCATCAACTGTTTTAAAATCCACATAATCGCCGCTGGCAATTTTCAATTCGTCCCGCAAGTCAGTGATATTTTTTACCCGCTTGTGCCATTCTTCAGCTTGGATTTTATTGTAACCGGCTTCGACCAATTCATTAGCAATCGCCCCATAGGCGCGAATTAATTTTGCTGCTGCCCGATAAAACGCCAAACGTTTGCTTTGGTATTCAGTTTGCAGGTTGGTTTTATCGTCTGCGCCGCAAAAATAGGCTTTGTACTCGGGGAAGGTTTTCGGAGCTAGCACGTTTTCCGTCATCATCTGCACCGCTTCCCAAGCCGTTTCCAAATCTTCTTTTGCCGTACTTAAGCGATCTTTAATCAGCCCCTCCACATCAGATGGCTCATAGCCTTCAAAGGCTTCTTGGGTGAAATCTTTAAACGCCTTTTCTAAGGACTTGAACAAATCCCGATAATCCACCACATAGCCGTAAGTTTTCGATTCACCGTCCAAACGGTTCACCCGACAAATAGCTTGGAAAAGGTTATGGTCTGCCATTTTTTTGTCGATATAGAGATAAGTCGCCGAAGGCGCATCAAAACCTGTTAAAAGTTTGTCCACCACAATCAGCAGCTTCATTTGTGCAGGCTGCTCGATAAAGCGTTTTTTTACATCAGTTTCAAACTGTTCCACCAATGCTGCTGCTTTTTCTTCGCCCTCCCGATAATAATCGGCAATCATCTTGCGATAGATACTGTATTTAAACAGCTCTTCATTTTGCGCTTGAGCGGAAACCGCATTTTTGGCAGCCTGAGCATCGGGCTTGAAGCTGGTTACAATCGCTACCTTGTTTTTCAAACCGCTTTGGGCAAACAACTCATAACATTGGCACGCCTCATAGACGCTGGCGCAAACCAAAATCGCATTGCCGCTGCCGTCTGAAAGTCGTGGCTTGATTTCCATATCCAGCAAAATGTCATCCACGATTTTTTCCGAGCGGTTTTTAGACGACAACAATTTCTGCATTGTCCCCCAGCGTTGTTTGAGTTGGTTTTTGGCGATATCGGTCATACCGCGCGTTTTTACATCAAACCAATCATCGACCCGTTTGCGGGAAGATAGCGACTGCTCAATATCTCGCGCTTCGTAAAGCAGGTCTAACACCACACCGTCCTTAACCGCTTCGTTAAATTTATAGGTGTGGATAAAACCGCCGAATACTTCCACAGACTGTTTTTTGTCCGTTTTCAGAAGTGGCGTGCCTGTAAAGCCGACAAATATTGCATCGGGTAATAGGGATTTCATCGCTTCGTGCAATTTGCCCGATTGGGTACGGTGGCATTCATCCACGAACACTACAATCTTACCCTTCGGCGCAAAACCGCCTTTCGCCGTACGAATATTGTTTAAAAAATCGTTCAATTCCGCATCGTTTTCTACCTCTGTCTCTTCACGGCTGCCGAATTTATGCACTAGCGAACAAATCAACGAATGCTTATTTTCATTTAATACGTTGAGCAAATCCTTACCACTTTTGGTGCGGTAGATTTCATTTTGCGTGTTTTCAAATACCTTTTTAATCTGCTCGTCCAGCTCCGTACGATCGGTAATAATCAGCACCCGATGATTATCACCCCGTTCCAAAATCCACTGTGCCAACCACACCATTGTCAGGCTTTTGCCGCTGCCTTGCGTATGCCAAATAATACCGCCTTGCCGCTGATTTAATCTCGCCTGAGCCGCCTTAATGCCAAAATACTGATTCGGACGACAGGTTTTTTTTGCTCCATTATCAAACACCATAAAATCGTGCAATATTTCCAAAAAGCGGCTTTTTTCGCACACATGGCTCAAATCAGCATCCAAATCGCCCAAATTGTCGGGCGCTCCGTCTTCTTTCCATTTCAAATAATACTTTTCGGGCGTTTCAATCACGCCGTAGCGCAAGCTTTCGCTGTCGTTCCCTGCAAACAAAAGCTGCACGGTAGTAAAAAATGCCTCACAAAATTCCCGCTGCTGATTGGCGATATTTTGTCTTATCCCTTCAGAAACCGACACCGAAGAGCGTTTCAACTCCAACACCGCCACCGCAATACCATTAAGATACAACACCACGTCCGGGCGTTTGTCATATTGTGAACCTGGGATGCTCACTTCTTCAGCAACTGAGAAATCATTATTCTGCGGATTTTCCCAATCCACCAACCACACCGTCTGCGTCTGTTCGCCCACGCCCATCTTTACCTTTGCCCCATAACGCAAAAGCTGATAAATATCACCGTTGGCATCATAAAGCCGTCTGCCGCCGCCCAGATGATTCAAATCTTGCAAAGATTTGATCGCACTTTGAGCGAGCGCATCCGAAACCCCACGTTTGGCAAGCCACGCCAGTAAATCCGCCTCACGGATATTTTTATTCGCCAAGCCTTGCAGGTTGCCCAAATAGCGGTAGCCCAGTTTTTCACAAAACAACGCCACCACACGGTTTTGCGTGGTGCGTTCCGATTGTCCGATGTTGATGGTCATAGTTTCTTCCTTAAATTTTATTCTAGTGGCAGGCGGATTTTTCCTGTGAGCAATGTCTGCATCATGCCCTGCTTAAGCGACTGCGTTTTTTTCAGACGACCTTCTAACGCCTCGATTTCTGCATCCATATCGCTTAACAGTTGAGCGATGGCGGTTTGTTCTGTGGTGGATTTTGGGATAGCAAATTTAAAATTCTGAAAAGTCGGTAGTCTTAACGAGTCCACCGTTGCTTTCACTGTGTTTTCCATTGCGTGCTTACCAAAATTTTGTTTTAACGCAAAAAACACAAATTTGCCTATTACATTATAAAAATCACGAATGACATAAACACGCTGGTGAGCATCAAATTTCCCATTTATGTAATGAAAAATACTCCCGATATTTCCTTCGCCAGGGATTAAAATCGCTTCGCAATCATATGAATACGTGTCAATTTGTTCAACGGTAGCTGAGCGAACAAAAAAAGGATACTGTCCGTTTTCTTTTTTGTCTTGGTTGTTTTTTGAACCAGTTTTAATAAATGCCACGCTCCCCAATTTCACCACTTCCCAATCTTCAGGTACGCAGCCCAGTTCGGTTTGACGCGTGGTTTTGGGCGAACCGTCGGGGCGTTTTGCAAACTCGGGCAGACGGATTTTGCCACTGAGCAGGTTTTGCATTGCCGCGAGCTTCACCGCCTGCTTTTTGGCGATAAGCGTTTGCAGGCTGCTTATCAACGCATCGGTATCGCTTAATGCGGTGGCGATGGCGGTTTGTTCAGGAAGTGGGGGAAGTGGTAGTAAATAATTTTTAACAACATTCCAATCAGATCGCGGCATATGCGTACCATACGCTTCTGATGCTGCTTTTATAAATTGTTCAGTTTGAACAACGTAAAACAGAAAAGGGTTAATCGCTTTGTTTGTTGCGACAAAAGCCCAAATTTCTGTTGAGCAAACACCATCTTGATTTGCCAACCAATATTTACGCAAATAAGCCCTTAGTTTCCCAAAAAGGACATCGCCATTTTGAAAAACCGTTTTTATCGACGAATTCGGTTTTGTAACTGTATTCCCTAAAAGTAAACCCGTTTCAGGTTCTAAATGCTCAAGTTCTACACAAAATTCACCACTTTGAAAAAGTGGGTTTACTTTTTGTTTTCGTATTTGGCAAATTTCTTCAAATTCCACAATATCCCAATCCAGTGGAATCATGCCCAACTCGCTCGCCTTATAGCCTGTTTGTGTCGCCATTTCAGCCCCCAAAGCCCATATTTTTGAGGTGAGCATCCACTTTGCTTTGCCATATTTCTACTTCTTGGGCAAGCTCAGCCATCGGGCTACGGTAGCGGTCTTCCAACGTATTCAGGCGACTGATAAGCTGTTGAATGCTGTTTTCCAAGCGGTTTTCGATTCGGCTTTGCAGTGTGACAAGCCATTTGTCTTTGACGACAAGCTGCTTGATTTCCGCTTCGGAAAGTTGGCCAAATTGTTTGAAAATGGCAAGGTTTAGGGCTTCGCTTAGGGTTTTGACTGCATCTTTGGCGACTTTTTCCTGCGTCATCAGTGTTTGGGCTGTTTGTAAAATAGCCCGCTCGCCTTCTTCTATGTCATTTTCTTCCAATGCTGTTTTCAGCAGTTTGGCGGAAAGCTTGCCTTTTGCGTCCAGCACGTCATTAAGTACGCTCTCTTCGACGCTGTGTTCTTCCAAATGGCTTTCCAATTCTTGGCTTAGGCGCTCCAGCTCATTTTGTTTTTCTTCCAGCTTAGCTAGGTCGTCTGAAAAATAGCGGCGTGCGACCAATTCGGGCGCGATGACTTCGCTGCGGTATTTTTTGCTGATGCGTTTGGTTTTGGCTTTGCCTTTTTTTTCGGTTTCGGTTTCCTCAAAAACGACGGTCAAGTTGGCGGCTTCATCGCTTTCTTTGGTGATTTCTGCCAAATCTTTGACCGCTGGCCAACCGTCTTGGGCAATTAAATAAACATCGTCTTGCAGGATTTCCGCCCAGTAGTCCATCAGGATTTGATAGAAATCGTATTCTTCAATCAAGCTGCTTGGTTTGAATGTATCCAGCAGGCTTTCGCTCCATTGCTGGATAAGTTGGCTTGGTCTGCTTCCCGGTTGGATAGCAGCAAGGTCGTTTTGAGTGTGCCACGCAGCAAATTTGGCTAAATGCTCGGCTTTGAAGGCAGCGTAATCGGGGTGCGCCAAAATATGGGCTTTGATTTGGCTGCTTTCGATTTTGGCAATGAAGCGTCCTTCTTGTTCGTCAAACAACTCGTTTTTCAGACGACCTAAGACTTGCCAATAGGCTTCCAGCGCATCCATATCATATTCGGGAATGCCGCCGTAAAGGTGCGCGGCAAGGTCTTGCAGGTCTTCAACTTCTCCGTTATCTATATAGCGAGGCAGGTTAAGGTTGTAATCTTGGGCGGCAATTTCACTTAAATGCACCATGCGGCTGTAATGGGCGATTTCTTCCTGTTTTGTGAAGGTGTCGATGATTTTATGAATGTCTTGTTCGCGCAGACGGTTTTTATTGCCGTCTTTAATAAAGCCGCGCGATGCGTCAATCATAAACACGCTGCCGCCACTGATGACTTGCCGCGAACCATCTTCGGCAAACTGGGCAGTTTGGGCGTGTTCTTTGTCGATCACGATAATGCAGGCAGGAATGCCCGTGCCGTAAAACAGGTTGGCAGGCAGCCCGATAATGCCTTTAATGAGACCAAGGTTGAGCAATTCGGTACGGATACGCGCTTCGGTATTGCCGCGAAACAGCACGCCGTGCGGCAGAATAATCGCACCTTTGCCGCTTGGTTTCAGGCTTTTGAGCAAATGCAGCAAAAAGGCGTAATCGCCGTTTTTCTCAGGCGGTATGCCGTAACTGAATCGCTCAAAAGGGTCATCAGCCGGCGTGATGCCGCTCGTCCAGTTCTTGCTGGAAAAAGGCGGATTGGCAACGGCAAAATCGAAAGTTTTCAGTCGACCTTTTTCATCACGGAAAGATGGATCGGGCAAGGTGTTGCCGGTGTTGATTTCGGCAGTCTCGTTGTTGTGCAAAATCATATTCATACGGGCAAGGGATGCGGTCGCCACATCTTTTTCTTGACCGTACAGGCTGATTTGATTGTTGGCTTGTGCGGCAGCTTTGAGCAGCAACGAACCCGAGCCGCAGGTTGGGTCGTACACGCTGGTGCTGGACGGGCAATCCGCACCGATGCCGATAATCTTCGCCATAATGCGCGAGACTTCGGCAGGCGTGTAAAACTGCCCTTTAGATTTACCCGACTCGGTCGCAAAATGGCGCATCAGGTATTCGTAGGCATCACCTAATAAATCGTCGTCTTCGGCTTGGTTAGAGGAAAGGTTGAGCTTTTCAAAAATGCCGACCAGTTTGCTCAAACGGTCGATCATCTCCTTACCTTTACCCAGTTTGTCTTCGTCGTTGAAGTCGGCAACGTCGATCACGCCTTTTAAGTCGTTGGCTTCGGCAATTTGGGCGATGATTTTGTTTAGGCGGTCGCCAATGTCAGCGGTATTTTTGAGATTAACGATGTCGTCAAAAGTCGTACCTGTGGGCATCTCAATCATGCCACCGCCGTGTTTGTGTTTGTCGGAAACGTATTTTAAAAACAATAGGGTAAGGACATAGTCTTTATAAAGACTCGCATCCATACCGCCGCGCAATTCGTCGCAGCCAGCCCAAAGTGATGCGTAAAGCTGATTTTTTTTGATTGCCATAAGATTTTGTTTGGTAAATGAAAATTATAGGAATTTTAACATAAAAACAGAATGGTTTTTAAGTTTTGTAAATATCTTGTAATTAAATTGCTGAATTTAATTCATTACATAATCAATCTATCCCTAATTTATCGCAATAAAAACAAATCATAAAATAACCGCACTTTTACGAGAACAAACGGGAGACAACATTATGCAAAACATCACATTAAACAACGGCGTAAAAATTCCTGCACTCGGTTTCGGCGTATTCCAAATTCCGCCCGCAGAAACCGAACAAGCCGTGATTGCCGCCATCAAGGCGGGCTACCGCCACGTCGACACCGCACAGATTTATATGAATGAAACCGAAGTCGGTTTGGGGATTAAAAACAGTGGCGTGGCACGCGAAGAATTGTTCGTTACTACCAAAATTTGGGTAGAAAATTTCGGCTACGAAGCCCCGCCAAAGCGTCACTTGATCGTTCATTAGGTCGTCTGAATTTGGATTACATCGATATGGTGCTGATTCATCAGCCTTACGGCGACAGCTACGGCACATGGCGCGCGCTGGAAGAATATCAGGCAGCCTTGGATTCGCATTTCAAGTGCAACACTATGGTACCAGTGGTTTGAACAGATTCAAGAATAAAACACTTGGCGTTTCGTAGCCAA
>ERZ773087.2208-NODE-2208-length-10612-cov-3.373970_pt1 | contig 10612 bp, 8 predicted proteins | sample MGYA00511375_ERZ773087 | MGnify/ENA primary metagenome ERZ773087 (study PRJEB29015, sample SAMEA2737995) | human oral metagenome | biome: human oral; feature: human-associated habitat; material: dental | place: China | collected 2063 ...
ATGAAGGCTGGATGGACCAGATTTGGGATTTTAACCAGTTGACTTAAGAGCATTGTTTTTAATCAAATTGAAAGTTGACAATCAAGAGAAATTTCAAGTCTAAAAGGTGCTCAATTTTATTTAGACACCTTGACAAATATGTAAAGAACTGCTAGTATATCCATAAGCAGTTCTTTTTTGAAGACTAAATGGAAATTATTATGAAATACCTTATGAAAAAATATGTTAAGTCATTTCTTTTTGGGTTGACTTTTATTTTTGTGCTCTTTTCTTCAGCAGTCTATGCTGTTACTGAGCTTACTGAAAGCACGAATCTATCAACGCTTGATATTTATCAGTTTACCTTGACTCAGGATAATATGGAGGTCCTAAGTCAAGGCGCCTCGGTCGAAAGGGATTTTATCCCAGCTAATGGGAATTGGAAAGAAAGTACAGTCTTCTCGCTAAGAGTAGATAAAAACCAAACTCAGCAAACCTTTAATAGCCCTATTCAATTGCGGTTTAACAATGCAGGTATTGTTAATGGCAAGGCTGTTGATGTTTATGTGACCTTCCATAGTATAGATACTCATCTGGTTCAGAGAAATGCAGACTACCAGGATCCAAATAAGACGCTTGTCCCCTTTCTGACAGTGGATGAAAACTGGGGAAGCAAATCCATCCAGATTATGGACTATATTTGGCCACCGCATCCAACTCTTACTCATGATATGCATGGAAGCTTTGCTCTGGATACGGATGTTACTGCAGAATTGAGATATCAGGACGGAACGCCCACAGATCTAAAAATGGTCATGTTGCCCTCCGATATTGATGTGGTCTACAATGCACTCGGTCGAGAAGAAAACTTTTCAATCTATGATAAAGATACGGCACTAAATAAAATCGTAAAAAACACTTTCTATGCCCTTAATGAAACTCTAGCGGGCAATAAAACAACATGGCACCCTACAAGGAGTACGCAGGGAGACAGTGACGAACACAATGTTTCAGGATTTGCGGTTCGTTCTGAAACCAATGCCATTCGATTTGATTTTACAACAACGGCAGTCAGCGGCGGTTTGTTTGGCTTTTATACAGAGACGCCAAAGGCACCAGAGAAACAGGTTTCAAAAGATAAGATCCCTGCACTTGCCGGAGAGTCTCTAAATTATACGGCCAAATTTACTATACCGACCCCTGGTAAGGATGTCATTGGCTCTCTATCTTCAATGCAGATGATTGAGACTTTGGACGATCGTTTAGATTTTCAGAGTTTGGACCTTCAATTGGACGGTCGGACATTAACCCAAGGTTCTGACTATACACTAGCCAGAGATGGGCAAAAGATAACGGTGGCAATCAATGCCAAGCACCTGACTAGTAGTAATGCTGGAAAAGAATTTACGATTGTATACAAGACAAAAACCAACGATAACATTTTACAAAATAGGGCGCCTATTGAAAATAAGGTCACACACGAAATTGATAATATTCTTGTTTCATCAGAAATCGTTACAACTAATGTGCTCTACAAGAAAAGTTACCAATTTGAAAGTGGAACGCAAGATAAATCTCTTCCTCAAGAAGTTTTGAATCTGCTACCGCAAGATCAACATGACCTAGAAAATGGTTCGACGGTTACACCGGATTCTCCAAAAGGGGATAAAAGACTAGTCAGTACTTCAGAAGGAAATTGGGTTTTCAAAAACTATAATAAAGAATTTGACACTATTCAAAATCAAGATGTACTTTTCACTGGAATATGGAATTTTCAAGAATACGAAAAGCCAAGAAAAGAAGTCTTCAATAAAAATAATGAAAATATTGATAACCAAGAAGTCAAGGCCAATGACGTTCTAACCTATAAAATTATCTACAAGAATACCAGCGATAGGGAGTTGGATGTCACCATTACAGATGAACTACCTGAACATATGGACTATGTCAATGGTTCAACTGTATATGATGACTTTGCTAATAGGAGATTAACTTGGAGAAGAAGGCTGGCACCAGAGGAGACAGTAGAAGTGTCCTTTAAAGTCCGAGTAGATCAGGATGTAGATGGGCACATTCTTCAAAGCGCGGCTCGAGTATCAACTGACCTCTTCTCATTAGAAACAAATAGGACGAGCAATCCGACAGCTATAAAAAAATATGTCCTTCCAGAAACAGGTGGGAATGGAACTCTCTTATACCTCTTGGGTGGCTCTATCGTCACAGTGGGATCAGTGATTTGGCTGATTGTCCGAAATAAACTATATAGGAAATTTCAATAAAGAAAAAGATAGGAAATCACGAAAGTCTTGAAGAGGAATGAGAAGCCTCGAAGACTAAACTTGAGTGAAGAAATATTTAGGAGATTATAATGAAAAAGATAAAACAGCTGGTCATGGCGGTCTTGGCCTTTGTCTTGACCTTTGTCGGTCTACCGATCGTATCGGCAGACACGACCTATACCATTCAGCTGACTGGGACATCAACAGGCCATACTTACGAAGCTCATCCGATTTTTCTTGGAGACCTCGATACAGCTACGAATACTCTTACCAATATCAGATGGGCTCCGGGGATTTGGGATTCAGGTAAAAGAAGATTTGGAGACGCAGCCGACAAAGCAGCCTCTTTAAGTGCCAAAGGGGATGATTCGCAAGAAGCAAGAGAGTTTGCTCAGGAAATTTCCAAGTATCTATCTGGTGGTGGACGAAAAACAGTATCGGGACAAAATGGGACAACGACCATTTCTGGCTTGGCTCCAGGCTACTATTTGATTAAGGAAGTAAATAATACCTTATATAAAAAAAATGAAGCATACACTCGCTTTATGCTACAGGTGGCAAGAGATACGACAGTAGCAATTAAGTCTGATGTTCCTAGTCTTACTAAGGTTACCAAGTCAAGTACGACTGGAGAGGAAACGACTATAACGGATTATTCCATCGGTGATACAGTTCCATTCCAACTGACGGCGACACTACCAAGAAACTTGGATGATTATTCTGAGTATGAGCTTTCTTTTAATGATAGTTTAATGCCCGGTTTGACTTATAATAACGATGCGCAAATTTATCTAAAACGCGGTGATGAAGAAAGCTTGATAACCGACCATTTTAATATTTCCATAGAATCGTCCCGTAATCTAACCATAGCCACTAGTAATTTGAGGCAGGTGCCAAATGTAGATGCTTCTAGTAAGATTGTGGTTCGTTACACTGCTCAACTGAATCAATACGCAACAACACATGCCAGTGCCAATACTAACATGAATGTGGCTAGTCTGAGCTTTTCGAACAACCCCAATACGGCTTTGGCAAAATCAATCGGAACAACCCCCCAAAGTAAAGTTCAGATCCATACCTATCAACTCAATGTCTATAAGGTGAATGAAAGCAGGGGAGCTCTTGTAGGAGCAGAATTTACTCTTTATAAAAAAGTAAACGACCAGTATATAAAGGTTGGAACTACACAAGAATACAAAAGAAGTAATTTTTCAGGCTTTAAAGGACTGGGGTCTGGAGATTATAAGCTAGTAGAAACGATTACTCCAAAAGGCTACAACACTATGAAGGATATTGAGTTTAGCCTACGAGCGACTTATGATCCAACATTGCCAACTACTCGGACTGCTATTCAAGCAACCTCAGACAGAGCAACTTTTACTTATGAATTGACAAATGGAATTTTTACTACGAAAATTGTCAATAAAAAAGGTGCCCTCTTACCAAATACAGGTGGAATCGGAACGACTATTCTTTACCTGAGTGGTACAGGGCTTGTGCTAGGTGCAGTAATCTTATGGATGTTAAAGAAAAGAGTAAATAAAAAATAGGATAAAATCGGAAGAACTGAACGGGAAATCAGTTTCTTCCTCAAAAGGAGATTTAATGAAAAAGATAAAACAACTAGTCATGGCTGTCTTGGTCTTTGTCCTGACTTTTTCCGCCCTACCGGTCGTATCAGCAGACACGACTTATACTATTGGTCTGACTGGGACAGTTCTAGGGCATACTTATGAAGTCTATCAGATATTTTCCGGCGACATAAGTAACGACAATACCCTTAGTAATATTGGATGGGGGACTGGGATTCAGGTTGATAAAGCTCAGAGTGAACTTGGTGATGCCGGTGCAAAAGCGCAAACCATCAGTGGCAAGAGCAATGACTCTGCAGAAGCAAAAGCCTTTGCTCAAGAGTTATATCCTTATTTGAGTTCTAGTCCAACAAAAACAGTGGCAAGTGAGGAAGGTACAACAACCATTTCTGACTTGGCACCTGGATACTACTTAATTAAAGATCAGGATTCGTCCTTAGAATATATATATAGTCAAGGCTATACTCGCTTTATTTTACAAGTTTCAAAGGATACAAACATAGCCATTAAATCAGGTGCACCAACTTTGACAAAAAAAGTCAAAGTGAGAGATTCTGATAATTACTCCGTAGCGACTGACTACGCGATTGGAGATACAGTCTACTTTGAATTAACTGCAACTCTTCCAAGAAACTATGAAGACTTCTCGGTATATGAATTTCTTTTTTTTGATTTACTTCCAAAAGGGTTGACCTATAATAATGATGCTGAGATTACCTTGGTAAATGATTGGGAAATCGTTGATATTACGGGTAGTTTTTTCAAGAGTATAACTTCAGATGAGCTTAGCTTTAGTAACCGGAATTTAAAGAGCATGAATGATGTTTTTGATTCAAGTAAGATTATTCTGCGTTATAGTGCGACAGTGAATGATAGTGCAGAAACAGGTTCGACGGGAAATATCAATACCGGACATGTTATTTATACAGCCAATCCGAATGTAACCGATGGTAGTAATAGAAGTATTACACCTGGGGATCAAGCTAAAGTCTACACCTACCAGCTGACAGTAAATAAGGTCAAAGAAAACCAAGAAGCTCTAGCTGGTGCAGGATTTACTCTTTATAAGAAGGTTAATAACCAATACACTGAGATTAAGAAGTTTGAAGCTGGATCAGACAGCACCTTTGAATTCAAGGGAATTGATGCTGGGGACTACAAGTTAGTTGAAAGTTCGACACCAGCAGGCTACAATACCATGAAGGATATTGAATTTACGGTTACTTCAACGATTGACTCCACAGGAGCTTTGACAAATCTGACAGCCACTTCGACATCCGCCAACTTTGAGTCTAACGTCAATACTGGTGTTATCACCCTGAAAGTGGTCAATAAGCAAGGTGCCCTTCTGCCAAACACAGGTGGAATCGGAACGACCATTCTTTACCTAGTCGGCACAAGTCTTGTACTCGGAGCAGGCCTGCTTTATGTAGTCAAAAAACGTGTTTCAACAAAATAAGAAGGGCTGGAGGTAGGATTCCAGTTCCTTCCTCAATTAGGAGATTATGATGAAAAAAATAAAACAACTATTGATGACCATCTTGGTTTTTATCCTGGCCTTCGCCGGGCTTCCTGTCGTATCGGCTGATACAACGACTTACACCATCCAACTAAATGGAACGACTGCAGGTCACACTTATGATATCTATCAGATTTTTTCAGGGACTTTAGATGCTAGTAACACCTTAACCAATATCGAGTGGGGCTCAGGAATTGAAAAAGGTAGCATTGAATTTTACATGGGACAGGCGAGTGAGAAGGCAGCTAGTCTCAGTGGTAAAAGTAATGATTCTGAAGAAGCAAAGGCTTTTGCTAAAGAACTTATCCCACGTTTAAAATCTGAACCAACTAAGACCGTCACCAGTGAAGCGGGAACAACAATAATCTCAGGTCTAGAACCTGGCTACTACTTGATCAAAGATAGAGAAAATTCTTTGAGTAATAAACACGGAGAAAGTTATACAAGCTTAATTTTACAAGTTGCCAAAAACATAAATATCACTATCAAATCAAGCGTCCCTACTCTTACAAAAAAAGTCAAGTCAAGTAAGTCCAACACCTATTCTTCTGCAGCGGAATATACCATTGGTGACAAGGTATATTTTGAACTTGTAGCAACTCTTCCAAGTAACTATGCTGATTACTCAGATTACACGCTTATATTTAGTGACTTTATGTCAAGAGCAATGACCTATAATCATGACGCTCAAGTTTTGCTTCAAAATGGTTCGGAAGTGACTGATATTACAAACGAATTCTATAAGAGTATGTTTTATCCAAATGCACAGGAAAACAATCTGGAAGTTGGAAAATATGATATAAAAAGCATTCCGAACATTTCCGCCTCAAGTAAGTTTATTTTACGCTATAGTGTTACTTTAGGTGAAGAAGCTATTTTTGGCTCTAATGGAAATACCAACAGAGCAACAGTGGTGTATTCCAATCATCCGTATAGTACAGAGGGCCTTAGAAGCCAAACACCGTGGGCTGTCACAAAAGTCTACACCTACCAGCTGAAAGTAAATAAGGTAAAAGAAAATCAACAAGCTTTAGCTGGCGCAGGATTTACTCTTTATAAGAAGGTCAATAACCAATACACTGAAATCAAGAAGTTTGAAGCTGGCTCTGAGACCACTTTTGATTTTAAGGGGCTTGATTCTGGTGACTACAAGCTGGTTGAAAGTACAGTTCCTGCAGGATACAATGCTATGAAAGATATCGAGTTTACTATTTCAGGAACAATCGACTCCATAGGAGCCTTGACAAACCTGACAGCAACTTCAGCAAACGCGACATTTGAGACCGATGTCAATACGGGTATTATTACCCTGAAAGTGGTCAACAAGAAAGGTGCTCTTCTGCCAAACACAGGTGGAATCGGAACGACTATTCTTTACCTAGTCGGCACAAGTCTGGTTCTCGGAGCAGGCCTGCTCTTTGTAATTAAAAAACGTGTTTCAACAAAATAAAAGGAAAACTAGAGGAAGTGATGAATGTTTCATTCATCTCCTTCCTCGAATAGGAGATTAAAATGAAAAAAATAAAACAAATACTTACGACCATCTTGGTCTTTATCCTGACTTTTGCAGGGCTACCGGCCGTATCGGCTGATACAACGACCTACACCATCCAACTGACCGGAACGACAACTGGTCACACTTACGAAGTCTATCATATTTTTTCAGGGACTTTAGATGCTAGCAACACCTTGACCAATATCGAGTGGGGTCCTGGGGTTACTGGAGCAGGTAGAACTCATTTTGGAGATGCTTCTGATAAAGCAGCTTCTTTGAGTGGTAAGCAAAATGACTCTGCGGAGGCTAAAGCCTTTGCCCAAGAATTGAATCAATATTTATCAGGTGCAGGTGTAACAAACGTTAAATCCCAGCAAGGTACGACAACCATTTCAGGATTAAAACCTGGTTACTATCTTATTAAGGATAGTCGGGGAACATTGAATAATAGAAGTGGTCAAGCCTATACTAGATTTATGTTGCAAGTGGCAAAGGATACAACTGTAGCCGTGAAAGCAGATGTTCCAACTCTTACAAAACAAGTTCAAGCTAATGGCTCTCAAAATTATACTGCAGCGACGGAATATAGAATCGGACAAAACATTCCTTTCCAAATTACCGCAACTCTTCCAAGTAACTATGATGATTTTCCTCGATATGAATTTACAATCAAGGATACGATTCCTGCTGGAATGACCTATAATAATGATGCTCGAGTTTATCTAAAAGAAGGGGGAACTGAAAAAGACATTTCAACATTTTTCCCAATTTCCTATACAGGCAATGTCATTACGATAACTGCTGGTGATCTTAAAGGTAATCAAGAAGTAACAGCATCTAGTAAGATCGTAGTTCGCTACACTGCAAGTTTAAACAATTATCCTATAATGGGTGGGGTAGGAAATCCTAATATAGCTAGCCTGACCTATTCAAATGATCCAAATGGAAATAATTCTTCAACTGCTGAAACTCCTGAAACCAAGGCTAATGTCTATACCTACCAGCTAGAAGTGAATAAGGTCAAAGAAAACCAAGCAGCTCTTGCTGGTGCAGGTTTTACTCTCTATAAGAAGATCAATAACCAATACACTGAGATTAAAAAGTTTGAAGCTGGATCAAACAGCAGATTTGATTTTATGGGGCTGGATTCGGGTGACTACAAGCTTGTGGAAAGTACAGTTCCAGTGGGCTACAATGCTATGAAAGATGTCGAGTTTACCATTTCAGGTACAATCGACTCCACAGGAGCTTTGACAAATCTGACAGCAACTTCAGCAACCGCGACATTTGATTCTAATGTCAATACTGGTGTAATCACCCTGAAAGTGGTCAATAAGCGAGGTTCTCTTCTGCCAAACACAGGTGGCATCGGAACGACTATCCTTTATCTAGTCGGCACAAGTCTGGTTCTCGGAGCAGGAGTGCTAATGATTATTAGGAAACGTGCAAACTCCAAGTAATCTTAGGGAGAAAGGAAGAGGTAGATGAAGTATACTATCTCTTTTCCTTTCTTGTGCGACTGAATAAATGTTATGAAAAAACACCTTATTAATTTTTTACTAATTTTATTTTTAGTCAGTGGGATAGGATTGTTGCTCTACCCTACTGTAAGTGAACTTTGGAACTCTTATCATCAGTCGCAAGCTATTTCAAACTATGAGAATAAAGTAGAAAAGCTTGACACGAGTAAAGCAGATGAGATGAGAGCGGCTGCAGAATTCTATAACCAAACCCTTGAAAAAGGAGTTGTCCCTAACTATCGTCTTTCAGAGGAAGAAAAAAAGACTTACAATAGCCTATTAGATGTTACAGGGACTGGCATTATGGCTTATGTGGAAATTCCCACGCTAGGAACCAACCTTCCCATTTACCATGGGACGGATGATGCTATTTTGCAAGTAGCAATTGGACATATTCCAGGAAGTTCACTGCCGGTTGGTGGCCAAGGGACCCACTCAGTCATATCAGGTCACCGAGGTTTGCCTTCAGCTAAGCTGTTTACTGACATTGACAAATTAAAAAATGGCGATCGATTTATGATCCATGTCTTGGGAAAGACTATCACCTATCAAGTGGACCAGACCTTGACGGTTGAGCCTGATGATGTTTCTTCTTTAGCCATTGACCCAGAGCAGGATTATTGTACACTGGTTACCTGTACCCCTTACGGGATAAATAGCCACCGCTTGTTGGTTAGAGGTCACCGAGTTCCGAATGAGGAGAAGATTTCCAAATCAAGCAAGAAGAGGAGGGGCGAAATTCCTTGGATTTATGTAGCTATCATCCTTCTTTTGCTGATCTTTATTTTGATTGTTCTTTACGGCAGGAGTAAGAAAAAAAGAGCTGAGCTACGACGTAAAACAGGTTTGCGCTCAGCCGTTTATCGCAAACGAAACAAAAAGGGACGCCATTAAAAACGACTTACGGAAATAAGAGTAGTTATCTGAGAACTAATGAAGAAGGATGTTCCTTTTTTATCAAAATAACAGGACCTTTTTCTTAAAAATGCTCACAGGATAAGACACTTAATCTTGATATTTTACTCTTACAAAAAACGACTGGTACAAGATTTGTCTCAGTCGCTTTTTGTTACTAATAATTCAAAAACTGCTCGATTTCCTGCTTCTCAATCTGTTTGCCATGCTGACAAACAGGGCAGGTGAGGTAATGTTTTCTACCGTAAGGAAAAGTTGGAATCCAATAGAGTGTAAACTTTCGGCCGGTTTCAATAATGTCCCAAGGTGCGACGTTGTGGCAGTTGGCACACTCGATATTGCTTTGGGTCTGTCCTAAGTTTTTCTGATAACCTTTATATCCCCAGATAATCATATTGATTTCCCTCCTTTATTGGTTGGGCAGCAAGCTTATTTGCTGAAGTCATAGTCCTTGATAATCTCGATTTTTTCAATCTTGATATCTTTTTTAGGCTTGTCATTATCGTCTGTTTCTGCGGCAGCGATTTTGTCGACCACATCCATACCTTCCAGCACTTGGCCAAATACGGTGTAAGCTCCGCCATCTAAAGTAGGATTTCCACCGTTTTTATAGGCTTCGATGATTTTAGCTGGGAAAGAATCTGTAGACATTTGGCTAGTCAAATCTTTCTTGCTTTGGTTGATGAAAAATTGACTGCCGTTGGTGTCTTTTCCAGCATTGGCCATGGCCAATGCACCGCGCAAGTTGTAGAGGTAAGGGGAATATTCATTCTTGAAGCCATTTCCTGAGTCGATAGACTTATTTTTGCCTTTCCAGATGGATTCGCCGCCCGTACCATTTCCTTTAGGATCGCCTGTCTGAATCATGAAATCGTTGATAACGCGGTGGAAAATCACCCCATCATAATAGCCTTCCTTGGCATGTGTCAGAAAATTTTCGACTGCTAAAGGAGCGTATTTGGGAAATAGTTTGAGACGAATATCTCCTTGGGTTGTAATAATTTTGACTTCAGCCTCGTCTTCGGCAACTTCTGTAGATAGCTGTGGGAAGTTAGCATTTTCATTGGTCATAGCATCCTTGTACTGTTCACGGAGTTTTTGAGCTTCAGCTGCCTCAGAACTGGTATCGGTAGCAGAAGACTGCTTAGGAGCACTGGAGGACTTGGTAGTAGAATCTTCTTTAGTGGAGCAGCCTGTCAGAGCAAGTGCAGATAAAAGACTAAAAAGAATGATTTTTTTCATAAATAACCTTTCTATGCATAAGTTTATGAACTATTGCTATTTTACTATAAGTGCTTTAGTTTTTCAAACTT
>ERZ773087.2212-NODE-2212-length-10598-cov-6.680262_pt1 | contig 10598 bp, 10 predicted proteins | sample MGYA00511375_ERZ773087 | MGnify/ENA primary metagenome ERZ773087 (study PRJEB29015, sample SAMEA2737995) | human oral metagenome | biome: human oral; feature: human-associated habitat; material: dental | place: China | collected 2063 ...
CTTCCCGCGACCGACGAGGCCTGGACGGCCCGGGTGGAAGAGACCCTGCGCCGTCAGCTGGCCCCGCGCCTGCGCGAGGTCTTCAACCTCACGGGCACCGTGCTGCACACCAACCTGGGGCGTGCGCTGCTGCCGGATGAGGTGGCCCAGGCGGTGGCACGGGCCATGACCACGCCTGCCAACCTGGAATTTGACCTGGACAGCGGCGGACGTGGCGACCGTGACGATCTGGTGAGCGGCTGGCTGCGCGAACTGACCGGCGCCGAAGACGCCACCATCGTCAACAACAACGCCGCCGGCGTGCTGCTGATGCTCAACAGCCTGGCACGCGGCAAGCAGGTGGTGGTCTCGCGGGGCGAACTGGTCGAGATCGGCGGTGCCTTCCGCATCCCGGACATCATGTCGCGCGCCGGCGCCAAACTGGTGGAGGTGGGTACCACCAACCGCACCCATCCGGCCGACTACGCCGGCGCCATCACCCCGCGCACCGCCATGCTCATGAAGGTCCACACCAGCAACTATGCGGTGCAGGGCTTCACCCGCAGCGTGTCCGAGGCCGAGGTGGCCCGCATCGCGCACGAGGCTGGCCTGCCCATGGCCGTGGACCTGGGCAGCGGCACCCTGGTGGATCTGTCCCGCTGGGGGCTGCCGCGCGAGATCACCGTGCAGGAGACCGTGGCCGCCGGTGCCGATCTGGTGAGCTTCAGCGGCGACAAGCTGCTGGGCGGTCCGCAGGCCGGCTTCATCGTCGGTCACCGGGATCTCATTGCCCGCCTCAAGAAGAACCCGCTCAAGCGCGCGCTGCGCGTGGGCAAGATCACCCTGGCGGCCATTGAGGCGCTGCTGCGTCTGTACATGGTGCCCGAGCGCCTGCCCGAACGGCTGACCACGCTGCGGCTCTTCATTCGCTCGCAGGCCGACATCCGCCGTCAGGCCGAGCGCCTGCTACCTGGCATGCAGGCCGTGCTGGCCCCCGCATGGACCGTCACTGTCGAGCCCATGTTCAGCCAGATCGGCAGCGGCGCGCTGCCGGTGGATTCGCTGCCCAGCTGCGGCATGGTCATCCGCTGTGCTGACGGCAAACGGGCAGGCCGGCGTCTGAAGGCGCTGGCGGCCCGGCTGCGGGAACTGCCACGCCCCGTCATCGGCCGCGTGGCCGACGACGCCCTGGGCATGCTCGACGTGGACCCGATCGGGCTGGACATCATGGACCGCAAGCTCCTCGAAGCCATCATCGAGCGCTTCGGCGGCGGCCCGGTGGGGCTGGACAACATTGCTGCCGCCATCGGCGAGGTCCGTGACACCATCGAGGACGTGATCGAACCCTACCTGATCCAGCAGGGCCTGCTGCAGCGCACCCCGCGTGGCCGGATGGTCACCGCCACCACCTGGGAGCACTTCGGCCTGCCGGTGCCCACCGCCCAGCGCGGAGCATCGGAAACCGAGGACTGACACCTCCCGTCGCCAGCCCACATCCCATGGAGCCCGGGCTACAGTGAGGCCGCCGGCGGCAAGCTACCCGACAGCCCGGAACGGCCTGCTTTCCGGCCATCCGCGGACTGGTGGCACCGAAACCACAGAAGCGCACTGGCAAGACCGGCACGCCTCTGGCCTGCCAGTTAGAATCGTGTCGTGATACAGCTCCATACGATTGATGTCCGTGTCTACTACGAGGACACGGACGCGGGTGGCATTGTCTACTACGCAAACTACCTGAAGTTCTTCGAGCGCTCGCGCAGCGACTGGCTGCGCGCGCTTGGCGTCGACCACCAGCGCCTGGCCACCTTGGGCACCGCGTTGGTCGTGCGCAACTGCAGCATCGAGTACCACCGCCCTGCCCGACTCGACGACCTGCTGGCCGTCGACACCGGTCTGAACGATCCCAGACTGGACATCCGCCGTGCCTCCATCCGGCTGCTGCACCGCGCCCGCAACCAGGCTGATGGCGCCCTGCTTGCCGAAGGCGCGGTCAAGGTTGCCTGCATCGAGCCAGCCACCGGCCGCCCGGTACCCCTGCCCGACGACGTGTTCGAGCGACTTCGGCAGTGCGTGCCTATGGCCTCGGACGCCGATGCCCCCTGATCCCCGTTTCCCGGCCCGGCCGATCCATGTCGGCCATTCCCGCAGCTCAGCCGTTCCTAGCCTGCAAAAGACTGAGCTTCCCACAGGACCAACCCGATTCCCGCGATGAACGCCCACGACCTCTCGATCCTGTCCATGATCTCCGATGCCAGCCTGCTGGCACAGGCCGTCATGGCCCTGCTGCTGGTGATCTCCCTGGTGTCCTGGACCATCATCTTCCGCAAGCTGTTCGCCATCAAGGCGGCCCAGCGCGCCACCAACCGCTTCGAGGAAAAATTCTGGCAGGGCGCCGAACTCAATGCGCTCTACCAGGAGGTCTCGCACGCCAGCAAGGATCCAGGCCCCATGGCCCGCATCTTCGAGGCCGGCATGAAGGAATTCCGCCGCGCCCGCCAGAACGGCATCACGGGCAACGGTGGCCCGGAGAGCAGCAACATCGTGCTGGCTCCCGCCTCGCGGGCCATGCGTGCTGCCTTCCAGCGTGAAATGGACGCCCTCGAATCCTCGCTGGCCTTTCTGGCCTCGGCCGGCTCGGTCAGCCCCTACATCGGCCTGTTCGGCACCGTCTGGGGCATCATGAACGCCTTCCGCGGCCTGGCCGACGTGCAGCAGGCCACCCTGGCCTCCGTGGCCCCCGGCATCGCCGAGGCCCTGGTCGCCACCGCCATCGGCCTCTTTGCCGCCATCCCTGCCGTCGTGGCCTACAACCGCTACGCCTACGAGATCGAGCGTCTGGCCAACCGCTTCGAGACCTTCATCGACGAGTTCTCGAACATCCTCGACCGACACGCCCGCTGACATCATGCCCGCCTCCGCCCCCCGCCGTCGTGGCCGCGGCAAGCGCCTGGTCAGCGACATCAACGTGGTCCCCTACATCGACGTGATGCTGGTGCTGCTGGTGATCTTCATGGTCACGGCCCCCTTCGTGCCCACCAGCACCATCGACCTCCCCGCCGTCGACGCCACCCCGCGCCAGCCCGAGCCCTATATCGAGGTGCAGGTGGCCGCCGACGGCAAGCTCACGCTGCAGACGCGCAACCAGCCCAAGCCCCAGGAAATCCAGGTCACCCGTGAACGGCTGCCCGAAGAGCTGAAGCAGCTGCTCACCACCCTAGCGACTGACGGCAAGGGACCACAACCCGTCGTCATCAGCGGCGACAAGCAGGTACGCTACGAGACCATCCTCGACGTCATGGGCGACATCAAGCAGCAGGGCGTCGCCCGCGTCGGTCTCATGGTCAAGCCCCGGCCCACCGCCCCGGCTCGTTCCTCCTGACCTCCGCCCCCGTTTGCGCGCATGGCCAACCCGCACGCCGATCCCTCCGCCCAAGGCAGCAACGCCAACCGTCTGCTGTCCTTCCTGCTTGCCCTGCTGATGCACGTGGGGCTGGGCACGCTGCTGTTCGTCGGCATCGACTGGCAGAAGCCCCAGCCCGAAGTCGTGCAGGCCGAGCTGTGGATCCCCATGGAGGACCTGCCGGCCCCCGAAGAGGCCCCCGAGGCCCCCGCGCCCGAACCTGAGCCGCAGCCGGCCCCCGAGCCACCACCGCCGCCGCCCAAGCCTGCCCCGGCTCCGGAACCCGAGCCCGTGAAGGCCGAGCAGCCTGACCCGGCCATTGCCATCGCCAAGGCGAAGGAAGAAGCCGAGCGCAAGGCCGAGGAAGAACGCCGCCGCGAGGAAGAAAAGCGCCGCCTGGCCGAAGAAGAGAAGAAACGCCAGGAAGCCGAGGCGCGCGAGCGTGAGCGTGCTCGCCAGGCCGAGCTGGAGCGTCAGCGCGCCGAAGAGAAGCGCCAGCGCGAGGAAGCCCAGCGCAAGGAACAGGAACGCAAGGCCGAGGAAGCCCGCAAGGAAGCCGAGCGCAAGGCTGCCGAAGAGAAGAAGCGCCAGGAAGAAGAGAAGAAGCGCGAAGAGCAGAAGAAGCAGGAAGAAGCTCGTCAGCGCAAGCTGGCTCAGGAAAAGGCCGAGAAAGAAAAAGCCGAGAAGGAAAAGGCTGAGAAAGAGAAAGCTGAAAAGGCCGAGAAGGCGGCTGCCCAGAAAGCCGCGGCCGAGAAGGCCGCCGCCCAGCGTCAGGCCGCCGAGGCTCGCCGCAAGGCTGCCGTCAGCGCCCTGCTCAGCCAGGCCGGTGATGCCGACAGCACCACCATCCACGGCAGTACCAGCGGTGCCCGCGACGCCGGCTATGCGGCCCGTGTCAGCTCGGCCATCCGCAACAACACCACCTTCTTCCAGCAGATCAGCGGCAATCCGAAGGCAGTCTTCGACGTGCGACTCGATCGTGACGGCCGGATCCAGGACGTGCGCCTGAAGCAGTCCAGCGGCAATGCCGCCTGGGACAGTGCCGCCGAGCGCGCCATCCGGCGCACCGATCCCTTCCCCTGCCCCCGTTCCGGCAGCTGCGAGAGCACGCTGGAAATCCATCATGGCCCACAGGATTGAGTCATAATCAGATCATGAAAAGACGCGCGTTCCACCTTGGCATCCTTGCCTCCGCCCTCTTCATGGCGGGTTCCCTGTCGGCCCAGTCGATGCGCATCGACGTGAGCGGCGTCGGTGCACGCCAGGTTCCGCTGGCCCTGGCCCCCTTCAACGGCGCCGGCCAGGCTCCCCAGCAGCTTGACGTCGTCATCCGGGAAGACCTGCAGCGCAGCGGCATGTTCCGGCTGGTCAACCTCACCGAGACCCTCAGCGAAAACTCGCCGCTGGACATGTCAGCCCTGCGCGGTCAGGGTGCCGACTCGGTACTGGTGGGCTCGGTGCAGCCCGTGGCCAACGCCCGACTGGAATTCCGCTACAAGCTGGCCGACACCGTGCGCCAGTCCGTCATCACCGAAGCCACCATGACGGCCGGTGAATCCGACGTGCGCCTGGCCGGTCACCGAATCGCCGACATCGTCTACGAGAAGCTCACCGGCATCAAGGGGATCTTCTCAACCCGCATCGCCTTCGTCACCAAGCAGGGCAACCGCTACCGGCTCAACGTGGCCGACTGGGACGGCCAGAACGTGCAGACCGCACTCAATGCCGGCGAACCCATCATCTCGCCCGCCTGGTCGCCTGACGGCAAGCGGCTGGCCTACGTCTCCTTCGAGACGAAGAAGCCCGTCGTCTACGTCCACGATCTGGCCAGCGGCCAGCGCAAGGCCGTTGCCAAGTTCAAGGGCAGCAACAGTGCCCCGGCCTGGTCGCATGACGGCCGCAGCCTGGCCGTCACCCTCACCCGTGACGGCGGTTCGCAGATCTACCAGGTCAGCGCCGACGGCGGCGAAAGCGCCCGGCGTCTCACCCAGTCCAGCAGCATCGACACTGAACCCGTCTACTCGCCCGACGGCCAGTTCCTCTACTTCACGTCCGACCGTGGCGGTGCACCGCAGATCTACCGCATGCCCAGCAACGGGGGCGCCGCCTCCCGGGTCACCTTCGGCTCGTCCTACAACGTGTCGCCGCGCATCAGTCCCGACGGCCAGCAGATGGCCTATGTCACCCAGCGCAACGGACGCTTTCTCATCGCCCTGAAGGATCTTCAGTCCGGCGACGAGACGCTCCTCACTGACACCGGCGAAGAGGAGTCCCCCAGCTTCGCGCCCAATGGCCAGTGGGTCATGTACACCACCCGCGCCGGCGGTCGCGAATACCTGATGGCCGTCTCCACCGATGGCCGGGTCAAGCAGCGCCTGTCCAGCAGCACCAGCAGCGTACGCGAGCCCGCCTGGGGACCGTACACCTGGTAACGCCCGGCCGCCCGAGCACGCCCATGCCCGGTACGGCCGGCCTGCCTTTGGGCGCTCCGGCCGCCAGAACCGCTATAGTGTCGCCAAGTGACCACCAAGAATTCACGACATCCAGAGCATCACGATTCAAGCAATAGGAGCCTTCCGATGTTTTCCACCCTGTCCAAACGTCGTCTGCTCAGTCTCGGGCTGGGCCTTGCCATCCTGAGCGGCTGTACCTCGGTCGACCTCGGTGAGTCCGACGAGCACGCCGTCAGTGCCACCGACGAAGCCACTCAGGGCCAGGAAGGTCAAGGCCAGGACGGCAACCTCGACAGCGGCCACGACATCACCCCCGTCCAGCCGCAGGACGAGGCCACCGACCCCCTGCAGGATCCCAACAGCCCGCTGGCCAAGCGCGAGGTCTTCTTCGAGTTCGACAGCTTCGCCATCCTGCCCGAATACCAGCCCATCATCGAAGCCCACGCCAACTACCTGTCCGCCCATCGTGACAAGCACATCGTGCTGGAAGGCAACACCGACGAGTTCGGCAGCCGCGAGTACAACCTGGCCCTGGGTCAGAAGCGTGCCGACGCCGTGCGCCGCGCCCTCAGCACGCTGGGCGTCGACGAGAACCAGATGGAATCCATCAGCTACGGCGAGGAGAAACCCCGCGCCTCCGGCACCGACGAGTCGTCCCGTTCGCAGAACCGCCGGGTCGACATCAACTATCGCTGATCCATCCCGTCCGGATGACCTGACATGATCCTGCGTCTTCGCCCTGTCTTCCTCAAAGCCCCGCTGCTGGCCGCCCTGCTGGGCGCCGGCCTGCAGCTGGCCAGCCCTTCGGCCCAGGCCGCCCTGTTCGGTGACGACGAGGCCCGCCAGGCCGTGCTCAACCTGCGCACCAAGGTCGACACCCTTCAGCGCGACCTCTCCCGCCAGCTCAACGACCTTGCCAGCCGGCAGACCGACATCGAGCAGCGCCTGGGACGGCTGGAAGTCAGCCAGAAGGCCAGCCTCTCGCGCCAGAACGACATCGACAGCCTGCGCCAGGAAGTGGCCCAGCTGCGCGGCCAGCTCGAAGACACCCTGAACCAGCTGCAGCAGGCCCAGAAGAGCCAGCAGGACATGTCCGCCGACATGGATTCGCGCCTGAAGCGCTTCGAGCCCACACAGGTCACCATCGACGGCCGCCAGTTCAGCGTCGAGCAGGCCGAGAAGAACGAGTTCGAAGCCGCACTCGCCCTCTTCCGCAAGAGCAACTTCAAGGCCGCCGACCAGGCCTTCGCCAAGTTTGCCAAGACCTACCCGGAAAGCCCCTACCTGCCTACTGCGCTGTACTGGCAGGGCGGGGCCCAGTACGCCCAGGGCAATTACAACGGCGCGGTCAACACCCTGCAGTCGCTCATCCAGCGCTTCCCCGACAGCGCCCGCAAGGCTGACGCCCTGCTGCTGATCGGCAATGCCCAGGTCGACGCCGGCAACGACAAGGCGGCCCGCCAGACCTTCATCCGCATCGGCAAGGAGCACCCCAACACCCCGGCGGCCAACGCCGCACGTGAGCGTCTGAAAGCCATGTAAGTTCGTCAGCAAGTGGAAGCGGCCCTTGGTGCCGGCCCCATGCGGTGCAATCCGCCCCGTGCAGCAAGGCCCAGCCAAAAAAATTTCGCCCACCCACTTGCAAAGCTGAAAAAGCGCTGATATCATGCTGTTTCTTCAGTGATGCAGCGCACCGCAACACTGAATGACCTGACAGACAGGTTAAATCTGGGTCGTTAGCTCAGTTGGTAGAGCAGCGGACTTTTAATCCGTTGGTCGTAGGTTCGAGCCCTACACGACCCACCAGTTTCTCAAAAGCCCGGCCTTGTGCCGGGCTTTTTCATTTCCGCTCCGATCATTTCTGCATTGCCTCCGGGCCTTGCGCCACGTCGCCGCCCCCATTGCCCTGCGTGCAGGCAATGATCTACATCCCCTGCACCGACAGCGCGACACCTCAAACGACCGCCCCCTCTTGCTTTCGCCGAGCCAGCTTCGCCTGGCACCAGGCCATCAGCGCCTCCTCGTCTGCGGGCAATGCCGCATGCAGCCCGCCTGTGAAGCGCTGCCAGCCGGACTGGTGGCGCGCGGCCACCGCCGTCAGCACCGGAATGCCGGCCTCGATGAAATCGGCAAACTCCATGACAAAGCCACCGCCCTCGGCCTCCACGCTGCCGAAGCGGTTGATCACCACCAGATCGACCCCATCGGCCAGCGCCTGACGCAGCACCGCGCTGGCCTCGCCCAGCGCCTGCGGGTTCAGATTGCAGGCCACCGACGCGCCGCCCAGATCCTGTGACAGCTCGAACGAGCGGTTCGAGCGCAGATCAAAGAGCACCATCCGCTTGCTGCCACTGGGGTAGTCATCCACCCGATGCACCAGGCCGCCCACATGGGCCCCCTCAGCCTGCAGGCGCCTGGCCACCCGTTCCAGCACGTCTTCCATGTCATGCTCATCATCGGCATGTTCCAGTGCAGCCAGGGGCAGATCCCCTTGCCCGTTCCCCATGTTCTGTTCTCCTGTGCAAACCCTGATCCTGTGCAGGTGGACTTCGGCCAGGCATCAGGACCCGAAGGCAGCCTGCCGACGGCAATCATGACCGATGCCTCATGCCGGCTTCCGGCTCAGAACCGATACCCCACGTTCAGATAATAGCCGCGTCCGGGCATCGGATAGCCATCCGAAAACTGATACCCCTTGTTGCCCAGGTTGCTCACACCCCAACATTCCAGAGCACGTGTGGTCTGGTAACGGGCAGCCCCCTGGCCTCTGCCCGGGCGATCACGGCCCCCGAAGCGCCAGATGGTGCAACGTTCCATCCACGCGCAGCGGCACGATATACAGAAACCGAATGTCTTTCCCCGAAAGCCTTCGTTCCTGCACACCGGGGGTTTCCTTATCTTTGGATCCAATTCGCAGGGTCCATCCGGACACAGATGACATCAGGCACGTTCTCAGGAAGAACGCATGCCCATACCGGAAAGACCCGTTCAGACCCTTTCTTTCCGCGTGCACGATGAATCCCGGCATTCCGCTCCCTCCAGAACTGATCATCCAGCTTGGCAGCCTCAGCCCGATCCAGCTGGCCTGGCTGTCGGGCTACTGCTGGTCCCAATGCCAGCAGCCGGCCGCACAGGCCTTTCTCGGGCAACCCGGTGGCATACCCACGCATCCTGCCGCACTCGCCGCAGGCGCGGTCGCGCAGACAGCCGTTGCCACGGGAAGCGCACCCGCAGCCACGCGCCGCATCACCATCCTGTCCGCCTCGCAGACGGGCAACGCGCGCCGTGTAGCCTCGCAACTGGCGGACAGCCTGAAAAAGGCCGGCCTGCAACCCAGACTCACCGGTGCAGCCGATTTCAAGAGCAAGACGCTGCCCAGTGAAGACATCCTGCTGCTGGTCAGCTCCACCCAGGGTGAGGGAGAGCCCCCCGAAGAGGCACTGCCCCTGCACAAGTTCCTGTTCGGCAAGAAAGCCCCCAAACTGGACACGCTGCATTTTGCTGTTCTGGGACTGGGTGATTCTTCGTACCCGAAGTTCTGTCAGGCGGGTCGCGATTTTGATGCACGACTGGCCGAGCTGGGCGCACACCGACTGCATGATCGCGGCGACTGCGACCTGGATTTCCAGGCCACTGCCACCACGTGGATCGACGCTATCACGCCGGTGCTGAAGAAGCTGTGCGGAGACAATGCCGGACCCGCCTCGGCTGGTGTTCAGCCCTCCGCCGGCAACAGCCCCGGCACGACAGGAGCCTTTCCGGGAGCTTTCCCGGGCGCGTTTCCGCTGCCTGGCGCTCCGGGAGCCTTGAACACGGCCGGCAACCTGGGCAGCTTCGCCCTGCCTGCTGATGCCGCCGTGGCCACCGCCGAGGCCCCGGCTGCACAGGTCTGGACGCGAGAGCAGCCTTTCACCGCCAGCCTGTCGGTACGCCAGAAGATCACCTCGCGCAACGCCGAAAAGGATGTCGAACACATCGAGATCGATCTGTCGGACTCCGGCATCCGGTACCAGCCCGGCGATGCATTGGGCGTGTGGCCGGTCAACGCACCGGACCTGGTCAGCGAGATCCTGTCCCTGCACGGTCTGAAAGGCGACGAGACGGTGCAACTGGCCGACGGCACATCCACCGACATCCGTCATGCGCTCACTCATCACGTCGACATCACGCAGAACACGCCTTCCTTCGTGCAGGCCTATGCTGCCCACAGCGGAAAACGTGAACTGCAGGAAATTGTCGAGAACGACGAGGCGCTGGACGTCTACCTGGCCAGCACCCCACCACGAAGAAAACCAGCCGCCGCACCTGAAGCTTGCCAGCGAACAGGCTGCCATCGAGGTGGGCTACCGCCGCTTCGCTGCCCCCGAAACGCGCTACTGCCCACGAAACCCTGCTCGCCGCTTACACCACCCTCTACCTGCTTGCCGACACCTACACCCGCTACGACCGCCTTGACCCCGACTGGCAGGCTGAAATCACCGCACGCCTCGGCATCCCCGTCGCCAAAGAAACCGTCCTGCAAAACCCGCCGCAGCGCGACCACTGGCACAATATCGGCAGCCACCGCCTCGACCTCGACCGGGGCGAAGCCCACTACCACTGGCTCTACGGCAGCCACAGCGGCCGTTACGCCTACATCCTCGAATTCCGCATCCCCGGCGCACCGCCACAAGCGGCACCCGTCCTGCCCGGCACCGCCTACGACGGCGAACTCTGCTACTACCCCGGCATCGCCCCCCAACGCGCCCAGCCGCGCGAATGGCAGG
>ERZ773087.2214-NODE-2214-length-10593-cov-7.616246_pt1 | contig 10593 bp, 10 predicted proteins | sample MGYA00511375_ERZ773087 | MGnify/ENA primary metagenome ERZ773087 (study PRJEB29015, sample SAMEA2737995) | human oral metagenome | biome: human oral; feature: human-associated habitat; material: dental | place: China | collected 2063 ...
CGTGTCCAAGGCAAGATATGTTTGTAACGGTTTATGTGATAGACAAATCATTATTTACTCTACATGCTCATGTGTATATAAATGATCCATACAATACTCAAGCCCATCTTTGCATTTGGAGCAGTATCTGAACTCCATATTCTCATCATCTTTTTCCGTCTTTCCACATACGGCACATTTGTGTCTGCTTACATTTACCGGTCTTATCTTGACTCTGTACTGAGCCCTTCTTTGCATATTACTTACATCATTTATTATATTTTTTCTTCTGCTGATAAAGTAGAATATTATAAAGTTAAGTAGTGAAAGTACTATTGTAACCTTACTTGAGAGGCTTCCCACTATAAAACTGTAGATTTCCAAAAGTATATAGAAAAAGGCAAGGTACTTTGCTTTTACCGGTATGGCAAAGTATAGTCTGAATTCCATTTCGGGGAAGGTGAGTGCAAATGCCAAAAATATTGACAGGTTCAGATTATCGGGTGTCAGATAACCGTAGGCAATTTCTTCTATACCCATTCTTACACCGTATATATACATAAGCCCGGCTCCTATTATGTGAAAAAGGCAGCCCATAAACATAAATATATTAAATCTGAAGCTTCCCCATACATTTTCCAAGGCAATTCCCAAACTATAGTAGGTTATTATCATAAAAAGTCCTAAAATCACGCTGTTAGTTGGAGGGTAGGCAAGCCATGTAATAAGTCTCCATATCTGACCTTCGAGTACCTTTCCTATATCAAGTGCCATATATTCATAGTAAATGTAAGGGTTCATTATACTTATAACAAAGCCTACCACATAAAATATAACAAAGTAATTCATCAGATTTCTAATGCTGTACTTTCCAAAGTTTCTTTCGAGTTTATAAAAAAACTTCATAATAAATATTTTACCTTTCTTTGATTTGTATTTTTGTATTATAGCATATATAATTGTATTTAGGAAATGAGGGGATATTCCCATTTCTTAATATTTATTTTATGGAGGTTTTTATGAAGAAGGAAATTATTTCTACTGATAAGGCACCTGCTGCTATTGGTCCTTATGTTCAAGCAACTAAGTTAGGCGAGATGTTATTTACCTCCGGTGTTATTCCGGTTAATCCCGCTACCGGCGAGATTCCAAGCACCGTTGAGGAGCAGGCAAGACAGGCTTTTTCTTCTCTTAAGGCTTTGGTTGAAGCTTCAGGCTCTTCTATCGAAAAGGTTGTAAAGACTACTTTATTTATTAAGAACATGGATGATTTCGCTAAGATCAATGCTATTTACGCCGAAGTTTTTGCTGAGCCTTATCCTTGCAGATCATGTGTTGAAGTGGCAAGACTTCCTAAGGATGTATTACTTGAGATCGAGGCTGTTGCTCATCTGTAAAAGCAGGATTTAACATTAACTCTAATAGCAAAAACAGTAAAAAGCAGGTTTATTTTGAGCATAGTAATAACTTGGAATTAGCTTTAATATCTAAAACAGTAAAAAAAGCTTTGTTTTGATTATAGCAATAATTTGAAATTGACTTTAATATCTGCTTTAATATCTAAAAAGGGGCTGTTGCACTAAGAATAAAATATACAAAATACAGCAGTGAGTCAAAACCACTCTATAAAGTATTATTTTATTTTAATGTAACAGCCCTTTTTAATTTTTCTAAGAAACTATTATTTTAATTTAGTCTTTTTGTAATAACCTTGCTTATCATAGCAAATTACTTTTTTATTATCATGTATGTATCTTACTTTTTTTAATAATAGCCTTGGCTATCATAACTTCCCCAACCTTGGTTATCCTGTGGGTATTGTCCTCCTTCCCATGCACCATTATCCCAAGAGTTGTTTTCCCAACCATATTGTTCCTGATTGTCGAAGTTTCTGCCTCTTCCTCCTCTTGTATCTTGATTATTTGAAGAGTTACCCTGTCTGCCTTCTGAGCTTCCTCTTCTGTCAGGCGGCTGCTGTCCGTTCGGTTCGCCAAAACCGCCTCCTTGTCTTCTGCCGGGTCTGCCCTGTCCGCTGTCTTGTGATCCGTCTTGACCGCCGCCTTGTGATCTGCCTTGTCCACCACCCTGCGGTCTGCCAAAGCCGCCTTGTGATCCGTCTTGACCGCCACCATGTGGTTCGCCAAAGCCTCCATGTCCGCCGGGATCTCCAAAACCTCCGCTACTTGTACCCAGACTTGAACTTACTGAGTTTATAGTTACAGTTTGCTCCGTATCGCCTGTTTTTAGGGTGTAGGTTTTGCCTGTTTCAAGGCTTGGAAGTGAAATTACAACTGTGGCGAATTCTTTTTCAGCCACAAATTCTATCAACTTAGTTTGAAACTCATCACTTAAAGTTATAGTAGTTCCTGCTGCCTGTGTACTGTCATAGTATACATTTATGAAGTTTTGGCTTGAGTCCTCCGAAAATGTTTGGAACATTCCCGAACTTCCTGCTCCTACATACACACCTTTGGTAATCTTAGCTTCTCCGTTATAATCCAAAGTGCCGTCACCACCGCTTGTGGGTCCGCTTATATAGGTTTCACCGCCCTCTATATATAAGTCTCCGTTGGAGTCTATAGCATCTCCCGAAGCGTTAATATTAACCGTACCTCCTGCTACACGCACTTCTACACCGTCTTGGTCTTGATTTCCAAGCATCTCTTTTTCAGCATCACTTACACTGTCATCATACTTGGTTCTTGCATTTATTCCGTCATCAGTTGCACTTATATCTACATTTCCCCCGTAGATTTCTACAGTAAGACCCTCGAGACCTTCTTCCGATTTTTCTATATTTATATCTCCGCCATATATATTAAGTTCTCCGTCTGAGGTAAAGCCTTTACCTGTTGCATTTACTTTGAAAGTTCCGTCTTCTACCGTAAGTGCATCCTTGGCTCTTACAGCATTATCCACTGATGTAATGTCAAAATTTCCTGAAATTATTGCCAATGTATCCTTGGTCTTGATTGCAGTTTTATAATTCGCATTTACTTTAAGCGTACCGCTTCCGTTTATTACAAGGTCATTTTTTATGAATAAGGTCGCATCCGGCTCGTCTTCTCCATCCGCAAAGGTGTAGTTACTTGTATCACTTAAGGTATTTTCAGTTGACTCCGCTAAGGTAAGTATTACCTTTTTACCGTCAGCCGCATAAATTGCCGGGTCGCTTTCACTGTTTATCTCCACTCCGTTAAGTACAAGATGTACTACCGCACTGTCTCCCACATCTATGTATATCTGACCTGTAAACTTACCGCTTAGCACATAGGTGCCTGAGCTTGTTATATTGACCTTGCCGTCAGAGTAATTAGCTCCCGAGCCTTCTACCTTAGCTTCGCTGCCGTTTAATGTAATTATAGTTGAACTTGACTTATCCCAACTTGTGTTAAGATCTTCTTCGGAATATATGCTGCTTAGATCTCTGTTAATTGTACTTGTAGTCTTGGTTTCATTATCTTTGCTTTCAGTATCACTACTCTTGACACTGCTTGTCTGCTGTACGCTTATGGTACTTTCATTGCTGCTGTTCTTTGCCGAATTTGCAGCACAGCCTGTTATAGTAAATCCCATTAAGGATAGGCTAAGTAAGCAAGCTGCCATTTTTATTTCACTTTTTTTCATAATCTATCTGCCTTTCTGTTGTTGTCTTCTATATTCTTTTTTGTATTAATTTTTTGTATTCCCAAGCTATTATAACTGCATATTCTCTACTCCCGGCTTAGCGCAGGTTATGTTAAGATTGCCGTTTCTGATTCTTATATCATCAAGCATAGCTTTTTCTTTACTTACATTTTTTTGTGTTATCAGGTAATGAAGCTCATAAAGGCTTCCCATATTGATTGTTCTTACCTTTTGAAGTTCGGCTCTTTTTGTGTATTTATTAAATACCTCATCAAATGCCGTATCGTAGTCCATATTTTCCGCTATAGTTATTTTAAGCTCTCTATCATTAACAGCCTTTGACTGTATGTAGCTTATGATAAGAGTTATTATGCAAACCATTAAAAGTAAGATACAGCTTATTCCCACATAGCCCATACCGTTTGCAAGCCCCATTCCCATTGATATGAATATGCTTGCTATCTCTCTGGATGTACCCGGCATCGAACGAAATCTTACCAATGAAAATGCTCCCGCAACCGCAACTCCGGTTCCTAAGTTACCATTTACCACCATGATTACCGATTGAACTATTAAGGGTAATAATATCAGTGTCAAACTGAAGTTCAAACTTGTTTTATTTTTGTATGAATGCACCAAGGACAGCACTATTCCCAAAACCACAGAAACCGTTGAACATATTATAAATTCATTAAGGCTTATGCTTGAGGTTGAAGCCACCCTTGCAAGTATACTGTTAAGCATTTTGCTCCTCCCATTTTTAATTTTAGATATTTATTGTTTAGTGATGATATATAGACACTGCTACAAATCTGCCTACCTCTATCTGCTTTTTTAGATATTTATTTTTAGTGTTGCTACACAGACACTGCTACAAGTTTGCCTACCGCTATTTCTCTTATTTTCAGATGCAAGCCTGCCTACCTCTATCTGCTTTTTTAGATATTTATCGTTTAGTGATACTACACAGATACCGCCGCAAACCTGCCTATCTCTATCTGCTTTTTAGATATTTATCGTTTAGTGATACTACACAGATGCTGCCGCAAGCCTGCCTATCGCTATCTTTCTTTTTGAAGCTATATTTATATTCCTATATATGGTTGACTTATAATATTCTCCATACTTGGAAAATGAACTTTGGTATATATTAAGTTTTGATAATATATGACATAACCACAGCGGCATTGCCATATTGATTTTAACTTCCATTATATAAAAATCCTTTCCCAAAAGTTCTATATCGCACTGTCTTTTTGTTATATCCAAGTTATAATCTCTCGCCACTATGTTGGTGTCAAAGGTTATTCTGAACTCCGCATCATCTATTCCGTAATAAGCCAGTCTGTCATAGGCTATATATACCTTAGGTTCCAAATCAAGATTATGTTTCATGTATTCTATTTCTTTAAATATCTGTTCTTTTTTTAATTTTTCAGGGCTTATATTATTATATAAATACGCCCTTGCCTCATTAAGCTTTAATGCTATACGCCTTTTATATACTACATGTTGATACTTTTTCTTTATTTCTATAAATACTTCACTTTTATCACTTGGCACTCCGTATGCCCTGAGTCTTAGTTTTTCTTTATATAAAGGTTTTTCCAATGAATGTCTTATCAAATAAAAGTTATCAGTATCAAAGTATATGTTTGATATAGTATGTTTGCCATAGTCATCAAGTTTCATGTGTTTTTTAATTTCCTGCATAAGTTCTTCGTATTTAGACTTTGGAACTATATACTTTTTTTCTATTCTTTCAAATATTCGCTTTGCCATATCATCACCTCCTGTCGCATATAATAAAGTACTAAACTGAAAATACACTTAAAAAAGAAAATAAAATAATAAATCTGTTAGAGGTACTTTATCCTGCTCACTTGACTGCAAGACGGAGTTCTCCAAAAGACTATAATTTCCGTAAAATATTTTTGCAAAATAAAAAAGTACCCCTTTTACAGAGTACTTTTTATTTGAGTGCATTATAATTTATAAATTTCTAAAATAATCAGATTTTGTCGTTTTCATCAAATATATCGCCGCAATTAGGGCAGAACTTAGGTGCAGCCGCTCCCGGTGCCGGTGTCCATCCACACTTATCACACTTAAAGCCTCCTGCTGCTTCAGGCTTCTTGGAACCGCAGTTTGAACAGAACTTAGTTGTATTATGCTGACCGCAACCACATACCCACTCTTTGTCTGCTGTGGCATTTACCCGAGTTTGTCCTCCAACCTGACCTACGAAACCGTCCGGCTGTGCCTGCTGTCCTTGCTGAGACATTCCCTGCTGTGGATAACCTTGTTGTGGCTGTCCCTGCTGCTGATAGCCCTGTTGAGACATTCCTTGCTGATAACCCTGCTGTGGCTGTCCTTGCTGGTATCCTTGCTGTGGCATTCCCTGTTGATAGCCTTGTTGTGGCATTCCCTGCTGGTAGCCTCCGTATTGCTGATTTTGCATCTGTTGTTGCTGTGCCATACCGTAAAGCGCTGTAGAGTTAGCTCCGCCGGCAGCATTAGCCATGTTCATACCTGCAAACGCCATCATAGGACCGGTGCTTGTATTGGAAGCTGCCGCCTTCATAGCATCAGCTTGGGCACTTACAAGGTGTGCGGCTGCCATATCAGCACTTCTGAATACCGCATTCTTCTGTAATTCCTTGATCATATTTTGATCTTCTTCAGAAGCTGTTGCTGAACGAAGAGTAAGCTTATCAAGCTCTACACCATAATCTTCTTTCCAATTCTCAAGCTCTTTTTTGGTTTCCTTGCTTATAACATCTACATTACCTGTAAGCTGGTAATATCTTACTCCCTGATCTGCAACTCTTGTAAATGCCGGTTGAAAAGCATGTACCAATTCCGCAGTAAGCTGTTTATTCAAATCCGCCTTGTCATATCTGTCTGTAACATTACCCGCAAGTTTCTTGTAGAAGATTATAGGATCTACAAGGGTATAACTGAATTCTCCATGGCTGCGTATACCTATCTCTATATCAAGGCTTATATTCTTATCTATAACACGGAAAGGTATAGGACTGGCTGTACCATATTTATTATCTGTAATGATCTTGGTATTAAAGTAGTAAACTCTTTGGTCATGACCGGTCTCGCCACCGTAAGTAAACCTTCTTCCAAATTGCTTAAAGCTTGCTACGATACTTTCACCGAACTTACCTGCAAATATACTCGGCTCCGTATTATTGTGAAATACATATTCCCCGGCTTCGGCAGATACCTCAACTATTGCTCCGTTATCAACTATCATCATACACTGACCTTCATTGATGATTACTTTTGATCCGTTGGATATAATATTATCGGAAGCCTTGTTATTCTGCCCTCTTGCAGTCTGTACCTTAGTGCCTTTTACCATCAAAGTATTATTATCTATAGTGTCACAATAAAAATACTCCAAAAATTGGTCGGATATTACTCCACCTGCGGTGTCCATAACTAATTTAATAAGTCCCATAAGCATTTCTCCTTTAGATGGTTAAATTTTTGTAAGCATATGCGCTTAAAGCTGCTACTGTTTTGCCGTCTTTTATAAGCCCAGTATATACCATTTTCATCAAATCATCAAGTGCCCACGCTTCTATCTCAATATCTTCATCTTCATCTAAGTTTTGTTTTGAAATTCTTAAGTTTTTTGCTATATATATTTCTATTTCTTCATCACAAAAAGCAACCGTAGTATTTACTGTTATAAGGTATTCCAAATCATCGGGACTTGCAACCTTGTATCCGGTTTCTTCTTCAAGCTCCCTAAATGCGCATAACCTTTTGTCTTCACCCGGACTGTCGACCTTACCTGCCGGTATCTCTAAAGTAAACCTGTCAAGAGCATTCCTATATTGTCTGACCATCAGTATCTTGCCGTCTTCTCTTACAGGAATCACTGCGGCAGCACCGTCATGATGTATAAAGTCCCATATTACTTCTTTGTTGCTTTTGGTCTCCATATAGTCTTTATATACCCTTAATATAACACCCTGATATGCCAATTCCCTTTTCTTTCTTTTAATACTCTTCATAGTCATCTCCACAGTTTTCTTTTAATTTGCCGAATCATTGTTTTGAGTTTGCTTATTTAAGTCTGCTCAAATGTATTATAAACCGGTTGTACCTTAAGCCTACCGGGCTTTTTAAACTCGCTTAAATGAATTCTTTTATATCACAATACCTATATCCCTGCCTTAAAAGATAATTGATAACCTTTCTTTTTGAGTCTGCATCACTTAGGTTATAATAATCTTTTTTTCTAAGCAAGGCTTCTATATTACCATACTCATTAAGATGTAATTCTTCAAGTTTTGCATCTATTACTTTTTTACCAAAGCCCTTTTCTATCAATTTATTTTTAAGGAAGAGTTTACTTTTTTTAGTCTTATTGGCATTTATATATCTTTCTATGTAATCCATATCATCTATATAATGCTTAGAGACGGCAAATTCTACCGCCTCTTTAACCAGACCCTCGGGATAACTTTCCATCAGCTTACGCCTAAGGGCATGGGAGTTATAATCTCTGGCACTTAAAAGATAGAGCAGTCTTTTATATATCCGTTCTTTAAGCACAGGATATATTTTTTCATAGAGATTTTCAAAGTACTCATTTTCTTCAAGTTCAAATGTGTTAACTTCTTTGTTATACAAGCAAAAACTTATGCCTTCTTCTGTAATGATTTTCTTCTTTGTACTGCTTATAGGAATTATTTTTTTAATATACATATATCTGCTTTAATATCAACTATTCAGCCCGGATGCCCTAATTATGCTCTATTCCATATCATCAAACAGATCCGCTTCATCTTCCGGAAGTTCTACAGTTTCTTCTACGACCGCTTCAGCCTTTTTCTTATCGGTCTTTGACTTTTTAGTCGCCTTCTTAAAGTTACTGTTTACTTCATCTTCTTCTCTCTCAAAAAGATCATAACTATTTTGCAGTGCGTATAACTCTCTTACTTTAAGTTCTATCTCCTTGCAAATGTCCGGGTTCTCCAAAAGATAGTCTTTAGCCTTCTCTCTTCCCTGTCCCAGTTTTGCTGAATTATAAGCATACCATGCACCGCTTTTATCAACAATATTAGCCTCTACTGCAAGGTCAAGTATATCTCCCTCCTTGGATATACCCTTACCGTAGAGTATATCAAATTCCGCCTCTTTGAAAGGAGGAGCCACCTTGTTCTTGGAAACTTTTATTCTGACTCTGTTACCTACATTATCTCCGCCCTGCTTTACATAATCTACTCTTTTTACCTCTATTCTTATAGAAGAATAAAACTTAAGAGCACGACCTCCTGTAGTAACCTCAGGATTACCGAAGCTTATACCGATTTTTTCACGCAACTGGTTTATAAATATAATTGTTGTATTACCTTTACTGATAATACCTGTAAGCTTTCTTAATCCCTTGCTCATAAGTCTTGCCTGAAGACCCATTTGCTGATCAGCCATATCCCCGTCTATTTCGGCTTTAGGTACCAAGGCTGCAACCGAGTCTATGATAATTATATCCATAGCCCCTGAACGCACCATGGTTTCAGCTATCTCCAGTGCCTGCTCACCGTTATCCGGCTGTGATACATACAAATTATCTATATCAACACCTATAGCCTTGGCATATACCGGATCAAGAGCGTGCTCCGCATCTATAAATCCCGCTATTCCGCCTCTTTTTTGCACCTCTGCGACCATGTGTAAAGCTACAGTGGTCTTACCTGAAGACTCATGTCCGTACACCTCTATAATACGGCCTCTGGGTATACCGCCTATACCAAGTGCTATATCTATACCGAGGCAGCCTGTCGGTATAGCAGCTACATTAAGCTGTCTGCTTGAGTCTCCCAGTTTCATTATAGAGCCTTTACCATAGGCTTTCTCTATTTGTAAAATAGCCTCATCCAGTGCTTTTTTTCTTCCTTCTGTATTCATTTTGCCTCCATTTTCTGAACATATGTTCCTTTGTTAGTAGTATATTAGTTTTAATATTATTTGTCAAGTAAAGTACTTGATTATATTTTAAGTATATGCTATATTTTATTATGTAGTTTTCAAAACTACATCTATTAGTTTTTAATATTATGTGTTTTAGATTTGATATTATCGAAAGGGGTTTATTATGCTTAAATTTATAGATAAATTAAAAGATCCGGGCAGTGCCTTAACACACTTTTTAGCCTTTATACTCACTATATTAGCTGCCGTATTCCTTTTTTCCAAGGCGGTAGGGCATAATGTAGGCTCTGTAAGCATGGCAACTTTTATAATATTTATAATAAGTATGCTGCTTTTATATGCCGCAAGTACAACTTATCATTCATTTAACATTTCTAAAAAGATCAATACTTTACTGAGAAAAATTGACCACATGATGATATTTGTACTTATAACCGGCACCTATGCACCTATATGCTTAAGTGTGCTTGGCGGAAAAACCGGCATAACACTTTTTAGTATGGTTTGCGGTATTTCACTCTTAGGTATACTTATAAATATGTTTTGGATTCATTACCCTAAGTGGATCTCTTCCGTGATTTACATAGGACTTGGCTGGCTTTGCAGTCTGGCTCTGACCAAAATCATGTCTTCCATGCCGAAAATAAGCTTTATATGGCTGCTTGTGGGGGGTGTGATCTACACTGTCGGAGGTGTGGTCTATGCACTTAAACTTAAATGTTTTGATAAGTTTCATAGGTATTTCGGGATACATGAGATTTTCCATTTGTTTGTGATGGGCGGAAGCTTTTGCCATTTTATGTTGATGTATTCATTAATATAATAGGGTGGCAAGGTTTTATCGACTTCCTTAGATTTTATAAAGATTTGTAAAATAAATTGCCCTCTTTTGGTCTCCTCGAAAGGTAAGATTATTGTACTATAATGGGAACAATTATGCAAGTAGTGTAGTTGGCAACATAAACAGTGGGCAGAAACACTCCCTATTTCAATCATACTCGCAGTACTGTTAATAAAGTTTCGACA
>ERZ773087.2215-NODE-2215-length-10590-cov-3.781300_pt1 | contig 10590 bp, 12 predicted proteins | sample MGYA00511375_ERZ773087 | MGnify/ENA primary metagenome ERZ773087 (study PRJEB29015, sample SAMEA2737995) | human oral metagenome | biome: human oral; feature: human-associated habitat; material: dental | place: China | collected 2063 ...
TTGACTAATGCGTAAGCAACAGGACAACAATTTTAAAATAAAATTGTTTACCGATACGAAGTATAGGCCAATGAATTTTTTTAAAATTCAGAACCAATACGGAGTATGGGTCAAGGGATTTTTTAAAAATTCCGAACTGATACGAAGTATAGGCCAACAACTTTTTTATGTTTTAAAAAACTTGACTTAATCGTTGCCACATTTGTTCAATGATTTAATAATCAAATAATATAATCACTTTCGTCCGCCTATGTCCAGAACATTGCCCTTTTTCTTTTGTTTTCAGCTGAAAAAAGGAAAAGGCAGGAATCAACAGTTACTGGGGGTCATATTTGTATATACAAATATTAAGGCCCGGACTGGAAAAATTCTTATATTTACTCCTGCCTTTCCATCTGAAAAAATTCCTTATTTTTAAATTTCTTGAAGGAAAAAAAGGGGGATTCTCTCCCCCGCATCTATGCATCCTTTCTTGTTTTTGCCGCAAGCCTTATTTCATAGCGGAAGATTTCTTCAGGCAAGACTCCACTTCTGTTTTCAAATCTGAAATCAAGGCCGTACATTGTTAATCTGCCGTATGTCACCGTTTCCAGCGTTTCATTGTTGAAGTAATTGACGAAGTGCATGTCAACTGACCATGTGCTGCCTACTTTTTCTTTCAGCTCAATAATTTTTTTAATCGTGTTATAGCCGCATGCGCCTTTCAAGGTGATGCTTATGTCGTCCGAATATTCCCTTCCAAGGTTCATGCTTGAATTCTTGAAATTTATATCGACGTTTTTCAGTTTCAGCTCGTCAGTTTTATTGTAAATTCTGATGTTTTCTTTTTCCATAATTTTCTCCTTTAAATTTATTTTTTCTCATTTTTGGCTAAGGGTCATTGCCGGACGCGCGAATGGATTGATTGTTCTTTTCCGCATTCCCTGTAAGCTGCTCCCTTATTATGTTTATATTATAGCATAAGAATATTAATTTGTCAACAACTTTTTTAGGAAGGCGGAAACTTTTTTCCTATGATTTTCAGCATAGGAAGGGATTCCTTTTTTCTTCCTGTTGACTTTTCAAATGAAAAAGGAGGTTTTCCCCCTCCTTATCCAATAATTCCCTTAATTTCATTTACCATTTTAACGGCATATCTTTTTCTGCTTTCCGCCGTTGTTCTTTCCTTTGCTTTCAGTGCATTTTCTATTGTATCTTCATATGAGGGAGTTCCAAAAACTTTCTTCCAGTCTTTCCATTCCCATTGCTTGCATCCCTTATTTCTGTCGTAAAGGGAAATGTTCTGACATTCCTCGTATGCAAGTCTTCGGTCCGCCGTTACAATCTTTATAGGAAATTCCGCCCTTGCGTGCTCAATTTCGTTAGCGGCAAACATAAGCCCCACCTTCTGTATTCTTTCGGTAATTTTGTCGTTCTGCGGCGTATCGACGTACGGCTTTCTTGAGGGATTCTCATATCCCATGTCCTCGACAAGCTTATAAATTTCCCTTGAGTTCCATATCGCCGCAAGCTCATAGATTGAATAGTCCACGCCGTTCTCCCTTATAAGCCCTGTTCCGTCAAATTTTCCTCTTATGTATCCTCCGCCGAACTCCTTGGGTATCAGAAGCTTTACTACTTGCCCCTTCTCAATGTTTGCAAATCTTCCATCCCTGTCCGCCACGATTAAACTGAATTCGCCGAATTTTCTTCCCATAAGCCTTCTCCTTTATATTTGATTTTCTTTTCTTTTTAAGGTTCTTCGTTGTTCCCTTATTTTGTCTGAGGTTAGATTGGTAATTTGTTTTACCTTTCTCCTCTACCTTTATTATGTAATTATTATAGCATAAGGATATTGTTTTGTCAATAATTATTTCATAATTATTGTACTGATGCGATGCATTAGTCAAGGATTATTTGTGGAAAAATGCTCGAAAAGACTTCCTTTTTCATTTGAAAATTTTATCTGTAATTTTTTGTGCAATCATTTGACAGGACATGCGAGTTTTATTTGTATATACAAATATGAGCCCCCATATTCGTTTTTTATAGTTCAAGCTGATTCTTTTTTCAGCTGAAAGGGAAACTGGAAAAATTCCCCTTGTCTTTATCTGCATATACAAATGTTGTTCCGGTAAATGTTTTATACATTTCCTTTCCTTTTTCAAATGAAAAAAGGGCTCTAAGGCCCTTAGAATATCATTTTCCTTACTTCCTCAAGTTTCCTTGCGAAATCGGACGGCTTTTTCTCAAAGGCTGTAATGAAACTCCCGTCAGCATAAAAATGGAAGTCCGTTTCAGCGTCGCTGTAAGCTATTTTTCCATCCTCAAGGCTGACAGTCCGCTCCCTGTTTGTTAAAAGGGCCTTTTCAAATCTCTTGAGGAATTCCTTGAATCCGGGATTCCAGCCACTGTCAAGCAGCACGGTTATCTTCCCCGCCCCCTCAAGGAAGGCGTACCTGTCTGCAAGCGAATGGAATATGCCTTGGACTGACAGGCCCGCTCCGTCACTGGCGTCATTCCGTATCTGATTTTCGACATCAGTCGCAAACGTTTCAAGAGGAATATCCTTCTTAAAGTCCGAAATGTTTATAAGGAGCATTTCCGCGTCGTTCGATATTGAAATTCCTTCCTCATTTTCCATTATTCTGATTTCAACGCCCCCTGTTCTGATTGTTTTTTCTTTTCTCATTTCTTTCTCCTTTATAATTAATTTTCTCATTTTTTAAGGGCCTTTGCCGGACGCGTCAATGGATTGATTGCCCTTTTCTGCATTCCCTGTAAGCCGTTCCCTTATTATGTAATTATTATAGCATAAGGATATTATTATGTCAATAAAAATTTTTGTAAAAAGGGAAACATTTTCAGCCGGAACTGAACGGCATCAGCTTGTTAAATTTTTAAAGGGCCTCAATTTTCCAGCTGAAAGAAAAAAAGAGGGTTTCCCCTCAGCTATTTTTTTCTTTTTATGAAAGACGGAACTTGCGCCTGTCTCAGCAGATCCCCAAAGTGGCTGCTTATCCCCACTTCGCCCACAAGCTCTATTCCAGTTCCTTTTTCAATGTCCCTTATTTTCTCTCTTAGGGCCTCAAGTCCCAGCAAAACGTCGAACTTCTCATATCTTGAGGCTTTCCCCTTGACTATCGTGTGTCCGTCGCTTGCATCCCTTATCTGGTTGAGCTGCACTATCCATATCTGCTTTCCGTCGTAGACCCATTCGATTGAGACGTTCCCAAGAAGTGGCGCAAAGGCTCTCAGCCTTTCCATTTCGGCTTTCAGTGCCACCGATGCCTCCTTGGATATTTCCTCCTCATATTTTCCTGTCATGAAGTCGTCGCCTTTCCCCTTCACGCTTTCAATGAGGTCCTCCTTTTCGGAATTTCCTACAATCGCTCCTCCTGAGTAAAGGGCCTCCACCGCCTTCTGGCTGAGGATTGATGCGATGTTTATGTCCTTTTCCCCCTTGCCTTCCTCCTGCGCCATGAGCTCAAACGGGTCCTGCCATCTGTCGCCTGTAAAATATTTTCCGGGCTCTTTCACAATTGGGGCTGTCCTTATCCAAGTTTCATTAAGCCCTGTATCCTTTCCGAAAGTGAAAGGGGGGACGTTCCTTGCGATCACGGTTGTCTTGGGAACGTTAAAGCCGAGGTAGTCAGCGACTATCAGCCCGAAAGCCTTGTCGCCGATGAACTTTGAGAACCTGTTGGGCCATTCCATTCTGACTTCCATTTTTTCAGCTGGAAACTCCTCAAATTCCCAGACTACTGTATTTTCGCCAAGCAGGCCCTCCCTTGAAGGATGAAGGCTGAACTCCGTTCTGTAATTTTGGGGCATGTCTGTTGCGGGGTAAAAGCCGTAGACTGTTTCAAGCATGTGAAGGCCCATTCCCCTCTCCATTCTGCAGCTCCCCGGCTTTTCAACGCATCTTGGCGTGTCGTTAGGGGCGAACTCAATTATGTTGTTCAAGAGAACTCCCGAAACCCCTCCATCGTTCACGTCGATTGTCTCGTTTACAATTGAGTATTTCCCTTCGCTGCAGTTTTCCTTTAATATCTCCATTATTTCGTTGATGTCCTCAAGCCTTTTTCCGTAGACAAAGCGGCTGCTCTTCATTGAAGTTTCCGAAAAGCTTCTTATGTTCACCGATTTCCCTTTCGACGCTTTTATAAGGGCCACGACATCTTTTCTTATGTCGCCTTCTGATTCATAGCCTTCGCCTATGTTCACATGTCTTTCCTCGAAACTGGGCGATATGCTCAGAAACCTTGCAATGTTCCCTCCCGCCCTCTTTATCTCCTCAAGCTTGTCGTCCTTTAAGATTATTTCCTTCTTCATGAAAATCTCTCCTTTAACTTTTATTATGCAATAATTATAGCATAAGGTTATTGATTTGTCAACTACTTTTAGTTAAGTGCCATTGCTGGAAGTGTAAATGGATTGATTGCCCTTTTCCGCATTCCCTGTAAGTCGCTCCCTTGTTATGTAATTATTATAGCACAAGGTTATTGATTTGTCAATAATTTTTTCATAATTATTGTCCTGTTGCTTTGCATTAGTCAAGGGTTTTATTTTCCTTCCCTTGACTTCAATAATATTATAGCATAAGGTTACAGGTTGTCAATTATTATTTAGGGAAGGGGGAACTTTTTTCCTATGATTTTCAGCTGGAAGGAAAAATGAAAAAATGAACGGGCCTTCTTTCCTTGTCTTTTCAAATGAAAAGCAATTTAAAAGTTCCTTGCATAAAACAATAAATTTATAAATAATTAAGTCCCTTATATATAAGCAAGTTACGGGGCTTATATTTGTATATGCAAATGTTGTTTTTGATTTATTTGACGCATTGACAAATTAAACATATTCACTTTCAATTGAAAAAGAAATTATGACATTTGTTTCCGTAAAAACTTTTTTATTCCTTCTGCCTTGCTTTTTCAAATGAAAAAGAGCCATAAGGCCCTTTTCAAGTTAAATTATTGTTTCAAGGGACGGAAGTTCATTTCTTACGATTTGGAACTGTTCCTCCTCTGAAATTCCAAAACTTTCAAAAACTTCTTCTGCGGCTTTTTCTGCATTGAAACGTTTAAAGCCGTTCTCCTCTATATATTTCTTTATCTCCGAAATTGAAGGGGTCTTGCCTTGCATTCCGTCAAAGCCCATGCCGGAATGGTAATAGCTTTGCGGGAATTGCAGCTTGTCCGATGTTTCCTTGACAGTCCATAGCTCATAGCACCCAAGTTTCTCGTTTCTTTCGACAAAGCCGAAGACGATTCCCTTTTTGTCGTCTATAAGATCCACGACCTTGCAGAACAGTAGGAAATCTTCTTTACTTTTTTCTTCAAGGGTATAGAACCATTTTGCAAAGGTTTCTATATTTTCCGCAAGCGCTTGAACATTTGAGTTTATTTTCTTGATTTCAGAGTTCTTGAACTCCCCTTTGTTTATTTCTTCCATTGTAAATTCAAGGACTCCAAGGTTTCTTCCTCCTGTCAACCCGAAACGTCTTTCAACCATCTTCAATACTTCTCTTCCTGTCGCATCTTTTAATTCAATCTTTTCCATTTTCTTCTCCTTTATATCTTAAATTTTGTTTGTTTCTCTTGACTTATCCTTTATTATATAATTATTATAGCATAAGGATATTGATTTGTCAAGAGGTTTTTGTGATTATTGTGGATAGAACTGAATTGATTTTACCTTCCTGTTCCTCCCTTGTTATGTAATTATTATAGCATAAGGTTAGTAAATTGTCAAGTAATATTTAAGGGAAAATGCTTGAAAACACTTCCTTTTTCATTTGAAAATCTTATCTGTAATTTTGTGCAATCATTTGACAGGACATGTGAGTTTTATTTGTATATACAAATATGAGCCCCCATGACTGATACGGAGTATAGGTAAACAATTTTATTTTAAAATTGTTGTCCTGTTGCGCTGCATTAGTTCGGAATTTCGGAGAAATCCCTTGACTGTTACTTCGTATTAGTCAATGAGTTTTTTAAAATTCAGAACTGGCTTTATATATCTCATTTCTTTTTCAAATGGAAAAGATGGAAGGGCCTTCTTTTTTCTTCCTGTTGACTTTTCAAATGAAAAAAATACTTTCAACGGAAAAAGACCCGCAAGGGCCTTTTATCTTTCAAAAATTTCTTTCAAGTCTTCCGCACCGATTTCATTGCATATTTCAATGCCGGCTTTTCTTACGTTTCTTAGCAGTTCATCAAACTTTTTCAAGTCTTCGTTCATGAAATAACTAACGCCGTTATACAGCAGAACGCATCTGCTTTCTTCCTTGCCATGATTGCTGATAATGATTTTAAGAATGAAGTTTGCAAAATCAAATTCAAATCTTATGTTCTCATTTTTAAAAATTGAAACCATTGTCTTAACAGTTGCAAGATTCATCCTTGTTGAATGGCCGTTTATGGCAAGGCCCTTCACTTTTGCCTTGACACTCTTGGCATCATCAAATTCAATTTCAAAATCAAAATCCTTTAAAATTATAATGTCTTCCCCTATTTCGATGTAATGCTTTTCCTCCAGAGGAAGAAAAACGCCAAGCGAACCGCTCTTCCCGTTCCATTCGTCGATTCTTTCTTTTAATGTCATTTCTGCCATATCTCTTCTCCTTTATATCTTTTTCTCTTTAAGGGCCTGCTGTTAAATTCTCCCTTGTTATATATATTATAGCATAATAATATTAATTTGTCAATAACTATTTCGAAGACGCAAGAATAAAATGAATTTTCCTTATCTACATTTCCGTTCCTTGTTAGATGCGGGATTAAATTGACTGCCCCTTCTCTGCATCTCCCTTATTATGTATTTATTATAGCATAAGGATATTGATTTGTCAAGGGTTAATACTTGATTAGGTTTATTTAATATTCTCTTGCTTTTAAATTTATTATAACATAAGGATATTGTTTTGTTAAGGGTTATTTTATAATTATTGGAAAATACAAAAAGAAAGAATAAATTGAATGTCCTTTTTCCGTTCCCCTCTTTTTTTGTATATATTATAGTATAGAGATATTAATTTGTCAAGGGTTGTTTTATAATTGTTTGCTGATACTGACACATTAATCAATAATTACAAAATAATTGTTGACATAATTATAATATTGTGCTATAATAAATACATAATAAAGAATAAAGGAGAAATTTATGAAAAACGAACAATTAAAAAAACAGGAATTTATCGGAACTATCAACGGAGTGGAAATTAGAAATGAAAATGACTACAACTCATTATGTTATATAATGGACAATCTTTCACTTAATTTTGCAGATACCGAAGTTACGCAAGATTTCGTAAAGGATCTGTCAGAAGCCGTAAGGGAATTGTGGCTTGGTATTGAGATGCTTGAGATGTCGGAAATTGAAAAGGAGTTTTCAGAATGTATTGAGACTTCCCAAAAGTTTTCAGAAATTGAATTTGCAATTTATGGTGAGGCACACTATCTTGAAGGAATTAACAGGAAAATCAAAAACAATCGGTATGAATATGGAAAATTGTATTATAGGGATATGGAAAACGGAACAGAGGAATTCCTAAAATATGGAACTTTCAAGGAACTGAAAGAATTTGTCATTGAAAGCATCGAAAACTATATTTCAGAAGAACAGGATTTAGAAAAGAACAAAGATAATATGAAATATGCAGAATGCTTTTCAGACCTTGAAGAAGTTTTTGTTGAAAACGAAGAAGGCCCGGTCCAAAGATTTGTTATTGAAGATGCCCATTACGACGAAGATTAGTAAATAAGATTTAAAAACTGTTTTATGAATTATTTTATGGCTCACAAAAAAATGTGAGCCTTTTTGGGCTTTGAGGAATGATTCAAATTGAAAACAGAAAGGATCGCTCTTGTTTAGTTGAAAAAAGATGCAGAAGTTTTGTTTGATAGTCTGCAAATTTTCATATTTTATGCTTTCTCTCCCATCCCAAAGCATTTCCTCCAAATTATTGATAAGTCCGTATTCATCTAATAGATATTTGTTAAAATTCTGCTTGTACATTTTAGCTTCCAGTTTTTCTTTGGGAAACTTGAATGAAAAATCAATACTAAGTTTTAAAACTTTGATAGGTGGAAATTCAATAAACGAATTAACAATAAAATTTTCAAGAAATTTCCCACGTTTAAGCATTATGGCATTTTTGCGACTACAATTTCATAATCTTCTGAAAAAATTGAAATTCCGTTCTCTTTTTCAACAATTTCTATAGAGAACGGTATCTCTTAAATAATCTTTTGTTTTTAGTTCAATCATATTTTTCTCCTTTAATGATTATATATGTATTATATCATAAATATATTGTTTTGTCAATTTTTTTGTTTTTTAGAATAAAAGGAACAGCAATATCTTCAAACAAAAAACTCCTCAAGGCTCTTTAGTCGATATTAAAATTATAATAAAAGATAAGAAACTGAAGCAACCAAATCCGTAAACAAAAACAGGCATTTCGCCTGCTTTCTTTTTTTATTTATTCTTTAATTTCATATATTCCAAATAAGTATCATCTTCTTCATAATCAGGGAAAATATTCTTATATTCTTCGACGATTTCATTTTCAGTTTCGTTTGTAAATATGTCTTCGAGATATTCTTCTTCACTTTCAAATCCCCATATTGCATCGTTTCCATCGTCGTCAAATCCAATCATATAAACTTCATAATGCTTTTCGTTTTCAAGATTTCCACGAAGCATAGCTTTGGCTCCCTCATAAGGTGTCTGAAAATTTTCGTTGCAAACATCCCTTAAAGTTTCATAAGTTCCTGCAATATGTCCTAAATTTTGATTTTCTGCATAAACTTCCCTTGCCATTTCTATTAAAAGTTCTGTTTTTCTTTTCATAATATTCTCCTTTATAATTAATTTTTTGTTTTCTTTGCTTGTAATTAAGTGCTTTATCATTTCCCTTACTTTCAAATATATTATATCATAATGTTATGATTTTGTCAACTCTTTTTTTAGGAATTATTAAGTTTATTTTTCAAATGAAAAAGAGCCATAAGGCCCTTTAAATTTCAATATTTTCTTTTTCAATCAAGTCCATAACTTTTTCCTCAAATTCTTCCATATCAGAAAATTTACCTTTTTTATAGACAGCCCTTACAATTTCAAGAACCTGACTTGAAGTCTTGTTGCTAGTTTCAATTCCAAGATTACTTAAAACGTTCCCTGTAATTATCCATTCTGCTTCATTGTTAAACGAAGTTTCAGCCCCTTCAAGTTTTCTCTTGAAGACGTACGAAGGATTGTAGTTTGAAACATCTTCCGTTTCCATCATTTCCTCATCAAAATAGTCAATTCCAAATCTTATACAATTTGTCCTGTTATATTCAAGCTTAGTTCCATAGCTGATGATTTCAGGAATCAACTTTCCACTTCCTGTTTCAAAAGAAATAATGGCATCTTTCATTATTCTTTTGTTTTCACCTTCATCAACGATAAAATCTCCAAAGAAAGTTAAGTCAAATTCTGTTTCAGGAAGACTTTCGTCTTTCCCTTTGCTTTCTTCCAGCATTGATTTCAAGGCTTCTTCCATTGTTTCACGCTCGAAAATATCAAAATTTACTTCCGCTTTTTTACTTATCTTTTTTTCAGGATAATCTTTTTCATTGAAGTCCTTTTCAGTTCCAATAATTTTAAAAATTTGTTTAATTGTTTCGTTTACTTCTTCAACAGAAATTTCATTATTTCCAAAGTTGAATAAGAAGTGTCCTTTTAAAATAGCATTCATATTTTTCTCCTTTATTAATTTTATAATTTATTATATCATAATATTGCTATAATGTCAACCAAAATTTTATTATTGCCTTATTTCATTTGACAAAAAGTGGAAACATACCCAAAAGCAATATAAATTTCAGCAAAAACAGAAATGTTCGTTTTTTTTAATTTGATTTATTTGATTTTACAATAAACAAGGCCCGATGCGGACCTTATCTTTATAAAAAATATTGCAATTTGCTGCTTATATTTTCATAATCTTCAGAAACTTCTAAAGCATATCTCACTTCTTCATCTGTCCAGCTTCCAGCGATTTTGATGTCAACGTCAAATTCGTTCCTTAATGCTTCAGGATTTCCAGTAAGAATTGCCAGCGGAGCTAACGAATTTGTGTAAAGGTTTACTGTTTCTAAATCAAAATATTGTTTTTTTTCATCATTGACAATGTAACCTTCTTTTATTATTCCTTGCATTATTCCATCAGTTCTTCCTTTTTTTCTTGAAATTCTGTTTGCGAATTCCCTGATTGCTTTCTTGTCGCTTTCAGAAACTGCAATAGCTTATCGTTCCTGAACGGAAATCAAGTACAAACCTGCCTTCAGTCTTGTGAAGGTATTTAGGAAGCCTCACTTTCCTGTCATATTCTCCCTTCCTTTTCAGCTTTAACAGTTCCCAGAAGGAAGAGATGTTGGCACCCAGCATCTTTATGACGTTGTTTGCAACTCTGCTCTGAAGAGATGCATAGTCTGACTGCTTTGATTTTGAGAACATTGTGCTAATCTCCATCCAGCCTAAAGTTTTGGCATTATCATCAAAGAAACTTTGCCTGAATGTATATAGCGCAGCATTGTAGAGATTCTTTGCCTTGAAACA
>ERZ773087.2224-NODE-2224-length-10559-cov-29.331112_pt1 | contig 10559 bp, 7 predicted proteins | sample MGYA00511375_ERZ773087 | MGnify/ENA primary metagenome ERZ773087 (study PRJEB29015, sample SAMEA2737995) | human oral metagenome | biome: human oral; feature: human-associated habitat; material: dental | place: China | collected 2063 ...
TGACATTTGACAGTCTCCAGAGATTCCTAAGAGGGAATTAACTGAATTACCCTAACTACCTATTAGGTGTGGCTAGCCACAGATGTTGGCCACGCCCAAACGAATTTTACCTTCATGAATTTTTGCCTGCGCCCAGTGTGGTTACATCATAAAGCCACCTAGGTGCAGGCCTTCTTTTGCGGCCCAAATATAAGGCGTATAGGTTGTTGTTTTAGTCCAATCAGCAGTTAGAGCCAGTGCTGATTTTGTTTGATTGTCGGCATCTTGTCAGTCTTATACTTGAAGGCGTAGCAGGCTAGGTCAAGCGAATAAGGCTTGCAAGATGCCGACAAACAAACGAAAGATGAACAGAAAACGATGGGAACAACCTGAAATAATTGCTCTAACGACCGATTTGGGCTTAATCTCCAAAAAACAGCTTTCTTCTCCCAATCAGCCGCTCCATAAAAACACTATTGCACATGTTAGGCACATGTTTCCTATCGAGCGAAAAAGATTAAATAGTGGAGTGGGGCGCATGGCTTCCTTGCGGATACATGCTAAAAAGCGCAAAGCCTCTTCCCCTTCACCCATTGCAGTTGCTTTGGGGCAGAGGAAGAGGCTATTTGCTAATGTAGAATCTTATTTAGGGTTGTGGTTCGCCAAAGCGGTTGGCGGTGGGTTCACCTTCTTTGATGCAAAGAACGAGAAACCAAATCCCACCGATGACAGGTATGAAGTTAATGAAAAACCATTCTCCACCCTTACCGATGTCGTGCATGCGGCGAACGCTTATTGCTAAGCCCGGAACCAATATCGCCAGGAAAAACAGGCCAAAGATGGCTGAAATGATTAATCTCGCTGTTGCGTTGTCTCCTGATACTGAGACGAGAATCTGATAAACAATACTAATTGCAACGTTAACGAGCACGAATAGCCAATACTCTGTACGGCCGGCACGGCCTTTAAAGTCTGAATACTTCTTAGTTAAGACGTTTTTGTAATTTCCAATAATGTCCATAATGTAAAAGTTTAAGTTATTGATAAATTTTGTTATAGTTTATGTCATGTTGTTGGCACTAGTGAATAAGGCTTCGATAGGAACTTGCCCACCCAAAGAAGATGTGCCACACCGCCAACTGCAATAAGTTGTTGCCGTTTAACTGGTTTGTGCCTGCCTTGTTAGAGGGTTGCCGCGGCGGTGTTATGTACTTGTTAAAGAACGTGGTGTACTTCTACGATGCAAAGATAAACGAAAATTCCTAAACCGCCATTATATTTCATTGATTTTTTTTGCATTTTTCTTGGTTATAACTCTTTATTAGGAATTTGATATGATTAAAAAGGAAGTAATAATGAATTGTAGGTGGGAAGGCTAGTCGGACTGGTCGGACTGGTCTGAGAAGTCGGACTGGTCTGAGAAGTTCGAGCTGTCCGACTGGTCGGACAGCTCGGACTTTTTAATCCTTTAACTGCTTATGCCTCGCCATTCCCACCCACGTTAAATGGGGCGATGGTGCGAGAACCTTCGTTGGGCAGCTGAATTTTACCGAACTCTTGCTCGTACTTAAAGATGTTTTCTTGCATGGCCATGAGCAAACGCTTGGCATGTTCGGGAGCCATGATGATGCGACTGGCCACTTCGGGCTTAGGCATGCCGGGCAGTATGCGGGCGAAATCGAGGATGAAATCGCTTGGCGAATGCGAGATTAGCACGAAGTTAGAGTACACGCCCGAAGCTATTTCGGGTTTCAAGTCCATTTCAAAGGGAACTGGTTGTTTCTGATCCATATCTTTATTGTTGTTTAGCAGAGCCTTGCCACATGTTTGCATTTGCGTTCATGGGCAGGCCCTATTATATACAAGTCCTATTAATATATAGGTGTTTATGTTTAGTGCCTTACGCATTTGCCGCAAGGTTCTCGTCGGGCGACACGTCAACGCCCAGCCGTTCGGCTTGTGCTTTCATCAGCTTGTTCTTCTTACGTTTGGCCTTGAACTTGTCGAAGCCCAAGCCGTAGACGCCGATTACCGAACTTTGCGAAACAAAGGCGGCGGGGTCTATCTCGTTGATGATGGAGAATATCTTGCCCGACTCCGTTTGGCGGGCCAAAACAAAGAGCATCTTCACCTCGCGCCCCGAATAAAAGCCATGACCGCTGATGGTGGTGCAGCCGCGTTGTGCATTTACGTTGATGGCACGCCCAATCTGCTCGTACTTCTCGGAGATGATGAAGAACTGCACCGACTGGTGCATCATGTTCACCACCTTATCCACACAGATAGAGAAGATGAAGAGAAATACGTAGCCGTAAATCACTTCTTCCCAATTGCGCAGGGCCAAGTAACTGGCCGTGACAATGGAAATGTCTACCAGCAAGATAAGCTTGCCAAGCGAAATGTCGTGATACTTGTTAATCATGGCCGCCACCACGTCGGTGCCGCCAGTAGAGGCATTGCTGGCCAATCCCAGTCCCACGGTGCTGCCCAAACTGGCCGCACCCAGCACGATGGCCATGAAGGGTTGGCCTTGCAAAAGCGTGGAGCCTTCCATCCAATGCTGCCCCAATGCGCTGAAAAGCGTGAACATCACAGCCGCATAGAGCGTTTTAAGACAGAACTGCCAGCCCAGCACCTTTAAGGCAATGAGCAACAATAGGGCGTTTACGCCCAAGAAAGTAACCTGTACCGGAATGTTCCAACCCCAGTAAAGAATGGATGCCAAGCCTGGTATGCCACCCGTGGTGATGTGATTCGGAAGCAGGAAGATGGCCCATCCCAAGCTGCCGATGAACATGGCGATAGTTAGTAATACTAGATCTTTTAGTAGCGTGTATCTTTTTAACGTCAACATATTTTGGTTTTTTATGCGACAAAGATACGCAATAATCGTGAAAAAGAAAGCAATGAAATAAAAAAAATAAACTGAACGATGAAGTTTTTCAATGAGCTGAGACTGAGTAGTGCTTGTTGGTGCTGATTTGCAGTATAGTAGCGGAGCATGCGATGGGGATGCGCTTGGCTTTTTATTGTCTGTTAAAGTGGTGTTCTGCCGATAGGGAGGGGTTGCCACCTTTTCCTGTGGCCAATTCCGACAATACTGGTGTAGTGCTTTCAAGTGGATTGTGGCGTTTAGGTGGCTTGTAAAGGGCCCTATATATAAGGTGTAATGTGCGCATATGATTTCACTCGACCTTCGGAGATCTAGCTCATACCAGCGTGTTTTGTGGAGGACCCTCTTTGCCGTTTACCTTAGTAAGGAATGTGGTACGTTACATTATTTATTTCCATTTGTTCACCTTTATTTCTTTAAGCAGAGCTGTGATGTTCAGAGTAAATTTACATATTGAAAGAAAGACGGGATGATATGTAAACGCGTTAGCAAAGTAACAAGCAAAATGCTTTCTAGGCGTCAAATGTCGCTCTAATATCAATTTTTTTTGTACTGCGTGTATTTTTCTTTCATTTTTGTTTGGAGCTTAGATGAAAACAAGCTATTTTTGCAAAAACGGCAGAGGATGCTGGCCTGAATAGTCTATACTACAGCTGCTAGTTCTTGACATTCTGTTATGTGGTTTCCTGATTTATTTAAGAAGGACATTTATTCGACTTATCCATTCACAACATTAATTACACACTAATCTTTACGAGTGATTATGAAACAAAAGCTAACAATGACACTTGCCTGCCTTTTCTTTTTGGTAGGTTCGGCCTTGGCGCAGACCAAGGTTACGGGTGTCGTCACGTCGTCTGAAGACGGACAACCCGTGACTGGCGTTTCGGTCAAGGTGGTTGGAACAAACATTGGTGCCTTAACCAATGTAGATGGAGTGTTTACCATCACTGTACCCAATCAAAACAGCCGTTTGCAGTTCACTTACATTGGAATGTTGCCCAAGACATTGAAGGCAGAGGCATCCATGCAAGTGGTACTCGACCCCGACAGCAAAGTGTTGGGCGAAGTGGTGGTTACAGGTATGCAGAAGATGGACAAACGCCTCTTTACTGGTGCCACTTCGAAGGTTGATGCAGGCAAAAGCAAACTCGACGGCGTGGCAGATGTCAGCCGTTCGCTAGAAGGACGTGTAGCTGGCGTTAGCGTGCAAAACGTTTCAGGAACGTTTGGTACTGCACCCAAGATACGCGTTCGTGGTGCCACCTCTATCTACGGAAGCAGCAAACCGCTGTGGGTGGTAGACGGAGTTATCATGGAAGACGTCACAGAGGTAGATGCCGACGCCCTTTCGTCGGGCGATGCAGCCACGCTTATCTCGTCGGCCATTGCCGGATTGAATGCCGATGATATCGAAAGTTTTCAAATTCTGAAAGACGGTTCGGCCACTTCTATCTATGGTGCACGTGCTATGGGTGGCGTTATCGTTGTTACAACGAAGAAAGGAAAGGCTGGAGCGCCCCGCATTAGTTATACGGGTGAGTTTACCATGCGCCTGAAACCCAGCTACAGACAGTTTAATATCATGAACTCGCAAGAACAGATGGGCGTCTATAAGGAGATGGAAGCCAATGGCCTAATTTCGTTCGGGCGCACCTATCGCGCAGCAGACAGTGGGGTGTATGGTAAGATGTACCACCTTATCAACAGCTACAACCCCACCACAGGCTACGGACTAGCCAACACACAAGAAGCCATGTACGGCTATTTGCGTGAAGCCGAGATGCGCAACACAAACTGGTTCGACGAGCTTTTCAGCAATGCCGTCTCTTCAAACCATTCCGTTAGTCTTTCGGCAGGTACCGACAAGGCCCAATACTACACCTCGTTCAGCTTTATGAACGACCCAGGATGGAGCAAGCAAAGCAAGGTGCAGCGTTACACCTTCAACGGAAATGCGCTTTTCAACCTTAACAAGCAGATCTCGGTAAACCTCATTGGCAATGCGGCCTATCGTCAACAGAAGTCTCCGGGGGCAATGAACCAGCACACAGATGCCGTTACGGGCGAGGTGAGTCGCGACTTCGACATCAACCCCTACTCGTACGCCATCAACAGTTCGCGTGCCTTAGACCCGAACACCTATTACCTGCGCAACTACGCACCCTTTAATATCCACAACGAGTTGGCCAACAACTACAACGACTATGATGTTATCGACATGAAGGTGCAGGCCGAATTAAAGTACAAACCCATAACTAAGGTTGAGTTGGCTGTACTTGGTGCCTATAAGTTTTCTACCACCACGCAGGCCAATCGCATAACCGATCAATCCAATATGGCTATGGCTTACCGTGCAATGGACGATGCCACCATGCGCGATAACAACCCTTGGCTATACACCGACCCCGATAAACCCAACACAAAACCTTTCTCGGTGTTGCCCAAGGGTGGCTTCTACCGCGAAACGAAGTATAAGATGAACAGCTGGGACTTCCGTGCCACGGCTAGCTATAACGATGTTTACGCCAACGATCACATTGTAAACGTGTTTGGCGGTATGGAAGTAAACAACACCGACCGTAGCAAAAGCTACTTCAATGGTGTGGGTCTGCAATACGATATGGGCTTCCTTGGCGATTACGACTATCGCTATTTCAAACAGGCCAGCGAAGAAAACAGCATATATTACTCGCTAGATAACACTTATAATCGTGAAGTGTCGTTTTTCGGGACAATCACCTATTCTTGGAAAGGTCGCTATACGATCAACGGAACCACACGTTATGAAGGCAGTAACCGTCTAGGTAAGGCGCGCAGCGCACGCTGGTTGCCCACATGGAACGTGTCAGCAGCCTGGAATGCGCATGAGGAACCGTGGTTTGGAAAGGTGTTCAAAGACGTACTTACCCATGCCACGCTGAAAGGTTCGTACTCGCTCACTGGCGACAAACCTGCCGTTACCAACTCGCAGATTATCATACGCAGCACCAACATTTGGCGCCCATACGCCTCGGATAAGGAGTCGGGACTGGAAGTGTCTCGTTTTGCCAACCCCGACCTTACGTATGAGAAGAAGCATGAGCTGAACTTAGGCATTGATTTGGGGTTCCTTAAAAACAGGTTGAACGTTACCTTCGACTGGTACACACGTAACAACTTCGACCTTATCGGTCCGAAAATAACAAATGGAACGAAGGGCGTGGTTACCCAGATGCTGAATGTGGCTTCCATGCGCTCGCATGGCGAAGAGCTTTCTATTAGCAGCAAAAACTTTGTGGGTAAGGATTTTCAATGGACAACCGACTTTATTTTCTCGCATGTTACCACAAAAGTTACCTCATTAGATAGCCGTAAGCGCATCATTGACATGATTACGGGGTCTGGATTTACCAAGGAAGGTTACGCTTATCGTTCACTCTTCTCGATGGATTATCGCGGTTTGACCTCTAGCGGCATACCCACCTTCATCAACGAAGATGGAGATTTGGTAACGAGCGACATCAATTTCCAATCGTACAACCTGGGAAACCTTGTGTACGAAGGGCCAACCGACCCCACGATAACAGGTTCGTTAGGCAACGTGTTCAGCTATAAGGGCTTCCATCTGAACATCTTCGCCACCTATGCCTTTGGAAACAAGATGCGTCTGGATCCTGCCTTTTCTTCCTATTACTCAGACCTAGACGCCATGCCCAAAGAGTTTAAGAACCGATGGACCATGGCTGGCGACGAGGCGCGCACAGACATTCCCGCCATTGCCGACCTTCGACAGATACAGTCGGACAATATTTTGCAACGTGCATACAATGCCTACAACCGTTCAACGGCACGCGTAGCTAAGGGTGACTTTATCCGAATGAAAGAGATTTCACTCTCTTACGACTTTCCACAACAGTGGATTAGCTACCTGCACCTTAACGCCGTAAACCTGAAATTGCAGGCCACCAACCTCTTCCTTATCTATTCTGATAAGAAACTTAACGGTCAAGATCCCGAATTCTTCAATGCTGGTGGTGTGGCCGTACCAATGGCACGCCAGTTTACGATGACATTAAGAGTGGGACTTTAAAAACTATAAGAAGACATGTTTATGAAACAGATAAATATATTGCTGGCTGCTGCTGGCACAATGATGTTGCTGGCGTCGTGCGATTCGTTTCTAGATAAATTGCCCGACGATCGTGCTGAGCTGAATTCCATCGAGAAAGTGCAAAAGCTCTTGTCGACGGCATACCCCCAGAATTCGGCCGATTTCGGTCTGGAGATGAGTAGCGATAACGTAAACGACAATGGTCGCTCGTTCGTGGCGCAACCTAACCAAGAGAAATATTATCGTTGGGAAGCTGTTGAAACAACGGGCAACGACGACCCTCGTTCTATATGGAATGGCGGTTATGAAGCTATTGCCACGGCCAACGAAGCCCTAGCCGCCCTCGAAAAACTGCCACAAAGCAACCTTACACGAAGTTTAAGGGCCGAAGGACTATTGTGCAGGGCATTCAGTATGTTCCAGTTGGCTAACACTTTCTGTATGTCTTGGAATCCTGCAAAAGGAAAAGAATATCTAGGTTTGCCTTATCCCAAAGTGGCAGGCGTTAGCGTAGACTCCCGTGGCACACTCGCCGAGCTATATGCCAACATCAATGCCGACATAGAAGAGGCTTTACCGATGCTTAACGACGGCTATCTCACCGCGCCTAAGTATCATTTTAACGCTAAGGCTGCTTACGCCTTTGCCGCTAGGTTCAACCTTTTCTATATGAATTATGATAAGGCCATAGAGTATGCCAATAAGGTGTTGGGCAACAATTCCATGGCAGTTCTCCGTAATTATGCCTCGTATGTTGGTTTGGCTGGTGTCAACGACATTAAGAATAAGTATGTGCAATCTAGCGAAAGTGCCAACTTGTTGCTCGTAACAGCATACTCAACGGCGGGTAGGGCACCTTATTCAGGTTCTTATAGAAGGTTTGCGCACAGTCGTACAATCACTACCTACGAAACAATTTGGGCAAATATGCCATGGAGCAAGGGTAACAACAGCATAAACTCCACGCTCTACTTGGCACGCCTGCTTTATGGAAATACCCAGCAAGTGCGTTTCCCCAAGCTGGACGAGTTTTTTGAAGTCAGAGACAAGATCGCACAAACGGGCTTCGCGCACATCGTAGATGCCGTATTTACCTCCGACGAAACGTTGCTCGTACGTGCTGAGGCATACGCCTTAAAGGAAGACTATGCCAATGCTTTGGCTGATATGAACGCATGGATTTTAACCCATTGCTCGGAAAGACGGGGTGAAGGAGTAAGGCCTACACTAACCGAAGAATCTGTAAACAACTTTGTAAATGCAGCCAAGACTGTGCCTGATGTTGTGAAGGCCGACACATTACGCGGCTTTAAAAAACCGATGACGCCACAAGGTTTCACAATAAAGGCAGGCACACAAACCAATTTACTCTATCTCATCCTGCACATGCGCCGCATCGAAACCTTATTCCAAGGCATGCGTTTCTTAGACATTAAACGATACGGCATCAGGTTCAGCCACTTTGTAGATGGCGAAACGGAGCCACTTGCCTTTGAATCGGGCGACCTGCGTGGAGCGATACAGCTACCGCAAGACGTTATTACCGCAGGGTTAGAGCCTAATCCGAGAAAGAAAAAATAAATTGAGAAAGGGATTAAACAATGAAACATCTCCATATACTGATGCTGTTCGGCGCATTGGCCTTAACCTGTGCATGCAGCAACGACGACGTTAGCAGTGAGAGTATATTTAAACCAGACGTGCTAACAAAGACTGATTTCGACAAATGGCTAGACAAGGAATACGCCAAACCCTATAACATACAGTTTAATTATCTGTATAACGACAAGCTAACAGACAACTATTACAACGTTGCCCCAGCAGATACCACGAACTCGAAGGCCATGGCTAGGCTTCTCAAACACGTGTGGCTAGACGCATATACGGATTTGGCAGGCGAAGAGTTCTTGCGCAGCAACTGCTTCAGGGTTATACAGCTTATCGGTTCTGCACAATACGACGGGCAGAACAAGATTGTGTTGGGAACGGCAGAGGGCGGTATTCAAATTACCCTTTTCAGGCTTAATGCCCTTGATCCAGACAATATTTACGTAAATCAGACAGACCCCTTTGCCGACAAACGTTCGCTACCCCTAGATCTCAACCACTGGTATTTCCACACCATGCACCACGAGTTCTGCCACATTCTCAACCAAAAGAAGTCGTATTCCACCGAATTTCAGGAGGTGTCGGCAGGAAAATACCACTCTACCGACTGGGTTAACGTAGCCGATACGGTTGCTCCAAGTGAAGGATTTGTAACAGGATATGCCAGCAGTGAATACAACGAAGACTTTGCCGAGCTTTATTCCACTTATGTTACTTGCACCCCCGCAGCATGGCAAAAGATTTTAGACCGTGCCCTTAAGGTAAAAACCGATGCTTCGGGCGCGCCTATCTATGCAAAGGATAAGAATAAAAACTACATCTATCTGAAGGATGCCAAAGGCAATTTCATTCCCGAAACGGATGCCAAAGGTTTTCTCAAACCCCAAACAGACGCCAACGGGAAGGTGGTGTATGCAACTGATAAGACGGGTAAGTACATCTATTTGCAAGACGATAAGGGCAAACCCATACCCATGTACAGCGGACACAAAACGGTGAAATACAGATTTAACGCTGCGGGTAAGATGGTGGCTTATTTCGCATCTGGCGATAAGTGGTTTTCTGTAATCAACCCAGAGGGTGATCCCGTGTACCAAGTTAACGATGCAGGTGAAACCGTTTACGATAAGAACGGTCATCCCGTGCCCGCCTACTATAAAGTTCCTATGCTTTCGTACCAAAAGCAGCTTGAGGCAGATGCATCGGGACAAGAGGCCATCCTTAGAAAACTAGACATTATGAAGAAGTATTTCATGGAGGCATGGAACATCGATCTCGACAAACTTAGGGATGTGGTAACCCAAAAGGTTTCAACAATCAACACCCTTGATTTGAAAAACTTAAAATAGGAGGCGATATGAAAAAGATACATTTAACCTTTTTGTGGCTAGCGATAGTTGCCGTTTTCACCGCATGTAAAACAGAGGTGGACGACGTCTTTGAGAAGTCGTCTGCCGAACGCATAACCGAAGCAATGGCCAAATGCAGAGAAACGCTCGTTGGTGCCAAGAACGGATGGGTGATGGAATATTATGCCGATACGCAATATGGCGGGTATAACGTGCTGGCCAAGTTCAACGACAACAGCACCGTTACCGTGCAAAACGAGGCCTATCTGTCTAACGAGATGCGCACTTCGCACTTTAAGGTGGAGCAAAGTCAGGGCGTAGTCCTCTCTTTCGATGAGTATAATGCTGCCTTCCACTTCTTCTCCGATCCTCATAATCCTGCTGACATCGGTGACGATGGCAAGGGTATGCGGGGTGACTTTGAGTTTCGCGTGATAAAGATGTCGGCAGACTCTATCCTTTTAAAAGGAAAGAAGCATGGCAGTAGGATATTGATGACCCCACTGAAAGAGGGTGAAAAATGGAACGAATACTTAGCTAAGGTGAAAGCAACAGAGAAAAGCATGCAGTATTCGGCATATACGCTGCAACTGGGCGATAAAGAATATCGGGTAAGCAAATCGTATCGTGAGTTGAG
>ERZ773087.2230-NODE-2230-length-10537-cov-4.947911_pt1 | contig 10537 bp, 10 predicted proteins | sample MGYA00511375_ERZ773087 | MGnify/ENA primary metagenome ERZ773087 (study PRJEB29015, sample SAMEA2737995) | human oral metagenome | biome: human oral; feature: human-associated habitat; material: dental | place: China | collected 2063 ...
CTGTCTTTATCCAAAGTCCCATGTTTCCAAGCCACCACATTGCTACAGTATTTGGCTTTACTACGGTTTCTGCTATTTCCTCATTCAACCAAGTTCCCCATTCAGGAAATGTTCCTAAAATCCAAGATTCTCTTGTAATTTCATCTACTTTTGACATAATTATTCCTCCTAAAAAAGTGTTATTAAATTGTATATACTGTTTTCTTTTTGCTAACAATAGTATACCCTACTTTTTTTTAAAGTCAATACAATTTCTAAAATTTTTTTAGTAAGATTATCCTTCAAAAGTATAGTAGGCTTATTCGACAACCTAATAAAGAATAATAATACTGGTGATAAAAATGATAAATAATATCAAAAGAATAAAAAAAACTCAAATTAAGTACAAAATCAAAAAAATCGAGATAAATTTTTCTATTATATAGAGATAAAAATATGATATAATTATTTAAGATCAAAAATTAAGGAGACTAAAAAATGCCAGTTTATTATAACGCAGATAAAAAAACATGGTATGCGATGTTTTATGCTAAAGATTACAAGGGTGTAAATAAAAAGTACAAAAAAACTGGGTTTAAGAAGAAAAAGGAAGCTCAGGAATATGAATATGAGTTTAAGAAAAAAATTGCTAAATCTGTAAATATGTCATTTCAATCGTTGTATGAACTTTATTTTGAGGATTATAGCAAAAGACATAAACCTACAGCTATCAATACTGTGGAAAATTTTTTTAGGTTACATATATTGCCTTTTTTTAGCGATGTTGAGATTAGCAAGATTAATTCCTATATGATTCGGGAATGGCAAAACGAGATGCTGGAAAAGAAAAATGAAAATGGAAAGCCGTTTAGCGAAAATTCTAAGGCTAATATTTATGCAGCTTTAAAAAGTTTGTTTAATTGGGCTGCAAAATATCAAGGATTAAATGAAAATCCTTGTAAAAATTTAGGGGCATTTGGAAGTAAAAAAAATCGTTCCGAAATGAAGATCTGGTCAGTAGATGATTTTAATAAATTTATAAATCTTCTTGAATCAAAAAATAAAGAAAAAAATGGTAAATATTCTGATATGATTGTCATATTTAAAATCTTATTTTGGACTGGATTACGAATTGGAGAAGTTTTAGCTCTTACATTTGAGGACATTAATTTGGAGGAAAAATTTATAGATGTGAATAAGACTATTTCTCGAATAAATAAAAAAGAATATGTAACCACTCCAAAAACTTTGGGGTCAGTAAGAAAAGTTCTTCTTCCTGAAGTTCTTATTTCAGATTTAAAATCATACTTTTCTAAATTTGAATTAGAATTACAATTAAATAAATCAAAGACTTTAAACTCTCAAAAAGTATTTAATTTAAAAAATTCTCAATTACGTTATATTTTAGAAAAATATAGCATCCAGGCAGGTGTTGAAAAAATAAGACTCCACGATTTTAGACATTCCCATGCTTCATATTTATTATTTATCCAAGCCGACATTACCGCAATCAGCAAACGCCTAGGGCACGATAACTTGCAAACTACTATAAATACTTATTCTCATTTATATAAAGATGCTAATAAGCAGCTTATGAAAAAGTTAAATAATAACAGTTGAATTATTGACATTTAAGTGTTATACTGTAAATATAAAGGTCAATATTGAAATTTAGGCAGAAAAAATATTTAGAAAAAACTAAAAAAATAGAACTTTTATAGAACTTTTGAATTTTAAAAATAATAGAATAACCATTATTTTATGGTATATATAGCAGAAAATTTTATTTAAGGTTCACATAAATCAAAAAAAATTCTAAAAATCATAAAATACAAAATTAAAAACTGTTTCATTAAAATAAAGTGATTTGAAGCAATAAAAAATCATCGACGATAAAAAGTATGGCTTAGTCAATTTTAAGCTCTTATACGGCTTTTTACGCGGTGATTTTTTTAATATCTATTTTTTATTTTTTATATCTATAGTGTATATTTTTTTCTTTTAAAAAATTTGAATCTTTTGCCATAAAGGCTGTCAGAACAAATCTGAGATTTTTTACATTTTTGTGCTGTGAAATTACTACAAAATAATTTAGTTTTCCAATTTTCTTTTGGTAAAAATGCTCTTTACGAGATTTTGACTGTTTTGTTACAAAATCTGGATTTTCTAATACTTCCTTTATTATTTCAAGTGTAATTTCAGGATGTTTTGGAAAAATATGTTCTTCAAACTGATTTTTACTCATTACTACTTTTTGATGTAACTTAGCTTTAAATTCGTAAACTTCTAATCGCTTTCCTGTCTTTGTATATCTAATTTTTTCTTTTATCATAACTTTACCATTTTCTTTTTCTTCTTAAAACTTTTTTTATTAAATCTTTTCTAAAAATAAATATTAGAATAAACCAAATAATTAAATATATTATTGCAAATATTATTAAATTAACAACAATTCCATATTTATTTTGAAATTTTATCATGCTTGAAGCCCAATATGAAATCATCGAACTTGCAAATGTCACTCCTAAAATTGCAATATATTTTAAGTTTCTTAATTTTACATATTTTTTGTTTAGTGAAATATACAAAATTATAAAGTTCACCATTGCAGAAAATGAAGTTGCAAAAGTTAAGCCTACATGTCTATACTGCTTATATAAAAGTGCATCTAAAACTATATTTGTAAATATTGCAGTAAACGATGAAATAACAGGTGTTTTTCTATCTTTATAAACGTAATGGCTTCTTGTAAGAAGATGTATTGTTGAGAAAAATAGAAGTCCTAAAGCATAAAATTGTAGTGTTTCTGAAGTAACTTTTACAGCGGCTGCATTAAATTTTCCTCTTTCATAAACTAATCTCACTATCTCTTTTGCATATCCAAATAAAATCACACTTGATGGAACAATTAGGAAAGAAAGCATATATAATCCTTGATGAACAACTCGCTTTACCGTTCTGCTGTCATTTTTTACAACAGCTTTTGACAATGTTGGGAAAATCACAACGGCTAGCGAAATTGCAAAAACTCCTATCGGAAGCAAATATAATCTACTTGCATAGTTTAATGCACTTGCTGTTCCTGCTGGAAGTGAAGTTGCAAATCTGTTGTCGACAATTTCATTTATTTGATAGCCAAAAATTCCGACTAATGTTGGAACCATTAAAACAAACATTTCTTTCACATATTCATCTTTTAGGTTTAAAATAAATTTATATTTTTTCATAATTTGAAAAAATTGCGGAAGCATTATCACCAATTGAAAAACTCCAGAAAATAAATAAGCCACACCAAGCCCGTAAATTCCCATTCTATTTTTTAATAGCAAAGTTCCAATTATAATTGTCAAGTTAAACACAATTCCCATTGATGCCGAAACTGCAAATTTTTTGTAATTATTTAGTAATGACGACACAACTCCAGATAGTGCAATGAATAAAAAGTAAAAAGCTACGATTTTTAATAAGTTATTTGCTGCATCAAACCTTTTTGGGTCGTTAAAACCTGTTGTCACCTTTAAAATTTGTTTGGAAAAGAATATCATAATTACAGAAAGTGTCGATGTAAATGCAACTATTAAATTCAAAAGCGAAAATACAAAGTCATCTGTTCTCTCTTTTCCCTCTTCTTCTATTCCACGGTTATAAATTGGAATAAATACCGTTCCAAGCGAACCTTCTCCAAATAATGTCGTAAAAAAGTTTGGAATTTTTGTAGCACTGACATAGGCATCCGTCATTCCAGTCGCTCCAAAAACGCTTCCGATAATCATTTCTCTTATAAGTCCTAAAATTCGGCTTAACATATTTATTATCATTACTATAAAACTAGATTTAAACATTAAAGTTAATTTCCTTTCTCCTTAATTTTTTTTATTTCTATTCTTTTTTATTTTATGGATTTAATAAAAAAAATATTTTCTTCTACAATTATATCAATTTCTCCATTTTTAAACATATCTAAAATACAAAGAAATAATGTTACTATTCTAGATTTAGAAAACTTATTTTTTAATAGATGATTAAATTCAACTTTTCGATCTTCCTTTATAATTTCAGAAATTTCATTATGAGCTTCTTCTGTTGAATAATTATCATCTTCTAAGTTTAGAATCATCCTTTCTCCTAAATTATCTTTTTTCATCATTTTTGAATTAATTAAATTATTTAAACTTTTGAATAAATTATCTAAATTTAGACTTGAAATATCATATTCAATTATTTCATTCCCCATACTTTCCGTTCCTGTTCTTGTATGTGGAACATTATACTCATTTTCATATTTTGAGAACAACTCAGAAATCTCCTTAAATAATTGATATTCTATTATTTTTTTTTCTAGGTTTTCAATTTTTTCAATTTTTTTATCTCTATTTAATATCGAATAAGCCTTAATCTCAATTAAATCAGTTGCCATTATTAAAAATTCAACTTTTATTTTTAAATTTAATCCTTTTTGTGTGTGAATATAACTTAAATAATCGTCTATAATTTGTGAAATATTTATTGAATTTATATCCATCTTCTTTTTTTCAATTAAATGAATAAGTAAATCAAGAGGCCCTTCAAAATTTTCAATTTTTATTTGTATTATATTTTCCATATTCTACCTATTTTCTTTTTGACATTTACCTTTATCTAAAATCTTATTTTTCCAATAATATACATCTTTCCCAATTTGTTCTTTTAATTCCTCTACTGATCCAAATTTTTTTTCACGTCGAATATTTTCTAAAACCTCAATCAAGATAATTTTACCATAAATATTTTCATTAAAATCAAAAATATTAGTTTCAACACTAAGTACTCCAACATCAACTGTAGGATTTTTCCCAATATTCATTACCCCATTATAAACTATGTCATTATCCTGAATATGAATTTTTACTCCATAAACTCCAAATTCTGGATAAATCTTATTTTCAAATTTTAAATTTGCTGTAGGAAAACCAATAACCCTTCCAAGTTGTTTTCCATAGACAACTTCTCCAAGAATAATGAAATTATGCCCAAGAAGTTCTCTAACTTTATCAAAATCTCCTTTTTTAACGAGGTTCCTAACTCTTGTGCTACTTATAACTTCCCCATCTTCATCCAATACAGCATCTTGAACATTTAATTTTATATTTTTCTTCTTTAATAATTTTTTAAGTATGTCAACATTTCCAGATTTATCTTTTCCAAAAGTGAAGTTAAAACCACAATAAACTTCATTTGCATTTAAAGTATCTATAAGTACTTTTTCTACAAATTCTTTAGGTGAATAATTTTTAACTTTTTCAAACTGTTCTAAATAAAGATAATCAATTTTACTTTTACTTAATAAGTAGGCCTTTTCAGAACAAGTCGTTATTTTAGTCTGCTTATTTTTTGGATATTCACTAAAAGTATAAACAATTGTTTTTAAATTTTTTTCTTTTGCTTGTTTTACAGCCTTCTCTAAAATTATCTGATGCCCTTTATGAACGCCATCAAAATTTCCTAAAATAACAGTATTTTTACTTTTTTTTATTTCTTCAATATTTTTATGATAATCAGGAATCCCTGTATTAATATAATATCCAATAATCTCCTTTATTTCTGCTAAATTTTTGGTAATAAATTTTATCATCAATTTTCATTCCTTTTTTATATTAAACTCCATTTAAACAACGAATATGTTATAAATCTTTTTACACCTGCCTGATATTTATTTTCAGATAGTTAAGATAAATTTTCACTTTTTAAACAGATAATAATATTATTATTTTCTCTCTCTTTAACAATTAAGTTTATGCTTATTAGATTTTATCATAATTTCAATTTAATGTATAGTAAAAAAAGAAAAATGCTAAAAGTTAATAATATAAATAAAAAAATAGTCATAAACTTAATAAAAATCTATGACTATAATTTAATTTTAATTTTTTTGTTTTATAGTTCTTTACTATTTTTTTCAGCAGTTTCTACTTTTGGTTTTTCTTCAACTTTCTTATTTTCTTTTTTACTTTTACCATCTTCCTCTTTTATAAGAGCAATTTTTATTTTTTTTCTTCCTTCAAACAATCCGCCCTCTTGAATTACAAACACAGCTGATGTTATTGTAGCATAGACTTTACCTGTATTTCCAATTTCAACTTTATCTGCTATAATTTCTCCTGAAACTTCCCCATCTACAACAACTGTTTCAGCAGTAATATTTCCTTTTACTTGCCCAGTTTTTCCAACATGAATGAGTTTATTTCCTTTAATATCACCATTTAGCACACCTTCCATATTAAATACAGAATTTGTTTCAATAGTTCCTGTTATTGTTGTTTCCATTGAAATTGTACTAATTCCATTTGTATTTTCATCATTATTTGCTGAAAATTGTCTGTTTAATCCTTCGTTTTCTCTTTTTTCCTTTGATTTTTTTTCACTAGAAAATAATGCCATTGTTCTTTCCTTCTTCCTTCTTTTATTAATTAAAGTCAAATATATATTATAGTATACTACATTTGCTTTGATTTTTCAAATATTTTTTTAATTTTTTCTATTAAGATTTACTCTTAGAGTTTTATTTATTTTAGATTTTTTTCTTTATTTAATTTTTTATCAATAAAGGTACAATCTTGACTTGTTTTTTTCTAGCAAATAATTTTTTTACTTTTTGAAGAATCGACTATAACTACCCAAATTAAAATTTTCAATATTATCCATAAATTCATCAAAACTATTTGCAACTTTTGTCAATTCAAATGAAAAAAGTACAATATCGTCTGCAAAATAGACACCTTTATCAATTTTATTAAGAAAAAATAAATTTGAAAAAGAGCCGTTATCATCATAATCATTATCCAAATATAAATCATTCCAAACACAAACATAGTTTTGTAAAAAATTTCTTTTATATTGAACATTCAATAAATTTTCCAAACTAATAAGTTTATATAACAAAATCTTTTTGTGAAATAAACTTTCAGATTTCTTTTTTAACTTTTTCATTTTTTCCCAAGTTGTCCCAGCATACTCCTTGATAATCTCTCGATATTCTTTAACTTCTTCCAATGAAAATCTTTTCAAAACTTTAGAAATCTCCAGTTTTGATTCATTCATAAAATCTATAACTTTTTTATCCCCTTTATCAATTTTTTCATTAAAAATTTCTCTATATATTTTATCAAATATCTCTTTAATTTTTTTTATTTTTTTGAAATCAATAAAATTATCAAAACTTTTTTCTGAATCTTTTAAACGAATAATTCCAAACAAAGTTAAAAAAATTCTTTCAACAAAACTGTACTCTCCATCATAAAGAAAATCATCAGAAAAATCCATACTTAAAAATGAAATTTTTACATTGTCTTTGAACAAAATAACTTCATATTCTCGCAAGAGTTTTTCATATTTAGTTGGAAACATTTCAAAAAATTTAGAATTAAAATAATCACTCTCACATTCTCGTTTTCTACTATTCTCAAAATCAATAATATTGTAAATACTACTTCTCATTAAGTTTCTCACCTTAAAAATTAAATTACATTTCAAAAATTTCTTTCATACATTCTGAAATATTTTCAATAACATGACTTGCATTCACAATATACTGTTGCTCTACCAACTTATCAGCTATTTTACCATGCAAATATGCCCCTATACAAGCAGCTTCCGCTAACCCATATTTTTGCCCCGCCAATGAACAGATTATACCAGTCAAGCAATCTCCCATTCCTCCATTTGCCATACGGGAATTTCCTGTACTATTTACAAAAAGAGTTTTCCCATCTGTAATAACTGTATTTTTTCCCTTTAAAAGTAAAGTTATTCCATATTTTTGAGAAAAATCTTTTGCTATTTCAAATTTATCCCTATTAATTTCTTCTAGAGAAAATCCTGATAATCTTGAAAATTCAATCAAATGTGGAGTTAATACACTTCTACTTTTTATTTTTTCAAAAAGTTCTCTACTTTCAGACAATAAATTCAAAGCATCAGCATCCAGTACAAGTTTTATCAGATTTCCTTTATTATTTTTCTCAATACTAATTAGTTTTTCAAATATTTTTAATGCTTTCTGACTTTTTCCAATTCCAGGCCCAATAGCGATTACATCACTATTTAAGATTTCATTTTCCAGTTTTTCAAAATTTTCTTCTATGTTTTCAAAATTTATCGGAAAACTCATAGCTTCAGGAACAAATACGTTAAGTGAAAAATTATTTTTATCAGTAATTACAGTTGTAAGCCCAGCTCCACTTCTTACACACGATTTTGCCACAATATTCCCTGCACCATAGAATCCACTACTTCCAGCAAAAATTAATACTTTCCCAAAATCTCCCTTATGAAAATTTTCATCTCTTTTTATATGAAAACCTTTTATTATTTCAGATGCCAAGTAATATTCACTGACAATATGATCAATATTATTTTTATTCAATCCAATATTTTCAATAATCACTTTTCCTAAATATTCTTTTATATCTGATTTTAAAAAGCCTTTTTTGTATGTGACAAAGGAAATGGTAACATCAGCTTTAACAGATACTCCCATTATTTCTCCAGTATCGCCATTAATTCCAGATGGAATATCAATTGCATAAACTTTTTTATTTTTAGAATATTCATTTATCTTCAAAATAATATCTTTATAAATGCCTTTTATTTCAGAATTTAAGCCTGTTCCAAAAATTCCTTCAATAACAATATCACATTCTAAAAGCAGCTTATCCAATTCTTCCAACTTATAAAAAATTTCAATTCCTGAATTTTTACAAATTTCATAATTTACAGAACAGTCATTGCTCATATTTTCATCACTAATACAAAAAATCTTAACATTCTTATCTTTTGAAAATAATTGTCGTGCGATTGCATATCCATCACCTCCATTATTTCCCTTTCCACAAATAATAAGAAAATTATCTTCATTCTTGCCAATATTCTTTGTAAATGAAATCGCTGCATTTTCCATAAGCACAATACTCGGTATTCTCAATTCATTAATCGCATAACTGTCAATTTTTCTTGTAGTTTCGTTTCCGCCTAATAACATTTTCATCACCCCATTATGTCCTGTTATTTTTTAAATATTAAAATCCTGAAATTTTTCATCTTTTAATATTTTAACACTTTTAAATCCAATTTTTCGTATAATTTCCAAACTCTCATCAAAATAAAAATCAATGTTTTGAAGTTCATGTGCATCAGAAGAAATGGTAATTGGAATATTTTTAGCTAAAATTCTTTCAAGTATAAAAGAACTTGGATAAGGCGTCTGAGTCCATCCACGTGACATTCCTCCAGTATTAATTTCAACAATTGCTTCAGATTTAGCAATTTCATCCAATACATATTCGACTTTATTTTTATACCATTTGGCACTTTCATCAAAATATTTAAAATCTTTATTAAATTTTTTTACCAAATCCAAATGCCCAATAATATCAGGCTTTTGAGTGTGCACCATTTCCACAATATTATCAAAATATGCTTCAATAAATGCCTTTTCATCTCCATTTGCATAATTTTTTATTCCGTATTCTAAAATTTCAGGTGTATTGTCGACACAGTAATACTCGTCTTTTACTTTATCTTTTATGTAATGAACAGATCCGATTCTAAAATCAATCCCTAAATTTCTATCAAGTTTTGGATTAAATCCAGAATAAAAATCTGCCTCAATACCAACATAAACTTGAATTCTATCTTTATATTTCTCTTTCAAATTTTTTAATTCTTTCAAATATTCTAATGTTCCTTTTTCAGACATACAATATTCTGTATCAAATTTTGTAAAAGAATGCCCTGAAAGACCGACACTTGTAAATCCTTTTTCTATTGCTGTTAAAATATAGTCTTCAGCATTGTTTTTACCATCGCAGTAAAATGTGTGAGCATGAAGATTTGATGGGAAAATTGTTTTTTTAATTTGCATTTTTATCAGCTCCTTATATTATGATATCCTGTATTAAGTGACTTAATTATCACTTAAATAAAGTCCATCTATTAATTCATCAAAACTATACGCAATTGTAATATCTTGAAACTCTGCTCTTGTATGAGTATCAAATACTAAACGAATTTTTTTGTCGTATTTTGAAAGTGTTAGCATATTTTCATATCCGTCTATATCATTTAATACAAATTTGAAAGCTGAATGCCACTGATACTGATATTTATCGGAAAAATTTAATTTTTCAATAAAGAAAATATCACCTCTCCAATTTTTACAACATGTTCCATTTTTAAAATACAAAATATCATATTCTTCAAAAAGAAAACGATATTTCACTATTCCACACTCTTTAAAAAATTCATCATTAAAAATTAAACTTTTTTCAGTTTTTTTTACACTTTTGTCAAAATCTATGATTTCTTTTAAATGATTTTTATTTTTCTCCACCCATTTTTTCCTGTTTAACTTTATGATCAACAACGTGTCTTTTAGCTAATTCATCTTTCACATCTTGAATAGTAAGCCCTTGCTCAATCATTAAAACTAAAGTGTGATAATACAAATCTGCAATTTCATATTTCAGTTCATCATTATCATTATTTTTAGCACCAATAATAACTTCTGTACATTCCTCGCCAA
>ERZ773087.2235-NODE-2235-length-10504-cov-12.648579_pt1 | contig 10504 bp, 10 predicted proteins | sample MGYA00511375_ERZ773087 | MGnify/ENA primary metagenome ERZ773087 (study PRJEB29015, sample SAMEA2737995) | human oral metagenome | biome: human oral; feature: human-associated habitat; material: dental | place: China | collected 2063 ...
GGTCGCGGCCGCCACGCCGACGTTCACCCCGCTGACTGCCCCGCGCCCGCGCGCGACTGGCGGGCAGATCGCGATTGCCGTCATCACGTCGGTCCTCGTCGTCCTCTTCGCCATTACGACCCTCATGGCCGCTGGCATCTACTCCATGAAGAGCAAAGACCTCACCGAGACCCAGGAAGAGCTCAGCACCGTCCAGCAGGAGCTTCAGGAAGCGCAGGAGGCCGCCAAGTGAGTGACAACAACATCCCCACGCCCGCGGCAACCACCCCGGCTCCCGTGACGGTCGCAACCAAGGCCCCTAAGAGCAAGGGACTGTCGATCTACAACCGCGTCGCGCTCGTCCTCCTCCTCGTCCTCGTCATCGCGACGACTACCCTGTTCACCTTCGCCGTCCAGAAGACGAAGGCACAGAAGGATATGCAGGATGAGATCCAGACGCTCACTGAGCAGAAGGATGCCCTCGCTGCCCCGGCCTGGTGCGCGCAGGTGACCCCGGACAACACCGACAAGGTCGACGAGCTGTACTCCAAGTACGACAGGATGTCCTCGGCCGCTCAGGAAGCGGTGAAGAAGGAATGCAAGGATCGGGTTGACGCCGTCCAGTTGCTGAAGTTCAACGACGCGGAAAACGCGTTCACGATTGATTCTACCTGCGAGCTGGACGACGCTCAGACGACTCTGCACTGCTCCGTGGACGTCTCCCCCGCCAGCGACACGATGAAGACCAAGCTTGAAGCTTTCCAGACGACCGACCTGACGCTGAAGATCTGGTTTGACGAGTCGCAGTTTGTTCTCGGCACCCCGAATCACGTCGTCGACGACGTCGCGACTGCGACGATGACGAAGGGCGAGAAGGTGAGCGTCGAATTCACGCTTCCCTTCGACACGAGCTGGGGCTCCCACTACAAGGTCGAGGTCGCGAAGTACTTCCCGAACATGTGAGCGAGGCACTCTCATCGAACGCACAGGTCCCGTCGCCCCATTCCGGGCGGCGGGACCACGCGTATTCACCAGAGGCAGGCGCGCGGTCCACATCGCGACGTACGCCTACCTCGGACTCGCTCGGGTGCTTAGTAGTGCTCGTGTGAGTCGTATCCGCGCAGCCGATCCAGCTCTCGCCGTTCCTTCTTGGTGGGGCGCCCGCTCCCCTTCTCGCGCATGGCGACGGGAATGTGCACGCGCGGGCGCTCAGGCGTGCGATCGTCGTAGGCTATGCGCGCCTGCGGGTAGGACACGCGCTTGTTCAGCAGCAGATTGACCCCCAGGATGCGGTCGAAGCCCTCAATGCGCAGGCGCACCTCGTCGCCGACGCGCACCTTGTAGGCGGCCTTGACGGGCTCGCCGTTGACGCGCACATGCCCGGCGCGCACGGCGACCGTCGCCTGCGATCGGGACTTCAGTTGGCGGGTCGCCCACAGCCACGTATCGACGCGCACGGCCGACGAGGCGAGGGCACCCGCGGGGATAACGACTTCTTCGGGGATCTCACTCATCGCAACCGCCTAGTTGATGCGGCGGATGCGCTTCTGGTGGCGGGGCGTCAAGACAATTGCAACGAGGGCGCACAGGATCGGCATGCCGATCAGCATGCCCAGCAGGGCTCCCCAAGGAACGATGGGGCGCAGCGTCGTCGTCAGCGTCGGGAATATCCCCGAATTCGCGAAGGTGATGACGGCCAGCACGCCCACAACGAGGCCGGAGAGCACAGCCGTCGGAATCGCGTTGAGCGCAAGCACCACACCCTGCCACGTGGTGACGTGGCGGCGCATCGAGGGAACAGCACCGATCGCATCGAGGGTGTCGAGGTCCGGGCGCATATCCGAGGAAGACAGTGCCACCACGAGGGCAACCGTTGCCGCAGCCGCGACGACAGCAATCAGGGCGGCAACGTACGGCAGAACCAGCGACCGCATCGTCGGGGCGATCACCTGGGCGGAGGCACCGGGGACCTGGCGTGCAATCGTCGTCTGGAAGGTGGGCGCGTCCACCGGATTCACCGGCTTCTCGACGGTGAGGAGCTCACCGAGCGGCACGGCGCGCAGGCCGAGGGCCTCGGAGGCCTGCGGGGATAGGACCATGACGTTGATACGCGTGAGGGGCGAGGCCGGGAAGGTCATCGTCCTTTGCACGAGAGCGTCCGGCAGGTCATCATCGGAGGCACCGGCGGCCTTGGCGGCAGCAATCGCCGACATGTCGAGGCTGCGTAGGTCGGCCTGGCCGGCGCCGTTAACCAGCTTCGGGTCGGGCACGAGGACGCCCCCGGCGTTCAGGGTTGCGATCGCTCGGACCATGTCGTCCTCGTTCAGGTAGCCGGCCTCGCGCAGGTAGGTGCCGTCATCGACGATGTAGGCGACGTCGATCTCCGCCATCGTTCCCATGTCGTTGCGCATCGTGAGCGTCGACTTGTCGATGGGGTTCACGGCCTCGACCATGGTCTCCGGGCCGCCCGGGCCGCTGTTCCACGCCATGCCGTTCATGATGGCGCTCGAGGTGACCGTGCGCTCCGCATCGACGACCTGCTGGGCCGACTGAAGCAGGTTACGGGTGCGCGTCACCGAGTCAGTCTTATCGACCGTCGAGAGGAAGACCTGCCCACGCTGTCCCGCGTGCGGGCGCGAGTTCCAGCCGGCCTCGTTCGACGAGGACAGGGTGATGAGCAGGCCGCAGGCGACGAACACGGTCGTCAGGATCGAGGCCATGGCGGGGAACGTGCGGTGGCCGTTACGCACGGCGTCGCGAAGCGCCAGGCGCATGCTCATCGACGCGCGACGATTGGGCACTCGCCAGCGGGTGAAGATGTAGGGGATCGACCCGATGAGGCCGGCCTCGAGCAGACCGACACCAACGACGAGGGCGAGCACCCACCCGCGCCAGGCGGCGATACCCAGCAGCGGGAGTCCGGCCAGCAGCGCCAGGGGGTAGATCATGCGACGACGCACGAGGCGGGAGGGCTCCCACACGCGCCCGCCGATGACCGCGGACGTGTTGATGTGCGACGAGGTGTGCGCCGGCGACACGGACGCCATGAGGGACAGCAGGATCGGCAGGAGCACCGACAGGGCCAACGGCCACCACGGCACGATGCCGATGCCGAGGCCCGACCAGATACCGATACCCACCATGCCGCACGCGGACAGCGCGACGGAGACAAGCCCCGAATACAGGCCGATGACGAGGCCATGGGCGATCGTCAGGCGACGACCGTCGGACTGGTCGCCGCCGTTGGCAACGATCATGGCTGCCGTGCGCATGACCGATCGCTGTGCGACGGTGTAGAGCGGCGAGATGAGCAGGATCATCTCGGTGAGGATGAGGAGGATGCTTGCGACCAGCAGAAGGTACTGCCAGGGATTAGTAGCCCGATTGTTTTGGTCGACCTCGTACTGAGCGAACTGGGCAGGCAGAGCCGAAGCGTCCGGCGGATCGGCGAGTACCTGTCGCGACACGACAGAGAATCCCGACTGGTTGATCTGGCGGACATTATCCCAGGTCACCGGAGTCGGGCCGGTGACAAACCACGCCGTCTGCGTGCGTCCTGCCACCGCAAGACGGTCAATCTCGAGCGTGCCCTCACCGATGATCGCCCGATTCGTACCGGGAATGATCTCGTCAATGACGATGCTTCCCGTGAGGTCCTGAGTGTTGCGATCCTTGGCGACAGTCAGCGACAGCGTGAGCGTATCGCCCACCTCGGCCTTGAGTGCCCGCGCGACGTCATCCGAAATGACGGCGTGGTTCGCAGCGAGCGCACCGCTCTTTCCACTCGCATTCACGCGTGGGGCATCCAGCGTTGCCGTCTGGGTGCCTGAGTCAACCGTGTACCCTGTTCCGTCCTGCGTCGTGAGGTGGAGCTGGTAGAGGGTGTCGACGGCGATCAGTTGGTCCCCAGCCGGCACCCAGTTGGTGAGGGTGCTCTGGGTGACCGTCACTTCCTCATCCGAGGCCGTCTTCGACAGGAAGTCAGCGGTGATGTCTTGCTCGATGGCTGTCGACGAGCGGCGCAAAGTGACCGCCTGAACGTCGGAACGGTGGCCGAGCCACGACGCTGCCTGGTAGCGCTGAGAGGTCGTCACGTCCCAGAACGTGATCGAGCCGATCGCGATAATGATCGGCAGCGAGATGAGAAAAACCGCCGTCAGCGTGCGCCCCAGGCTTTGGCGCGCATCACGAGAGGCGATGCGGAGTACTACTCCCCATCGCCTCATTCGTGTGTTGAGTCGACTCATCAGATCCTTGGTGCAGTGTCAGCCAGCAGATCCCTCAGTGAGTCTCCGCGCGAGCGGTCGACGATGCGACCGTCGCGGAGGAAGACTGTGCGATCCGCCCATGCGGCCATTCGGGCCTCATGAGTAACGAGGATACCGGCTGCACCCGCATCAATATGGTCACGCAACACCAACATGATCTGGTCACTGGTGCGCGAGTCCAGCGCACCCGTCGGCTCATCCGCAAGAATGACCGAGCGGCTACCCACGAGGCCTCGGGCGATCGCGATGCGCTGACGCTGACCACCCGAAAGACGCTCGGGGAAGCGATCCGCAAGCTCGGCGACGCCGACCTCTTCGAGAGCAGCCATGGCGGCCTCGCGCACCTTCGACGGGCTGACGCCGTCCAGCTGCAGCGGCATCTCAACGTTTTCGAGGGCCGACAGGGACGGGATCAGGTTGTAGTCCTGGAAGACGTAACCAATGGAACGGCGACGCACCTCAGCACGGTGAGCCGCATCCATCGTGGTCATATCGACGCCGTTGATGAAGACACTTCCGCGCGTCGGACGCTCCAGTCCGCCAGCGATCGACAGCAGGGTCGACTTGCCGGATCCAGAAGGGCCCATAACAGCGAGAAGCTCGCCGGGGGCGACCTCAAGGTCGATCCCGTCGAGCGCTCTCACTCGGACGCCGTCGGCGCCGAATTCATGTCCGACACCCGCCATCCTGATCGGTAGCGGCACAGGCTGGCTCATCGCACCCCGGCATGCTCCGAAATGCCAGCTTCTACCTGAGCCCAGTTCATCGAGCGGCCCTTCGCGGCAGCGAAGGCGGCGCGACGAGCGGCCTCGGAAACAGCACCGGACTCGATGTGATCGAGCCAGTTGAGCTCGGCCTCAAGGTCGAAGATGTGACGCTCCAGGATGAGCTTCCACGCGAGCTCGCCCTCATCGGCCGATGCCTTCAGGCGGGTGACATCACGCAGGGAGCCCAGGGTCGAGCGACGCTGGGTCTGGATCATGGCCTCGACGTCGACCGTGGGGTCGGCGGCGGCCACGGCGAGCTTCATGACGAGCTCATCGCGTTCGGGGTGTTCGCGAGGAACGGGGGTGGACCACCAGGCGTTGAGGACATCGCGACCGGCATCGGTCAGCTCAAAGACCTCGGAATCACGGCCGGCGTTGGTCTCGGCGTGAGACACAACCTGGCCGTCGCGCTCAAGGCGCTGCATCGTCTGGTAGACCTGGCCGATATTCAGCGGCCATGCTCCGCACGTCTGCTCCTCGAACATCTGCTTCAGGCGGTAGACCCCGGCGGGCTGCTGCGCAACAAGCGCCAGCAGGGCATTGCGAACCGACATAACTCTCCGTTCGTTGTCTGGACGTGTAGACGATCGTGGTTGAACAGTATCTATCGTACGCGAATTTTGCACTGAGAGCGGGGAATTGAGGGAGGGTTACCTAACATAAAGCCTACCGCCTGATTAAACAGGAGTCCCCGAATTTTCGCGGCATATCACAGATATTGACCGTTATACGAATTTAATTATCAACCACATTGCAGACGCCATTCAAGGGTTTTTCAGCGACATTTCAGCGCTTCTCTACTCACACGGTCAGACCCCTCACAAGAGAGGACCGCGAGCGTCCACAACCAGGAAAACGCCACACACAGGCCGACTGACCGCCAGGACAGAAATAATTTGTCACCCGACGTTCTCAGACTGTGAGATCTGCGGTTCAGGAGTTGGACTACTCGGAGAGAACATCCTCGATATCTTCCCAGAGCACCCCCGGCGATGAAGGCGCAGTAACCGCCCAGAACTCACCATCTGCGCTCGCCAGCAGGGGCATTTCGTCGGGGTGCAGGTCAGTGAATTCAACACCGGCCCGTACCTCGCAGACCTCCTCGCTGGTGGCGAGCAATCGCCAGCTCTCGCCTTCCAGGCTCGGATACTCCGCCGCATCGACGACCCAGGAGGTCAGCACCTTCATTGCCTGCGAGAACGCCTGAAGGAGAGCGGCGAGGTGCGGGACGGAAGTATCACCAACGACGAGGCCTTGGCCGCGCAGCAGCTCAACGAACGGATGCTCGGGATCAGCCAGGAGTCCGTCGGCATATGAGCGCAGCACCTCGCACTCCAGCCCGCTCATATCGAAGACGACGGCGACCGCAGCACGTGCGGGAGGCTACACTGGGAACGACTAGGAGGATTCACCGATGAACACCCCGCTTCCCGCCGAGAACGCCCCGGCCTCGTCCCCGATTCCAACCGTTATGCTCCCGACGGGATCACCCATCCCCGTGCTCGGTTTCGGCACCTACAAGGTCGCGCCCGAGGACACGTACGACGCGGTGAGCCGCGCCCTCGAGGTCGGGTACCGTCATATCGACACCGCTCAGATGTACGGCAACGAGGCCGAAGTCGGGGCGGCGCTCGAGGCATCGGGCATCGCGCGCGAGGACCTGTTCATCACGACAAAGGTCGACAACTCCAACCACGAGCCCGATCGGGCAGCCGCATCCATCCGGCGCACCCTCGAGGACCTGCGCACCGACTACGTGGACCTCCTCCTCGTGCACTGGCCGCTGCCCACGCTCTACGGAGGCGACGTCGCCCTGCCCTGGCCCGCCCTCGAGGACGCCTTCAACGCAGGCGGCGCACGCGCGATCGGCCTGTCGAACTACGAGCGCGAGCACGTCGAGGCAGTCCGGAAGGTCGCGACGGTCGCCCCGCACGTCCTCCAAGTTGAATCCCACCCCTTCTTCCCCAACACCGACCTGCGCACCTACGCACAGGGGCTCGGCATGGTGTTCGAGGCATGGTCCCCCTTGGCGCGCGGACGCGCGGTCACCGACCCGACGCTCGTCGAGATCGGCGCTGAGCTCGGCGTGGGACCGACGCAGGTCGCGCTGCGTTGGGCACTGGATCGCGGCCACGTCGTCTTCCCCAAGACCCTGAGTCGTGAGCGCATGGCCGCCAACTTCGACGTGTTCTCCTTCTCGCTGGATCCCGAACAGACCGCACGCATCGACGCTCTCGACGCGGGCGAGTCCGGTCGCATGGGGTCACATCCGGCCACCATGGACCGACTCTGAGGACGGGTACGATACAGGTATGGCTTCCAAGCTCACGCGCGCCGACCGCGCCATCGTTCGACTGGCCGACGGTACCGTTAAACAGCAGAACCTCCTCACGGGCACAGAGGTGTGGACCGTTCCGGGCCGCGGCAACCGGCCCCTCACCGCACCGCACACGGATCACAACCCCATCGACCACGAGGCCGACGGACACCACTGCGCGTTCTGTTCCGGCCGATACCTCGAAACCCCGCCCGAAAAGTCGCGCCTGGTGCGCCACGAGGACGGGTCCTGGGAGCAGCTGGACGCCCTCGGCGCCGATCAGCTCGGCGACACGGTCGCAGAATTCCGACGCATTCCTAACCTGTTCGAGATCGTCTCCTACAACTACTGGCATCTCAACCACGGGCACATCCCCTCCGAGGACGACCGTCGCCGCATGGCCCAGTACCTGGCCTCGGACACGGGCTACGAGCACGTCATGAACGTCGTCCGCTCGCGCATGTTGGCCTCGGGCATGAGCGAAGGCGAGTTCGCGGCCACCAGCGAGACCGCGCGCCTACAATCCGCCAACGGCTTTTTCTCCGGCGGGCACGACCTGATCATCGGCAGGCGCCACTTCGTCGACGGCGCCACCGAGGCCCACCAGCTGGCCGGGTCCGGCACCCTCACCCCCGACGAACATGAGCAGTACACCGCCTACACAGCCCGCTCGATGCGCGACCTGTACGACCTGGATCCCGCGGTCCGCTACGTAGCGACATTCCAGAACTGGCTGCGCCCCGCGGGCGCGTCCTTCGACCACCTGCACAAGCAGCTCGTCGCGATCGACGACATGTCCGTACAGACCGAGGCCGAGCTGGAGCGCCTGCGCGCCCAGCCCGACATCTACGACCAGATCTTCACGGTCGCAGCCACGCGCAAGCTCCTCATCGCCCAGAACGAGCACGCCGTCGCCTTGGCTGGCTTCGGGCATCGCTTCCCCGGCATCGCAATCTGGCCCCTGGACGAGCCGAAAAACCCGTGGGAGGTCAGCCCCGAGGCCATGCGGGGGATCTCCGATATCCTGCACGCCGCACACGCCGCGACGGGCGTGGAGGTGCCCGCCAACGAGGAGTGGTACCACCGCCCGCCCACCGTGTCCACGCCCATGCGCTGGCGAATCCTGCTCAAGTGGCGCATCTCGACACTCGCGGGTTTCGAGGGCGGCACGCGCATCTACCTCAACACGATCGACCCGTGGAAGGTCGTCGAGCGCACCGTACCGCGCCTCCTCAAGCTGCGTGAAGCCGGCCTCATCGCCCCCATGCGCATCGGAGAGGAATGCAAAGTCAGCCCCGCAATGCTGCGAGGCTGACTCCAAAGGAATGCGTCCGGCGGGGATTACTCCTCATCGTCGCTCGAATCCTCATATCCCGTGTCGGCCGCGGGGTTATCCGCGGGAGCCGGCTCCGGTTCGACGTCCTGCGTGCCCGGATCCGTCACGGGATCGGGAGTACTCGGCGCGGCCGGCGCCGGGGAGGCCAGCGCCGAGGTCCACGTGGCCAGCCATGCGCTCATCGCGTCGAGGGAACCGACGGTCTCGTCGGCGACGATCGGGTCGCCGGTGATGCCCATCAGCCAGCCGGCCTTCGTGTCGGCGGCGAGCACACCATCGATCGGGTAGACGGCACCCGTCGTGGCCAGGGAGCGCTGCGCGGTTTCACCCTGCAGCCACGCGATCAGGGATTCTGCGCCGTCCGACGCGGGCGAGGACGTGGGGGCCGCGTACATGATGCGAGCGATACACGTCGAGGAGATCGCAGTGCCGTAGGAATCGGCGCCCGTATTCGTCGCTGCAGCGGCCGCCAGCGAACGCGGGGCCACGATCAGCGGATACGCGCCGGAAGAACCCGCGGAGGCACCCACGACCTCGGACAGGTAGCCCTCGGACACGTGCGCGCCGGCCGTCCACGCGGCGATGGCACCACCCAGGGAGGAATCCACACGCGGGTTGAGGGACTGCGCGAAAGAACCCAGTCCCTCGCCTGTCTGCGCGGCTGCCTCCTGGACGAAGGCGCGGCCCACCGACGACGAGGCCGGGTCCGGGATCGTCAGCAGCGCGCGGATACGCGGCGAGGTCAGATCGCCGAACGAAGTCGGCAGCGGGCGGCCGTTCGCACTCATCCACGACTTGTCGGCGATGACGCACACGTCGTCGCGGCCGTAGGCGATCGCCGCAGCGGCACCGTCCACGACCGTGCCGGCAAGCGTCGCAGTATCCTGAGGCGCCGAAGCGGTGATCGTGCCCGCCGCAGTCGCCTGCAGGGCGTCCGCTCCATCCAGGCCGAGCACCACGTCCGCGCCCGCCTTCGACAGCGCATCCACACCATCCACCGGCACCGCCGCAACCGTGAAGCCCGTCGCCTTCGTGAACTCCTGCGCGGTCTCCATCGGCAGCTGCGCGCCACCCACCAGGGCGACGGTCAGCGTGCCCGAGCCACTACGAGGAGTCGGAGCGTCGATCGTCCCATGCCCCGCCGTGCTCGACGAGGCGCGCGCGCTCTGGCCAGGAACGATCGGCGACGCAAACGGATCCCGAGGCGCACTCGAGGACACGGACGGCGTACAAGCCGCCACCGTCGTCGCCGCAACAAGGAGGGCAGACAACGCAAAAACAGAGCGGGCGCGAGCCATAAGGAATCCTTCAGCCGGGAACACTACCGTCCAAGCATAAGACAGGGTACCTGTGGGCCTCGCGCAAGAGCGCCGCGTGGGGCATCATGGAAGCGTGCGCACGCGCACAGGGACAACCACCCCCACACCAGGAGGCAACCATGGATTCAGCCACCATCGAAAAGCTCGCCACTACCGCCGTCATCGCCGGAGCGGCCTTCGCCGCCTCCAAGGTCTTCGAAGCCGGCTGGAAGGTCGCCACCGGACGCCCCATTCCCGCCGAAGACTCCGACGACGTCACCATCGCTTCGCTGGTCCTCTTCGCGGCCACCTCCGCCGCCATCGCGGCCGTCGCCCAGCGCTACGCGTACAAGGGCTCGCAGAAGTGGCTTGCCCCTAAGCTCGAGGCGCGCTTCGGCGTGCCCCAGCTTGAGGCCTGAGCCCCGCAGACCGACGCCCCTCCCCTGCGTTCACACGACCGGCAGGAGGGGCCCCAGGTCCGTACGCTCCCCCGACGCGCTGACGCGGGAGGCAGCCACGGCCTCGTCCCACGTGAGAAG
>ERZ773087.2239-NODE-2239-length-10476-cov-5.030803_pt1 | contig 10476 bp, 10 predicted proteins | sample MGYA00511375_ERZ773087 | MGnify/ENA primary metagenome ERZ773087 (study PRJEB29015, sample SAMEA2737995) | human oral metagenome | biome: human oral; feature: human-associated habitat; material: dental | place: China | collected 2063 ...
TTTGTCCTGTAAAATCTTTCATTCCATCATCTCCTTAAATTTTCTATCATTTTACATCTAATCTCTCTATAAGCTATTATAACTTGCAGACACTGCTATATAATGATACCTTTATTAATTAATAACTATTTTTATTATCTATTTAATTATAAAACATTAACGCAATACTTTAGGATATATTTAAAAAATTAATTATTATTGTATAATTATAATACATTCATTAGATTAAAATAAAATGAGAACTTCTTATTTTCAATCAAATTTAAGACTTTAGTCATTTTTTATCACTTAATTCTCAAGGTACACTCTATATAGCAATCAAATAATATTTCTCCTTTTAATTTAGGATTTACCAGATAATAACTTTCAGAATAATAATAAATTATTTTCAGATTTTTTTCCAAAATTTTATAGCATATCCAAACTCTTTTAATATTAAACTATAAGGTTAAATAAATTTATATTTATAGACAAAAATGGACTGAAAAAAATCCAGCCCTTTTTTATCATTCATTATATTTTTTATTTCTATGACAGGAGTTATTAAAAAGTTCTTGTTTTATAATATTATAAAATATAAAACTTATTAAATTTCCTGCTTCAACTTTTTCATCTTATCAAGATCCTGTATTAACAGTTCCCTGTCAATCTGATTTCCTATAAAAACTGCATTATTCTCAGTACCGTTTTCCAAAATTATAATATTATAATTCGTATTCACCACATCAAAGCACATATTGCAGTTAAATCCTTTAAATACTCCTTTTGCTCTGTTTATATCCCCGTAAAAGCCTGAAATCAACTTTTCCAGAAAAGACACGAAAATGGCAGGATTATCAGCATATGAATTTTTATAAGTAACATTCTTCATTTTATTTTTAACATCTATTAAATCTGAATTTTCTGTTTTTACAAGTTCTCCGCTAAAAAGCGCATTCCAGTAATCCGTATTTTGATTATGATAATCATTTGTAAAAATATCAGCATTTGGATTAAACGATTTTATGTCCTCATAAATTAGCTGTAACTCTTCATCTACCATATTTTCGACTTTTGAAAGCTGTATATATGCTGCCATTTTTATCTGGTCTATGAATATTTCATCATATTTATTTTTATAATTAAAATATGTGCCAGCATCAATTATTGTTATTGGCGGGAACATTTTTATTCTGTCATAGTCAGTATTTGTCACATTTTTTAAGATATTGCTCAAAATAGCTATTCCTGATGGTTCGACTATTAAAAAATCAGGATTTAAAGTATTATCAATTACAAGAAGTGAAGATATAAAATCTGCCTTTGTACTGCAACAGGCACATCCGCTTGTAAGTTCCCATACGTTTAATTCTACATTTCCATTTTTCTGGTTATTTTCTTTCATCTCTTCAGTATTATTTCTCAAGATTTCACCATCAATATTTACATCTCCAAATTCATTTTCAAAAATTACATATTCCCTTTTTGTGTTTTTAACCATCTCTTTAATAAATGTAGTTTTTCCTGCTCCAAGAAAGCCAGAAATAACAAGTATTTTCAATTTTTTCACCTTTTTTCTTTTGGCCTTTTTATTCATTTACTCTTTGTGAAGTCATATAAACTACTGGTTTTATTACTCCATCAGCTTTTGTTCTCATAAGTTCCAAGGCTTTTTCGACATTTTCAAAACCTTCAAATCTATGAGTAATTAAAAGACTTGGATCTAATTTTCCAAATTCAATCAATCTTGCCAATTTTTCAAGTCTTAATCTTCCACCTGGCATAAGACCTCCAAAAATTTGCTTGTGTGCCATTCCAGTTCCCCATTCAACTCTAGGTATCTGTATAAATTCTCCGCTTCCCAGATAATTTACATTTCCAATCCGTCCGCCTGGTTTTAAAATCTTTATAGCAGTAGCAAATACTCTCTGATCTCCTCCAGCAATTAACACTCTATCTACACCTTTTCCATCTGTCAATTCCATAATTTGTTCGTCTGCAGGTGCTTTTTTAAAGTCAACAATATCTGTCGCACCATACGCTTTTGCGATTGGTACAACTTGTTCTCTTGAATCCACAGCAATTATTCTTCCAGCTCCCTTTAACGCAGCAGCAGCAACTCCCATAAGTCCTACAGGACCCAATCCAAATACTGCAACGACATCACCAAACTGAATATCAGCAAGTTCTGCACTATGAAATCCAGTAGGTACCATATCACTTAACATACATGCTGTTCCGTAATCCATACCTTTTGGAATTAACGCTAAATTACCATCTGCATCATTAACGTGAAAATATTCTCCAAAAACACCATCTTTAACATTTGAAAACTTCCATCCAGCAAGCATTCCTCCACAATGCATCGGATATCCCGCCTGAGCTTCCACCGAATTCCAATCTGGAGTTATCGCCGCAACCAAGATTCTATCTCCGACTTTAAAATCTTTAACTAATTCCCCAACTTCAACTACCTCTCCACAAGCTTCATGCCCCAATACCATATCATGTCTTTCTCCAACTCCACCTTCATAAACAGTATGTATATCCGAAGTACAAGGTGCAAGTGCAAGTGGTTTTATAATCGCATCTGTCGGCCCACATTTAGGTCTATCTTTTGTAATCCAACCAACTTCTCCGATTTTTTTCATTACAAACGCTTTCATTTTTTCTCCCATTTTGGAAACCTCCTAGATCAACAATTGCATAATTTTTTCTTAATATGAGTATAACCTATAAATTTTAAAAATGCAAATTTTATTATTTAAAACTTTTTATTTTTTTTCTATTATTTAAAACTTTACTTAAATATGTTATACTAAAAAATAAATTACAAAAAAGGAGTAACTATGTTTTTAATAATTATTCTAATAATTTTATATGTCATACTCAGTAACACGAACAAATGAAATTATAATATCTCAAAATTTAGTAGAGAACTTAAAGATTTTAATGAGAAAAAGCGAGAACAAGAAGAACTAAAAGATAGAATGAGAGATTTAAGAAAAGAAATTCGTAAAATTAATGAAGAAATAGGAAAAGAAGAACTGAATACAAAAAGTCCTTATTTTCAATATTTGTACAAAAGATTCGCAGATTTGCAAATAGAATTGGATGATTATGAGTTTGAGCTAAAATAGGCTTACAGGCAAAAAGATAAAAATTAAATAATTCGTTATTCTCTACTGAATCAATCACTCCATACACACCATAAAATGTTATGTCTTTTAAAGGTCTAGTCACCTCAATTTCTCCAACCCCTCTCGCAATATTAATTAACCCTTTATTTTTTTAGTTGCATCAAAATTTTTCGTACGATAACAGGATTTGTATTTATACTTCCAGCAAGAAAATCACTTGTAATTTTGTGACTTTTGTTATGTCGGTAATCGTTTTGAAAGTTAAAACAGTTGTAAATACGACAAAAAAATACGCCAAATTTATGACGTATTTTAATATCTATTTTTTTCTTTCTGATACTGCGATACTGTTTTCCCAGTCCATTTTTTAAATGCTCGATAGAAGGATGAAAGTTCCGTATATCCAACCAGATAGGCTATTTCATCAATTGAAAGTTCCTTTGCTTCCAAATAGTTGAAGGTCATCATTTTTTGAATATCTTTTACCATCTGATTGAAACTGGTATTTTCTGCCGACAGATTTCTTTGAAGAGTCCTTCCACTTATCCCAAACTCTTCTGCTACATTTTCCAATCCAAACTGTCCACTCGGAATAAGCTGAAAAAGTTTTTTCTGAACTCTGCTTGTAAAAGTTTCAAATGTTTCACTTTCCATTTCTGCCAGTTTCTGTTTCAATTGCGGTTCCAAATATTCCACCATTATATTATTTGCTGTCAAAAATGGCTTTTTCAAATCTTTTATGCTAAAAATGACTTCATTTTGTTTTGCTTTATTTATTGTAGCGTTTATCTCTTTTGTCAAAAATTCACCATACTCAAAAGGACTTGTAACACTTACTGGAAATATTTCTTTCCCAATTCCTTTATTCAATAAATTTATCAACATAAGCTGTTCATTCAAAACTGCAAAACGTGGTAATTCCTTTTCCCTTTGTTCAAAAAAATACTGAACTTGAACTATTTCTTCAAATTCTTTAATTTCTAAAGATACAGGCCCTATTAATTTTTTGTATTTTGCCAGCCTTTTTAAACCTTCAAGTCCATTTTTTGAAGAAAGTGCCGCAAAAAAAGATGGAATAAACACATTCAAGTTATCAATATTGCTAATCGCTGAAATTTGCTCATCAGTAATGACTTCATCAATTTTTTTCAAAAATAAATAATATTCCTCAGTAGAAAGCTGAATTTCCTCTTTCCACAAAATATTCGGTATTCCCGTTTGTTCAAGAATATTTTCAATTGATAATCCAATACTCCTTAAAAAATCCTGAAATTGCTTTGGCATAGTTATTTTCATTTATTTAACCCCTTATTTAAAACTATTTTATATCCTAACCCATTAATTTTTTCATAATTTTATCAAAAACTTTTGTTGGAAGAATAGTATGTAAAAATACTAACGGTTTTGCCATAAATCCTATTAAATATCTTGCTTTAGGACGGTTGCTGTTTACTGCTTTTGAAATGGCTTTTGTAATAACAATAGGATTGGAAAGCAAGTTTCCTGAATATTGTTTTTTCATTCCTTTTGCTGTTTTCATTGCTTCTTTTTCATATGCTCCACCTTTTGCAGAATTTGCCAGTTTATCTGAAGCAATAATTCCCCAATCAGTTTTTATTCCACCTGGCTCAATAAGTGAAACGTCTATTCCAAAATCAGACACTTCCATACGCAATGCATCACTAAATGCTTCAAGTGCATATTTAGTTGCATGGTACCATGCTCCAAAATAAGTTGTCAGTCTTCCTCCCATTGATGAAACATTTATAATCCTTCCTTCTTTCTGTTTTCGCATATGTGGAAGTACCAGCTGAACTAATCTCGCTAATCCAAATAAATTCACTTCAAACTGTCTTCTTGCCTCATTTATTTCTACATCTTCTACTGCACCGAAAGAACCATATCCCGCATTATTTATCAGAACATCAATACGTCCTTCATTTTCAATTATTGTATCAATTGAACTTTTAATACTTTCCTCATCAGTCACATCCAAATATATAGGTTTAACTCCAAACTGCTTTAAAGTTTCCATTTTTTCTATTCTTCTAGCCGCACCATAAACCACATGCCCTTCTTTTGCCAAACTTTCTGCTGTCTGATATCCAATTCCACTACTTGCTCCTGTCAATAAAATTACTTTTTTCATATCTTTAATTTCCCCTCTTTTCATTTTTATACAATTATTCTATCAAAGATATATTTTAAATTCAATGACAAAAAACGACATTCAACTGACAAATAACGACAATTTTTGTTTATTCTCCCCTATTTTTGGCATTGGAATATACCATATTGACAATGAAATAAATCCTATCATTTTCTTTTTACCGCCTTATACTGTTCGGAAAGTACAATTCCAAGTAAAGTAATATAAACACTTATCATCATTGCAGGCGGATAAAAGGTACACGATATTATTAACCCTATAATTTTTATAATTGTATCAACGCTTAGCCATCTCATCTTTATTTTTAATGATTCCTGTAGTTTCTCATCATTTCTATTTGCTTTTCCTATCAAATGTCCTGAAATTATGTTGCAAAATGTAACAGCCAGAACTATTACCCCATAAAATCCTTGAGCTACACTACTGTTATAATATGAAGTAACAAAAGAAGTCACATAAGGAAAAAACGAAGAAAAAAACAGTAAAACTACGTTTGTCCAAATAATTGATGTTGTAATATATTTTATTTTATGCCATTCATTATGCAGATTTATCCACATTGTTCCAAGCCAGAAAAATGAAATCGTATATGCAAAAAAATCTATTCTCAAATTCCAAAGTGCTTTTAAAGTTGCCGCTTCAGGTTTTTTCAGTTCTAATATAAGAATTGTCATAATAATTGCAAGTACGGCATCCATAAAAGCTGCAAGTCTTTCCTTATTCATAAGTGAACTCCATTCTATAATTTTATAATAATAATGTAATTATATCATAAATCAGTAAGGATTTTAATTTTTAGTTATTTTTTCTCTAGCTACGATTAGTATTTCAAGCCTTTCACCCAATTTACAACCTCTGTTTCATTATAACTGCTAGAAAATCTTTGTCCAGCAATCCAGTTTCCTGTTTTTGTCAATTTTTTCAATCTGTCTCCACTAGTTCCGTCTCCTGTTGACATTGATGTCCCAAATGGAATTACAGTTTTTCCAGTAAAATCATTTTTCTTAACAAAATCATCCAGAACCCAGGAAGCCTCTCTCCACCAAATCGGATACCTGATAAATACGGTATCGTATGAAGAAAAATCAGGAATAACCGCATTTTTCAATTCTACATTTCTACTATTTGGGTTATCATGTTCTCTGTTAACTCTACTATTTTTATCAGTCCAATTCAAATCATCACTTGTATACTCGTTTTTTACTTCCAATTTAACCAAATCTGCATTCGTTTCTTTTGCAATAATTTTAGCAACTCCTTCAGTTGTTCCAGTTTGCGAGTAATATACAACTAGGACTTTACTTTTATCTTTCTTCCTATTGTCACTATTTTCGGATTTTTTGTTATTTACTGCCGAAACATTGTTTCCACAGGCCATAAATCCTAATAATATTACTGCATTCAAAATTACTTTTCCAAATCGTTTTATAAATTTATTATTCATTGTCACCATCTCCTATTTATTATTCTACTTTGCTAATCCTTTTTCCCTCATCCATTTTTCCATTGCATCAGCTACTTGTTTATTATTTAAATCAGCCATCATAAAATGTGTACTTCCTTTTATTCCTATATCAGGTAGCATTACAACTTTTACATCTCCACCTGCTTCATTCATGAATTTTTCCCATTTTCTTGCTAAGTTTACTCTTATTCTCCAGTTATCAAGTCCCCAGTTATCTGTTATTTCAGTTGGAATATTATCTCCAAAATATACAACTATCGGTACTTTTGTTAATTTTTTAAATTCTTCATCTGATACTTCGTATCCACTAGCAGGAAATGGACTTGTAGTTTTTTCTACTTTAGGTAATTTCCCTTTTGGAAATGGAAATGTTCCTGGTTCAAGTGCAATTACTCCTTTGACTTTATCAGATTTTATCGCAGTATCCCATCCTGGTCCTCCACCGGCAGAGTGAGTTACCAAAACTCCATTTCCTGATTTTTCAAAAACTTTTACCATCGCATCACTTATAACTTTTTGGTCAAAATCTCCAGTATCAGGAGTCATTTGTCTAAAAAACTGTTCTCGAGATTCCTTATCTCTAGGGACTGAAACATTGTCATATATATTTGGCCATTGTCCTATACGAAAATTATTATACCAAAGCTGGTCATCCGGTCTTGCTGTTAAATTTCTTGGAACTGTTGACTGCCCAGCTCTACCACGTCTAGGCTGGTCAACAATATATGTACTGTATCCTTTTTCCAAAAATATATTTTGAAATCCATCTATTCCATCTGGTGTACTTTCCCAACTTTTTCCTGACTGTCCATACCCATGTAAAAATACAATACTATTCTTTTTTGCTTTTACTGGCTTTTGATAAAATACATAGGCATGATCTCCATGTAATGTTTCCCCATCAAAATTCATAGGTTCCGAATCTTTATATTCTCCTGGTGATGTTACAACTGTTCCTCCTGCCATAAAACTTCCCTGTTCTTTAATTGTTACAGGCTTCTGAAATCCAAAACTTGCAGTTGCTGATAATATCCCTATTGCCATTAATAATATTAAATTTTTTTTCATATATAATCTCCTTCATTTTCTTATTTTTATTTCCTTATCTTTATACAGTTATGATATTAAAATTTAAGATAAAAGTACAATACCGTTTAGAAAATGTGCTATAATTAAAATGCATACTAGAAATAAAAATTATATGAGGTGATTTATATGATAGAATTGGAACAACTTAAACAGCTTATCGCGTTTGCAACATATGGAACATTATCAAAAGCTGCTGAAGAATTGTATATTTCACAGCCTGCCCTTTCCCGTTCGATACAAAAGCTGGAAAAAACTTTAGGGGTTGAACTTTTTGACAGGAAAAAAAATAAGATGGAATTAAATGAAAGTGGAAAAACTGTTATCCAGTACGCAGAAAAAATATTGAATCTTGTAGATGAAATGGAAGAAAAAGTTAATAAAAATAATCAGATTCAAAATAATTTTTCAATTGGTTCATGTGCTCCCGCTCCATTGTGGGATATGATTTCATTATTTGGAAGATTTTATCCTGAAAAATATATTCTTCATAAAATAGAAAATAATCTTCAGTTATTTGAAAAACTTAAAAATGGCATTTATCAGATGATTATACTTTCTGAACCTATTGATAATCCTGAATTTTTCTGCATAAAATACAAAACTGAACAATTATTTTTATCAGTTCCTTTGCAGCATCCACTGGCTAAAAAAAAGGAAATACATTTTTCAGATATTACAGATGACAGAATGCTCTTATTCAATCCGATCGGAATATGGAAGGATGTAGTTTTAGAAAAAATGCCTAATATGAACTTTCTTATCCAAAACGACAGGATTATTTATCAGGAATTAGCTGAAATGCAAAATTTACTGCATTTCCGTTCAAATTTTACACTTGAACGTGAAGACAATTTCAAAAATAATATTTCAATCCCAATTGCTGACAAGGAAGCAAAAATGACTTTCTACTGTGTCTGTAAGAAAAATATAAAAAATGAAATTGAGAAACTTTTTGATAGTTTTAGTAAAAATTCTTAAAAAAATATGAGGGTGCATTTCCCTCATATCTTTATATACTCATATTTTCATTAGTTTATCATATAGCCGTTTTTTCTGAAAATCAAGAAAATTAAATTTTTGATTTCAAAACTCTTATTATAGTTTCCTTCCATTAAGCCATTTTACTATTTCTACATCATCATGGTTTAAAAATAAACTTTCCTTTTTATCAAGTTCAGATATTTTTCCCATATCCTCACTGTTCAATTCAAAGTCAAATACATTAAAATTTTCTTCAATTCTGTCTTTTCTTGTTGATTTAGGTATTGCAACTATATTTCTCTGAATTAGCCATCTTAAAATTACTTGAGCCACAGATTTGTTATATTTTTTACCAATTTCAGACAAAATTTCATTTGCAAATATTCCATTTTTTCCTTCTGCAAAAGGTCCCCATGATTCTATTTGAACCCCATATTCCTTCATTATTTCATTTGCTTTAACCTGCTGATTGAAAGGATGTGTTTCCACCTGATTTACAGCTGGCACTACTTCATTATTCATAATAAAATCAACAAGTCTGTCAGGATAGAAGTTACTTACACCAATTGCTTTTATTTTCCCTTCCTTATACAGCTCTGTCATTGCTCTCCAAGCTCCATATACATCATTAAATGGCTGATGTATCAGATATAAATCAATATATTCCAAATCCAATTTTTCTAAAGAAGTTTCAAATGCCAATTTTGCCTTTTCATAATTTACATCACTTACCCATAATTTTGTTGTAACAAAAATTTCTTCCCTAGGTATACCGCTTCTTTTTATAGCTCTTCCCACAGCTTCTTCGTTTCTGTAGGATGCAGCTGTATCAATTAATCTATATCCTGCTTTTAACGCATTGTAAACTGCTTCCTCACATTCTTTCATATCATCAATTTGAAATACTCCGAATCCTAATATCGGCATTTTTACTCCATTGTTTAAAGTTACATATTTCATAATATTTCCTCCTAATTTTATATATCCGTTTTCTAAATTATAGTTACACTATCAATCTTCTTGAACATATTTTACAAAAAAATTTTCCTAAAGTACAATATCAATTTTGCAAGTTCACTATAACCAAAATGCATACTAAAGGAATGGATAAAAAACAAATTAACATTTATGCATTATTTTTCGTTTTATCACTTACTTTCTCTCTTCTTCTGTCAACTCTCTTATTACTTTAGCAGGAACTCCTCCTACAATACTGTATTCTGGAACATCTTTCGTAACAACCGCCCCAGCTGCTACAATAGAGCCTTTCCCAATGGTAACGCCAGATGTAACTGTAACATTTGCTCCAATCCACACATCATCTTCAATAACAATTGGTGCTGCAAACAGTTCAGCTCTTTTGCTTACACAAATGTTATGATCCAATGTAGCTAGAACGACATTATGCCCTATTAAAACATTATCTCCTATTGCAATTCCCCCTTGATCCTGAAACTTGCACCCGGCATTTATAAACACATTTTTACCAAAAATAATATTTTTTCCATAATCTGTATTAAACGGCGGAAAAAGAGCAAAACTTTTATCAACTTCTTTACCTGTAATTTTCGACATAAGTTCCACAATTTCCTTTGCTGAATTATATTTTGTATTAAGTTCAAGAGTAAGTTTCATCACTTCTCTACTATTTT
>ERZ773087.2243-NODE-2243-length-10462-cov-8.509753_pt1 | contig 10462 bp, 8 predicted proteins | sample MGYA00511375_ERZ773087 | MGnify/ENA primary metagenome ERZ773087 (study PRJEB29015, sample SAMEA2737995) | human oral metagenome | biome: human oral; feature: human-associated habitat; material: dental | place: China | collected 2063 ...
GGGGAAGGGGACAGGGGCGGTGGCGGGGGCAGCCTCATGGGCCGCCGCCGAGGAGATGCCCACATCCAGCAGGCGCATCGAATGCACCAGCTTGTTGATCAGCGCCCGGTCCTCGTCGGTGAGCGGCGGCAGGGTGGCGATGGCGGCGTCCTCGTCCAGCGGGCCGGCCTCGTCCTCCAGGTAGTCGTCGTCGGAGTCGTCGGGGAACTGCGAGCGTGGCCAGCCGGTGGTCTGGCCTGTTGCCGGACGGGCGCCGCCTTCGGTGTGGGTGCCCGTGTCGGGGTGCTTGTCATCGGTTGCCATCTCGTCCCTCCACATCGTGGGTGAGCGGGGTGTAGCCTTGTTCGCGGTAGGAACGGAAGCGGGCGCGGGCCGCCTGACGGCTCTGCGCATCGGTGCCTACCAGTTCCACCACCCGGGCGTAATCGGCGAAGGCGGGCGGCATGCGCTCGCCCAGATTGACCAGCACCTGACGGTGGCTGGCCGGCACGTCGGCGTCGGATGCGGTGAGCAGCACCGGGGTGCGCTCTGCCAGCGGATGCCGGACCGAGACGTGCGGGATGAAGGACAGCGGCGCGAATTCCCACAGCAGGCGGTCGAAGCTGGCCAGGCGGCGGGTGTCTTCACAATAGACGACCACCTTGTGCCCGGCCTGCCAGGCCTTGCGCACCAGCCGGCAGCCGTAGCGGCCGGTGTCGGGAACGTTGAAGTGGAAATCCACCTGGGTCATGGGGCTGCGGGAACTCGTGCCGTGGAAAGGCCGTTCAGCCTGCGCGGTCCATCAGGAAGTGGGTGAGCAGTGCGACCGGACGGCCCGTGGAGCCCTTGTTGGTGCCCGAGCGCCAGGCCACGCCCGCCACGTCCAGGTGCGCCCACGAATAGGCCTTGGCAAAGCGCGACAGGTAGCAGGCGGCGGTGATGGCACCGGCCGGACGGCCGCCGATGTTGCCCATGTCGGCAAAGGGCGAGCGCAGCTGCTCGTTGTAGGCGTCGTCCATCGGCATGGGCCAGCAGGTGTCGCCGGAATCGTCGCCAGCGGCCTGGATCTGCACCGACAGGGCCTCGTCATTCGAGAAGAGGCCGGCCCGCTGATGGCCCAGGGCGATGACGCAGGCACCGGTGAGCGTGGCCACGTCGATGACCGCCGCCGGCTTGAAGCGCTCGGCGTAGGTGAGGGCATCGCACAGCACCAGCCGGCCTTCGGCGTCGGTGTTGAGGATCTCGACCGTCTGGCCCGACATCGTGGTGACGATGTCGCCCGGGCGGGCGGCTGAACCCGAAGGCATGTTCTCGGCAGCCGCGATGATCACCGTCAGGTTGATCTTGAGCTTCATCTGCGCCACGGCCTGCAGGGTGCCAAAGACCGAGCCTGCGCCGGACATGTCGTACTTCATCTCGTCCATGTCGGCAGCGGGCTTGAGCGAGATGCCGCCCGTGTCGAAGGTGATGCCCTTGCCCACCAGGACGACCGGGGCCTGGCGTGCGCCGGCGCCCCGGTAGTGCATGACGATGAGCTTGGGTGGCTGGGCCGAGCCCTGCGCCACGGCCAGCAGGGCTCCCATGCCCAGCGAGGCCATCTGCTTCTGGTCCAGCACCTCGACCTTGAGCTTGAGCTGGCGACCCAGTTTCTGGGCCTGGTTGGCCAGGAAGGACGGGTGGCAGACGTTGGGCGGCTGGTTGCCCAGGTTGCGGGCGGTGTCGATGCCATCGGCCAGGTCGGACATCCGCGCCACGCGGGGCGCCAGAGCCTTCTGGTCGGCCGCGCTTTCCACGCCCAGCACCACGTCCTTCAGGGCCGGAGCGGCTTCGGGTTTGCTCTTGTAGTCGTCAAAGCGGTAGCGCACCTCACGGGCTGCCAGCACAATCTGGCCGACGCGCCAGGGCAGCTCGCGCAGTTCGACGTGGGCCTCGTGCAGGCAGCAGAAGGCATCGGTGGCGGGCGAGGCCAGCACGGCACGGAAGGCGCTGCGCACGGCCTCGGCAAAGCGGGGCGCCTTGATGGTGTCTTCATGACCCATCGAGACCAGCAGGATGCGCGGCAGACCCTTGACGCTGGTGGGCACCAGCTGCGTGGAGCCGGGCTTCTTGCCCAGGTCGCCGGCCTTCAGGATGGCCGAGAGTGCGTTGTCCAGGCGGGCGTCGATGGCCGCACCGGTGGGCGTGAGCCTGCCGGCCTGCACGGGCAGCACCAGGCACTGGGTGCGGAGTTTCTCGGCAGCGGTGGTCTTGAGGGAGAACTGCAGCGTCATCAGGAATCTCGATGGGGTGAAGCGGGCCACAACGGCAAACGCCCATTATAGGACGGGGCTCCATGCATCCTGCAGCGACGGCCGGCCAGACGGCCGACGGTGTGTTCCCGCAGGCTGGGCGGGGAGGGGCGATGCCGGGATGTCTGCACACGCGCCACAGGCGGTGAACGTGTGCCCCCGAGGCCCCGGAAGATGCGGGCAACCCGGGTAAACTAGCGCGATGATCTTTCGCCAGTCGTTGCGCCGCGACCTGAACAGCGTTGCCGGCGTCATGTTTGCCACGCTGTTCACCATTCTGGTCACCACGTCGCTGATCCGGTTTCTCAACCGTGCCACCAGCGACCGGATCGCCAGTTCCGACATCCTGCCGCTGATCGCCTTCAACGCCATTGGCTTCATCCCGGTGCTGCTGGTGCTGACGGTCTTCCTGTCGGTGCTGATGGTGCTGGCACGCGCCTGGCGCGACTCGGAGATGGTCATCTGGTTTGCCAGCGGTCAGAGCCTGACGGCCTGGATCCGCCCGGTGATGATGTTCGTGCTGCCCTATGCGGCGGTGGTGGCTGCCGTCACCTTCGTGCTGTCGCCCTGGGCCAACCAGCAGATTGCCGAGCTGCGCGAGCGCTTCAATCAGCGCGAGGACGTGTCCATGGTGGCGCCGGGGCAGTTCCGTGAATCCACCTCGTCCAATCGGGTGTTCTTCGTGGAATCGATGAGCCCTGACAAGAGCACCGTCTCCAATGTCTTCGTGGTGCAGCACAACGGCCCGCGCATGGTGGTGGTGGCCTCGCGTGGCGGCCACGTGAAGATCGAGGAGAACGGCGACCGCTTCCTGGTGCTGGAGGACGGCCGCCGCTACGACGGCACCTGGGGCACGCCTGAATACTCGCTGATGGAGTTCCTGCGCTACGGCGTGCGGCTCGATCCCAAGCCCGTCAATACCCAGATCGAGAGCGTGCGCGGCATGGCCACGCCGGACCTGATGCAGCTCTCGTCGCCCGCCGCCCGGGGTGAACTGGCCTACCGGGTTGGTCTGCCCATCTCGGTCTTCGTCATCGCGCTGCTGGCCATCCCGCTCTCGTTCGTCAACCCGCGCCTGGGCAGCTCCGTCAACCTCGTCATCGGCGTGCTCATCTACTTCACCTATTCCAACCTCAACAGCGTCGTCCGATCCTGGATCACCCAGGAGAAACTGAGCTTCGGGGTGGGCGTGTGGCTGACCCACGCTCTGGTGCTGGGGCTGGCGCTCTACATGTTCCGCAAGCGGCTCACGCTGCCGCGCTTCAGTTTCAGCAAGCTGGTGGCCCGCCTGCGGGGAGGCAAGACGGCATGAAGCTGATGGCCCGCTACCTCACCCGCGAGATCGCCGGCGGCATCATGGCCGTGCTGCTGGGCTTTCTGGGGCTCTTTGCCTTCTTCGACCTCATCAACGAGCTGGACGACATCGGCCAGGGGGGCTATCGGCTGCCACAGGCCGTGCTGTACGTGCTGCTCGGCCTGCCCAGCCACATCTATGAGCTGATGCCCGTGGCCGCGCTGATCGGCTGCATCTACGCGCTGGCCCAGTTTGCCCAGAACTCCGAGTTCACCGCCATGCGTGCGGCCGGAATGAGTCGCCAGCTGGCGCTGCGCGGCGTGCTGGTGCTGGGCGTGCTGCTGGCCGTGCTGACCGCTGTGGCCGGCGAATGGATCGCCCCGATGGCCGAACAGCGTGCCCAGCAGCTGCGCATGGACGTGCTGGGCAAGGGCTCGGGCGTCGGGGCCTTCCGCTCCGGCCTGTGGCTGAAGGACAGCGTGCGCGGCCCCGATGGCCAGCGCCTTCAGACCCGCTTCGTCAACATCGGCACCCTGGAGGCCGACGGCGGCCTGAGCAAGGTGGCCATCCACGAATTCGACACCGACTTCCGGCTGACGGCCGTCATTCACGCCGAACACGGCCGCTATCGGCCAGCCCGCAACGGTCAGGCCAGCAGCTGGCGGCTGGAAGGTGTGGAGACCACCCGCTTCAACGTGTCCCGCACCCAGACGGGCTACGATGCCCTGCATGCTGCCGTGGAACGCAGGCCCGAGACCATCTGGGTCTCGGACCTGAACCCGGCGCTGCTGTCGGTGCTGGCCATTGCCCCCGACCGCATGTCGGCGCTGGCCCTGTGGCGCTACACCTCGCACCTGAAGGAGAACGCCCAGAACGCCAACCGCTACGAACTGGCCCTGTGGAAGAAAGTGGTCTACCCGCTGGCCATCATCGTCATGCTGATGCTGGCGCTGCCCTTCGGCTACCTGCAGGTTCGCGCCGGCGGCATCGGCCTGAAGCTCTTCTTCGGCATCTCGCTGGGCGTGGGCTTCTACATCATGAATGGCCTCTTCTCCAACCTGGGTCTCATCAACACGTGGCCGCCCTGGCTGGCCGTCAGCATCCCGTCCATCCTGTTCCTGGCGCTGGCCCTGGTGATGCTGAACCGCGTGGGGCGGACCTGACGCAAGGTGGATGCGCCGGCCGGAAGGGGGTCTGTGAAGGGAGGCCGTGCTTTCGGGCCCCATCTTTCGGCCCCATCCGGGGCCTTTCAGGGTTAGTCCCGATGCGCCTCCTAGGGTTTGCCCTAGGTCCGGCGCAAGAAATTCACCAGTGAACGGAGTAATATCCTCTTCACCAAAGGGGACGTTGATTGGTGTCAGGCACTGATCCCCCTGTTGAGGAGGAGGAGAGGCAGCCTTGGCTGCCACCGTTAGGGCGCACCTGTTCTGCCGATCAGGTGCGCCTTTTTTCTTTCTGTCTTCATGTCTGACTATCGATACAATGAAATAAATAAATTTGCCGTATCGATAGGACGTGCCTATACTGCCTTCCATCGTGCAGGACAGCCCGGGCCCGCCGGAAGGCAGAGGGCGCCGGGACTGGAAGCACTGCATGGCAACCCTCCCAATTCTCGACAGGAGTTCAAACATGGGCATCAACATCGGCATGACCGACAAGCAACGCGAAACCGTGGCCAAGGGCCTGTCCAAACTGCTGGCAGACTCCTACAGCCTGTACCTGAAGACCCACAACTACCACTGGAACGTCACCGGCCCGCAGTTCAACTCGCTGCACACCATGTTCGAGACCCAGTACACCGAACTGGCCGCCGCCGTGGACGAGATCGCCGAGCGCATCCGCGCCCTGGGTCACCTGGCTCCGGGCTCGTACACCGAGTTCGCCAAGCTCTCCAGCATCAAGGACGGCGACAACACCAAGTCCGCCAACGAGATGATCAAGGACCTGGCGGAAGGCCAGGAAGCCGTGGTGCGTACCTGCCGCGAGATCTTCCCGGCGGCCGACGAGGCCCACGACGAGCCCACCGCCGACCTGCTGACCACCCGCATGCAGCTGCACGAGAAGAACGCCTGGATGCTGCGCTCGCTGCTGGCATGAGGCTATCCAGGGCATGAGCGGGGAAGGGGCGTGGCTGCGTCCATGATCCTTCCCTGACCCTGCGGGGCCATCCGGGAAACCGGGTGGCCCTGTTTGCGTCATGGGGGCCTCATGGCCAGGACGGGTGTTGTAGCCGGGGTGTTGCGTTTGCCGCAGCGCCGCGGCCGCTCGTCCGCCAGCTGGCGGGGCTGCCGGTTTGGGATCGACCAAAGCGGTGGTATCATCCGCTTGATCGTGGGGACGTAGCTCAGCTGGGAGAGCGCGGCGTTCGCAATGCCGAGGTCGGGAGTTCGATCCTCCTCGTCTCCACCACCCCCATTCCAAAGGGCCGGCTTCATGCCGGCCCTTTTTCGTTTGGTGCGCTCAGCATGGGGGCACGCCTGCGGATACAAGGCACTGCCCGGTAGGGCGAGCGGGCCAGTGACCGCAAAGCTCGCAGGTCGTTCAGCAGCTGCGCAGCCACCTGCCGGGCTGGAAGAGCGACTACCAGTTGGCACAGACGCCGCGGGTCTGGTAGGAGCTGGGCCTTCTCCGACTCTGCTGAGCTCAACTTTTTGAACCGCCCGGAGTGGACTCACATGCCGGGTGGTGTGGCAGGGGTGCAGCCTCGGGGCTGAACCCTATACCGATCCGGGCTGCTGTGATGACAGGAAGGCTGGAAGCGCAACCCACTGGTGTACGAGTCAGGTGGTCGTTCAACCTGATCGTCAGGCAGCGCAGTGACAACAGATTGAATCGCGAGTTCCTCTTGGAAGGGACGTGAGCAGCGTGCTCTTGCTGACATCCAGCGGTCTGGATTCGGGCGGATGTCATGGACGTGCGGGCGGCCGATGCCAGGCCATGGTCGACCAACCGGATCCGGTAGGTACTGCGCCGGACTGGCCACAGCCTGCTCTCCTACAATAGCTCCTTCCCTGATTTGTATCCGATTCCTGTCTTTCTATCATGACAACTGTTTCAGAGGACTCTGCGCCTATGTCTGCTGCTTCTGTTATTTCGAGCACAACTTCTGCTGCGACGGCCGCGGCCGACATTTCTTCCTGGTCGCCCGAGAGCTGGCGCACGCATCCGGCCCGACAGATGCCGACCTATCCGGACCAGGGCCGGCTGGATGCAGTGTGCGCGCAGCTGCGCGCCTTTCCGCCACTGATCTTTGCGGGTGAGGTGCAGGCGTTGCGGGCGCAGCTGGCCGAGGTGGCGGCGGGGCGGGCTTTCCTGCTGCAAGGGGGGGACTGTGCCGAGAGCTTCGACATGCTGGATGGTGATGCGGCGCGCGAGACCTTCCGGGTGCTGCTGCAGATGTCGGTGGTGCTGACGTATGCGGCGGCGCAGGCGGTGGTGAAGGTGGGGCGCATTGCGGGGCAGTATGCCAAGCCGCGTTCGGCCGATACCGAGACGCGGGACGGGGTGACGCTGCCCAGCTATCGCGGCGACATCATCAATGGCGCTGCGTTCACCGAGGCGGATCGGGTGCCGCAGCCGGAGCGGCTGCTGCGCGCCTATTCGGCCAGCGCAGCCACGCTGAACCTGCTGCGGGCGCTGGCGGGCGGCGGCTTTGCCGATCTGCATCAGCTGCATGCCTGGACGGCGGATTTCGTGCGGGAGAGCCCGCAGGGGCAGCGCTATCAGGAGCTGGCCGACCGGATCGGTGAGGCGCTGGCTTTCATGCGGGCCTGTGGCGTGCTGGACGGGGCCGGGTCGTCGCTGAATCGGGTGAATTTCTACACCTCGCACGAGGCGCTGCTGCTGCCGTATGAAGAGGCGCTGACGCGACCGGGCGAGGGACCGCATCAGGGGCGCTGGTTCGGAGCCTCGGCCCACATGCTGTGGCTGGGCGAGCGCACGCGCCAGCTGGATGGGGCGCACATCGAGTACCTGCGCGGCATTCACAACCCCATTGGCGTGAAGGTGGGGCCCACGGCCACGCCGGACGAGGTGCTGGGGCTGATGCAGGCGCTGGATCCGAATCAGGAGCCGGGTCGGCTGGTGCTGATCACGCGCATGGGCGCGGGCAAGCTGCCGAAGCACCTGCCGGCGCTGGTGCGGGCGGTGAAGGCCAGCGGTCGTCCGGTGATCTGGAGCTGCGACCCGATGCACGGCAATACCGTGACCAGCTCCAACGGGCTGAAGACGCGCGACTTCGGCAACGTGGTGCAGGAGGTGCGCGAGTTCTTCGGGGTGCACGAGGCCGAGGGCACGATAGCCGGTGGCCTGCACGTGGAGCTGACCGGCCAGGATGTGACCGAGTGCCGGGGCGGCGGACAGAACCTGACGGACGAGAGCCTGCAGGAGCGCTACACCAGCGCCTGCGATCCGCGTCTCAATGGCTCGCAGAGCCTGGAGCTGGCCTTCCTGGTGGCGGATCTGCTGAAGGCACAACGGCGCTGAGGCAAGCGCCTTTTCCCGATGAAAGCGCTGTTCGATGCCATTCTGTTCGCCGTGGGCGTGACCCTGCCCAGCGTGCTGTTGCTGGGCTTTGGCGTGGTGATGCGCCGCACGGGGCAGGTGGACGCCACCTTTGCGGCGAAAGCGTCGCGGTTGGTCTTCAACTACGGGTTGCCGTGCCTGCTGTTCCATGAGCTGATGAGCAGCGAGATCCGTTACGGTCAGGAAGCCGTCATGCTGGCCGCGGGGGTCAGCACGACGCTGCTGCTGTACCTGGGGGCAGAGCTGTATGCCTGGCGTTTCGTGCCGGACGTGCGCGACAAGGGCGTGTTCGTGCAGGGGGTGTTTCGCAGCAACATGGCGATCATGGGGCTGGCCTTCGTGCAGAACGCCTACGGCAATGCCGGGTTGCCGTCCGGGGCGGTCTATGTGGGCGTGGTCACGCTGCTCTACAACGTGCTGTCGGTGATCACGCTCAGTCGTTCGGGGGCGCGGGCCGGTCGCCGAAGTGCTCGAGTCCAAGGATGCGGGCGTGGGCAGGGGCTCACGGCGCGGATTTCTACGGGTACTCGCCCTGCTGACGGTCACCGGCACGGTGGTGGCGCTGGCCATCCCGGCCGCCCCTCACAACCGCACGGTGCTGCGCGACCTGTTCGAACCGCCGCTGGACCTCACCGAGTACGCCACGCCGCTGTCACTGGTGCGGACCCTGGAGACGGATATGGCCTCCGACTCCCTCATGGCCGTCTCCGGCGCGGATGAGTCCACCCGCATCCGCCTGGCGGCCCTGGACTCCTACGACGGACTGTCGGCCCGAATCAGTGCATCCGCCAACGGCGCGGCCCGCTTCCAGCGCATCGGCCACGACACCCCGCTGACCAGCGACGGGACGACGCAGTCGCAGGACTCCAGCGAAACCACCGTGACCATCGACGACTACTCCTTCCCCTGGGTGCCCACCGTCGCCGACACCCTCGGCCTGGAGGTCTCGGGCCCTCGTGCGGAGGCCGTCTCCCAGAGTCTGTACTACGACGTCTTCTCGACCACCGGCATCGCCACTGCGGGGCTGACCAGCGGCGATACCCTGATCGAGCAGGTCGAGGCGCCCGAGACGGCCACGGACGCCCAGCTGACCGACCTCGGCATTGACGACGTCGCCCTGGGGCCGGTCGAGGACGTGCCCCCCTCGGTGCAGACCCTGGCCACAACGCTGGTCGGGTCGACGTCCGAGCCGCTGGCCCAGATCCGCATGCTGCAGCAGGCGCTGCGCACCGGCTACTACTCCGACGGCACCAAGAGCCCCTCCCCTCCCGGGCACGGCGCCGCCCGCATCGCCTCCATGGTGGATGCCGGCTCGCTGGTGGGCGACGACGAGCAGTACCCCGTCCTGATGATGCTCATGTGCCGCTCGCTGGGGATTCCGGCGCGCGTCGTCATGGGCTTCAAGCCCACCATGGACGGCAATGCCGCCAATGTCACCGGGGAGGACATCAGCGCCTGGGTGGAGGTCCCCTTCCATTCGGTGGGATGGATCACTATCGACGTGGTCCCCGACCGCGATCAGATTCCGCAGCAGCAGACGACCGAGAAGGTGTCCAACCCCGAGCCGCAGGTGCTCCAGCCGCCTCTGCCCCTGCAGGACCCGGCCCGTCTGCCCCCGTCCTACGAGGACGAGGATCGCGACGACTCCAATGATGACAACAATCACGGCCTGGGCCGGATCGTGGCCATGGTCGCGGGCGGGCTGGGGATCGTGCTGCTCCCGATCGCCACCATCCTGGCCGCCAAGTCCCTGCGACGGCGACGACGACGAGGCCGCAGCGGGGTCGAGGGCGTGCTCGGCGCATGGGACGAGGTCGTGGACCGGGCACGTGACTTCGGTCGCAGGACACCTCCGCGATCCACCCGCCGCGAGGCGGCATCATCGCTCGCACCGGCCTTTCCGACGGCCGAGCTGACACGTTTCGCGGCAGCTGTGGATGCCCAAGTCTTCGGCGAGGGTATACCGTCGTCGTACGCTGTGGGCACAATCTGGGAGTCGGCCGACGCCATGGTCCCCGCCATGGGTTCGGATCGCTCCCGGATGCGGCGCCTCGCCGCTCGCCTGTCACCGCGCTCTCTGCGGCGCCCGCACAGGCCGAGTCCCCACATATCCCGGCGATTCACAGATCGTCTCGCACTCAGGAGGAAACGCCAGTGACCTCGACGCCGTCGTACAACCAGGCCACCGCCCAATCCGCCGCGGTGCGCGACCGCGTCATCGCAGGGTTGATCGACCTTGTCGTCGGCGGCGCACTGGTAGCGGGCCTGGGACTGCTCCTCGGCCTGGCGATCCCCCAGGCCTTCATCGCGTGGCCCGTGGCGGTCGCGGCCGTCCTGGTCCCCCGCGAGCTGGTCCTCGCCCTGACCGGCTGGAGCC